>Ga0335074_10000221_pt1 | contig 86687 bp, 74 predicted proteins | sample Lox_Sample_23_FD_206715 | JGI IMG/M metagenome (GOLD analysis project Ga0335074, IMG submission 206715) | Soil microbial communities from Loxahatchee National Wildlife Refuge, Florida, United States - Lox_Sample_2.3 | ecosystem: Environmental > Terrestrial > Soil > Wetlands | place: USA... | reverse complement strand
TCCTTCAAGAAGTCGTCGATCTTGACGTACAGTGCAGTCGCGAGGGTTTCTATGTCGTTGTCCACAACTCGATCATGGAGACCCTCGCTTCTTCACGCAGGCGATCCCCTGGAATCATCCATCTAGGGTTTCCGGGTATGCCGTCGATCGACGCCATCGCCGCGGAGTATGTAGACCGGGCGGCCGCGCTGGACCCGTTCCAGGCTGCCCTGGCCGGGATCGACGGCCACGACCATGAGGTCCCCGACCTCAGCCCCGACGGTTTCGCCGAACGGGCCGACCTGGAACGCGCGACCCTCACCGCACTTGATGCGGCCGAGGCCCCAGGCCACCGCGACCAGGCCGCCCGCGCCGCGATGCGGGAGCGGCTGTCGCTCGCCGTGGAGCGCTACGACGCCGGTGACACCACCAGCGAGCTCAATGTGATCGCCAGCTGGGTTCAGGATGTGCGCGAGCTCTTCGACCTGATGCCGGCGGAGGGCGCGAGGAGGCCGCCGCTAACGTCGCCAGGCGCATGGCCGCGGTGCCGCAGGCCTACCGTCAGCTCTCGCAGACGCTGCTCGGCGCGGCCCGGAACGGCCGGCCCCCGGCCAGGCTGCAGGTCGAGGAGGTCGCCAAGCAGTGCGCCGCCTGGTCCGAGCCGGAGAATTCCTTCTACTGCGGACTGGTGCAGCGGCTCACCGGGGTTCCGGACGCGCTGCGCGGGGAGCTGGACGCGGCGGCCCGCGCGGCGACGGCCGCCACGGCCGGGCTCGGCGCCTTCCTCAGCGCCAAGCTGCTGCCGCTGGCCCGGGAGAAAGACGCCTGCGGCCCGGAGGTCTACGCCCGGGCCTCGCGTTCCTTCCTCGGCGCCGCCGTGGATCTGCACGAGGCCTACGCGTGGAGCTGGGAGGAGATCGCCCGGCTGAGCGCCGAGCTAGCGCGGGTCAGCAGCCTGATCAAGCCGGGCGCCACCCGGGAAGAGGCCGTGGCGATCCTGGACACGGACCCGGCCCGGCGCATCGACGGGCGGGAGAACTTCCGCGCGTGGATGCAGGAACTGGCCGACCGCACCATCTCGCAGCTGCATGGGGCCCACTTCGACATCCCGGAACCCGCGCACCGGATCGAGGCCATGATCGCCCCCGCCGACGACGGCGGGATCTACTACACCGAGCCCTCCGAGGACTGGTCCCGGCCCGGCCGGCTGTGGTGGTCGGTGCCAGCAGGCATTGACACCTTCTCCACCTGGAAGGAGGTCACAACCGTCTACCACGAGGGCGTTCCCCGGCACCACCTGCAGATCTCGCAGGTCAGAGCCGAGCAGGAGAACCTGAACCGCTGGCAGCGCCTGATGTGCTGGATCTCGGGCCACAGCGAGGGCTGGGCGCGCTACGCTGAACGGCTCATGGGCGAGCTCGGCTACCTGGACGACCCGGGGCCACGCTTCGGGATGCTCTACGCTCAGCTGACGAGCGCCGCGATAGCAGCCCTGGACATCGGGGTGCACCTGGAGCTGGAGATCCCCAAGGGCACCGGCTGGCGGGAGGGCGAGCGGTGGAACGCCGAGATCGCACGGGAGTTCCTGCGGGCCCACTCCGGCTGGGAAGGGAAGCGGCTGCGCTTTGAGCTGCACCGCTTCCTCGGCTGGCCCGGGCAGGCCCCGTCCTACAAGCTCGGCGAGCGGATCTGGCTCCAAGCCAGGGAAGATGCCAAGGCGAGGGCCGGAGCCGCCTTCAGCCTCAAGGACTTCCACTCCAAGGCGCTCAGCCTGGGCGCCATGGGCCTGGACCCGCTGCGCGAGGCCCTTGCCCGCTTTTAGGACCCCTGACACTGCGGGTTGCACAGTCACAACCAGCCATGACGGCGCAGCCGAGCCCAGCTCGGGCCAACCCCCGTGTCCGTCCAGAACGGTCAGTTCTGTACCTCACGATAGCGACCCGCCATCTGACGTGGCGGCGACCAATTGGGCGGTTCGTGCGAACCTTTGGGTCGCGGGGCGTCACCACCGTATGGCGACCGGGCCGGTCGCCGACGACAGTTCTGCTCAGCAATTATGGCGGCCGGGCTGAACTGAGGCGGAATGTAGAGTTCGGTGCCCCCGCGAGAACCTGGTGCGAACGTCCTGCAACCTGGTCTTCGAGGTCTCATCCTCAAGGCTCCGCTCATCGTTGGTTCCTCAGGCTTGTGCAGGCGGTTACGGTCTTAACCGGTGTAGGCGTTGTCGATCCAGCTCGGCACCGGGCCCTGGTATCCGTATTCGAGCAGCCCGAGGGCCATCGAACCGTCCGGCTTCAGGAGCCGTTTGTCGGCCTGCCCATGGTCGGCAAGCAGGTCGGAGGCGATGCTTCTGGCGGCGAGGTGGAGTTCGCGGGCGTCTTCGGCAATGGCAGCCAGTCTGGCAGACCACGCGGATGTCTGTGCCGGGGGATGGGGTTACCGTGGCGGTGCCGGGCCGGGCCCGGCACCGCCGCCTTCCTGCTCAGGTGGGGTCTGCGGTGGTGATCTCGTGGGCGGTCTGGGTGATTATGTCGGGCTGGCCGGGGATGCCGAGCTGGCGGAGGCCGGGCAGGATCCGGGTCTGGACGAACGCGCCGAACAGCTCTTCGCTGTCCCACACGTCGGTCATGCGCAGCACGCCGCCGCCGAACGAGGCGACGTGAAGGCGCATCCCGGCGGGCACGTCGCGGTCCCAGCCGACCATGTCGCGGAGCGCGTCGTACTGGCCGGGCGTAATGCCGTCCCACTGTTGCATGATGACGGTGGCCATGATGTTCCTCCTGGTGGTGATGTGGTGGTGAAGCGGGGGTTACAGGGGCAGCGGGTTGCTGAGCACGCCGGTGCCTGGCCGGCGTCCGGCCAGCGTCCGGATGAAGTCGATGGCGTCGATCTGGACGCGCTCGCCGTCACGGCCGCGGCGGAAGGCGCCCCCGGCCGGCCCGCCGAGGACCAGGTCGAACGGCTGGCCGTGGAGCTGCGCCCATTCGGCCACGATGTCGGCGGCCAGCCGGCCGTCGTGGTCCGGCTCGAGGTCCATCGGCCGGCCCGTCGCGTGGCAGATGTCGATCCGGTGGCACCACACGTCGCGGGTGAACCCCACATCGAGCAGGTACTTCAGCGGCCGCCAGCCAATCGGCGGGCCGAACGGGATCGGCAGGTACCGCATCGGGAGCGGGGTCCCCCAGCGGCCCTTGACCGCCCTGGGGCCGGCCGCCTTCAGCTGCCCGGCGAGCTCCGCGCCGGACAGCTGCTCACGCTCACGGACCTGCAGCTCGTTCAGGCCGTCGACCCAGTGATGGGAGTCGATCTGCTTGTTCAGCGGCAGCCCGCGGCGCAACTGGTGCGCGAACTCCGCCACCGAGGCCTGCGCGTCGGCCGAGCCGAGCACGTGCAGGGCGATCTTGCGGACGTCCCACCCGGCGCAGTCGGTCGGCATCGCCCACTCCCGCGGGGTGAGCGCGGCGGCCAGGTCCGCGAAGCGCGCGAACTCGTCCCCGGCCAGGCGGCGGGCTTCCGCCCGGCCGATACGATCAGTATTCATCGGGTCCTCCCCCGTGCGATGACATCATCGACCACCAGGTCAACGAGACGGCTCAGCTGCCGGAGCCAGCGGTCACCGCCAGGATCGTTGCTGATCTGCACCGACGGTGACCGCCGGACCGCGCCGGGCCCGGCGGGCAGCTCCCGGCGCCGGCCGTCCGCCGGCCCGCGAGCCATGCAGATCGGTACCATCCCGGGCCCCCTTAGCGTGTTCCTATCGTTAATAGGAAACTAGCCTATCGGCGATAGGAACACAAGGGCCAGCCGGCGATACGAGAAAGCTTCCTTGCCCGGAGCCGGAGACCGCGCAGGCCGGGCACGTTCCGCGACAAGACCACCAAGCACGCTGGCGGGAAGTGAACTGGCTGGCTTCAGGCCGCTGTCCCGTGCGGCCACCTCGGACGGCCACTCCAGATCGCCAGCCGCCCACCCACGGCAGTCCCAGCCGTCCCACTGGGTGGGCTTGGATCGACCTCTTGACCCCCTCGCCGGAGGGCTCAATCGTCTTCACCGTCCTGTGGAAGACTCAGGCTGGTGAGAATCAAGGGAGTCACCTACGACGTCGGGCGGGTGCTGGGAGGGAACTGGCGTCCGGAATTCGAGCCGGAGGTCGTTCGACGTGAACTCACCATCATCAAGGACGATCTTCATTGCAATGCCGTGCGGATCTGTGGACTGGACATCTCGCGGCTTGAGAACGCAGCGGGGTTGGCCCTCGAGCTGGACCTCGATGTCTGGCTCTCTCCCGAACTTTGAAACAAGGGCCCCGAGCGGACCCTGGGATACACCGTGGACGCTGCGCGTATGGCCCAGGGCCTCCTGCGGCGCTGGCCGGGGAAGGTCGTGTTCTGCATCGGATCGGCAGTCAGGTCCGCGTGAAGCTTCTCAAGCTTGTCCTTGACCTCTTGCCTGGTGCGGCCGCCTACCTTGCGCCGGATCCGCTTGCCGTCCGGTCCCGTAGCCGAGCGACACCGCGCCGCGCCAGCGCCCGGGGCACCCCTTGTGGTAGCGCGTCTCGCGGCAGTCACCGGAACGGTCGAAGCAGATCGCGTCATCACGAAATCCCCGCCTGCCGAGGACCGGGAGCGTAACACTTGGCTCCCACGAAGCGCGGCGCGACCCGGCTGGCGTTCGAGCTGGTGCTGACGGTTTATGCTCGCGCGGGCCGGTTCCCGCGCGGCCGGGCCGAGCTGGACGACATCGCAGCCGCGGGCCGCTGCGACCGGATCATCCGATCGGTACCTCTGGGACCGGTTTCGGCTCCTCCCCGGTCACCCTCGGCCCGCACCACCGGTCAAGGTCAACGGAGTCGCCAGTCTGGCGGCCTTGTACGCCAGCCACCAGCCGGACGGTGCGCCTGCCGGCCAGCGCCGTCTGCTGCGTTTCAACGGTGAACCTGGGCCGAAAGAGGTCACCGCGGAATCCGGCCCGGGGCGGCGGGATGATCCGCCGTCCCGGGCCTCCCGCAGCCTAGAAGTTGTACTGCATGTAGTTTGCCTTCGTGAACTCCAGCGGCGTGGCGAAGATGATCGTGTCCGGCGCCGGGCTGTTGGTCACGGTGAAGGTGCCGAGGCTGCCAGCGGTAAAGGTGCCGCCGGCCGCGGGCATCTGGCCGTCGACCACCAGCCGTGCGACGTAGGCGATCAGTTCACCCTCCTGGACCTCGTTCCAGAGGAACAGCCCGGTGAGGGAGCCGTTCTGGAAGTACTTCCGGTTCGGGTTGGGGTCGCCGATGCCGAACACGCCGATCTTCCCGTCCTTGCCGAGCGCTTGGACCGCCGCGAGCGCGCCCGGTACGGCGTCGCCGTCGATGGGGATGAGCGCCAGGAGGTCCGGGTTCGAGTTGATCAGGTTGGTGGCCTGAGTCTGCGAGATGGCCTGGTTGGACTGTCCGTAGCCGATCGGGCCGATCTTCAGCTGCGGGTACTTCGCGGCGATGTATGTCCGCATTGCCCCGATCCACGCGTTCTGGATGGTGGCATCGGGCGTGGACGAGAGGATCCCGATGGTGCCTTTCGGGCCGTACTTGGCCACGACCGCGTTGATGAGCGCTTCAGCCATCGCCGGATACGCGGTGTCCTGGATGAAGTAGAGGCGGGCGCTTGCCGTGACATCGGAGTCGAAGCCGATGACCTTGATGCCCGCGGCCTTGGCCGCCTCGAGGGCCGGCACTTCGGACGTCGGGTCATTGGCCGAGTAGGCGATGACCTGCGGCGGGTGATTGCTGTGCACCAGCCCCATGATGACCGCCGCCTGGTCAGGGCCGCTGGCGTCGACCGAGGCGGTGTAGTCGATGGTCTCATTCAGGCTGCCCGCTACCTCCTTGGCGCCCTGCACGTTGGCCTCGAAAACGGACAGTCCGAGTAGCTTCGGCACGATGGCGACCGTGATATGGGTGGTGCTGCTCGCCGCGGACGGCGAGGACGAAGCGGCGGTGCTGCTGCTGCTGGTCACCGAACAGCCGGCGAGCGCGGAGGTAGCGAACACCGCGAGCAGGGTGACAGCTCCCGGCCATCTGCGCGTCGTGAGTCTAGACATCTGCGTCCTCCATTCGTGAGATTTGATCGATTTTTGGGCGTACTTGATCCATTCGCGGCATACGGTTTCCTTACCTCGGGTCCAGTTGAGCGGGGCCGAAGTGTGACGTCGGGGGGTGCGGCCGACCGCACGCGGCGCTAACCAGGCGGGTCCAGGTCCGGACTCCGCGTGCGCAGGCGCCGCATGCGGGCCGTCCACAGTTGGCTGAAGTTCTTCCGCTCGAGGGAGAACTTGATCACCAGGGCGCCGATCAGCACCAAGCCCGTGACCATGGTGATGCTCAGGGAGCTGTCGCCCTCGATCAGCATTCCCTGGCTCATGAACCCCAGCAGGAACACGGCCAGGATCACCTCTCCGATCCGGCCGCGCCCGCCGAAGATGTCCACCCCGCCCAGGATCACCACGGTGATGGCCGGCAGCAGCAGATCGGTGCCGATGTCGGGCTGGGCAGAGTTGTAGTAGGCCGCCAGCAGCACGCCCGCCACCCCGGCCAGGATGCCGCTGAACGTGAAGACCGCGGTCAGCGTGCGGCGGGTGGTGATGCCGGTATAGTCCGCGACCCTTCGGTTGTAGCCGATCAAGATCATGGACCGCCCCGGGGTCGTGTAGTTCACGCCCAGGAGCACGATAAGGCCGGCAACGAGGAAAACCAGCAGGTCAATCGGTATGAAGTCGACCGCCCCCTGCCCGATGAGCTGGAACGACGCCGCGAAGCCGTACGGCGGCGACGCGCCTGCGAGCGATGTCGCGATGCTGGTGACGACGAACTGGGTAGCGAGCGTCACCAGCAGGGAGTCGATTCCGAGGAATGCCACGACGAGGCCGTTGAACAGGCCGAACAGCGCGCCGACGGCGACGGCGAGGATTACGGCGACCACCGGTCCGTAGCCCTTTTCGAGCGCGGTCCCGGCGACGACGGCCGCGAGGCTCGCGTTGGCTCCCGCTGACAGGTCGATGTTCCCGGTGAGAATCACCATCGCCAGGCCCAGGGCGAGGACACCGGTCGGCGCGAACTGCTCGGTGAGGTCGAGCATGCCGGTGCCGTGGCCGGCGAATTGCCTGGTGGTCAGCGTGAAGTAGGCAAGTTCCCCGACGATCGCGACGAGCAGGCACAAACCCCATCCGGGCACGCGCCAGCGCTTCGGCAGTTCCAGGGCCGTCATCGTCGTCATGCCTTCACCACCTCCAGGTTTTCTGGCCCCTGTCGCCTTCGGTACCGTCGCTGCCCCGGACGCCGCCCGGTGCCGCCCTGCCTGGACCGGGTGTCGGAGAAGACCGCTAGCAGGACGAGCACGCCGACACCCGCCGGCTGCCACACATCGGCGATGTGCGCGTAACTCATCGCTGTGAGGGTGACGGTGAGGAACACGCTGCCGACGAACGCGCCGAACGCCCCGCCCCGGCCGCCGGTGAGCGCGGTACCGCCGATGATCGCCGCCGCGATCGCGGTGAGGTTGTCGTTGATTCCCGTGGTCGATGAGGCGCCGCTGGTGTAGATCAGGAATGCGATGCCGGCCAGCCCCGCGAACAGGCCGGAGATGAGGTAGGTCATGAACAAGACCCGTCGCACGGGGAGACCGGCCCGGTAGGCTGCCTCGGCGTCGTCGCCGGCGGCGTAGATCGAGCGCCCGAACACCGTGTGCCGGAGGACCGCAGCCGCGACCAGCACGAACGGCAGGGTGATGAGGAGGATGACCGGAACGCCCGGGAGCACCGTGTGGCTGCCGAGGTCTGTGAACGAGTCGGGAATCGTGTCGACCTGATTACCGTTGGTGACGACGAACTCGAGGCCTGAGTACACGCTGAGCGTCCCGAGCGTGGCAATGATCGGCGGCAGCCGCACGACGCCCACCAGGATCGCGTTGCCCAGCCCGAGGACAACGCCGATGGCCGCCCCCAGGATGACCGCCGGAAGCAATGTCATGCCGTGGTTCTGGATTCGGAAGCCCACGATGATCGCGGACAGGCCCATGATGGATCCGACTGACAGGTCGATCCCGCGGCCCAGCATCACGAACGACTCGCCGAGCGCGAGGAACATGATGACGACGGAATCGGCGAAGATAAAGGCCAGGTTTCCCGATGACCAGAAGTACGGGTGCGCCGCCGTGCTTGCGGCGATGATGAGGACAATCGCCGCAAGCACCAGAACTTCGCGGCGGCGCAGCAGCCCGGGCCAGGCCCGGCCCGGGCTCCCGCCGCGCTGATCCGGCGGTGCCGCCTCGATGTTCCGTGCCAGCGTCATGACGCGCCCACCGCGAGCTGCCCAAGGGCGGTCAGCGTGACGTCCGCGCCCGCCAGTTCGCCGACGATGCTCCCCTCGTAAACGACGTAGACACGGTCACACAGGCGAACCAGCTCCTCCAGTTCCGAGGAGATCACGAGCGCCGCAAGACCGTCCTCGGCCAGCGACTCGATGATTTCGTAAATGCTCTCCTTGGCTCCGACGTCGACCCCACGGGTCGGCTCGTCGAAGATCGCCACTCGCGGCTCGGCCAGCATCCAGCGAGCCAGCAGGGCCTTCTGCTGGTTGCCTCCGGACAGCGTCTTCATCAGGGCGGCGATGGAGCCTGCACGTACGTCCATCCGCTGTACAGCCGTCCGGGCTAGCTCCTGCTCCTTCCGCGGCTGGATGAAGATCCTGGCCAGCCGGGGCAATCGCCCCACGATCGCTGAGGTGGCGTTGCGGGCGATATCGACGTCGGGAAATATCCCGCTGCGGCCGCGGTCCTCCGCGAGGTAGACCAAGCCTGAGTCGATGCACCTACGCGGGCTGCATCCCGTGATGTCGCGCCCGTCCACCCGGATGGTGCCGGCGGCGGGCGCGCGGATGCCGAACAGGGTTTCCGCGAACTCTGTACGCCCGCTGCCGACAAGCCCGGCCAGGCCCACGATCTCTCCCGCGCGAACGTGCACTGACATCCCGTTGACCTCGGGCGGGGAAGAAATCCCGTTGACCTCGAGCATGACCGCGCCGTCCGGCAACGCGTGGCCCGCCCGGCGGGTCACTGTGAGCTGCCGGCCGATCATGGCGTTGACGAGCTGCTCACGGGTCAGCGTGCCGCGTTCCTCGCGTGCGACTACGACACCGTCGCGCAGTACCGTGATCCGGTCGCTGATCGCGTCGACCTCGTCAAGCCGGTGGCTGATGAACGCCAGCGTCAGCCCGCGGGCGCGCATCTGGTCCATCAGAGTGAACAGCTTCTCGGCGTCGTGCGCAGTCAGCGGCGAGGTCGGCTCGTCGAAGAAGATGATCCCGCACCCGTGCGAGAGTGCCCGGGCACACTCAAGCAGCTGCTGCTGCGCCAGAGACAGCCGCCCGGCCAGGGCGCGCGGATCGACCCGCAGGCCGACCGACGAGATCAGCCCCTCGGTCGTGTCGTTCATGGACCGCCAGGCGACCGTCCCGAACCGCCGGGTCGGGAGGGCGCCGAGATACAGGTTCTCGGCGACGGACAGGTCGGGCATGAGCCGCGGCTCCTGCGGCACGAGATAGATGCCCCGGCGCTGGGCTTCCCGCGGGGTGAGGGTCGGCAAGGTGTCACCGTCCAGCACCAGGGTTCCGGCATCGAGGGAGTACGTCCCGGCCATGACCTTGAGCAACGTCGACTTGCCGGCGCCGTTCTCGCCGACCAGCGCATGAATCTCGCCCGGCTGAAAGTGAACGCTAACATCTCGCAGCACCGCGGCTCCGGCGAAGCTCTTGGTGATGCCGAGTGCCGCATAGTGCCCGCGCTTGTCCGGCACCAGCGCACCGCCGGACCGGTCACCTTGCCGCGCAGCGCCAGCCACGGTCGGCCCTCCCTTCCCTGCGGGTCGGTCAGTGCTTGCCGCATACCTTCTGACCTCGGCGAAAGACCACGCCGCCATTCCAAGGAACCAGTCGTCAGCGCCAGCGATAGCAGTGTTAGCGCTAACAATCCGGGCCGAAGCATGCTGGACCTTGGCGCTGATCCGCAGCTCCCATGGCGGCCGCTGACCGGTCGGGCGGACGCTCACCGTGACCTGCGCAATGTAATCGGTGCTTCCTGCGGCGACGAGCTCTGGCGGACGCGAAGCTCCGGCGCCACCGACACCGTGACCGGCTCGCGCGCGCCCTCGTTGATCTGGGCCAGGATGAGCTCAACGCTCCGGCGCCCGATCTGGGTGAAGTCCTGCCGGACAGAACTCAGCGATGGCGTCAGGAACCCCGCTTCCGGGATGTCGTCGAAGCCGACGACGCAGACATCGTCGGGCACGCGCCGCCCCGCTTCATTCATCGCGCGCAGCAGTCCCAGAGCCATGTGGTCGTTGGCCACGAAGATCGCGGTCGCGTTCCGGTCCCTGGCCAGCCGCAGACCCGCCTCGTAACCGGAACGGACACTCCAGTCGCCCCGCAGGGATGGCGGGACGTCTGCGCCGGCATCGGTCAAGGCAGCCTTCCACCCAGTCAGGCGCCGGCTGGCCTCGGTCCACCGAGGGTGCCCGGTGACATGCCAGACTGACCGGTGGCCCAGATCGAGGAGATGCTCGGTAGCGAGCCGCGCGCCGAGTTCCTGGTCGACCGACACGGACGTGCCCGCCGTCGGAACTCCGTGCAGTGTGACCGATGCGATGTTCCCGGGGAGGGACACCGCGAACGGCGCCACCACCATGATCCCGTCGACCGCCTGCGCGCGCAGTCGGTCCACCGCGTTGCTGAGCGACCGGCGGCCGAAGTCATGTACGGCAGCGATGGACACGAAGTAGCCAGCCGCGCCCGCGGCCTTCTCGATGCTGTCGATGCTCGAGGCGGGCCCGTACAGGCCGGCACCATGGCTGACGACGCCGATGATGCGTGACCGTCCGGTGGCCAGCGCCCGCGCCGCCGAGTTAGGGGAGTAGCCGAGGGCGCTGATGGCGGCCAGCACACGTTCACGCGTGGCCGGGCGCACGCCCTCCGGCCGGTTCAGCACCCGCGAAACCGTCTGGTGCGAGACCTGCGCCAGCCTGGCTACGTCAGCCATGACCGGGGGACGGCCGGGAGACTCGGATGGAGACGCAACCATCGATCTCCTCCCCCTGGAGCGAGCTGACGTGGGCTGGCTAAATTGTGAGCGCTAACATAAGGGCCGTCAACATCGCGAGTCGCGACGCTCCCGGAAGTTTCCCTATCGTTACCAAGACATTGCCGGAGGAAACCCAAGCTCACCGAAGCCGTGCACGTCGACGCCAAGACCGTCGAGCGGTGGGGTCGCCAGGGGTCGGCACCCTGTACCGCAGGCAGCGGTACAGGTATCCGCGTTCTTCGCCGTTGATGAGGCCTGGCTCTGGCCCGACGCGCTCGGTTGCGCTTGGATCACCGCCGTCTCCCATAGCGGGATCCACCGCGGGCCGGCAACGAGGCGCTGCTCGAGGTCTGGAAGCCGTGGGAGGGACAACTCCGATCGCAGTAGCACTGGGCGTCACGTTGCAGCAGCCGGTCGGCAATGCGGGAGAGACCGGGTAATGCCCTACCAGTTCAGCCGTGTCACCACCACCGCGTTGCCGACCGATCAGCGATGCGTGCAGGATCTCCGGCTGGTGCCCGTCCGGAAGCGCCGCGCCCAGTTCCGCCTGCTGTAGCAGAACATGCTCTCGTACACCTTCCACGCGTTCGTCCCGGGCTTCGCCGCGTCCAGCGTGCTCAACGACACCCCGTCCGCCGAAGTAGTCCAGAAGCCGATCGACAACGCCAACGACGAGGGAGCGCTGCTGTTCGGCGTCGGCTACAAGGTGGGCCGATCCGCGACGCCCAGCTCAAGGCGGAGATCACCCGGGTGTGGAAGGGCAGCTACGGGGCCTACGGCGCGGACAAGGTCTGGCTTGAGCTGAACCGCCAGGGCATCCCGGCGGCCCGGGTGCACGGTGGAGCGGCTGATGCGCGAGCTGGGCCTGCAGGGCCCTGCTCCGTGACCGTAAAGTCCGCACCACGGTGCCGAGCAAGGACGGGCGGCGGGCCGGTGACCTGCTGCCGCGGGACTTCACCGTGACCTGGGCCATCGGGATCGGCCTGTGGCTGTCCTGAGGGTGCCGCCCCGGATTCGTTAGGCGGGTGAGTGTCGGGCCTGCGGGCGTTGTGCCCGGTGTCCGGGCGGAGAAGGCGGGGCCGCGGGCTTCAGCGCTGGCTGCTGTCCAGGGCGGCGCCCCGGGCCGCCCAGCGGATCATCGGCCGGGCATCGCCGCGTGAGCACGTCCAGGTCCCTTGCGTGCGCCTGCGCGTCGCGTCTCCTGCCAGTGCCCGCTGGGCGACAAACCCCGGGATTACGTAGACGGCACCGGTCGACGGGCCGGAACGGGCGACGATCATCTCCATCGACACGGCTTCCACCCCGCGTTCTTGCAGGCAGGCGCGCGCCGCCTCAAGGATCTGCTCGCGCCGGACGTCCCGGCGCTCGTCGGTGATGTGCGGCATGGCCCCAGCGCAGCATCAAAAAGAAGGAATATTCACTCTTGACAGGAGAGGCGAGGCCGCTCCAACATTAAAAAGAATATTCCTTCAGTAAAGGAGATGCGCCATGACCACGACGGCACCCTTGGCGGGACGGGCCGCGAGCGCGGCCGACTACGAGCGCCTGGGGCTTTCCCCCGACACCATCGCCCCCTGGGAGGACGGCGCCCGCACCGACGGCGGACGCGGCAGCTTCGAGTGGTGGTATTTCGACGCGCACCTGGACGACGGCGCGGCGCTCGTCGTCGTCTTTCAGGACAAGGACTTCACCGAGCCGCAGAAGCCGCTTACCCCGCTGGTGCGCATCAACCTGGACCTGCCCGACGGGCGCAGCTTGCAGAAGGAGCAGCGCTTCGCACGCGAGAGCTACTCGGCCGCGACCGAGCACGCCGACGTGCGCATCGCCGGGAACCGCTTCGAGGGGGACCTGCACCGCTACCGCATCACCGCCGCGATCGATGAGGTCAGCGTCGACGTGACGCTGACCCGCCAGGTCCCGTCGTGGCGGCCGGGAACCGGGCACGTCTGGTTCGGCGCCGACAAGGCCCATACGTTCGCCTGGATGCCCGCCGTCCCGCAGGGGACGGCCGAGGTGCGCTACCGCATCGGCGAGGAGGTCCACCAGACCGCCGGCGTCGGCTACCACGACCACAACTGGGGCAATGCCGCCCTGCAGAAGCTGATCCACGACTGGTACTGGGCGCGCGGCCAGGCAGGTCCGTACTCCGTGATCAGCTCGTACGTGACCGCGCAGGAGAAGTACGGCTACGCGTCGATCCCGAACTTCATGCTCGCCAGGGACGGGCGCATCCTCACCGGCGACGCCGACAAAGTCACCTTCACGCTGGACGACGTCCACACCGACGAGAAGACCGGCAAGCCCGTGGCGGACGTGCTGCGCTACAGCTACCAGGACGGGGACGACCGCTATGTGCTGACCTATACGGCCAAGGACGTCCTTACCCGCGCCAGGCTGATCGAAGGCGTCCACGGCATCAAGCGGCTCGCGGCGGCACTGGCCGGCTTCGACGGCGCCTACCTGCGCTTCAGCGGCGAGTGCCGGGTGCAGTACTTCCGCGCCGGCACGCTCATCGAGGAATTCGCGGACAAGGCGATCTGGGAACTCATGTACTTCGGGCGCGCGCGATGAGAGCATCGAAACGGGCAGGGGAGAACATGAACCCTCAACATGAAGGAAACGGGACCCGCGGCGTCACGCCGCGGATCCGCGCCTCGACGCTGCTACGGGTGCGCACCGTGTGGCTTGCCCCGATCGCCGTGACGGCGATCCTGATGTTCTTCATGACGCTGTTCTACATCGGCGCCATCGTCAACCCGACGGGACACCTGAGCGGCCTGCCCGTGGCACTGGTCAACGAAGACAGCGGCGGAACGGTGCACGGCGGCCGGGTCAATCTCGGTGCCGAGGTGGCCTCGGACCTGCTGCACGCCAGCGCCGTGACGAGCCGGCTCTCGCTGGACGAGGTTTCGTACGCCCAGGCCGAGACCCAGCTGAACAGGGGAAGTGCCTACGCCGCCATCGTGATCCCGTCCGGCTTCACCGCGTCCCTGCTATACGCCTACGGGCTGTCGTCCGCGTCCGCCGGCCCGCCGGCAATCCAGCTGCCGACCAACCCCCGGGCGGGATCCATGGGGGTACAGCTGGCCACCGGCGTCGCGGAGCCGGCCCTGCAACAGGTATCGAGCGCGGTCGGGAGCAAGCTCTCCTCGGAGGCCGCCAAGCTCGGCAGCACCCCGCGCAGCGGGGTCGACACCGCCAGCCCCATCACGGTGACGACGAGCGATTTCCGCTCGGTCCCGCCGGACTCGGCGCTCGGGCTGAGCGCCTTTTACATCTCACTGCTGGCGCTCATGTGCGGGTTCCTGGGCGCTGTTCTCGTCAACTCCAGCATCGACGCCGCGCTGGGATACAGCACCAGCGAGATCGGCCCCCGATGGCGGCAGCGGATGCCGGTCGCGATCAGCCGGTGGCAAACGCTGCTGACGAAATGGTCGGTGGCGCTTGCCGCTGTGCCGATCCTGACCGGCATCCTGCTCCTAGTCGCGGTCGGGCTCCTCAACATGAACGCTCCCCACGCCGGCGAGCTCTGGCTCTTCATGTCATTCGCGGGCATCGCGATCGCGGCCGGCACGCTCGCCCTGTTCGCTGCCTTCGGCTCACTCGGGCAGCTGCTCGCGATGCTCCTGTTCGTTTACCTTGCGCTGGCATCGTCCGGCGGTACCGTCCCGGTGCAGGCACTGCCGTCGTTCTTCCGCTTCGCCGCCAGCTTCGAACCGCTCCGGCAGGTGCTCGGCGGGGTGCGGGCAATCTTGTACTTCAACGCGCAGGCAGACGCCGGACTCACCCGGGGCGTCGTGCTGACCGCCGCCGGGCTCGTCTTCTGGCTCATCACCGGGGCCGCAGTGACCAGATGGTATGACCGCAGAGGCATGGACCGCCTCCAGCCCGACGCGCTCGAGTTCGTGCAACGCTCCGCCCACGCCTATACCGCGGCAGCCCAAGCCCCGGCGGCAAGCCGCGATACCGGCAACGATGCGCACCCCACGACCACCCTCCCGGAAACCGCCGCACCCGGTGACCAGCCGCCAGCCGCCTTAGCCCGCCGGCCACGGCCCGGATACCCGGTTAAGTGACCACGGCCAGGCGCCTCGATACGACCGCTTCCGCCCAGCCAGCGAACCCGGCCGGCCTGATGTCATCGTCAGGACTCCGGCGCGGCGCAGCAGTAGCGGGCGGCCCGTTGCCTCGCCGCCGAACCGCCCCGGTCTGGGACATCCCGAATCACGAGGCCCATATCAAGCAGACTTGCGTGCCTTACCAGAGAACGACCAAAGCGGCGCGGTCCGCGCAGAGCGGCGGCAACCCATGGGGGTGAGGACCTTCACCACGACCGCATGGGCGCCTGCGGCGCTCGATGACCACCGCGGAGGCTAGACCGTCGTCCGCAGGGTTGGGATGGCTCTCCGAACGGCGGCCTATTCCGCGGGCGCTGCGCACTCCCGGCCGGAAGAACCCCACGCCAGGCCTGCTTGCGAGAGAGTCCGCGCTATCCAAATCTGTAACCGGTGCCGCCGCCTACTGCCACAATTCATCCGAATATCTGATCCATGACCTCGGCCCCCTTGACCAAGACCGGGCGGAGTTCCTTCCGGTAGACAACCTCGGTCGTGCGCGAACTCGAGTGGCCAGCCAGCCGGGCGATCTCCTCCACCGGCACGCCCGAGGCCGACAGCAGGCTGACGAAACTGGTCCGCAGCTCGCGGGGAGCCCACCCCTCCCCGATACCGGCGGCCTCGCACATGGACCTGAAAGACCGCCGCACGTTGGCCGCATCCAGCTCGGTGCCGACCGCGGTCGTGAAGACCAGGTTGTGCTCCCGCCACATTTCCCCCGCAGCCGCCTTCTCCTCGTCTTGCCGCACGCGATGCTCCCGCAGCGCTTCCACGACCGCCTGAGGCAGCCCGAGGGTCCTCCGGGACTTGGAGGTGTCCCCTCCAAGATGCACAGACCGCCCTACCGCGATGCTCGCGGCGTCCAGGTTCACCTGATCCCAGCGAAGCGCCCTGGCCTCCTCGGGCAAGCCTCTGAGCTGGTGGAGCTAAGGGGATTCGAACCCCTGACCTTCTGCATGCCATGCAGACGCGCTACCAGCTGCGCCATAGCCCCTGGTCACACGCCACTGGAGAGGCCTGTCATAAAGCAGGCCGGGCCAGCGCCGTGGACGCCCAGCTTAGCACCAGAACCACCCTGACTTGGCGACGGCAGCCGCACCCTGGCCGTTGCTGGCCGACACCCTTAGAGCGCACCGCCGACCGGGAGCAATCAGCCGTCCGTACGGCAGTGCGGCGATGGCGGCGGCACATCAAGCGTCGGGTTGCGATCGAAGAAGCCGGTGGGCTTCAGGGTGAAGCCGCAGCGCGCGACGGGCATCACCGGCCAGTCTTCCGGGCGCGGGACGTGCGTGGGGCCGAACGTGTGCCACAGGACGATGTCGGCGCCATCGATATCCCGGTCGGCTGCGACGTACGCGGGGATCCCGGCTCCGCCGGGGTGCTGGTTCACGAAGTCGCCGGCCGGATAGCGTTCGGCAGGATCGTACCTGGTCACCCAGAGGTGATTGGTCGCGTAACCAGCCCGTGCGGTGACCGGAGCGGCAGGATCGGCGAGCAGCACGGGCGCCGACTCCGGGTACAGCGTGTAGCTGACGGGACGGCCGAACCGATTCTGGTGCTCCGTGCTGATGATCCGCCACGTTCTCCCTCGTGCCCCGTCCGCGCGCCGGCCAGCCTGCGACTCGCGGGTCAGCCGGGTCACCTCCTGCACGATGGCGTTCCCGTGCGGATTGCCGGGACCGATCGGGAGGCCGGTGACGTCGACCTCCTCTACCGCGTTGGCCAGCCCGTCCACCGTCATGTCCAGCCGCGCGTTGAACAGGTGCTGGTGCACGACCGCGGCCAGGCCCGGCGCGACTTCGGTGGAGTAGGGATGGTCGCGGCCGGGGTAGGCCGAGGTGAACAGCACGCCGGTGGCCTTGACCTCGTGCTCGATGGTGCCGTCCAGGTAGAAGTACCAGTAGAAGCCGTAGTCGTAGTTGCCGACCGTGGTGAAGTACGACACCACGAGCCTGCGCTGCCGGCGCGACCCACCCGGGCCGTTGAAGATGTCGGTGTGCTTCCAGAGGATGCCGAAATCCTCCTCGTGGACGCAGATCGCGTTCGGGATGGTCCGCGGCTGCCCGGTGTCGTCAGTCACGGTCGCGTCCACGTAGGCGATCTCGCCCAGGCAGTCACAGCCGCGCTCGAGCGAGTTAACCCACTGACCGACCAGGTACTCGCCCGTATCGAAGTACGCCTGCCAGTAGCGGAACTGAGGATCCCCGTAGGGGACGACCATCTCCGGGATGGATGCCCGGTAGATAACCGGGCGCTCACGACCGCCGGCATGGAGGCTGATCTGGTGCAGGGTCAGCCCTTCGCGCGCGTCGAAGCCGATCCGCATCGACCAGTCCTGCCAGCGCAGCAGGTGGCCGTCCAGGGTATAGCTCGGTCCTTCCGGCTGCGTGATCTCGATGGGACGGAGCGTGGTCCGGTAGGGGCCGCGCAGCGACTCCTCTGCGTAGTCCCCGGACTCGGCGGGCACCGGCAGCTCGAACTCGTCGGTGATCTTGAAGACCTTCTTCTCGATCAGGTCTACGTAGGCGGCGACGCCATCGATCGGGTGTGCCCAGGCCAGGTCGTGCTCGTTCGTCTGGACGAACGCGAGCACGCGCACCATCCGCCGCCGGTCGTCGTCGGCCACCCCGAACACGCCCGCGGTGAGCGGGCAAGTCCGGATCTTGCTTAGGTCAGCCAGGCCGCGCCGGGCCATGGCCGCGCGCCAGCCCGGGTCGGCCTTGACGATCTCGTCCACGGCATCGAAATCACAGCCGACGATCGGCAGCTGGCCGTCGGTGGGCGGGTCCAGCCTGCGCGCGCTGACCACCCGCTGCCCGGGCAGCGAGACCACCACGTCGGTGGACTCGCCGGTGTCCAGGTTGACCAGGAACGCCCGTAGCCGGCGATCGGCCTGGCCAGCCAGTACGTCGCCCTTGGGCGCTTCCTCCAGCCCGTAGTAGGCGAACCTGGTCGGGCCGGCGAGCAGCCCCGCCGCCGCCATGATCTCCCGCCCGGCCAGGTACTCGGCCTCGGTGGCCGGGTCCAGCGGATGAGCGGGATGCGAGCTTGGCGTCTCGGCTTCACGGACGACGGTATCGGTCACTGCGAGCTCCTATATATCCGAACGAAGGGTGCCAGCCCGGTCCGGGACCTGGTATCGGACGCGGGCTGGCACCCAGGGCGCTATTCGTCGGCGACGATCGAGCCGACCCGGTCACCCAGGCCTGGGTCGCGCCTGACCAGCCAGATGGAGTAGATGATGGACACCACGATGACGGCCAGCGCGGCGTACGGGAACCAGTCGTACGGGTTGGGCTGCGGCGGCTTGCAGAGGTAGTAGACCGGGACGGCGATGGCGGCCATGCCGAGCACCGGGAGCACCACGTGCTTGATGATGTTGAACTCGGTCGGGCGGTACTTCCGGTAGTAGAACGGCAGGGCCAGGTTGGCCAGGAAGTACACGACCAGGATCAGGATCGTGCCCATCGTGCCCGACTCGTCGAAGAAGTTCAGCGCACTCAGGCTGTTGCCGTGCCCGCCGACCCAGTGGCCGATCGCCCAGCCCAGGACGATCGCCGAGGCCACGGCGACGAAGACGATGATGGCGTTGACCGGCGTCTTGCGGACAGGCTGCACGTAGCCGATGAAGCGCGGCAGCAAGCCCTCGCGGCCGGCGTTGAAGATCAGCCGGCACTGCGAGTTCACCGCGGCGATGAGCACGCCAAGGGTGGAGGTCAGCCCCGCGCAGTAGGCGATGAAGGCCAGCCACGCCACCACGCCGTGAGTAGCCGCGATGAACGGGATCAGCGGGGCCGCGAGCGCCGTCCCGTTGTCGTGGAAGGCGCTGACGGTGGCGTAGGCGATCAGGAGGTACGTGACCGCCATGATCGCGATGGACAGGAACACGGCCCGGGGCACGTTGCGCCGGGGGTTGCCGGTTTCCTCGGCCAGCGCCGCGGAGTTCTCCCAGCCGATGAACAGGTAAATGGCCAGCGGGAAGCCCGCGGCTGCGCCGCTGAAGCCGCCAGCGAAGTGGTGCGGGTCGAACGGCGCGGCGGACAGGTGGCCGCCGTTCTTGATCAGCATGGCCACGGACCCGACCAGCAGCACCAGCATCTCGAAGCCGAAGAAGAAGCCGGCCAGCTTGGTCGATACGGCCACGCCGCGGAACATCATGAACATGGCGCCGGCGGTGAAGATCGCGGAGAAGATGATCCACGGGATGCTCACGTTGAAGTAGTACTGCAGCATGATCGACAGGAACCCGCCGGAGATGACCAGCACCGACGAGATCGCGATGATGTAGCCGACCCCGCACAGCAACGCGGTGGTCACCGCGCTGCGGCCGCCGAACGTCTTGCCGACGAAGGTGATGAAACCACCGGTCGACGGGTGGGCGCGGGAAAACTGCGACAGCGTGTTGCCGAGCAGTGCGATGGCGATGATGGCGGCGACGATCGTCAGCGGGGCGGCGATACCCGCCGTCACGACGATCAGGCCGAAGCTGAAGTAGAAGCTGTACGCCGGGCCGATGTTCGCCATCGTCGACGCGGAGATGTCGATTAGCCTCAGGGCCCCGCGGTGCAGCCGTTCCGGGGACTCTGGCGCCTTCGTTTCCGTGAACGGAACGTGTGCCGCTTCGCTCATGTGCTCACTCCCTGCGGGGCTGGCTGGGACCGTTGATTGTGCTGATTGATACGGATCATGCGCGGGACCGGTGTTGACGGTCAACCATCGGCGCAGGCCTCCCACATGGTGAGTTCACCGGCGGCCTCGACGCGGCGTTATTCTCCCGATGTGTTGGCAAGCGCTTTCCAATTGAGCGAAACGTACCTGAAGGGCGACCGGCCCCGCAAGGGTCGCCGCGGCGGGCGCGCTGATCGGGGGCGGGGTACGCGCGCGGCAGGCGGTGTCAGCCAGGCGGGTGCGGGACCGTACTGTCCCGCAGGATGACCTCACCGGGAACCGGGATGACGCGTGGCTGGTCGCCGGCCTCGGACAGGACCAGGTTCGCGGCCATCTCCCCCATCCGCTTGAGCGGCAGCCGGACCGTGGTCAGCGGCGGGTAGACGTCATGGAGGGTGGCGATGTCGTCGAATCCGGCGAGCGCGGTATCCGCTGGTACCTCGAGGCCGCCGGCCCGCAGCCTGGCGAGCGCGCCCAGGGCCATCACGTCAGTGACCGCGAACACGCAGTCCGGCAAGGGATCTCCTGCGGCCAGGATGGCGCTCATCGCCTCGTAGCCGCCGTCCCTGCTGAGCGCGCCGTGGATGACCCGGACCGGATCGAGTCCCACTGACCAGGCAGCCAGCCCGGCGCGGAACCCGTCCAGCCGGTCCCGTGCCGTCAGCAGGGCGCGCGGTCCGGCCAGGACGGCGAAGCTACGGTGCCCGAGGGCCACCATCGCCCTGGCCAGGGCCTCAGCACCCGCGGCGTTTTCCGGCAGTATCGTGTCCACGCCGAGCAGGTCCTGGCCCACGCACACCACCCGCCCGCCGGAGCCGGTGAAGGCTGCGATCTCCGCGCGCAGCGCGTCCCTGGCCGCCGCGTCATCGGACCGGCTGCCGATCAGGATCACCGCGCGCGCCCGCTGCGCGCGCATCAGCGCCACGTACTCGCGCTCGGCCGCCTCGGCGGCCGGCGTGCTCGACATGCACACCAGCAGCTGGCGGGCGTCAGCCACCTCGATAAGGCCGGCCGCGATGGTAGAGAAGTACGGGTCGGCAATGTCGTGGACGACCGTCCCCACCATCGTGCTCTGTCCGGTGGCGACGGCCCGGGCCTGCAGGTTCGCCGTATAGCCGAGCTCGTTGACCGCGGTGCGGACCCGATCGGCGAGCAGGTGCCCGACGCGCCGCGGGCCCTCGTTCACCACCCGGGACGCGGTGGTCAGCGACACGCCTGCGTGGTCGGCGACATCCTGCAGCGTCACCTTCGATCCGGGCCTGATCCGGTCCGGACGGACCTGGCGCACCGGCCCTCCTTACCGAGGCTGGCTTGACCCGCCCCGCGGGGCCTGCCTAATCTGGGAAAGCACTTTCCATGGCTCAGGCTAGCACCGCGCCGGCGCGACCCGGAGGGCTGATTTTTCATGACGCGAAGGGTCATCTGCGTCGCCCTGAACGGCGTCACCGGCCGGATGGGCTACCGGCAGCACCTAATACGGTCGCTGCTCAGCATCCGCGAGCAGGGCGGGGTCCGCTTGGACGACGGCACGACCGTCTATCCCGAGCCGATCCTGGTCGGGCGGAACGAGGAGCGGCTGCGCGCGATCGCCGAACGGCACGGCCTGGCCCGGTGGACCACCGAGGCGGATGAGGTGCTCGCCGACCCGTCCGTCGAGGTCTACTTCGACGCCCAGGTCACCACGGCCCGCGAGGCCAGCCTAACGAAGGCGATCGAGGCCGGAAAGCACGTCTACACAGAGAAACCGGTGGCCGGGTCCCTGGACGGTGCGCTCCGGCTGGCCCGGGCCGCGAAGGCAGCGGGCATCACCCACGGCGTCGTGCACGACAAGCTCTTCCTGCCCGGCGTGATCAAGCTGCGCCGGCTCGTCAGCGCCGGCTTCTTCGGGCGGGTGCTTTCGGTCCGGCTGGAGTTCGGCTACTGGGTGTTCGAGGGCGACTCGATCCCGGCGCAGCGCCCGTCCTGGAACTACCGCGCAGAAGACGACGGCGGGATCGTGCTCGACATGTTCCCGCACTGGCAGTACCTGCTGACCGACCTGTTCGGGCCGATCACCGCGCTGTACGTGCGGACCGCAACACACGTGCCGCGGCGGTGGGACGAGCTCGGTCATCCGTACGACGCCACCGCGGACGACGCCGCGTACGCGGTGCTCGAGTTCGGCGGCGGCGCGTTCGCGTCGGTGAACTCGTCCTGGGCCGTCCGGGTCAACCGGCGCGAGCTGCTCGAGCTGCAGGTGGACGGGACGCACGGCAGCGCGGTGGCCGGCCTGCGCCACTGCGCGGTGCAGCACCGGGTATCGACGCCGATGCCCGTATGGAACCCGGACCTGCCCGACCCCATCGACTACCAGTCGCAGTGGACGGACGTGCCGGACAACATGACGTTCGACAACGGCTTCAAGGCCGAGTGGGAGCTGTTCCTGAAGTGCGCCGCCGAGGGCCGGCCGTTCACCTGGGACCTGGTGCAGGGGGCCAGGGGCGTCCAGCTCGCGGAGCTGGCCCTGCAGTCCTGCGCCGAGGGCCGGCGGATCGACGTGCCGCAGTTGGCGGTCTGAGGTGACCGCGCAGATCCGGCTGCCGGGCCGTGCGGAGCCGCTGGTCATCCCAGAGCCGGGCTGGGCCGCTCGCTACCCGCCGCCCATATTGCGGCGGGTGTATGCCGCCGCCCACGTTGCCGCGCGGCGCACCGAAGGCTTGGCGGACCCGGTTATCGACTGGGAGTCCACGATGAAGTTTCGTCGTCATCTGTGGGCGTACGGGTTCGGCGTCGCGGAAGCAATGGACACCGCCCAGCGCGGGATGGGCCTGTCCTGGGAACAAGCCCGCGAGCTGATCGCCCGGTCGGCGGAGGAAGCCACTAGGTACAGGGCAGATCAGAGCAATACTGGCCTGGGGGCTGGCGCAGGGGCGGGCGTGGACGCGGGGACGGGTGGAGCCCTGGTTTGCGGGGTGGGCACGGATCAGCTGATCGATGGCGAGCGTTATGCGATGGCGCGGGTTATCGACGCTTATGCTGAACAGATGGCGTTCGTGCAGGCGACGGGGGCGGGCGTGATTGTGATGGCGAGCCGGGCGCTGGCGGGTAGCGCGCGGGGGGCGCGGGATTACCTTGAGGTGTACGGCGAGCTGCTTCGGCAGGCGGAGCGGCCGGTGATCTTGCACTGGCTGGGCGAGGCGTTTGACCCGGCGCTGCGCGGCTACTGGGGGGGCTCCGATTTCGACGCGGCGGCGGATACCGTGCTCGAGCTGATCGAGCGGGCGGGCGGACAGGTCGGCGGGATCAAGCTCTCGGTCCTCGACGCGCGGCGTGAGGTGGCGCTGCGGCGGCGGCTGCCGGCCGGGGTCCGGATGTACACCGGGGACGACTTCCACTACGCGGACCTGATTCGCGGTGACGCGGCGGGGCCCGCGAACGGGGACAGGCGGCACGACGGGGACCGGCCGCACGATTGGGACGGGCGGCGTGACGGGGACCGGCCGCACGATTGGGACGGGCGGCGTGACGGGGACCGGCCGCACGATTGGGACGGGCGGCGTCACGGGGACGGGCGGCGTGACGGGGTGGCGTACAGCGACGCGTTGCTCGGAGCCTTCGCGGCGATCACGGCCCCGGCTGCGGCGGCGCTGGCCGCGCTGGACCGGGGCGACGTCGCGGGGTACGACGCGACGATGGGGCCGACAGTGCCGCTCAGCAGGCTTATCTTCGAGGCGCCCACGTACTACTACAAGGTCGGGGTGGCCTTCCTGGCCTGGCTGAACGGGCTGCAGCCGGACTTCGCGATGCTAGGCGGGCTGCAGCGGCGGCGCGCCGCCCGGCACCTGATCCGGGTGTTCGAGCTGGCCGCCGCGGCGCGGGCGCTGACTGACCCCGAGCTCGCCGTGGCCCGCATGGGCGAGATGGTCGCCGTCATGGCCGGGCCTGGGCGAGTATGAGCGCGGACCCCGGGATCGGCCTGGACCGGCTCTCGCTGAACCAGGCGACGGTCAAGTACCTCAACCTGGAAGAGGCCGCGGCGCTCTGCGTGCGGCACGCGATCCCGGCCATCGGGCTGTGGCGGGACCGGGTGGCGGAGATCGGCCTGGCGGAGGCGGTGCGGGTGGTCAGGTCCGCCGGGCTGCGCGTATCCAGCCTGTGCCGAGGAGGGTTCTTCACGCGCGCGGCCGGCGAGGGTCTGCGGGCCGCCCTCGCGGACAACCGGGCGGCGGTGGCCGAGGCGGCCGAACTCGGCGCGGACACGCTGGTCCTGGTGTGCGGGGGCCTGGTGCCGGGGAGCCGGGACATCGGGCTGGCGCGCCGCATGGTCGCCGACGGGATCGGCGAGCTCGTGCCCTTCGCACAGGGACTCGGCGTCCGGCTGGGGATCGAGGCGTTCCACCCGATGTTCTGCGCCGACCGGTGCGTGATCGCCTCGCTGGGCGAGGCGGTGGACCTGGTGCTGACGTTCCCGGCCGACGCGGTGGGCCTGCTGGTGGACACCTATCACGTCTGGTGGGACGCTCGGCTGACGGCCGAGATCGCCCGCGCCGCGGGGCGGGTCGCCGGCTACCAGGTCGGCGACTGGGTGCTCCCGCTGCCGCAGGACACGTTGCTCGGCCGCGGGCACCTGGGTGACGGGGTCATCGACTTCGGGCCGATCACGCAGGCCGTGACGGCGGCCGGGTACCGGGGGTACGCCGAGGTGGAGATCTTCAACGAAGACGTGTGGAACGCCCCCGCAGACCAGACGGCGGCGACGGTCCTGGAGCGGTTCGCTGCCGTCATGGGTTAAGAGGGCGTTTGACGTACGCTGCGGATCGGTTCCCGCTTCAGCGCTGCGGGCGGCATCCGTATGGGTGGGTCCCGGGTGGGCGGTGAGACGGGTGGGCGCGGTGGTGCGCCCAGCGGCGGAATTATCCGGGAGGATTCGGGTTTCCGGGAGTATTTGGTGCATTCCGGTGCCGTACGCCAACTGTGAATACAGCCGCCGCCTGACCATCGAGGCGACGATCCGGCTGTAGTCGGGATTTGCGCGGAGGATCCGTGCTCGACGGAAGGATAGGCGTCGAATACGGCGCTCTTTCTTCCGTCAGGCACCGATCTTCCCTGATCATCTGGTGCGCGAGGGGCCATGGGGCCTGCTGAGACTTGCGGGATATGAGCGTCAGGATCCGTGCCGGGTGCGAGGCGTCAGACCGGCAGCGGCGCACGCCCGCGCAGTCAGGCGCGAGGCGTAGCGTCCCTGTGCGGGCGCTGTGCGGATGCGGTGGCCCCCAGTCCCCCGGATCCTCCCGCAAGCCCGGATCCTCCCGCAAGCCCGGATCCTCCCGCAAGATCCCAGGCCTCCCCGTACCTCTGATCGCATAGGGGCGGATGAGGATAGCGGGACGGACGAGGAACCAAGAAAGCGTGGCGGAACGCGCCGGACAGTCGCCTCGCTGCACCGATCCGGGTATCAACTCCTGTTACCGATCCGGGTACTAACTCCTGTTACCGATCCGGGTACTAACTCCTGTTACCGATCCGGGTATCAAACGCCCGTTACCGATCCGGGTATCAAACGCCCGTTAGGCCCGGTGCGGTTGAATCGTGGGGTGGACGACGCGTATCAGCCCGGGGAGGACGCGGACGTCCCGGCGTTCTGCGCGGCGCTGGGAATCCCGGGGCTGGCCGACGTCCATACCCACTTCCTGCCGCCGCGGATGATGCGCCGGGTCTGGGAGTACTTCGACCGGGGCGGGCCGCTGCTCGGCGCCTCGTGGCCGATCCGGTACAAGTGGGGCGACGCGGACCGGGTAGCGCACCTGCGGGGCATGGGCGTGCGGATGTTCAGCGCGCTGGCCTACGCCCACCGGCCGGACATGGCCGAGGAGCTGAACGCGTGGACGATGGCGTTCGCCCGGGCCACGCCCGGGTGCCTGCCGTCGGCGACGTTCTACCCCGAGCCGGGGGTCGCCGGGTACCTGCGCGACGCGCTGGACGCGGGCGCGCGCATCTTCAAGATCCACTTGCAGGTGGGGGGCTTCTCCCCCGGCGATCCGCGCCTCGACGAGGTATGGGGCACCCTGGCCGAGGCCCGGGTGCCCGTGGTCGTCCACGCCGGGCACGCGCCGGTGGGGACCGAGCACACCGGGCCCGGGCCGTTCGGTTCTGTGCTGGCGCGGCACCCGGGGCTGACCGCGATCGTCGCGCACATGGGCGCGCCGGACTACGAGGTGTTCCTCGGGCTCGCCGCGCGGTACGAGCGCGTGTTCCTGGACACCACGATGGTCTTCACCGACTTCTTCGACGGCAAGGCCCCGTTCCCGGCCGCGGCCCGGCCGCAGGCCCGCGAGCTGGGGCTGGCGGGCAAGATCCTGCTGGGCAGCGACTTCCCGAACATCCCGTACCCGTACGCCAGGCAGCTCGCCGGGCTGGCCCGGCTGGACCTGGGCGAACCGTGGCTGCGCGCGGTCTGCTGGGACAACCCGGTGGCCCTGTTCGGAGCGCCGGCCGTGAGATCGTTAGGTATGCGTGGCAGCGGCTACCGGTGGTGGCTGACGGCTGCCATCAGCGCCGCCGCCGGGGGTTTCAGCGCGGTGGTCCAGGGGCCGCTGTGGAACACCGATGCCGCGCTGGCCGCGGTCAACTTGACGACCTCGGTGCTCTTCGTCTTCACCGGGCTGCTGCTACGGCGGGAACCCGGCCAGCGCGGCGTGGCGTGGGCGCTCATGATCCTCGGAGTGCTCCGGTCGCTGGATTTCGTCGACGCCTGGAGCGGGCCGCCCTGGGCGGTCTACGCTCTCATCTTCGGTGGCGCAGACCGCGTGTTCGGCGCGTACGCGCTACTGCGTTATCCCAATTCCTCGCTGCTGCGGTACCAGCGGGCTTTCCTCGTGCTCCTGTCCGGCTGGATGCTGGCCGGCCGGGCGCTGATCGTGGTGACGGCGATCCCGCAGTGGGATGGCGCCCCCGCGTCGTCGTGGTGGCTGAGCCTGATCCCGAACCAGCACCTCAACGACGTTGTCAACTACGTCGTCAACGCGGGCGAGGGGCTCTTCGCCGTGGCGTTCGTGGTCCTCCTGGCGATGCGGCTGACCCGGACCACGGGCCTGGACCGGATCGTGATCACGCCGGTCATCGTGGCGGGCGTGGCCGGCACGATCGCGGCCGGTGCGTCGGCCATGACGCAGATGCTGTCGTCGCTGAGCGGTACCCCGAACGGCGTGTACGTGGTCGAGGGCGCGGTGGACATGACGCTCCCCCTGGCTTTCCTGGTCGCGCTCATCCAGCGGACCCTCCTGCTGCGGAACATCACCGCGCTGGCCGCGCAGGTCTCCGCGGGGGCGGACATCGGGGCGGTCCGCTACGCGCTGCGGAGCACCCTGCACGACCCGACCCTGGAAATCCTCGATCTATCCGAGCCCGGGCTTGCGGGGGACGACGGATCCGACCGGTCCGCGTCCGCCCCCGCCGAGCCGCCCGCCGACCGGCTGGTCGAGTTCATCCGCACCGAAGAGGGCTCTCCGATCGCGGTGGTCCTCGCCGATCCCGCCCTGGCGAGGTACCGGGGGCTGTTCGACGCCGCGGTGCAGACGGGCGGGCTGGCGCTGAAGAACGCCCAGCTTCAGGCCCAGGCCGCCCGCGACAAGCTGGAACAGGTGCGCGCGTCCCGGGCCCGCATCGTCGAGGCCGGGCTGGCTGAGCGGCAGCATATCGAGCGTGACCTGCACGATGGCGTGCAGCAGCACCTGCTGGGCCTGGCGGCCCAGCTGACGGTGGCCATGAACGGCACGCCGGACGCGGCGACGCAGGGCGCGCTCGCCCAGGTGCGGGACGGGCTCCGGGAAGTCCTGGCCGAGTTGCGGGATCTGGCGCACGGAATCCACCCGGCGGTACTGTCGCAGGGCGGCCTGGCCGCCGCGCTGGAGGACGTGACCGAGAGGCTGCCGTTGCCGGTCGCGGTGACCGCTCCCCTGACCCGGGTCGCTATCGCCGTGGAAGCAACGGCCTATTTCGTCGCCTGCGAAGCGCTCGCTAATGTAGTGAAACACGCGGGGGCGAGCAGCGCGACGGTTACGGTTGAGATGGATGACGGACAGCTCCGCCTTCAGGTCGCCGACGACGGCGTGGGCGGTATCGCATCGAGCGGTTACGGGCTCAGTAACATCCTGGACCGTGTTAACGCTCTCGATGGAGAAGTCACCATCGTCAGCCCGCCCGGCAAGGGCACGCGTATTGAGGTGAGCATTCCATGCGGTTAGCCATCGCCGAGGACTCGGGGTTGTTCCGCAGCAGCCTGAAAATGCTCCTCGAGGCGTCCGGTATCGAGGTCACGGCCGACGTGGCGTCCGGGGCACAGCTGCTGGCGGCGATCGGCGCGAACCCGCCAGACGCGGCGATCCTCGACATCCGGATGCCTCCGGCCTTCACCGACGAAGGCATCAGCACCGCGGCCGAACTGCGCCGCCGTTACCCGCACATCGGCATCCTCATGCTGTCCACGTACGCCGAGACGAGCTACGCCAGCCAGCTACTTGAAGCCGTGCCTAGCGGGGTCGGCTACCTGCTCAAGGATAACGTCACCGACGCGGGCACCCTGCTGGACAGCCTGGCCAGGGTCGTCGACGGCGAGACGGTCATTGACCCGACCATAATCCGGCGCTTGCTCGCCAGGAACCGCAAGCCGAGCAAGATTGACGCGCTGAACGAGCGCGAGCGCGAGATCCTGCGGCACATGGCCGAGGGGCGGTCCAACCTGGGTATCGCCAAGGAGGTCTTCCTGAGCGCCCGGACGGTCGAGGCTCACGTCACGAGCATCTTCATCAAGCTCGGGCTCGATCAGGCGGAGACCGATAACAATCGCGTCCGGGCGGTGCTGGCCTATCTTCGCTCCGCGGGCTCCGAGAACTAGATCGCCCGGGTGAAGGGCCGGAGGGTAAGGCTTCCGCCCCCCCTCGCGCCGGAAGACTTCCCTCCGGCCCCGCTCATTTAAGGATGATCACATCCTTTTGCCCGAAAGCCGTGGCCAGGTCCTCGCCGAGCCGGCGTACGGTGAAAGCCGCGACGACTTCACCGCTCCCCTCCAGCCGGCCCGCGGAAGAAGGAGGTGAGCTTTCCAGCAGTCTGACGCAGACGTGGACCAGATCGCTGTTTGTCTCGCGGGAAATGGCCGCCGCGGTTGCCCAGGGCATTGTCTTCCGCGCTTCGAGAATGGCCACCACGACTTCAGATACGCTCAGGGTTTCTTTGGGCGCATCAGAACCGGGGGCCACGTCAGCAAGAATGCTCGCCTGGGCCGCCCCCCGTGATCGTGGGAACCACCGGTAATCACACGGGATTCCCCGCTTGACACGGACTCCCCGTGGCGGTCAGTCCGGCGGGGTCAGGCGGCCGGCGGCCGCGAGGAGTTCGGTGACCCGGTCGCGGGGCAGCGCCGGGGTGCGGTGGCCGTCCCGGCCGGTCATGTCCTCGTTGGCCACCAGGGCGTTGGCCACGGCCTCCTCGGTGGCCTGCACGACGGCCGCGTACAACGGGTCGAGGCTCTCCCACGGGATGAACGACAACTGCCGCAGGGCCGCCGGGTCGGGCCGGAAGGCGCCGGGGTTGGCGGTGGAGAAGGCCAGGAACAGGTCGCCGGAGAAGTGGGACCCGGTGGTCCCCGTCCTGGCCAGCCCGGCCGTGACCCGCCGGGCGAGCGCCTGGCACTGGTGCGGGAACAGCGGCGCGTCGGTCGCCACCACCGCGATGACCGATCCCGCACCTGGCGGCGCGGCGGACTGCTCGGCCATCGGGTTGTCGCCGGCTAGCGCCTGGCCGAGCGGGACCCCGGCCAGCACGAGCTCCGCGCGGTCACCGAAATTGGCCTGGAGGAACACGCCGACCGTGTAGTCGGCGCCCGCGAAGGGGACCAGGCGTGAGGCGGTTCCTGAGCCGCCCTTGAACTCGTAGCAGTTCATCCCGGTGCCGCCGCCGACCGAGCCCTCCTCCACCGGCCCCGGCCGGGCGGCCTCGATCGCGGCGACCACGGTTTGCTCCGTGACGTGGTGCCCGTTGATGTCGTTGAGGTAGCCGTCCCAGGTCTCGGCGGCCACCGGGAGCAGCCACATCTCGGCTACTTCGGGATGGTGCGTGACCGTCCAGGCGACGATCCCGGCGTGCGCGATCCCGACCGCGTGGGTGTTGGTAATCGCGACCGGTCCGGTGAACGTGCCGGACTCGTTGATCCACGAGACCCCGGTCATCTCTCCGTTCCCGTTCTGGGAGTGGAAGCCGGCCGCCACCGGGTCGCCGGTGCCGTCCGGGCCGCGCGGGTGGATGGCGGTCACCCCGGTCCGCACGTTCTCCCCCTCGATGAGCGTGACGTAACCGACCTCGACGCCCGGCACGTCGGTGATCGCGTTCCACCGGCCTGGTCGCCCCGCGAACGGCACCCCGAGCGCGCGGGCGCGCGGCTTACCCGCTGGGGTAGCGCGGTGCTCGCCGGGCAGGCTCATGGCGGGGTCGTCCCCGGACCCGCCGGGCCGATCGGCTCGGGCGCCAGGTCGTCGCCGGCGGCGGCGTCGAGCAGGCTCCAGGCCCGGCCGCGCTGCGGCAGGATCACGGCGAGCCAGTACACGAGCCCGATGCCCATGGTGATGAGGGTAACCTTCAGCAGCAGCGCGGTCTGCTGGGTGAACACGTAGCCGAGGGCGGCCAGCGCGAGCAGCGGCGGCAGCGGCCAGAACCGCATCTTGTACGGGCTGTGCTCGGTGGCCCTGACCGGGCGGGCGACCAGCGCCGCGATCGCGATCAGCGCGTAGTCCGCGACCAGGCTGGCGCCGGTCAGGTTGACCAGCGTGCCGAGCGAAACGGTCAGGCACAGCACGGCGCCCACGACGCCGATCACCAAGGTTGCCACCCACGGCGAGCGGAAGCGCGGCTGGATCTGCGCGACCCAGCCGCTGACCGGGCCGGGGAACGCCCGGTCGCGCGCGGCGCTGTACATGATCCGCGCGTAGGACAAGATGATCGCGATCGTCGCGTTCAGGATGGCCAGCACGATGCCGAGGCTGATCACGTCGTAGAGGCCCGTATCGGACGTCCCCTCGATGAAGTACTGCATCGGGATGACGGACTCGGTCAGCTTGGCCAGCGACGGCGAGCCGACGATCGTCGCGGTCAGCGGGATCAGCTCGGCGGCCACGGTGATCACCAGGGACCACAGGATGGCCCGGGCGATATTGCGCCCCGTGCCGTGGGTTTCCTCGGCGAAGTTCACCGCGGAGGCGTAGCCGTTGTAGGAGAAGATCGCCACCGCGGTGCACGCGAGCACGCCGCTGAACGCGACGCCGACGAGCAGCCCGTGCCCGGTGCCGATGGCCGGGTGCACGAGCGAGGAGAAGTGGTGTGCGTGGGAGAACCCGAGCACCGTCACCGTCACCAGGGCGAGTAGCTCGATGCCCAGGAAGATGCCGGTCAGCACGGCGTTGAAGCGGACCCGCAGGGCCGCGAAGCCGGCCGCGATGAGCATGAAGACCGCGCCCATGACCCGCGCGTTCACGGTCGCGACCACGCCGAAGTAGGTCCCGGCGCCAAGCGCGATCGTGGCCGGGATGAACGCGATGAAGTCCAGGTAGAGCGCGAAGGTGACGAAGCTGACCGGCCCGGCCAGCGCCGCGACCCGGCGGCCCGCGGCCGGTCCCCTGAACGAGTGCCAGACCAGCGCGTAGTCGCCGCCCGCGATCGGGAACGCCGCGGAAAGCTCAGCCCAGCACAGCCCCATGAACACGCCGACGATCGCGGCGAAGACGAACGAGGCGAACGCGCCGCTGCCCGCCTCGGCCAGGGCCACGGGCGCGATGATGAACACCGAGGCGGCCGGGGTCACGCCGGACAGCGTGATGAAGATGTTGCCGAGCACGCTGATCGACCGGGAAAGCTCCTGCCGGTAGTGCCCCATGCCGTGCGCCTGCTGAACCTGCTCGTGTGTCTCCACGCCACGCCCCTTCCACGCGGTCCGGCGGCGGGCCGTCAGGGCCCGAACGGCTGCCTTGATCGTAGGAGCGATGATCATCGTCAACAACGCGCATACTGTGCATTTCCCGGTTGAAGCAATTCCCGTATTGTGCACCGTGTGGGCGTGACGCTGCGCCAGATCCTGGACCTGGACGTGCTGCGGAGGGCCGGCGTGCGGGTGGTGGCGGGCGCGGAGGCGCTGGACCGCCCGGTCCGCTGGGTGCACATCGCCGAGATCGCGGACATCGCCAAGCTGATCAACGGCGGCGAGCTGCTGCTGACCACCGGCATGGGCATCGACCGCGCGGCCAGCGCGCAGCGGCGCTACCTGACCGAGATCGCCGACGCCGGCGCGGTCGGCCTGGTCGTGGAGCTCGGGCGCGCGTTCGGCGAGATTCCGCCGGCCATGGTGCAAGCGGCCGCGCAGCGCGGGTTCCCGCTCATCGCGCTGGAACGCGAGACGCGGTACATCGAGGTGACCGAGGCGGTGCACCGCGCGATCATCAGCGACCAGTACGAGCTGCTCCGCCAGGCCGAGGCGATCAGCAGGGACTTCACCGACCTCATCCTGTCCGGCGCCGACATCAGGCAGATCATCGAGCGGCTCGCGGACATCCTCGGCAACCCGGTCGTGCTGGCCGACGCCGCGCAGCACGTGGTCGAGCTGGCGGGGCGCGGCGCGGTGCTGGCGCTGTGGGAGGGGCACGCGCGGCTGGCGCACACCGAGGTGAAGCGCGGACGGGTACACCGGACCGACGAGGAGGGCGAGCCCAGGTGCATGTGGGTCGGGATCTGGCTGCGGCACGAGGAGTGGGGCCGGGTGCACGTGCTGGAGACGGACCGCAAGCTGGATGAGATCACTGGCCTGGTCCTCGACCGGGCCGGCGCGGCGCTTGGGCTCGCGCTACTGTCGCAGAAGGATGCGGCGCACCTGGCCGGGCGCGCGGGGAGCGCGCTGCTTGCGGACGTGCTGGCCGGCCGGCACGGCTCGGTCGCTGAGTTCCTGCGGCGGGCGCGCAGCCTCGGCGTCGACCTGACCCAGGGCCGCCTGGTCGCGCTGGTGGTAGAGGCGACGTCGCTGGCTGAGCTGGCCCGGCGGCACGCGCTGGCCGAGGAGGAGCGGCAGCGGATCAGGCTGAGCATCGCCGATGAGATCCGCCGCGCGGCCCGGGACCGGCAGTGCGCCGCGCTGGTCGGTCTGGACGCGGACCGGGTGCTCGCGATCGTTGCGGTGGCCGGCGAGGGCCCGGTGCCGCCCGTCCTGGATGACATCGTGGAGGCGGCCACCCGGCGGATCCGGGCCGGGGACGCTTCGCTGACCGTGACGGCGGGCGCCGGGCGCGAGGTGGCGGCGAGCTCGCTGCAGCGGGCCCTGGAAGAGGCGGTCGAGGCGCTGAACTTCGGGCGGAAAGCCGACGAGGCACTGACCTTCGGGCGGAAGACGGGCGAGGGGCAGAGCTCTGACCGGACGACGGGCGAGGGGCTGAACTTTGGGGGGAAGGCGGGCGACCGCCGGGTCGTGCACCACTTCGCCGAGCTGGGCACCTACCAGCTGCTGGTCCGGCTGGCGCAGGACCCGGAGCTGGCCCGGTTCGTGGAGGCCGAGCTGAGCCCGCTGCTCGAGCACGACGCGCGAAGCCGGGCCAAGCTCATGCCTACGCTGCGCAGCTACCTGGAGCACGCGGGCCACAAGGCGCAGACGGTGCGGGCGCTGCGGGTACAGCGGCGGACCCTGTACGCCCGGCTGGCCAGGATCGAGCGGATCCTCGGCCGGGACCTCGACACTCAGGACACCAGGACGCGTCTCACCCTGGCGATCCAGGCCCTGGACCTGCTGCAGGACCGGGGCTCAGACGGGCGGGTGTTCCGTAAGTCGGGCTGGGCCTGAGTTTCCGCAGGGCCGGGACTCGGGTGGCGGTGTTCGGTAAGTCGGGCTGGGGCCTGATGCTCGGTAGGCGAGGACCGCGGCGCAGGCGGCGACGGCCAGCGCGGGGGCGGCCAGGGCCCACCGGGTGCCTGCCGTCGACGCGATGGCAGCGACCGCGAAGGCCCCGGCCGGGACGAAGCCGATGAAGGCCGCGTTGAAGGCGCTGAGCGCGTGCGCGCGCTGGGCGGTCGGCGCGGCCTGCTGAATGTAGACGATCGCGCTGGCCGCGAACAGCTGGGTCGCCGCGCCGACCACGACGAGCGTGGCGTCGTAGGCCCACGGCGCGGGCATGACGGCGGCCAGGCCTTCCGCGACACCGAAGGCCAGCGCCCAGACCGTGAACTCCCGCGGGCCGGGATCGCGCCGACGGGACGAGTAGTAGGAACCGGCGATCCCGCCCACCGCCGTGCAGGTGCCGAACAGGCCGAATCCCACCGAGCCCAGGTGGAAGACCCGCCCGGCCATCAGCGGGTTGGTCACCGCGAACTGGAGCCCGAACCCCCCGACGAGCAGCGCCAGGAGGACGACGGCCCGGACGTCGCGCGGCAGGTCGAGCAGCCAGCGGAAAAGCCTGGCGGCCGGCGCTGCTGCCGTCGTGTCCGGTGCGGCCTGGTCGGGGCCGACCCGGCCCGACAGCCAGGTCAGGACCGCGATCACGCCCAGGAACGAGGCCGCGTCGACGAAGAACACCGGGGTCTCGCCGGCGGCGGCGATGACGACGCCGGCGATGCCAGGCCCGGCGATCCTGGCCAGCCCGGTGACGGTAGCGAACAGGGAGGTGCCGCGGCGCAGGTCGCCCGGGCCGACCAGGTCCATCAGGAACGTCTGTCGCGCCGGGGTGTCAACGACCTGGACGCAGCCGGTCGCGAACGACACTGGCACCAGGTACCAGATGCTCATCCAGCCCGCCAGCAGCGGGATCCCGATGGCCAGCGACGCGCAGGCCAGCAGGGCCTGGGTCAGGCGGGCGACCCGGGCCGCCTGGTGCCTGGCCACGATGTTCCCTGCGCGCCGGGAGAACAGCAGCATCGGCAGGCACGCGGCCGCGTCCACCGCGGCCAGCGCCGCGGGCCCGCCGTACCTGATGTGCAGGACGAGCCAGAACAGGGCGGTGAAGTTCATCATCGTGCCGGCCAGGGAGGCCACCTGCGCGGCCAGGTACCAGCGGTAGCCCAGGCCGCTTACCCCGGTTATTCCGGTCACGGGACAAACCTAACTGCTCGGAGCCAGCCCGGCGCGGCGACGGGCGGGGGCGGTCCGGGCGCTGGGGGTGGCGGTCGGGCAGCCCATACGCCGTTAGGGATAAAGGGGTTGCCTGTTTTAGCGATCGTCGCTGAGGATCGGCTCGGGGAGGGTGCCGGCGTTGTGCTCGAGCAGCCGCCACCGGCCGTAGCGGTGGCCGAGAACGGACCACGAGCAGTTCGACAGCGGGCCGAGCACGCCGGACAGCTCGTCCGGCATGCCGAGCAGGCGGGAGGCGCCGAGCCGCAGAGCGGCGCCGTGGCTCACCACCACGGCGAGGCCCTCCCCCTCATACCCGCCCTCGGCGAGGGCGGCGGCGGTGCGGTTCAGGGCGCCTGCCACCCGGTCCGCGACCGCCGCCGTGGGTTCCCCGTCCGGAGGCGTCCAGGTCACGTGCTCGACCGGGTAGCGCTCGCGGATCTGGGCGTCGGTCAGGCCCTCCCAGCAGCCGCCGTGACGCTCGCGCAGGTCCTTGTCGAGGATCACCTCGAGCCCGGTCAGCCGGGCCAGTGGCGCGGCGGTGCTTGCGGCGCGGCTCAGGTCGGAGGACACGATCATGTCCGGGCCAAGCGCGGCGAGCAGCCTGGCTGCGCGCTCGGCCTGCGCCTGTCCCGTCGGGTCGAGCGGGACGTCGGCCTGGCCCTGGAACCGCCGTTCGGCGTTCCACTGCGTCTGGCCGTGCCGCCACAGCACCAGCCTGACCCGCTCGCTCAGCGGGCCCTCCCGGGATTGACCACCAGCTCGGGCAGCGTGATCTGCGGGCAATCCTTCCAGATCCGCTCAAGCGCGTAGTAGGTCCGCTCCTCGGCGTGCTGCACGTGGATCACGACGTCGAGGTAGTCCAGGAGCACCCAGCGGCCCTCCCGCTCGCCCTCGCGGCGGACCAGCCCCGCTCCCGCCTGCCGCATCCGCAGTTCGATCTCGTCGATGATAGACCGGACCTGCCGGTCGTTCGGCGCGGAGCAGAGCAGGAAAGCGTCGGTGATGACCAGCTGCTCGCTCACGTCATAGGCGATGATGCCGTCCGCCAGCTTGTCCGCGGCCGCCAGGGCGGCGGTCTCCACAAGCTCGACGGCCCTCGGTGTGGCAGTCACGAGTGGTTGCCGGCCTCCTCACTTGGGCTCAATTCCCCTCATACTCTCTCATGCCGGGGCGACATTAACCGCGCCCCTCAGCCTGACGTTACTGTGCGTCATGCCTTGGCGTACAGACCGCGCTTGGCGATGTACTGGACCACCCCGTCGGGCACCAGGTACCACACCGGCTCGCCGGCCTCGACCCGGGCACGGCACTCGGTCGAGGAGATGGCCAGCGCGGGGATCTCTACCAGGCTCACCTTGCCGTCGGGCAGGCCCGCTACGGACAGCCGGTGACCCGGTCTGGTACAGCCTACGAAATGCGCGAGACTGAACAGTTCGTCCGCAGCGTGCCAGGTCAGGATCTCGGCCAGGGCGTCGGCGCCGGTGATGAAGAAGAACTCGTCGTGCGGCCCGGCGGAGGCGCGCAGGTCACGCAGGGTGTCGATGGTGTAGGTCGGCCCGGGCCGGTCGATGTCCGCCCGGCTGACGCTGAACCTGGGGTTCGACGCGGTGGCGATCACCGTCATCAGGTACCGGTCCTCGCCGGGCGAGACGATCCTGGTCTGCTTCTGGTACGGCTGGCCGGTCGGCACGAAGATGACCTCATCCAGCGCGAACGTATGGGCAACCTCGCTGGCGGCGACCAGGTGGCCGTGGTGGACGGGATCGAACGTGCCGCCCATCACCCCGACCCTGCGTATCTGCTGCCGCCCTCCCATGCCGTCGTATCGTACCGGCACAAGTGCTCTGCGCTGGTGTTAGCATTCGAGATATGACTTCAGTTCCAGACCGTGCGAGGGTCCGACTGACCCAGATCTCTTCGCGTGCTTACGAGCATCCGGCGGACCGTTCGGCCTTGGTGGCCCTGCGCAAGCTCACCGGATTCGACACGCTACTCAAGCTGCTTAACGGCCTGTTCAACGAGCGGGCTATGCGGCTTCAGTTCCTGGCCAGCGGGGTGAAGGTCTCCGAGCGGCAGTTCCCGCACATCTACGAGATGCTGCGCGACGGAGCCTACATCCTGGACATGGAACAGGTACCCGAGCTGTTCGTCACCCAGGATCCGATGGTGAACGCGATGGCGCTGGGCACCAGCAACCCGTTCATCGTGCTCAACACCGGCGTGGTGGACCTGATGGACGCCGAGGAGCTCCGGTTCGTCGTCGGGCACGAACTCGGCCACGTGCTGTCGGGCCACGCGGTGTACCGCACCATGCTGTACAACCTGATCCAGCTCGCGACGCGGGTCGCCTGGATGCCGCTCGGCTACATCGGGCTCAAGGCGATCATCTGGGGCCTTGAGGAGTGGTACCGCAAGTCCGAGCTGTCGTGCGACCGGGCCGGCCTGCTGGCCGGGCAGGACGTCGACGCGGCCCGGCGGGCCCTGATGAAGACCGCCGGCGGGTCCAGGCTGGCCGAGATGAACGCCGACGCCTTCCACGAGCAGGCGCACGAGTACGACGCGGTGCCCGACCTGCGGGACAGCCTGCTCAAGCTGCTTCAGCTGCAGGGAATGACGCACCCGTTCGCGGTGGTTCGGTTCGCTGAGCTCGATCACTGGGCCTCAAGCGGGGAGTACGAGCGCATCCTGGCCGGCGACTACCCGCGCCGGGACACCGACCGCACGGCGTCGGTGTCCGAGGAGATCCGCAGCGCCGCCAAGGCTTACCAGGACTCGTGGAGCCGTTCGGAGGACCCGCTGATCGGGATGGTCCGCGGTGCGGCGGGGAACATGGCCCGGGCCGGCAGCGGCCTGTTCGACCGGATGACCAACCGCGGCGGCGGCAGTAGCGGCAGCGACGACAACTAGGCGCTGCGTTCCTCGCATCGTCCTTTATCTGCTGGGGCCTGTGATCCCACCGGCCCCAGCAGAGTTTTATCGTCGTCGATACTGGCCCGCAGGCCTCGCCTGCTGTGGTCAGTTGATATCGAACTCGTTGCCTTCGGGGTCCTTCATCCCGACCGCGTAGTGGTCGAGCCCTTCCTCGGACAGTGCGCCAGTGATGGTGGCGCCCAAGGCGGCCAGCCGGCTGGCCTCCGCGTCGACTCGCTTCCTGCGCGTCTCGATCGGGGCCGTCCGCCCGCCGCTGGCGTGGATGTCTAGGTGCAGCCGGTTCTTGACGCTCTTGCTATCCGGGACGACATGGAACCAGATGCTCGGGCCTTGGCCGTCCGGGTCACTGATCCTGTCCGCCCCGTCGAACAGATCCTCCTCGGGCAACCCCAGCTTGCGGTAGAAGTCGTTCCAGGTAGCGAATCCAGCCGGGGGGCGGCGCGAGCTCATAGCCCAGCGCGGCGGCCCAGAACCGCGCCAGCCGGTCCGGGTCGGCACAGTCGATGACCAACTGAAAGCGGACAGGCACCGGTTTCCTCCCCAGGCCGCTCGGGTAGCCACCGCCATCCTGCCAGATGCTGGCGGCCGGGAGCTGCCACCGTCCTTCGCTTCCGCCCCGGCAGCCAGGCCGGTGGGCGCGCTGGCGCAGGGCAGCTTCGCTCTTGTCGGCTTCTCGCTGGTGTTCTTGGTGATGCTGTTCCCGTGAGGCATCTGGGGCCGGCGCTGATTGGTACGTTCCCCGGGATGTTCGCGGCGGTCGGCGTGTTCCTGGCCGCCGCGCTGGTGCTGCTCGCCGTCCGGTACCGGGCAGGCAGCCAGTTGCTGCGCCAGCAGGTCAAGTGGCTCGGCCTGATCGGCGTGGTGTTCGTCATCGCCATCGTCTTGATCGTGATCGGTACCGCCGCCGGGCACTCCGGGGACTGGCTGGTCACCACCGCGTATAACGTCGGGGAAATCACCGGGCTGTTGGGCGTCCCAGTGGCGATGACCATCGCGATCCTGAAGTACCGGCTGTATGACATGGACCGGCTCATCTCCCGCACCCTGGCTTACGCCGTCGTGACCGGCGTGCTGATCGGCCTGTACGCGGGCCTGGTGCTGCTGGCCACCCAAGTCCTGGAATTGCACAGTTCGGTGGCGGTGGCCGCGTCCACGCTGGCCGTAGCGGCGCTGTTCACCCCGGTACGACGACGGGTGCAGCTGCGGGTCGACCGGCGGTTCAACCGGGCCCGGTATGACGCGGAGCAGACCGTAGCTGTGTTCGCGGCGCGGCTGAAAGACACCGTGAACCTGGATTCGGTCCGCGACGACCTGGCCGGTGTCGTGCACCAGGCCCTGGAACCCGCCCACATATCGGTATGGATAAACGAACGTGGGTAATACCAGGTTCATCCCGGGCGCCCGCGCATCGGCTGACCAGGCAAGCCACGGTGAACCTGTGACCGCCCGTCTCGGCCGGTGGCGGGCAGGGTCACGTCCCTTAGCGCCGCGGGATCCAGCAACCGCCGCTGCCCGCAGGACTGTCCGTGGACCGCGGTGGTTCGGTCGCTCTAGCCGCGTAGCCCGTGATCACGCCAGCGTCCAGATGTCCGCCCGGCGCGTTGGCGACCATCGGCAAATGCCGGCTCCCGCCCCTCGGGGACCACAAACGGGCCATCGCCACGTACCGGACTCGTGACCGGCATCTCCTGATACCGGGACCACAGAACAAGGGCAAACGTTGCCGGGCGCAGCACCAGATGCGACGCGCACGCAGCCGCCGATCTGGAAGGAGATGAATCGGCTACCGATTACTTGAGGATTGAAGATTAACTCTGGCGGGACTACATGGCTTCTGGCGGCCGTAACGATCTCGTAGCGGTCGTTGCCTAGCCTGGAGGTGGGCATAGAAGCCGATCTGGTGGGAGCCGACATTGATCACGCAATTCGACGGCAAGAGGCAGGCGTCGTCGCTGGCAAATGCGGCCACGAATACGCTCGCCTGGGTTATCTACGCGGCGCTGGTGCTGGCGGCCACCCAGGTGTTCCGCTTCCACGGCACGATGGCGGTGGCCGCCGCCACGCTGACCGCGGCCGTCGTGCTGGATCCGCTCCGGCGCCGGGCAGCACATGCGGCCAGCCAGCGGCTCAATCAGCGGCTCAATCAGCGGCTCAATCAGCGGCTCAATCAGCGGTAGCCCGCATGCGGCAAGGGGGACCGTGACGCCGTCATCGTCGACCGCGGCCGGAACGGGCTGGCCGCTGCTCTGCCGGTCCAGGTGATCGAGGGCGTGGCAGCCAGGCTGACCCGGCCAGCAAGCCCCTGATGGCAAGGTCCGTGCGGCGGGCGTGCGGTCGGGCACGCCTCGGCAAGATAGCCGCCGATGCCCGATGGGGTGGCGTCGTGGTGGGGCACTATGCGAACTTCTTCATCGCAAGCGCGGGCGCGTCCGCTGCCATCCTGGGGTTGCTGGTCGTATTGCAGCGCCCTTGGTCGGGCATGGGAGGTCACCGGGATAACCCGGCGGGGATAAGCAGCCGCCTCGACGTCGGCTGGCCGTCGAAGTGGTGATCAACTTGTGACTGCCCGTACCGTTGTCCCGGTTCGCGCTCAAGGCGTCACATGCTGGGCGGGGACGAGCCGCGCAAATGCGGGGCGCTGGCCGTTTGTGGACTACGCCGCGTCTTAGCGTGCGCGCATCTTGACGCCTGCTCTGGCCCTGCCGAGAATTGCGGGTGCCCGCGGGCAGGAGATCCCTGGGCTGGGGACTTACTTCATCGCGCTGACAACCACGAGGAGATCATGGCCGAGCACCCTAACGTCGCTCGCATCAGGGACGGGTACGCTGCCTTCGCCGCGGGTGATCTCGCTGTCCTGACCGACCTGTTCGCCGATGACCTGCTGTGGCACCTCGGCGGACGCAGTCAGCTGGCCGGTGACTATCGCGGGCGGGAGGCCGTCTTCGGCCTGTTCGGCAAGCTCATGGAGGTCACGGAAGGGTCCTTCCGCCTGGACATTCATGCGGTCCTGGCCGACGACGAGCACGCTGTCGCGCTGGTGTTCGTCACGGCCAGCCGGGGCGGCCGGAGCATCGCAGACAACGATGCGCATGTTTTCCATATGCGCGATGGCAAGGTGGCGGAATTCTGGACCGCCGCAACCGATCAGTACGCCTTCGATGAACTCATCGGCTGACCCGGCCGCAAGAGCGGAGCACGCCAACTCCGCCAGCATCCGGCCCGGACGCCCGTTGACCATCCAGGCGACGGTCCGGGTGTGATCTGCTGTCCGGGGCCAGGCGCGGCCGAGTCGGCCTGACCGCGCCTGGTGCGGTGGTGGCAGGCGGGATGAGCGGACCGCGATCCGGGTTATATCTTCGGGAAAATCTTGGAAGATCGGTGCCTCGCGGAAATTAAGGCGCCGGATATGGCGCCTTTTCTTCCGTCTGGCACCGATCTTCCGCGCGGTATCGCCGGGCTGGTGATCCGTACGGGCACCGGGGCACACCGTGCCCGCGAGACCGGGCCGAGGGGCCATATGCCCCGGACAGGGGCCTGGCGGGCAGCGACTAACGGTGTCTGCGGGGCGTATGAGGTAATCGTCGACGGATAGCCGCCGGGGTTAGAGGATGACGAGGTCGTCGCGGTGGATGATCTCGCGTTCGTATTCCGGGCCTAGGCGGGTCGCCAGCCATCTGGTAGAGCGGCCCATTAGGCCGGGGATCTCGGCGGCGTCGTAGTTCACCAGGCCGCGGGCGACGACCTGGCCGTGCTCGTCGCGCAGGTCCACGGGGTCGCCGGCCTCGAAGGCGCCGTCAACGCCGGTGATGCCGGCGGGCAGCAGGCTGGCGCGGCGGGTCACCACGGCTTCCACCGCGCCCTGGTCCAGGTGCAGGCTGCCGCGGGCCGCCGCGGCGTGGGCCAGCCACAGCAGCCTGGTCGCGGTCCGGCGGCCGCGCGCCGCGAAGTAGGTGCCGACCGCCTCCCCCGCCAGGGCGGCGGGCGCGTCGGCCGCGTCGGCCACGACGGTGGGGATACCCGCCGCGGAGGCGATCATCGCGGCTTCCACCTTGGTCGCCATGCCGCCGATGCCGGGTCCGGAGCCGCCGCCCTGACCGGCACCGCCCTGACCGGCACCGCCCTGACCGGCACCGCCCTGACCGGCACCGCCCTGACCGGCACCGCCTGCGCCGGCCCGGTGACCTCGGCCCAGCTTTATCCCCTCGAGGTCGGCCTGGCCGCGGACTTCGGCGATGCGGTGGGCGTGGCCACGGCGCGGGTCGCCGTCGTACAGGCCGTCCACGTCGGACAGCAGGATGAGCGCTCCGGCCCTGGTCACGTGGGCGACCAGGGCGGCCAGCCGGTCGTTGTCGCCGAACCGGATCTCGTCGGTGGCCACCGTGTCGTTCTCGTTGACCACGGGCAGCACGCCGAGTTCGAGCAGGCGGTCCAGGGTGCGCTGCGCGTTGCGGTAGTGGGTCCTGCGCATCAGGTCATCCGCGGACAGCAGGACCTGGCCGGTGCGGATGCCGTGGCTGGCGAAGGCGGCGGTGTACCTGGCGATGAGCAGGCCCTGGCCGACGCTGGCCGCGGCCTGCTGGGTGGCCAGGTCGGACGGGCGGCGCGGCAGCCCGAGCGGGGCCAGGCCGGACGCGATCGCGCCCGAGGACACCAGCACGACCTGCGCTCCGTTGCCGTCCCGGCCCTGGCCACGACGGTGCGCGGCCAGGGCGGCGGCCAGGGCGGCGATAGCGTCGGCGTCGATCTCGCCGTCCGGCGTGGTCAGGGACGAGGAGCCGACCTTGACCACGACCCTGGCCGCGGCGGCGATATCCGGTCGGCGGACGCCGGTCACGGGGAGAGCCTCGGGTCGGAGCCGCGCGGGCCGAGAGGGCGCTTGGCGCCCTTGCGGGGCCGGCCCGAGCCTCCGGAGCCGCTGCTCGTCGGGGCCGCGGGTTCCCAGTCGAAGACCACGGCGTCATCCGGCTCACCGATCAGTACCTCGGCGCCTGGTTCGGCGCCCGCCTCGGCGAGCGCCTCCTCCACACCCAGCCGGGCCAGCCGGTCGGCCAGGTAGCCGACCGCCTCGTCGTTGCTGAAATCGGTCTGCCTGACCCACCGGCGCGGCTTATCACCGCGGATCAGGAAGCTGTCGCCCAGCCGTACCACCTCGAAGCCCGGCTCGTCGACGCGCCGGACCGCGACCTTGACGCGTTCGGGCGCCAGTTCGGCCGGGCGGGCCTCACGGTCCGCGGCGACCAGCGCCGCCATCGCGAAGCCGAGCTGGCGCAGGCCTTCGCCGGTGGCGGCGGAGATCTCGAAGACCGGATAACCGCGGGCTTCGAGCTCGGGCTTGGCCCGGTCCGCGCGCTCGCGGGCGGCCGGGACGTCGATCTTGTTCAGCGCGACGAGCCTCGGCCGGGCGGCAAGATCGACGCCGGTCGCCTCGCCGTACGCGGCCAGTTCCGACTCGATGACGGCCAGGTCCGCGAGCGGGTCGCGGCCGGGCAGTTCGGTGGCGCAGTCGAGCACGTGGACCAGGATGGAGCAGCGCTCCACGTGGCGCAGGAAGTCGTGACCGAGCCCCTTGCCCTGGCTGGCGCCGGGGATCAGCCCGGGCACGTCTGCCACGACGAACTGGACGTCGCCGGCCTCGACCACCCCCAGGTTCGGGATCAGGGTGGTGAACGGGTAGTCGGCGATCTTCGGCCGGGCCGCCGACATCGCCGCGATCAGGGAGGACTTGCCGGCGTTCGGGAACCCGACCAGGCCGACGTCGGCGATCGTCTTCAGCTCCAGGATCAGGTCGCGCTGCTCCCCCGGCTCGCCCTTGAGGGCGAACCCGGGCGCCTTGCGCCGTGGCGAGGCCAGCGCCGCGTTGCCAAGCCCGCCCCGGCCGCCTGCCGCGGCCACGAACCTGGTGCCGACGCCGACCAGGTCGGCGAGCACCTCGCCGTCGGCGGTCTGCACCTCGGTGCCGTTCGGGACCCGAATGATCAGGTCCGCGCCGTCGGCGCCGGTGCGGTTCGATCCCTCGCCCTGCCTGCCGTTGCCGGCCCGGCGAACCGGGCGGCGGTGGAAGTCGAGCAGGGTGGCCGCGCTGGCGTCCACTTCGAGGATCACGTCGCCGCCACGGCCGCCGTTGCCGCCGTCCGGGCCGCCGAGCGGCTTGAATTTCTCGCGGTGGATCGAGGCGCAGCCGTGCCCGCCGTGGCCAGCCTGCACCTGCAGCGTGGCCCGGTCGGCGAATTCCGCCACGATTCTCCTTAAGTCATACGCGTATGGCGATGCCGGTGGCACGGGAAAGGCGGGCCAGTTACCCGGCCCGCCTTTGTGAGCTACCTTTGCGTACCCGCGGCGAGCCTATTCCGGTGGCTGCTCGGGGACGATGCTGATGGCCCGGCGGCCGTGGAACGTGCCGAACTCCACCGTCCCGCCGACCAGCGCGAACAGCGTGTCGTCGGAGCCGCGGCCAACGCCCTCGCCCGGGTGGAAGTGCGTGCCGTGCTGGCGGACGATGATCTCGCCCGGGTTCACGAGCTGGCCGCCGAAGCGCTTGACGCCGAGGCGCTTGGCCTTGGAGTCACGGCCGTTGCGGCTGGATGACGCGCCCTTCTTGTGTGCCATCTCAGGCCTCCTCCGCCTGCGCCTTGGCCCGCGACCTCGGCTTGGGCTGCGCCTTCGCCTTTGCGGTCCCTGGGGCGTCCGCGGCGATGCTGGTGATCCGCACCTGGGTGTACTTCTGGCGGTGACCCAGGCGGCGCCGGTAGCCGGTCTTGTTCCTGTAGTGGATCATGTTGATCTTGGGGCCCGCCGCGGCACCGACGATATCCGCCGTGACCTGGTAGCGGCCCACCTCGGCGGGATCGCTGATGACCCGCTCGCCGTCCACCACGAGGAGGGCGGGCAGCGTCACGGTCGAGCCGACCTCGCCGGGCAGCCGGTCGACGGTCACGACGTCGTCGAGCGCGACCTTCTCCTGCCTGCCGCCGCAGCGCACAATCGCGTACACCCGAGTACTCTCTTTCGTTGCGCTTTCCTTGCGTGCCCCGGCACGCCGGTGGTCACCACGGCGGCTCGCTTGCACCCGGGAGCCCGCGCCCGCGCCGCGGGCAACTCCCAACCGCTAACGCTACCAGACCGCAGCGCCTGCCCTGTCAACGCCCCAGATATGCGCGTTTGAGATCCTCGCTGCGCAGTAGCTCAGCGGCGGGGCCTTCGAGCACGATCTCGCCGGTTGACAGGACGTAGCCGCGGTCGGCGATCGACAGGGCCATCGTGGCGTTCTGCTCGACCACGAGCACCGAGACGCCGGAGGCGTGGATGTCGGCGATGATCTGGAAATTCTGCCGAACGAGCGCTGGTGACAGGCCCATGGAAGGCTCGTCCATCAGCAGCAGCCGCGGGTGCGACATCAGCGCGCGGCCCATGGCGACCATCTGCTGCTCGCCGCCGGACAGCGTGCCGGCGAGCTGGCTACGCCGCTCGTACAGGCGGGGGAACAGCGCGTAGACCCGGGCGAAGTCGTCGTCGAGCTTCTCGCCGCGGCGCAGCACCGCGCCGAGCTCAAGGTTCTCCAGTACCGTGAGCTGCCCGAACAGCCGGCGATTCTCCGGCACGATCGCGATCCCGCGAGCGATGCGCTGCGGCACGGTCCAGTTCGTCACGTCCTCGCCGCGCAGCAGGACGTGCCCCGACCGGGGCCGGACGATTCCGAGGATCGTCTTCAGCGTGGTCGACTTGCCTGAGGCATTGCCGCCGAGCAGGCACACCAGCTCGCCCTCGTCGACGTGCAGCGAGATTCCCTCCAGGATCCGCATCTGCCCGTAGTACGTGGTGACGTGGTCCAGGCTCAGCAGCGTGTCACTCATTCCGGCTCCGTCAGCGCCTCGGGGTCGCGCCCCAGGTAGGCCTCGACCACCGCCGGATGACTGGCTACCGCGTCGAAGGCGCCCTCGGCGATCTTGACGCCGTGGTCGAGCGCGATCACCCGGTCAGAACAGCCGGATACCACGTGCATGTCGTGCTCGATCACGAGGATCGAGACGTTGCGCTCGTCGCGCAGCCGCGAGATCAGCTCGGTTATCTCGTGCGTCTCGGTGGGGTTCATCCCCGCGGCGGGTTCGTCGAGCAGGAGCAGCCTCGGTTTGGTCCCGAGCGCGCGGGCGATCTCCAGCCGCCGGCGGTTCGCGTACGAGAGCGAGTAGGCGGGCTGATCCCAGCGGTACCCGGCCAGCCGCTGGCCGAAGAACGACAGGACGTCGGCGGCCAGCGCCCGCGCCTCGCGCTCCTCCCGCCTGGCCCGGGGCAGGCGCAGGATCGACTCCGCCGGCGACGCGTGCGTGCGGCCGTAGGTCGCGGCCAGCACGTTCTCCATCACCGACATGTTCAGGAACAGCCGCAGGCTCTGGAAGGTCCGGGCGATTCCCATCCCGGCGATCCGGTGCGGAGCCTGCCCGGAGATCGAGTGCCCGGCGAACCGTACGTCCCCGGCGCTCGGCTCGTACACGCCCGTGATCACGTTGAACACGGTCGTCTTGCCCGCGCCGTTGGGCCCGATGAGGCTCACGATCTCCCTGTCGTCCACGTGCAGTTCGAGGTCGGAAAGCGCCTGAAGCCCGCCGAAGTGCAGTGAGAGACGGTCGAGGTTCAGGATGGGTGCTGCGGCCGGTCCGGGGGCGGCAGGGTCAGGCGGCGGCTCGGGCGCGGTCATCTGCGCACCTCCGGAACGCTCATATCGGGGTCTCGACCCGCCGCGTCCCGAGGAGTCCCTGGGGCCGGGCGACCATCGTCACGATCAGTATCGCGCCGAGCATGATCTGCCTGGTGACGGCGGGCTGGGCGGCCAGCGCGGTCTCCCAGACGACCGACGCCAGGTAGAGCGCCGGGACCAGCAGTACCGTCCGCCAGGGATGCTTGACCTGCACGAGCGCGATCAGCAGGCACACCAGGACCACGTACCCCCAGTCGCCCAGGGCCTGGGGGCTGGCGGGGACGATCACCCAGTCCCGCAGCGCGTCGCCGAGCCATCCGGTCGACTGCGGCGCGCCCGCGACGGCGCTGGCCGAGATGGCCCTGGCTATCGCGTGCGCGGCGAAGCCGAGAGCCACGGTGGCCGCGAGGACCGCGGCCAGCCGGCGCCAGGGGCGCAGCTTGATCAGCAGGGTCAGCACGATCAGGCCGTAGAAGATGTAGCCAGAGTAGGTGGCGTTGCGCAGCAGTCCGTCGTAGATGATCATCACCACCAGGGCGCCGGTGGCCGCGCCGGCGATGCTGCCGACGCCGCCGAGGACCAGGGCGGCGTAGATGAGGATCAAGATGGGCGTGTCGAAGTCGGTCGGGAACACGCTGATCTGCTGCGCGGCGTAGATGGTGCCGACCAGCGCCGCGACGACGGCGCCGAACGCGAACGCCATCAGCTTCACCCGGTTGACCGGGATCGTCATCGACGCGGCCGCCAGCGGGTCCTCGCGTACGGCCCGCCAGGCCCGTCCGGTGCGCGAGGTATCGAGTAGCCGCAGGACCGATATCACCACCACGGCGACGATCACGAGCAGGTAGTAATAGCCCGCGTTGCTGGTGATCGAGACTCCGAAGCCGTGGAGCGTGTCGAGCCCGACGATCCCGTTGGCGCCGCCGAAATCGCCCGGCGCCACGTTATTGGTGAACTCGACGAACGCCTCGCCGAAGAACAGCGTGACGATCGCCAGGTAGTCACCGATCAGGCGGCGGGACGGCAAGCCGACCAGCAGCCCGAGAGCCGCAGCGGCGACCATCACGATCGGCACGGACAACTCGGCCGGCAGGTGGATGCCGTGCGAGCCGATCTGGGCCGAGGACAGCAGCGCGTACCCGTAGGCTCCGAAGCCGAAGAACGCCACGTAGCCGAGGTCGAGCACCCCGGCCCAGCCCACGACGATGTTCAGCCCGAGCGCCAGCAGCATGATGACCAGCGTGTCGATGCCGACCTGGAGCTGGAACCCGCCGAGGCCCAGCGACGGCAGCACGGCGCCGACCAGGCCGACGACCGCGAGCCTGGGCCAGAAGCCGATCCGCTCGAACTGGCGCTGCGCGGTACCCAGCCGACCCGGCAGGTACTCGCGCCGGCGTCCCTGCCTCGCGACCCACTCGTCGGCACCGACCTGCGGTCCGGCCGCCGAAGGCTGCGAATCCAGGCTCACGGGGTCACACCTTCTGCAGCTGGACCTGGCCGAGCAGGCCGCTGGGCCGGACCAGCATCACCACGATCAGCAGCGCGAATACCAGCAGGTCGCTGTAGAGCGAGGAGATGTAGCCGGTGATGAACGACTCCGCGATGCCGATCAGCAGGCCGCCGAGCATAGCGCCGGGAATGGATCCGATGCCGCCGACCACGGACGCGGTGAACGCCTTGAGACCGACGAGGAAGCCGATCGTGGAATTCACCTGGTTGAACAGGAGCCCGGCCATCACCCCGGCGACGCCCGCCAGGGCCGAGCCGATGAAGAAGGTCGCCGCGATCGTGAAGTTCACGTTGATGCCCAGCATCTCGGCGGCCTCCCGGTCGACGGCGACGGCCCGCATCTGCTTACCGAGCCTCGTCCGGCTGACCAGCAGGCGCAGGCCGACCATCAGCATGAGGCCAAGCAGCAAGCACATGATCTGCACCGCGTCGATGCTGACCGACCCGATCCGGATCCCGGTGGAGAACGAGATGAAGTCGGGCGTGTTGTAGATCCGGTACTGCGCGCCGAACAGCAGCAGGGCCGAGTTCTCCAGGAAGAACGAGACGCCGATCGCGGTGATCAGCGGCGCGATCCGCGGCGCGTTGCGCAGCGGCCGGTAGGCGAAGCGTTCGATCGCGACGCCCAGCCCGCCGACCAGCCCCGCCGCCAGCACGAACATGATCACGAGCAGCAGCGGAACCGGGATGGTCAGCGCCGTCGGCCCGCCGAACCACCTGATCACGAAGAAGCCGATGTACGCGCCGACCATGTACAGATCGCCGTGCGCGAAGTTGAGCAGCTTCAGGACCCCGTACACCATCGAGAAGCCCAGCGCTACCAGCGCGTAAAGCGCCCCCGTGGTAATGCCGTTTACCAGTTCCTGGAAGAAGAAGGCCAACGTAAGGGTCCTGTCCGCCGTTATGCTCCCCGGCGGCGCGCCTGCTTATGGCGCGCCGCCGGGGAATTAACCGGATCTGCGCCGGTCAGCTGCTCGGGATCAGCTGGTACTTACCCGATGAGGTGATCTTAAAGAGGAAGAACTTCCCGTTGACCAGGTCCCCGCTGGAGTTGAACTGGATCGGCTGCCCGAGGATGCTGGTCGGCTCGTTAGTCTGCTTGATCGCCGCCAGGACGTTGGCGCGGGTGGGGGTCTGGCCGGACTTGCAGACCGAGGCGATCGCCTCGTCGATCACGTGCTGGGCCGCGAACACGGGCGGGCCGAACGTGCCGAACGACCCGTACTTCGCGTGGGCGGCCGCGACGATCGCGGCGTCAGCGGGAATCGCGGTGATGTCCGGGCCGAACGAGGACACGTACGAACCGGTGATCTCGAACGTGCCCGGCGAGAACAGCCCGTCGGTGCCGAAGATCACGGCATTCTTGTGCTCCTGGGCCATGTCACGCCCGAACTGCTGAGCGTTGGCCGCGATCTGCCACGGCAGGACCACGACCGTCTCGGCGGGCGTGATCTTGGCCACCAGTGACGAGAAGTCGGTGATCTTCTGCGAGACCGACTCGTGATCCACCTTGATCCCGGCCGCCTGGAAGACCGGGATCATCGCCGAAACCAGGCCCGTTGAGTAGGCCTCCTCGTCATCGACGATCATCAGGGCCTTCGGCTTCAGGACGTTCACGATGTAGTTGGCGTCCTGCGGTCCCTGCACGCTGTCCTTCGACACGGTCCGGAAGAACGTGGGGTACTTGCCGGTCGTGAGCGCCACCGCCGTGGCCGACCCGGAGATGAAGGCCAGGCCCGCCCTGGCCATCAGGGGACCGACGGCCTCGACCTCCTGGCTGCCCGCCGGTCCGACTACCGCCACGATCTTCGAGTTCGAGGTGAACTGCTGGGTCACGGTCACGGCGATCGACGGAGTCAGCTGGGTGTCGCCCTGGACGATCGAGATCTGCGTGTGGTTGGCGGCGTTGTCCATCGCCACCGCGAGCTCAGCGAAGTGCAGCTGCTCTTGTCCGAGCGAGGCCACCGGGCCGGTGAGCGGCCCTTCGATGCCGGTCGAGGCGACGCACGCCTTGGTGCTGGTGCTGGCGGTGCTGCTACTGCTGGTAGCGCTACTGCTGCTACTGCTGCTGCTAGAGCAGCCGGCCGCAGCGAGCGCGCCGATCGCCGCCACGGCGATGATCACGCTTCTGTTCATGGGTATGCCCCTCCAAATGTTCGGGATCTAATTTCACTGCCTCAGGAACCGGTCTGGCCGGGCCGCTCAACCAGCTGAAAGACTCGCCTCGAGCGTGATCTCCGTGCCGGTCAGGGCCCGCGCGACCGTGCAGTCTTTAGCCCGTTCCGCCAGTTCCTTGAACTGGGCCTGGTCGACACCTGGAACCTCGCCGACGGTACGCAGCTCTATCCTGGTGATGTTGAAGGCGCTGCCGACCTGGGCGAGCGTCACCCGCGCGGTGGTACGCAGGTCCTGCGCGGGATGACCCGCCTCACCCAGCACGTTCGCGAGCGACATGGTGAAGCAGCCGGCTTCGGCCGCCCCGAGTAGCTCCTCGGGATTGGTCGCTCGCTCGTTTTCCTCGATCCGGGCCCTCAGCGAATAGGGTCCGTCGAAGGCGCCACTGCCAAGTGTTATCCGGCCGGCGCCTTCGGATACCGAGCCTTGCCAGCTGGCCTGCGCACTTCGGATGACGCGGAAACTCACAAGGGCTCTCCTGCCGACCGGGATTTGGGCTGATCAAACGATGCGCTGCCTGCGCTGGCTATGGGAAGCACTTTTGAGGTTTGCCTGGCAGTTGTGATTCGATCGCAATGTGGGGATCTCCGGTGCCTACGTAAAGGGAGCAGCCGATGACCGAAATACTCCGACCTGGCCTCGATATAACCGCCGTCCGCGATCGCTTTTCGTCCCTGCAAAACTTTGCCTTCCTTGACGCGCCGGGCGGCTCGCAAGTTCCCGACGAGGTCGGCGAGGCGATCGCGCAGGCGCTGCGCGAGGCCAGCGCGAACATGGGCGCCGGGTACGCCACGAGCCTGCGGGTCAAGGCCATCCTCGAGGAGGCCGAGGGCAAGGCGGCCAGGTTCCTCGGGTGCGAGCCCCACGAGGTGATCTTCGGGCCGAACATGACCTCGCTGAACTTCGCGCTGTCCCGGACCGCGGCCCGCGACTTCCGCCCCGGCGACGAGATCCTGGTCTCGAGCCTGGATCATGACGGCGGCGTCGCGCCGTGGCTGGAAGTCGCGCAGGACGCCGGCCTGGTCGTCCGGCACGTCGAATTGCACGAGGACACGACGTACGACTTCGAGGACCTGGCGAGCAAGCTCGGGCCGCGCACCAAGGTGGTCGCGTTCGCGTGGGCGTCCAACGCGATCGGCACGATTGTGGACGCCCGGCGGGTATGCAAGCTCGCGCACGACGTCGGCGCGCTCGCGTGGATCGACGCCGTCCACTACGCGGCGCACGAGCCGATCGACGTCCGGGACGTCGGCGCCGACGTGCTGATCTGCTCGCCCTACAAATTCTGCGGACCCCACCTCGGCGTCGCGTACGGGCGGGCCGAGGTGATTGAGCGCTGGCGGCCCTACAAGGCGCGCCCGGCGCCCGCCAGCCCGCTGGGGCGCAGGTTCGAGACCGGCACGCAGCCCTACGAGGTGCTCGCCGGGTTCAACGCCGCTATCGATTACCTGACCTCGATCGGGGGCTTCGCGGCGATCGTCCCCTACGAGCGCTCGCTGGGTCAGCGGTTCCTCGACGGCATCTCCGATGCGGTTACCGTGTACGGGCTGCCGGGGATGGAGGGCCGCGTGCCCACGTTCCTGGTCAACGTCGACGGCGCGGAGGCCGAGGACGTGGCGGCGAGCCTGGCGGACGCCCAGATCGGGGTCTGGGCGCACGATTCGTGGTATTCGCTGAACCTGTACAAGCGCCTCGGCTACGCGGGAAAGTCGGTGCGGATCGGGTTCATCCACTACAACACGGCGGGAGAGGTCGACCGGCTCATCGAGGCCCTCGAGGAGGTGCGCCGAGCGTAGCCGGGCTAGGCGTCCGCGCCGTTAAGGATCTCCGCCAGCTTGCTGAAGTTGATGTTGCCGCCCGAGACCACGCAGACGATCCGCCCCGCCCCGGCGCGGCCGCTCAGCGCTCCAGCCAGGGCGAGGGCGCCCGCGCCCTCGGCGATCACCCGGGCGCGCTCGGCGAGCACGCGCACGGCCGCCGCGACCTCGCTGACCGGGATCGCCAGCGCCCCGTCGACCAGCGGCGCGACCAGCGGCCACATGCTGTCAAGGACGCGGCGGCTGCCCGAGCCGTCCACGAACGAAGGGCGGTAGTCGACGTCGGCCGGGTGCCCGGCCGCAAACGCCGCGGACAGCGCGGCGGCGGTATCGGGTTCGGCGGTGAAGATCTTCGTTTCCGGCCGCAGCGCCTTGATCGCGCTGGCGATGCCGACGGTCAGGCCGCCCCCGCCGTAGGGGATCACGACCGCGTCCGGGTCGGGCAGGTCCTCGAGGATCTCCAGCCCGATCGTCCCGTTTCCCGCCATCACCCCGGGGTCTTGGACCGGGTGCACGAACAGCCCCTCGACGCCGTCGAGGAGGCTGGTGACGATCACGTTCCACCAGTCGTCGTAGGGCAGCTTCACCACCCGGCCGCCTAGGCGCTCGATGGCCGTCAGCTTCGCCTGCGGCGCGTGCTCGGGGACGGCGATAGTCGCGGGGAGGCCAAGGGTCCGCGCCGCCCACGCGACTCCCTGGGCCATATTCCCGGCGCTTGCGGTGACCAGTCCCTTTGCCCGCTCGTTCGCCGGCGCGAGCATGACCGCGTTCGTCGCGCCGCGGATCTTGAACGAGTTGACCGGCTGGAGGTTCTCGAGCTTGACGTAGATCTCGGCCGGGGAAGTCTCGACGTGCAGGCGCACCAGCGGCGTGCGTACCGCCGTGCCGGCGATCCGCTCGCGCGCCGCCTCGATCTCGGGCAGCTCGATCACAGTTCCACCTCGGTGCCGATCCCGCGTTCCCTGGCCACCGCGACCGCGAGCTCGGCGGCGGCGAGATCCTCCACGGCGAGGCCGAGCGAGCGGAACAGCGTCAGCTCGGCGGCGTCGAGGCGCCCCGGCGCGATTCCCGCCAGCACCTCGCCGAGCTCGCCGCGGACGTGCTCCTCCCCCGCGATCAGGCCCTCGCTGATCGCACGTGCGAATTCGGCCGCCTCGTTGCGAAGGGACTCGCGGCTGTCGCAGAACAGCGCGCTGGCCGCGACGGTGGCGGTGTCGAGCTCGCGCGCGAGCGGGGTACTGGCGCCGACCGCGTTGACGTGGGCGCCGGGCTTGAGCCAGGCGCGCCGGAGCACCGGCTCCCGCGCGCTGGTCACCGTCACGACCACGTCGGCGCCGCTGACCGCTTCCTCGGCGCTGGCGGCCACGCACAGCTCCGCGCGCGCGACGCGGACCTGCTCGACCAGTGCCTGCGCGTGCGCCGTGGTGGGCGCGTAGACGCGCACGTCCTTGAATTCACGCACGTGCGCGAGGGCCCGCAGGTGGGCCCGCGCCTGCGTCCCGGCCCCGAGGACCGCGAGCGTCCGGGCGTCGCAGCGCGCCAGCAGGCCGGTCGCGACCGCAGTGACCGCGGCGGTGCGGACTGCGGTGATCGCGGAGGCGTCCAGGATCGCGGTCGGCACGCCGGTCTCGCCGTCGAACAGCGTGACCAGGCCCTGGTGCGCGTCGAGGCCGCGCGCTGGGTTGCCGGGCATCACGGCGACCGCCTTGAGCGCGAACGCCGCTGCCCCGTCCGGCTGCGCCCCGCGCCAGGCGGGCATCAGCCCGAGGAACCCGGCCGCGCCGGGCGGCATCATCACCGAACGCAGCGGCATGTGCGTCCCGCCCCTGGCGTGCTCGGCCAGGACCGCCCCCATCGCGCGGGTGCACGCCTCGAGCGGGAGCGCGGCGAGAACCTCGCGATGGCCGAGGATGAGCACGCGCATCAGGCCACCGCGCTCTCGACCGCCACCCGTTCCTCCGCGGTGAGTGGATGCATCAGCGCCTCCCTAACCGGCGCCAGGTGCTCCGGGCGGCCGGGACCGATCACGATCTGCGTCACCCGCTCGTCGGCGAGCAGCCAGGCCAGGGCCAGCCCGGCCATCGAGACGCCACGACCGGACGCCATCAGCTTCAGCCGGGTCAGCGTATCGAAGGTCCGGTCCGTGACCAGCCCGCGGTACGGCTCGGGCCGCTGGGTCATCCGCGAACCGGCCGGGAACGGCTCGTCGCGGCGGTACTTGCCGGTGAGCCAGCCGCCGGCGAGCGGGCCGAACGCCAGGTAGCTCACCCGCTGGTCCGCGCACAGCGCCAGGAGTTCCTGCTCACCGGTGTGCGTCAGCAGCGAATAGCTGTTCTGGACGGCCTCCGGCGCACCTGCCGCCAGCGCGGCGGCCAGCTGGGGAACGCTGAAGTTGCTGACGCCGTAGGCCCCGATCACGCCCTGCGCCTGGGCCTGCGCCATGGCGCCGAACGATTCCTCCAGCGGCACGTCGGGGTCAAACTCGTGGGTGAGGTAGAGGTCGACGCGATCGACGCCTAGCCGGTCCAGGCTCGTGCCCAGCTGACGGGCGATCCGCTCGGGCTCCAGGCCGCGATCCGCCCCGGCCTCCATCGGGTTATACGTCTTGGTCGTCAGCTGGGGCCGGACCCCGCGGGCTCGGATCCAGCCGCCGATCCACTGCTCACTGCGCCCGCCACCGTACGCGTCGGCCGTATCGAAGTGGGTGATGCCGGACTCCCAGGCCGCGTCCATCAGCTCGACCGCCTGGTCCTGGCTCAGCCCCTGCCCGAAGAACGCCGGCGCCGAGCCGATCCCGCCGAAGTTACCGCAGCCCAGGGCGATCCGGGAGATCGTCAGGGCCGAACGGCCGAGCGGTCGCGCGTACACCCGAGAACTCTATCGGCGTGCCGGCGTCAGGCCGCCCCGTCTTCGGCCCGCTGGGGCTCGGCGGGTCGGCGGCGGCGACGGCGGCCGTTACCGCGCCCGCCGGGCGACTGGGCGGTGGTGGCAGGCTCCGCCGGCACCGGGTCGAGGGATCCGTTCCCGCGCGGCTCGTCCGAGGGTGGTCCGTCCGCGGCCTCGGCCGACGGGGCGTCGGCGGGGCGGGAGCGGGCGGCTATCGCGGCCGGGCTGGCCGGGGCGGAGCTCGTCCTCGAGCCGTTGCCCGCGCCGCCATTGCCCTGGCCCGAACTGCCCTGGCCCGAACCGCCCTGGCCCGAACCGCCCTGGCCGCCGTTGCCCGCGCCGCGGTGCACGTGGTGCGCGGCGGTCGAGTCCGCGTCGGGGTCGTAGGTGATGATCACGCCGCGGCCGTTGCAGCACTCGCAGGGCACCGAGAAGGCCTCGAGCAGGCCCGCGCCGACCCGCTTCCTGGTCATCTGGACCAGGCCCAGCGACGTCACCTCGGCGACCTGGTGCTTGGTCCGGTCCCGGGCCAGGCATTCGAGCAGCCTGCGCAGCACGAGTTCCCTGTTGCTCTCGAGCACCATGTCGATGAAGTCGATGACGACGATGCCGCCGACGTCGCGCAGCCGCAGCTGGCGGACGATCTCCTCCGCGGCCTCCAGGTTGTTCCTGGTGACGGTCTCCTCCAGGTTCCCGCCCTGCCCGGTGAACTTCCCGGTGTTGACGTCGATGACCGTCATCGCCTCGGTCTTGTCGATGACCAGCGATCCGCCGCTCGGCAGCCACACCTTGCGGTCCAGGGCCTTGGCCAGCTGCTCGTCGATGCGGTAGGCGGCGAACACGTCCCGGTCGCCCGGCCAGCGGTTAAGCCGCTCGGCCAGGTGCGGGGCAACGTACTTGACGTACTCGTCGACGGTGTCCCACGCCTCGTCGCCGGACACGACCAGGCTGTTGAAGTCCTCGTTGAACACGTCCCTGATCACCCGGATGGTCAGGTCGGGCTCGTTGTACAGCAGCGCGGGCGCGCTGGCCGTCTTGGACTTCTTCTCGATCGCCTCCCACTGGGCGGCGAGCCTGGACACGTCGCGGGACAGTTCGTCCTCGGCCGCTCCCTCCGCGGCGGTCCGGACGATCACACCGGCGTTCTCCGGCATGACCTGCTTGAGGATCTGCTTGAGGCGGTTCCGCTCGACGTCGGGCAGCTTGCGGCTGATGCCGGTCATCGACGCGCCGGGCACGTAGACCAGGTAGCGCCCCGGCAGGCTGATCTGGCTGGTCAGCCGGGCGCCCTTGTGCCCGACCGGATCCTTGGTGACCTGGACGATCACCGACTGGCCCGCCTTCAGCGCCGACTCGATCCGCTTGGACTGGCCCTCGAGCCCGCTGAGGTCGAAGTTGACCTCTCCCGCGTAGAGCACCGCGTTGCGGCCCTTGCCGATGTCGACGAAGGCGGCCTCCATCGACGGCAGGACGTTCTGCACTTTGCCCAGGTAGACGTTGCCGACGTAGGACTGGTGGCTCGACCGGTTCACGTAGTGCTCGACGAGCACCCCGTCCTCGAGCACGGCGATCTGGGTCCGGTCCTTGCGCTGCCGGACAACCATGGTCCGCTCGACCGACTCGCGGCGGGCGAGGAACTCCGACTCGGTGATGATCGGCGGGCGGCGGCGCCCGGTGTCCCGGCTCTCGCGACGTCGCTGCTTCTTGGCCTCGAGCCTGGTCGATCCCTTCACCGCGCGGACGTCGTCAGCGCTGACGGGGCCGTTCGGCTCGCGGACGTGCACCACGGTGTCGGGCGGGTCGTCGGAGGCGATCGACTCGGAGGCCAGGCCTTCGGCCGAGCCGCGGCGGCGCTTGCGCCTGCGCCTGCGCGCCGTGCCCGCTTCCCCGTCGCGCCGGTCCGCGGAGTCAGCCTCATCGCCCTCCGCCGGGGACGCGTCCGCGGCTGCGCCCGGCGATCCGGGGGCCTGCTGGCCGCCCGTGGCATCGGTCTTGGCGTCACCGTCCTTGGCCGCGCTGGCCCTGCGGCTGCGGGAGCGAGAGGCAGGGCGCTTGACCTCGGGCTGATCCTGAGCGCCCTCGGGCTCCTGGGCTCCCTGGGCTCCCTGAGCGGCGTCGTCGGCCTCGGCCGCGCCGTCCTGGTCGCCGGGCCTGGTGCGGGTCCGGCTCGGCCTGCGCCGCCGGCGGCGGCCAGCGCCGTCCTCATCGTCCGCGGGGCCTGCGGGGCCTGCGGGGCCGGCGGGGCCGGCGGCCTCGGCGGAGATCCGCGGCTCCCCCGCGCCGTCCGCGCGACCAGGCGGTCCGGCCGGTCTTGAGGCCGCCGGCGGCGGGCTGGCCTGGGCCGGTTCCGGCCACGCCATGGGGGGCGGCTGGAACACCACCTGCGGCGGCTGGAACACAGCCGCAGGCACGCTGGGCGGACCGGCGTTCAGCTCGCCGGCGCCACGGCCGCCCGTCGCGTGGTCATGAAATTCTCTGTCGTTCGGCTCGCTCTCGAGCATCCGGGCAATCTCCAGTCAGGCTCCCGGGCGCGCGGGTCCGCGGCGATCCGCCTGGTGGCGGCGCACCGCGGCGGGCCCGTACACCGCGCGGGAGCACATAGTCAACGTAGGCGCAGGCGGAGCCGCGACGGCGGCCCAGGCACCCGGCCTTCATCTTTGTCTTTACGAGGTTCGACGGGGCGGCTCCCCTGCAGCACGGCAGTGCCGTCATGACGCGCTCCGCTGGGTCAGCAGGGCCAGGGGGCCCTGAGCCAGCCGGGTGGTCACGGGCGGCGCGGACGGCACGAGGTCGTAGCGCTGGCGCAACGCGGTCAGCACGTCCTCGGGCCGCACAGCGGGAACCGTATGCAGAACAACCATTCGAAGAATGGCACAATCTTCGAGACCTGTCACAACGACACGCTGGGCGAGTACGTCCATCTCGACCACGGCCGCGCGGGCGTCCAGGGACCGGACGCCCTTGTCTGTGCGGCGCTCCACCAGCGCCTCCCCGAGCGTGAGAAACCCGGCCACGGCACGCGCCGCCGCCGATGGCTCCACGCCCGGAAGTTCAACTCGCCACGTGCTGGCTGTGCTGGTCCGGGGGGGCGACCCCCCTGGACCCCCGGATCCTGGCGGGGAACCTTCCCCCCCAGACCCCCTCGGGGACCCCTCTGGGCCACCCCAGAGGGGTCCGCCCTTGGGGTCAGCTTCCGTGACGTCGATCACATCTATCCCATCAGGCAACGCCGCGCTCAGCCGCTGACCGACCTGCGTCGCGGCCTGGCGGGAAGTCAGTGCGAGGCTCAGGTATTCCGCCTCACTCGCCACCCCCGTCGGGACGCCGCCCGTGTAGGAAATCTTCGGGTGCGGGGTGTAACCGGCCGAATAGGCGATCGGCAACCCTGCCCGGCGCACTCCCCGCTCGAAGACGCGAGCCACGTCCAATTGGCTGGCAAAACGCATCTTTCCGCGCTTAGCATACCGGACCACCAGGTGCTGCACCGCAGGCGGCTGGGCCGGCCTGGAGCCCGAGGGCCCCCTTGGGTCCGGCTCGGCCACGTTACCTCCTGCCTACTACGGGAAGCAGTCGCCTCCCGTCGAGGCGCTCCCCGGTCGGCCCCACCTGGATCTCGGTACCCATCGCGGAGCAAACCCCGCATTCATAACACGGAGTCCAGCGGCAATCTTCCACCTCGGCCGCCCCCCCGGGGGCGATGGAGTCCTGCCAGTCCTGCCAGAGCCAGTCGCGGTCAAGGCCCGCGTCCAGGTGATCCCAGGGAAGCACCTCAGCGTAATCACGTTCGCGCGTAGTGTACCATTCAACATCTACCGGGTCATTGGCCAGGGCCGACTCGGCGCAGCGTGTCCACCGCTCGTACGAGAAGTGCTCACTCCACCCGTCGAACCGCGCGCCGTCGCGCCACGCGGCCAGGATCACGCGGCTCACCCGGCGGTCACCGCGCGACAGCAGTCCCTCGATGATGCCCGGCTGCCCGTCGTGATACCGGAACCCGATCGACTTGCCGTACGCGCGGTCGGCCCGCAGCGCGCCGCCGAGCGCGCGCAGGCGCGCGTCGACCACCTCGGGCGCGCACTGCGCGGCCCACTGGAACGGCGTATGCGGCTTGGGCACGAAGGCGCCGATCGACACGGTGCACCTGATGTCCCGCCGCCCGCTCGCCTCCCGCCCCGCGGCGATGACCCGGCGCGCCAGCGCCGCGATCGCGAGCACGTCGTCGTCGGTCTCGGTCGGCAGCCCGCACATGAAGTACAGCTTGACCTGCCGCCACCCGCTTGAGTACGCGGTGCTCACCGTGCGGATCAGGTCCTCCTCGGTGACCATCTTGTTGATCACCCGGCGCATCCGCTCGGACCCCCCCTCGGGCGCGAAGGTCAGGCCGGACCTGCGGCCGTTCCTGGAAAGCTCGTTGGCCAGCGTCACGTTGAACGCGTCAACCCGGGTCGACGGGAGGGACAGCCCGACGTTGGTCCCCTCGTAGCAGTCGGCCAGGTCGACCGCGATCTCGTTGATCTCGCTGTGGTCCGCGCTGGACAGCGAGAGCAGCCCGACTTCGTCGAACCCGGAGGCCGCCAAGCCGCCCGCGACCATCTCACCGATCGTGGTGATCGACCGCTCGCGCACCGGCCTGGTGATCATCCCGGCCTGGCAGAACCGGCAGCCGCGCGTGCAGCCGCGGAAGATCTCCACGCTGTACCGCTCGTGCACGGTCTCCGCCACCGGGACGATGGGCGCGCGCGGGTACGGCCACGCGTCGAGGTCCATCACCGTGTGTTTCGAAACTGTTGACGGAACACCTTGACGATTCGGTGTTACGTTCGATATCCTACCGTCTGGGTGATACGATACGTCGTAGAAGCGGGGCACGTAGGCGATCGTGGCGAGCCGGAGCAGCAGGCCGTCCCTGCCGCCGGGCTGCCCGGCTCGCTTCCAGTCGCGGATCAGGTCCGTGATTGTGAGCACGGCCTGCTCGCCGTCGCCCAGCACTACGGCGTCAAGGAACTCGGCGACCGGTTCGGGGTTGAAGGCCGCGTGGCCGCCGGCGATGACCAGGGGGTGAGCCACTGTCCGTTCGGCAGAAATAAGGGGAATGCCCGCCAGGTCGAGCACGGTCAGCAGGTTCGTGTAGGCCATCTCGGTGGCGAAGCTGACGCCGAGCGCGTCGAAGGCGCAGACCGGGCGGTGCGTGTCCACCGTGAACTGGGGCACCTGGTGCTCGCGCATGAGCGCCTCGAGGTCGGGGAACACGGCGTAGGTGCGTTCGGCCAGCACGCCCGGGCGCTCGTTCAGCACCTCGTACAGGATCTGGACGCCCTGGTTGGGCAGGCCGACCTCGTAGGCGTCGGGGTAGCACAGCGCCCACCGGACTTCGGCGCTGTCCCAGTCCTTGGTGACCGAACCGACCTCGCCGCCCACGTACTGGACCGGCTTGCGCACGCGCGGCAGCAGCGGCTCAAGCGCCGGGTAAACCGATTCGGCAGGCATCGAATCAGACTATCCGAACGGGCGGTGGTATCTCGGTCACGAACGGCTGGCGCTCCCACGCCGTACGCAGGTCGGGCCCTTGGGCGGTCAGGGACGTGCCCGTGAGCTACGCCTTCACCATAAAGGTGAGATCCGGAATCGACGGACCAGAGGTGACATGGATCGTGATCATGGCGGAGGCGGGCGGGTCCGCCACGCTGAAGGTGGTCGTGCTCTGGTTGGCCGGAGTGGCCGTGCCGTCGATGGTCAACGACGCGCCCGAAGTGACCGGGAGGTCGGCCGGGTCGCTGCTCGTGACCGACATCGTGATCTCGGTGGTGATCGTGGCCGCGTTGCCGTACTGGTCGAGCGCTTGCACGTCCGCCACCAGGGGGCCGTTGCTCAGGTCGAAGGTCCCCGCGGTGCACGAGTGGGTACTGCCGTTCAGGGTGCAGTTCGCCAGCTTCAGCGAGGCGGGCGCCGCACCGCTGACGGTGGTGGTGGCGGACCCGGTCAGGGATGAGGTGTCGGTGGCGGTGAGGGTCTGCGAGCCGGAGTCACTGAACGTGACGCTCAGCGCGGTCGTGCTCACGCCATCGGCGAAGCTGACCGTCCCGCTGGGCAGGGTCGGCGCGGTCGCGTTCGGGCTGTTCTGCGGGCCTGACCAGGTGATCGACTGGCTGCTGGCGTTGTCGGTGGTGACCGTGTTGCCGTCGGCATCCTCCGCCGTCAGAGTCACCCCTGTCACCGGCGTACCGGCCGTCGCGGTCGAGGCCAGTCCCACCGCGTACTGCGCCAGCGTCCCCGCGCTCACGGTGGTCGTGGCCGACCCGGTGCGAGACGATCCGTCGGTGGCGGTGAGGGCTTGCGACCCCGCGTCCGCGAAGGTGACGCTCAGCGAGGTGGTGTTCACGCCATCGGCGAAGCTCACCGCCTTGCCGGGCAGGGTGGGCTTGGTCCCGTTCGGGCTGTTCGCCGGGCCGGTCCAGCTGACCGTCGGGCTGCCGTCGTAGCTGGTAACCGTATTGCCGTCGGAATCCTCGGCCGTCATCGTCACGGTGACCGGCGTACCGGCCGTCGCGGTTGAGGCCACCGCCAATCCGTACCGCGCGAACGTCCCCGCGGTGATGTTGAAGGAGTTCGCGTTGGCCGGGGCGGTGAGCGACGTGTCGGTCGCGCTCGACGCGGTCAGCTCGTACCCGGTGCCAGCCATGGTGATGGCGCAGCCGGTAAAGCTGGCCACGCCCGAGGAAACCGTCGCGGTCAGGCCCCCGGCGCAGCTCAGGGTCCCGCTGCCCGGATTGTCACCGCCGGCGATGGCCAGGGTTACCGTGTCGGTGTTGTCGTTGGCGGCGACGTTCCCGTCGGCGTCCTCGATCGCCACCTGGACGGGGAAGCTTCCCGTGCCAGCGGCCTGGATGTTCTTGCCCGAGTCGGGCTGACCGGTGAACGCGAGGCTGGTCAGGGAGCTGGTCGCCGCGGTGAAGGAACTGCTCGGCGCGCTCGCCCAGTTATCGAGATCCGCCTCGACCTGGTAGCTGTAGGTGGTATCCGCGGTCAGCTCGCTGTCGGTGTCGGTGCAGCTCGTCGCGCTGATCGTGCCGCTGCAGGTCCCGTTGCTTATGGCCGTAAAGTTGGTGCACGCTGAACCGGTGCAGCGCAGGACGGTGTAGCCGGTCGGCGCGTAACCGGTGGGAGCGGTCCACTTGATCGGTACCGAGCTGGGCGTAGCGGTGCCCTTCGGCTTACCCGCGGTGGGCGCGGCCAGGGTGGCCGCCACGGCCTCGGCGGGGTTGGAGCTGTCGGTGGTCGCCCAGTAGGCGACCGCCACCCCGGCCAGGATGAACAACAGGCCCGCGGCCGCTCCGATCCCGACCGCCAGCAGGCCGAGCCGCTGGGACGCGGGGCGGCGACCTGGGCGGCCGAGGGGGGCTGGAGGGCGCCGCGGGCGGTGAGCCGGAGCGTGCCGGGTCACGACTGCTGCACCGTGATCGTCACCGGGATGGAGAAGGTCGCTCCCTGGCAGCCGGGGGAGGACGCCGCGCTCATGGAGGCCGCGCCGGGCAGGTTGATCTCCGTGGTGCTGTCGGCCGGGATGTCGGTGCTCAGGCCGGTCTGGTCGGTGAAGGTGACCCCCGTGGTCGTGCAGCCGGGATGGCCGCTATCGGCGGTAATCGTCCCCGCGCCGGCCACGCTGACCAGGGTGGCGTCGAAGGCGTTGGGGTTGGTCACCTCGAGGGTCACGTCACCTGAGCCGCCGGGCAGCAGCGGGGTGCTGGGGCTGACCGTGGCGGAGGCGATCGTCACGGTCTGCATGATCCCGACGCTGGCCGACCCGGTGCCCGTGCCGGAGCTGGTGAAGTACGCGTAGGCGGCGCCCGAGGCCAGGCCGACCGCGACGCAGACAGCCGGCGCGATGAGCAGCAGCGGGCGGCTGATCATCGGCCGGCCTCGATCCCCGAGTAGGTCAGGGTGAGCTTCGCGCCCTGACAGGCGTCCTGGTTGGCGTTGGTCTCGATCATCTCGATGACCGGCCAGTCATCTTGGGGCACGCTCAGCGCGGACAAGGACACCAGGGTGAGCTGGCGGGCCCGGATGGTGACGGTGCGGGCCAGGCCCTGGGTCACGGCGAAGTTCGACGACGCACAACCGGGAGCGCGGCTCGTGATCGTGATGTTCCGCGCCGAGATGCCCCCTGCGGGGATGGTGATCGGCCAGAGGCCGGGGTTGGTGAAGGTGAGGTCAAGCCGCTGGCTGGTGCCGGGGTACAGCGGTGTGGCGAGGTTCCCGCCGACGGTGAAGTGCGGCACTACGGGGGGGATCGCCAAGCAGGGCCTGGTGACCGGTCCCGGTGGCCAGGCCCGGCCGGTGGCGTAGGAGGGGATGCAGATCGGGCGCCAGGGACTGGTTACCGGGTCGGGTCTGGCGGGCCTCAAGGTGATCACCGGGGCGGGGTGGCGAGCGGCCGCCAGGGAGCTGGCCACGAAAAAGCCGGAGGCGAAGACCGCGGCGGGGACGACGGCCAGTACGCCGACAACGCGCGCGCGCCGGGCCGGCGTCATGGCCGGGAACCTGATCATGTCGTCTGCTCCCTAGAACCTGATCCTGGCGGTAAGCCCGCCGCACGGGCGATCACCTGGAGGCCACGACCGGACCAGGCAGCCGTAAACCCGAGCCTGACGCCAGCGTCCTGGCCCGCTTCCTGATCAGCTGACGGAGAGGGTCACGTTCGGGGTTGCGCCCTCGCAGCCGTCCTGGTCCACCGAGTCAGACTTCATCGTGACCTTGACCGTGACCTGGACCGTGCCGCCGGGACTGACGTCCGTGTTGATGCGGGGATCGTTGGTCACCGTGGCGGTGAACCAGCCCGCCGTGCAGCTAGACACCGGCGTTGGGGATGGGCTGGCCTCTTCCTCGATATCGCCGGATTCGTCCTCGTCCACCGCGGCCGTGGCGGTGGAGAACTGCTCGTCGCCGTCACCGTCGTTCTGGACGTCGAAGACGATCTGGTCGTTCCCTGAGCCGGGGTATATGGGGCCGATTGTGGAGTCACCGGTGTCCACGGTCACGCTCCAGTCGGTCATGCCGGGGGAGCCAACGCTCGCCGCGCCGGTGCCCGACCCGGACGAGGTGAAATAGGCGTAGGCCGCGCGGCCGCCGGCCAGCACCAAGACCGCGGTGATGGCGACGACGGCGATCCACCACCTGGTGGCGAATAGCTTCCTCACTTGCTCTCCTTCGAGTTGTCCTGAACCACCGACCGGAGCGTCACGCCCTTGCGCACATGGTGGTCCTAAACACCATTTGCGAGCAGCACGCATCGGTTTATAATCACTCGGCTGAGTTCTAACAGATCCTGCTTTCCAGGCTGGGCGGGTGCCTGACGCCCGGCTATAGCGAACCGCTCAGGTCCGGCATAACCGCACGTCGGTTAGGCAAGCGGGCATATGCAAATGCACCGGCGGAAAAGCGGCTCCGGTCCCATGTCAGCATGACGGAATGTTACTGCGAACTCGCGCGTGGTACTGGCGTTGTTTCGGAACATGTTCATAACGCCGTGTTGCCCACGGAATCCCGCTGCCTATGGGCAGATAATTCCGGCACCAAGGCCGCACACACTTTATACGGCGGACAATAGGAGCGAAACCAGCAGGGGCGCTCAGTCGAAGACGCGGTGGCGGCGGCGGACGGACTGGAGCATGCCGATCGCGATCATGTCGGCGAATACGGCCGAGCCGCCGTAGGAGATGAACGGCAGCGGCAGGCCGGTGATCGGCATGATGCCGATGGTCATGCCGATGTTGACGAAGGACTGCCACGCGAACCAGATCGCGACGCCGGAGGCGATGAGCATGCCGAACAGGTCATCGGCCCGGACGGCGATCCGCAGCGCCCGGGCGATCACGATGCCGAGCAGCACGACGATCACGATGCACCCGACGAAGCCGAGTTCCTCGCCGGCCACGGTGAAGATGAAGTCCGTGTCCTGGGACGGGACGAAGTTGCCCGCCACGATCTGGCCGTGGAACAGGCCGGTGCCGAGGAGCCCGCCCGAGCCGACGGCGATCTTGGCCTGGGCCGCGTTGTAGCCGGCGCCGGCCAGGTTGGCGGCCGGGTGCAGGAAGGAGGTGAACCTGGTCAGCTGGTAGGACTTCAGCACGTGCAGGTGGGCGGCCAGATAGATCCCGCCGGCCACGATCACGGCCAGGGCCGCCAGCACGCGCAGCCGCGTCCCCGACAGGACGATCATGGCGGCGGTCACGACGACGAGCACCAGGGCCACGCCCAGGGCAGGCTCGATCACCACCAGGAGGATCAGCGGCGCGGCGCAGGCCAGCGCGATCAGGACGGAGCGGATACCCGGAGTGTCGACCCGGGTCCGGCTGAAGACCGTGGCGATGATCAGGACGAGGGCGACCTTCGCGAACTCCGACGGCTCGACCTGAAAGCCGCCGGGCAGGTCGAACCAGGCCCGGGCGCCGTTGATGTCCACGCCGCCCACGCGCACGGCCGCCAGGGCGAGGAGCGTCGCGCCATAGGCCCACGGCGTCAGCGACCGCAGCTGCCTGGCGTCGATGTAGCTCACCCCGACCATCAGGAACAGGCCGATCACCACGTTCAGCAGCTGCTTCTTCAGGTACGTGCGCGGGTCATCGCCCGCCGCGATCAGGCTCGGCTGGGTGGCCGACCAGACCAGCAGAATGCCGAGCCCGCTCAGCCCGCCCACCACTACGACGAGGATCCAGTCCATCTGCCGCAGCACGGAGTTCCTGGCGAACGCGCGGGACAGCAGGGACCGCGGGCGCTGAGAGAAGGCCCCGATCCGCGGCGCGCTGTACCCCCGTACGGTGCGTACCGAGTAGCTCGGGCTGGTCCGGCCCAGCATCATGACCCCCTGCGGTATCCGGCCGGCGCGACGATCGCCCCGCTGGACGTGATCTGCGGCAGCGACGACGGCAGCTGACCGCCGGGCAGCGCCGCCTTATGCCCCTCAAGGCCGTAGATATCGTCCCAGATCTGCCGCACCGCGGGCGCGGCCACGTCGGCGCCGTAGCCGGAGTCAGGGACCATGACGACGACGACGTACTTCGGGTTATTGCAGGGGGCGAACGAGGCGAACACGGAGGTCGCGTTCTTGCCGAAGAGCTGGGCGGTACCGGTCTTGCCCGCCACGCAGACCTTGTTCAGCGGGAATCCGCTGAAGGCCGCCGCGGCGGTGCCCTGCGTGACCACGCCCTGCAGCGCGTTGCGGATGTAGGCCAGCGTGTAGGAGGAAACGGGCAGGTGACGGATGACCGGCGGGTTGATCTGCTGGACCACCTGGCCCGTGGTCGGCGAGATCAGGGCCTCGCCGATCCGCGGGCTGTACAGGGTGCCGCCGTTGGCCAGCGCCGCGTAGGCGTTGGCGAGCTGGAGCGGGGTCACCGTGACGTAGCCCTGGCCGATGGCCGCGATGGCCGCCTGGCCGGGTTCCCAGACGTTGCCGTAGTAGCAATCCTGGTACTCGATCTGCTGGACGTAGGTGCCGTTCGCCTTGCCGTACTTGCACCAGTCCTCGCCGGTGTGCGCGTTGTCCTTCCAGAGGTAGTACAGCCACTCCCTGGTGGGGATGGAGCCCGCCGACTCGGCCGGCAGGTCGATCCCGGTGTCCTCGCCGAACCCCCAGGCCAGCTCCATCTTCTGCATCTTCTGCACCGGGGCGTTCGGCGAGGTCACGACGTTGGCCTTGGTGTCGTCGGTCTCGTACATATCGTAGCCGAGCTGGTAGTACACGGTGTCGCAGGACTGGATGAGCGCCTCGGCGAACGTCATGTCGCCCAGGTTCGGCTCGCCGTCGTTCCGGTACGTCGCGCTACCGATGCTGAACGTGGCGGGGCAGCTGTACAGGCCGTTGAGTGAGTACCCGTCGGCCACCGCGGCAGCGGTCGAGGTGACCTTGAAGGTGGACCCCGGGGCGTACTGGCCCTGAGTGGCCCAGTTGATGATCGGCTCCCCGTCCTTGGTGCCGAACAGGTCGTTGAACTCCTGCTGCGAGATGCCGCCGACCCACACACTCGGGTTGTAGTCCGGGTAGCTGGCCATCGCCACCACCCGGCCGGTGGTCGTCATCACGATGGCCGCGCCCTGGTTGGCGGGGTTGCCCGCGGCGCGTGACCTCGCGATCGCGCCGTTCAGCGCCTGCTGGACGTCGGCCTGCAGCGGTGCGTTGAGGCTGGTCACCAGGTCGTCGCCGGGGACGGGCGCGGTCTCGCCGACCGATCCGGTGACGTCGCCCGCGGCGTTGACCGAGACCCGCTGCGTTCCGTCTGTGCCGCGGAGCTGGGGGTCGTACTCGGCCTCGAGGCCGGCCTGGCCCACGAGGTCCACGCCGGAGAAACCGGTCACGGGGAGGTGGCGGCTCGCGATCTCCTGCGGGGTGATGGGCTGGAGGTAGCCGAGGACCTGTGCCGGGTTGGCCCCGTAGGGCTCCGGGTAATCGACGACCGGCTGAACCTGGGCGGTGACGTCGGGAAACTCGTTCTGCTCCTCCATGACCTGGAGCGCGACCCGGTCAGGGACGTTCTGGGCGACGGGGATGGGCTGGTAGGGCGAGCCGGTCCAGCAGGGCTGGCCCACGTGCGGGCCGCAGAGCCTGGTCTTGTCGGTCAGTTCCGTGTACGACATGCCGAGGAGTGGAGCCAGCCTGCGCAGGACCGGCGCGGCGCCGCCCGGCTGCTGGTCCAGGTCCATCGTGTCTACCGACACGACCAGCGCCGTCTGGTTGGTGACCAGCTGGTTGCCCACGTCGTCGAGGATCTGGCCGCGGACCGCGGGGACGATCACGTCCCTTGTCTGGTTCGCCGCGGCTGCCTTGGTGTAGGCGGTGGTGTTCATCACCTGCAGGTAATAGAGCCTGCCGCCCAGCGCGATCAGCATCGCGGCCGCGACCACGTAGAGCGCAATGAGGCGGTGACGCGACGCCGCGTTCATCGGTAACCTCCCGTCCGCCAGTGCCTCTTCTTCTTCAGCAGCCGCGAGCGCGGCATGCTCAGCCGGGCGGAAACGCCTGACCTCGTGGATCCGAATCGCACGCGCGGCGTGCCCCCGCCGGCCAGGCCGCGTCCCAGCGCGCCGCGGCGCGGCGTGCCACGGCGCATCCAGCCCCGGCCCGGCAGCTTCCGCCCGCTTGACCGGTCCAGGGCGGATGCGCCCAGGGCCGTGCCCGAGCGGCCCAGGCTGCGCCGACTCAGGGCCGACTGGGCCAGGCTGCGGCGACTCAGGGCCGACTTGGGCCTAGGCCGGAGGCGCAGCGCGGCGGTCAGCCGGCTGAAAGGACTTGGGGCCGTCCCGCTGGAGAACTTGGGCGCGTGCCCGGGGGCCAACCTGCGGGGTACCGAGCGCGTCGGGCCTCCCGCGCCCCGCCACGACGACCGGCGGCCGCCGAACAACGACGGGCGGCCGAGGAACGAGGACGGGCTTGACGGGGACGTTCGGCCGAGCCAGGACAACCCGCGAGACGGTCCGCCGAGGAACGCGGACCGGCCCACTCGGGCGGCCCGGCCTGGCTGCGATGGCCTGCTGAACGAGGCCGACCCGCCCAGCATGGGTCCGGGGCGGCTGAACACCGATCCGCCGAGCAACGACCTGCCCATCCGCGTACTGCCGAACCGGGAGCTGCGCAGCCGGGCGCTCCCGCCGCTTGAGCCGCCGAGCACTCCCCCCTGCGCCCGGGAACTGAACCGGACCCGGGCCGAGCCGCCGAGCGCGCCGGCGACCGCGCTGCCGTGACCCCCAGAACCCCAGGAACCACCGGACGCGAACGCCGCGCCGAGCGCACTACCGGCCAGCGTCCCGCCTCGCCCGAGCCGCAGGTTCGGCTCGCGCCTCGGCATTGGTTTGCGGCCGGCGCCGGCGCCGTATGAGCCACTGCCGCTCAGCTTCAGGTTCGGCTCGCGCTTGGTCGCCGATTTGGGCGCGGGCCTGACGGCGGCGCTCTGGCCGCGCAGGGTACCGAGCTTCAGGCTCGGCTCGCGCTTGGGGACTGGCCTGGCGGCCTGACCGCGCTGGCCGGCGAGCCAGCCGTCGCCCTTGCTCGACTCCGACAGCCGCAGCTTGGGGGTATTCCCGCCGACCGCCCTGGTCGCTCCGTGGCCCGCGGCCGCTACCGCGCTGCCGACCGGGTGAGGAGCGAACGCGGCCCGCCTGCTCTCGCCCCGCGTTCCGGCCAGGCGCAGCAGCGCGGCGGCGGCGTACAGCGCGAACGGGGCCAGGACCAGGTCGTACGCCGCGGCCACCGGGAGCACGTGCTTGATCGCCGCCCACGTGACCCGCGGATCGCTCAGCATGACGCCGAGCAGCGCCATCAGGGCCTCGCCGACGATGGCGCCCGCGGCCGTGACGGCGATCTCGAACAGCGCGGTGTGGCCCTGCTCCGGCACTCCGTCTGAGGCCGGGTTCTCGGCTGCCAGGCCGCACGCGTAACCGATCAGGCAGAACACGAGCGCGTCCTGCCCGACGTAGTGGCTGCCCGGCGGGGCGACGTCCAGCGCCAGGCCGGCCAGGAACCCGATGAGGGTACCGGGGAGCGGGCCGTTGGCCAGAGCCAGCGCCACCACCGCGAGCAGTACCAGGTCGGGCCCGGTACCGCCGGGGAACGTGATCCGGTCCACGATCGTGAGCTGGGCGATGACCGCCACCCCTACGGCCAGGAAAGATATCAGCCAGCGCAGCACGTCAGCCTCCGCCGGACGCGGACGCCGTCGGAGTCGGCGAGGCCGGCGGGGTGGTGGCGGTGGAGGGGCCGATGTTGCCGGGGGATATCGATGCGGACGGCGTGGCGGTCGGCGGGGTGGTGGTGACGGTGACCGTCGGGGCGGGCCGCGGCAGGATCGAGATCCCCCGGCTGTGCTTGGGCACGGCCACCACGATGCCGACGACGCCGAGGGAGGTGAAGTTGACGTACGGCCGGACCAGCCCGGTCTGCTCGAGCCCTCCGGCGCTGCTCCCCACCGAGACCACAGTGCCGACGGGCACGCCGGGCACGTCCGGCCGGTCGTCAACGGAGGCGTAGGTGACGACTTCCTGCCCAGGCTGCAGGACCGCGCTCGCGTCGAACAGGGTCAGCCGGAGCATGCCGGACCCGGACATGGACTTGCCCGTGCCGGTGACCTCACCGATCTCGCCGCTCCCCCCGGGACCCGCCATCTGCACCCCGATGGTCGACGACGCGTCGTTGGCCAGCACGACGGTGCAGGTGTCCAGGCTCACCTGACTGACGGTCCCGACGAACCCCGACCCGTTCAGCACCGTCTCGTCCGGCTTGATCCCGTCGCTGCTTCCGGCGTTCAGCGTGACGGTGTCAGAGTAATCACCACCGGCGGCTATCACCTGGGCGCCGATGATCCGGTACGCGCCCGCGTCGAGCCGGAGCAGCTGGGACAGCTGCCTGGATGCTGACTTGCTCAGCTGAGCCGCGCTGAGCTCGGCGCGCAGCTGGTCGTTCTCCTGCTGCAGGTTGGCGATCGTGCCCTGGGCCGAGGGCCCGCCTGTGATCGAGTCGAACAGGCTGGACACCGGGTTGGTGATGTCGTCCGTGACCCGCTCGATGGGCCCGAAGACGTCCGAGCCGACGTTCCTGGCCGGAGACGAGCCGCCATCCCTGAAGTCCAGGGTGATCAGGGCCAGGGCGATGAGCACGAGCACGCCGAGAACCAGGCGTGTACGCCGACCGTCTTGCACTGCGGCTCCCTCGTCCGTCCCGCCTGCGGCCGATACGAGTCGGTATCAGCGCCTGGTTTCCGGCACCAGTACCTGGCGCAGGGTTTCGAAGTCCTCGACACACTTGCCGGTGCCGAGCACTACCGAGTCGAGCGGGTTGTCCGCGACCTGCACGGGCATCCCGGTTTCCTCCCGTATGCGTGACTCTAGCCCGCGGAGCAGAGCGCCGCCGCCGGTCAGCGCGATCCCCCGGTCCATGACGTCGCCGGCCAGCTCGGGCGGACACTTGTCCAGCGTGGTCTTCACCGCGTCGATGATCAGGTTGAGCGGTTCCTCGATCGCGCGGCGCACCTCCGCCGCGGAGATCACCACGGTCTTCGGCAGGCCGCTGACGAGATCCCGCCCCCGGATCTCGGCGCTGGGCTCGTCCTCGGCGGGGAACGCCGAACCGAGCGCCATCTTGATCTCCTCGGCGGTCCGCTCGCCCAGCATGAGCGAGTACTCCTTCTTCCCGAAGGTGATGATCGCCTGGTCCATCTCGTCGCCGCCGATCCTGATGGACTGCGAGGTGACGATGCCGCCCAGGGAGATCACCGCAACCTCGGTGGTCCCGCCGCCGATGTCGACCACCATGTTGCCGGTCGGCTCGTTGATCGGCAGCCCCGCGCCGATCGCGGCCGCCATCGGCTCCTCGATGATGTAGACGCGCCGGGCGCCGGCCTGATGGCCCGCCTCCTTGACCGCGCTCTGCTCCACGCCCGTGATCCCGCTCGGCACCGCCACCACGAGCCTGGGCTTGGCGAAGTATCCGCGTTTGTGGACCTTCTGGATGAAGTACCTGAGCATCCGTTCGGTCACGTCGAAGTCGGCGATCACGCCGTCCTTCAGCGGGCGCACCGCCACGATGTTGCCCGGCGTGCGGCCGATCATGCGTTTAGCATCGGCTCCCACGGCGACGATCTGACCGTTGTTGGTATTGAGCGCGACCACCGAGGGCTCATTCAGCACGATCCCGCGTCCACGCACGTAAACCAGTGTGTTCGCGGTGCCGAGGTCAACCGCCATGTCACGACCGAGAAACGTCATCGCACTCATCAGGAACGGGAACCTTCCGGGCTTTGATGGGTGGAACTTGTCAGCGTAGACCGCGCCGGGAGCGGCCTGGTGGTCTTTCTATGGTCAACGGTGCGGCCGACCGAGCGGGTTCCGGAAGAGGATCTCGATCTCCCCCGGGCGTAAGCGAGCCCCGCCGCGGGTCGATGATGCGATTCGCCACTTCGGCCAGCTTACCCGCGATCTGGGGCAACCTCGGCGCGCCTGGCTGGCTACGAAGCGTGCGGACCTGGGACGGCGGGCGAGGAAAGCCGGCGGGCCAGCCAGATGCCGGTAATCCAGAGCGCGGCAAAGATCACTCCGAGGGTGTACATCGGAGTCACCACGACCCCGGACGCGATGACCAGAGCCTGCAGCACGGTGCCCGCCACCAGCGTCCAGCCCATGCCGCGCCGTCCGACCACGCCGGACAGCAGCAGGGCGCAGACGGCCAGCCCGCCGCCGACACCACCCGCCAGCCCCCGGTTGAGGTGCTCGAGCACGATGGCGACCGGGATCGCGAGCCCGATGATGATGGCCTCCATGGCCAGCACCGTGCCGCACAGCTGCCGCAGCCGGCTCGCCTCTTTCCTGCTGCGCAGGTCTGCCTCGCGCTGAAGGTCCGGCTGGCTCGTCACGACAGCTCCGCCGCGGTGAACGAGTGACGCGCGGGCTGGGTGGCGGTCGGCTCGGCCTGCGGCATGCCGCCCGCGGGGCCGAGCAGTTTGCGGGCGTCGCCCGCGGTGATAACCGACCCGGTGATCAGCACGCCACCGCGGCCAGGCACGCCCTCGGCAACCGCCTCGTCGGCGAGCGCGACCGCGGCGTCGATGGCGTCATCGAGCCGGTCCGCAACCTGGACGCGGTCCTCGCCGAAGACCTCCGCCGCGAGCTCGCCGACCTGGCCGGGATCCATCGATCGGTCAGAGGAATTACGGGTCACCACGATGTCGGCCAGCAGCGGCTCGAGCTCGTCGAGCATGCTCAGCACGTCCTTGTCCCCGCTCGCCGCGAAGACCCCCGACAGGTGGGTGAAGGTGAACGCCTCCTCGACGGCGGCCACGGTCGCGCCCATGCCTGCCGGGTTATGCGAGGCGTCGATGATGATCGTGGGGCTGCGCCTGACCACTTCCAGCCGTCCTGGCGAACTGACCTTGGCGAACGCCTCGCGCACCAGATCCGGGTCAAGCGCCGCGGCCTGCACCCCGGTCGCCTCCTCCGCTACGCCGGCGAAGGCCTCGACCGCGGCGAGCGCGCAGGCCGCGTTGCCAGCCTGGTAACCGCCGAACAGCGGCAGATAGATGTCTTCGTAGGTGCCGCGCAAGCCGCGGAGCACGAGTTGCTGACCGCCGATGGCCTGCTCACGGCTCATGACGCCGAACTCCACGCCCTCCCTGGCCACCGTCGCGCCAACCCCAACGGCCTGCCTGAGCAGCACCTCGGCCGCCTCGAGCGGCTGCTGCGCCAGGACCGCGACCGCCCCCGGCTTGATAATGCCGGCCTTTTCCGCCGCGATCTGCTCGATCGTGCCGCCGAGCAGCCTGGTGTGGTCGAGGGAGATCGGGGTGACCACCGCGACCACGCCGTCCGCCACGTTCGTACAGTCGAGCCTGCCGCCCACGCCGACCTCGAGGACCATCACGTCGACCGGCGCGTCCGCGAAGACGGCGAAGGCCATGCCGGTGAGGACCTCGAAGAAGGACATCGCCACCGGGTGACGCCCGTCCACCAGGTTGACGTACGGGATGACCTCGTCGTAGGCCGCCACGAACCGCTCCGGATCGACCGGCGCGCCGTCCACGCAGATCCGTTCCCTGATCGACACCAGGTGCGGGCTGGTGAACCGGCCGGTCCGCAGGCCGCGGCTGCGCAGCAGCGCGTCGGTCATCCGCGCCGTCGACGTCTTGCCGTTGGTGCCCGTGATATGGATGACCGGGGACGCCCGGTGCGGGTCGCCGAGCAGGCTGACGAGCTCAGCCATCCGGTCCAGGGCCAGGTCCACCGAATGCTCAGGCCGGCGGGAGATGATCTCCTGCTCAACCTCGCGCATCCGCGCCTCGATGTCCACCCAGCCCAGCATAGGTGGTGGTCCGAGGGGACGGTCCCCCGGACCTACAGCTGAGCTAGGCGCTCCTCGAGGCGGGTGATGTCCGCCTGGGCGGCCTCGAGGCGCTGGCGGGATTTGGCCACGACCGCGGCGGGCGCCTTGGCGGTGAACTCGGGATCGGCTAGCTTCCTGGCGGACTGGTCGGCCTCGCTTCTGGCGGCGGCGAGATCCTTTTCCATACGCCGGCGTTCGGCGGCGACATCGATCGCACCGGCGACATCCAGCTCGACGGTGATGCCCTCGGCGGCCAGCGAGGCCGAGGCGGTGAAGCCACCGCCGGGCGGGTTGAGCCGCAGCAGGGACCGGATCTCCTCCTCGTGCCCGGCAAGCGGCGTGACCTCCATGCCGGCGAGGCGGGCTGCGACGCGCTGGCCGGGACGCAGGCCCTGATCGGAGCGGAACCGCCGGACCTCGGTGACCAGGCGCATCAGCGAGGCGATCTCCGCCTCGGCCTGCTCATCGCGGAAGGAGAAGACGGGCCACGGGGCCACCATGACCGAATCCTCGCCGGTCAGTGCCGTCCACAGCTCCTCGGTCACGAACGGCATGACCGGGTGCAGCAGCCGCAACAGCTGATCGAGCACGAACCCGAGGACCTGCCTGGTCGCCTCGACGGCACGCGGATCGCCGGACGCCAGGGGCACCTTGGCCAGCTCCAGGTACCAGTCGCACACCTCGTCCCAGGCGAAGTGGTACAGCGTGTCGCAGACCTTGCCGAACTCGAACGCCTCGAACAGCCCGTCGACCTCGGCCCTCACCGCCGACAGCCGGGACAAGATCCAGTAGTCGGGGACCGAGTAGGCCAGGTCGGAGGCGATCGGGTCGGAGGCGGGCACGGGCGGGCTGGCCGGCACGTACGCGCCGTTCAGCAAGGCGAACCGGACCGCGTTCCAGAGCTTGTTGCAGAAGTTGCGCGAGCCTGCCGCCCACTCCTCGCTGATGGCGATGTCGCCGCCCGGGTTAGCGCCGCGGGCCAGGGTGAACCTGGTCGCGTCGGCTCCGAACCGGTCCATCCAGTCCAGCGGGTCCACGGTGTTCCCGCGCGACTTGGACATCTTCTTGCCGAACTGGTCGCGCACCAGGCCGTGCAGCGCCACGACGCGGAACGGCACCGCGTCGGCGGGCGCGGCATCGCGCATCGCGAAAAGGCCGAACATCATCATCCGCGCGACCCAGAAGAACAAGATGTCGTACCCGGTGACCAGGACGCTGGTCGGGTAGAACGTGCGCAGGTCATGCGTGTCACCGGGCCAGCCCAGGGTGGAGAACGGCCAAAGCGCCGAGGAGAACCAGGTGTCGAGCACGTCCGGGTCCTGGTGCCAGCCTTCTGGTGCTTCCTCGTCCGGCCCGACGCAGCGGGCCTGCCCTTCGGGACCGTAGAAGACCGGGATGCGGTGCCCCCACCACAGCTGGCGGCTGATGCACCAGTCGTGCATGTCGTCCACCCAGCCGAAGTAGCGCGCGTTCATCTCCGGGGGGTGCAGCCGGACGCGCCCGTCGCGGACCGCGTCGCCGGCGGCCTGGGCGAGCGGGCCGACGCGGACGAACCACTGGAGCGACTGGCGCGGCTCGACCGTGGTGCCGCAGCGGCTGCAGTGCCCGACCGAATGAATATAGGGGCGCTTCTCGGCGACGATGCGGCCGTCCTCACGCAGCGCGGCGACCACGGCGGGCCTGGCCTCGAAGCGGTCCAGGCCCTGGAACGGGCCGTGCGCGGTGACCACGCCGTGCTCGTCGAGGACGGTGAGGCTGGGCAGGTCGTGCCGGCGGCCGATCTCGAAGTCGTTCGGATCATGGGCCGGGGTCACCTTGACCGCGCCCGTGCCGAAGTCTGGGTCGACGTGGGCGTCGGCGACCACCGGGATGCGCCGGCCGGTCAGCGGGAGCTCCACCATCGTCCCGACCATGCCGGTGTACCGCGTGTCGTCGGGGTGCACCGCCACCGCGGTGTCGCCGAGCATGGTCTCGGCGCGGGTGGTGGCGACCACGATCGAGTTGTCCCCGTCGCCGTAGCGGATCGAGACGAGCTCACCCTCGTCGTCGCTGTGGTCCACTTCGATGTCGGACAGCGCCGTCAGGCAGCGCGGGCACCAGTTGATGATGCGTTCGGCCCGGTAGATCAGGCCGTCGTCGAAGAGCCGCTTGAAGATGGTCTGGACGGCGCGGGACAGGCCCTCGTCCATGGTGAACCGCTCGCGGGACCAATCCACGCTGTCGCCCAGGCGGCGCATCTGGCCGCCGATCTTGCCGCCGGACTCCGCCTTCCAGCGCCAGACCCGCTCCACGAACGCCTCGCGGCCGAGATCGTGACGGCTCAGGCCCTCCTTGGCGAGTTCGCGCTCTACCACGTTCTGGGTGGCGATCCCCGCGTGATCCATGCCAGGAAGCCAGAGCGTCTGGTAGCCCTGCATGCGCCTGCGCCGGACCAGGGCGTCCATCAGCGTGTGGTCCAGCGCATGACCGACGTGCAGGGAACCCGTCACGTTCGGCGGCGGGATGACGATGCAGTACGCGGGGCCGTCGGCGTTCACCTCGGGGGTGAAGTAACCTGCCTTCTCCCAGCGTTCGTAGCGCGGGCCTTCCACCTCGGCGGGCGCGTACTGCGGGGGCAGCTCGATGGGGACCTTAGGCTCGGGTCTGCTCACGACAGGTGAGTCTACGGCCCCGTGCGCCTAGCTTGCCCCGCCTCCGCCGGGCTCAGGCGGGAACCTCGACGACGTCCCTGACCTCGAGGGCCAGGCCGGCCGCGCCCGGGTACTTGGCCACCGACGGGCCGACGATGAACTGGACCTGGCCGACGGTGGTCGTCGTAGCCCACACGCACTCGCTGGCCTCGCCGCCGCCTGAAGTGCTGTAGCCGCAGATCATCTCGCCGCCGTGCGAGCCCGCGTTCACGAGCCGGCTGGACTTCAGCAGGGTCTTCTCGAAGGCGATGACCGTGCTCACCTTGAACGTGCCCTGGTAGCCGATGAAGCTGATGGCCTTGAAGCCGGTGGCCGTGGGGCTCGTCACCGACCCGAGGTCGTATATCGCGCGCACGTCCTTGCTCACGTGACCAGCTCCGGCGGCCTTGAGCGCCGCAGCGACGGCCAGTTCCGTCGTGGCCTGCGTCGGGGACGTCCTGGCCGCGACCAGGTTGATCGGGTAGGCGTTGTCGACCTTCTGCGGCAGGAAGAGCTCGTAGCTGGCGGCTGGTCTCGAGGCAGCGGCCGAGTTGCTTGCTCCGGTGCTTGGAGTCGAGCTGCCGGGCGTGCCGCCGTTCGAGCCGGACTTGGTCAGGTGGACGACCAGCAGGACGATCACGACCACGCCCACGATGGAAGCGCCCAGGTAGAGCGCCATCTTGGCGCCGCCAAGCCCCTGCGGCCGCTGACCGCCGGACCGCGGTGCGCCAGAACGCGGCGGACGGCTGCGCGGGGTGTCGTCGTCCTGAGTCTGGGTGGGTGCCGGTTCGAAACCTGGCGGGGCGTACGCGTGCTGCCCATACCCGTCCTGGTGGTACCCGTCCTGGCGGTATCCGTCCTGGCGGTACCCGTCGCTGGCGTATCCATCCTGGTTGTAGCCGTTCTGGGGATAGCCGTTCTGGGTGTACCCGCCCTGGTTATAACCGCCGTACTGACCGTAGCCGTACTGACCGTAGCCGGGCTGGCCGTGCGGATCGTGCGGGTACGAGCCCTGGCCCAGCCCGTTCTGCGTGGTGCCGGCCTGCTCGTAGCCTTGCTGCTGGTAGGCCCCGGGTTGATAGTCCGGGTGGGAGTAGTCGCTCGCGGGCTGCCCGGCGGGTCCATAGCCCTGCTGGGCATAGCCATCGGTCTGATACCCCGGGCCGCTCTGCGCCTGGTAGGGCTGATCGGGCTCGGCGGAGATCCCGCGGCCCGGCGACCCGAGGCTGGGCGACCCGAGGCTGGGCGACCCGAGGCTGGGCGACCCGTATTCGAGCTTGCCGTACCCCAGCTGACCGTAGTCAAGCGGGCTAGATCCCGGCGGACCGTATCCCTGCTGGCCGTACCCTGGCGAGCCGTATCCTGACTGGCCGGAATCCTGGCCGTAGCCGCCGGAATCCTGGCCGTAGCCGCCCGAGTCCTGGCCGTAGCCGCTCTGGCCGTAATTGCCCTGGTTGTAACCGCCGTGGCCGTTGTCCTGACCGGCGGCGGACGGCTGCCCGTGGCTCACGTCGCCGTAGTCACGCTGGCCGAAGACCTGTGTCCGGTACGGGTCCTGGTCGTCGGCCCCGGACCAGGCCTGGCGACTCTCGGTCGCGCTCTCGGTGCCGGGACCGAGCGCGCGCCTAGGCGGCGACGGTAGCGGGATGGATTGGGCGCCGGTCCCGGCGTGGCTTGGCGAGCCCGAGCTGTTCCCTGGCTCGTCTCCCAGGCCTCGCCCGTAGCGCATGACCTGCCCGCCAGTGGTGGACGACGACCCGTATCCAGGCTGGTCAAACCCGCGCTGACCGTAGTCGGAACCGGGATCAGAGTTCGAGCCTGGCCCGTATCCGGGTCCCTGACCGTAGTCCGGACCCTGACCGTAGTCCGATCGCTGGCCGTACTCCGATCGCTGCCCTTGGTCCCCGTTCTGGCCGTAGGCCGAACCCTGGCCGTAGTCAGAACCCTGACCGTAATCCGAGCCAGGTCCATACCCAGATCCCGGCCCGTACCCGGATCCCTGACCGTAGGAGGCTGGACTCTGGCCGTTGCCAGAACCCTGACCGTAGTCCGAGCTAGGCCCGTACCCCGATCCCGGCCCGTACCCGGATCCCTGACCGTAGGAGGCTGGACTCTGGCCGTTGCCAGAACCCTGACCGTAGCTGGAGCCAGGCTCGTACCCAGAACCTTGCCCGTACCCGGGTCCCTGACCGTAGGCCGAACCCTGGCCATAGTCAGAACCCGGCCCGTACCCAGATCCCTGACCGCCGTCAGAACCCTGACTGTAGTCCGACCAAGGCGCGTACCCAGATCCCTGCCCGTACCCGGGTCCCTGACCGTAGGCCGAACCCTGGCCATAGTCAGAACCCTGGCCATAGCCGGAACCCTGGCCATAGCCGGAACCCTGGCCATAGCCGGAACCCTGGCCATAGTCAGAACCCTGGCCGTAGTCCGGACGCTGACCATAGTCGGGACCTTGACCGTACGCCGGTCCCTGACCGTAACCAGGCCCCTGGCCAGTGCCCTGCTGACCGTAACCTGATTCCTGGCCGGTTTGTTCTTGGGCCTGCGCCTGGTCGTAGCCAGGCAGACCTCTGCGCCCCGAACGGAAGACCCCCTCGCCGGACCGCATGGCCCGGTAGCCGCCGGTCGACTGGCCGCCCTGATGGGCCTGATCGTCCGGCTCGCCGGACCCTTCGGGGTCCGGACGCTGATCCCAGCTACCCGTGGGGGCGTCCCAGTTACTCATCGGTGCTCAATTCCCCGTCGCTATGGAAGACGGCTGCTTGGCAGCGTCCGAGATCCTGGCGTGGCAGAACCGCGCCAGACTAACGCGCTAGTCAGGAGGCTACAGGGGAATCACGATGATCATGGCCAATACCCCCAAAGTCGGCGGCAGGCAGACGACGGCGACAGAGGATAAAGTCGCAGGTCAGCGAGGGCCGGGCCGCCTCAGGCGGACTTCTCGCGGGGCGTGCGCCTAGTGACGTCCCTGGGCACGATCGTGGGGTTGACGTTCTCGAGGACCGCTTCGCGGGTGATCACCACGCGCTCGACGTCCTTGCGGCTCGGCACCTCGTACATGACCGACAGCAGCACTTCTTCCATGATCGCGCGCAGGCCGCGCGCGCCGGTCCCGCGCAGATTCGCCTGGTCGGCGATGGCCTCCAGGGAGTCCGGGGTGAACTCCAGGTCCACGCCGTCCAGTTCGAACAGCCGACGGTACTGTTTCACCAGCGCGTTGCGCGGCTCGGTGAGGATCTGGATGAGCGCGTCCCTGTCCAGGTTGTGCACGCTGGTGATGACCGGCAGCCGACCGACGAACTCGGGGATCATGCCGAACTTCAGCAGGTCTTCCGGCATGACGTCGGCGAACTGGTCGGTGGTCGCGTTCGCGTTCCTGACCCGGAGCTTGGCGTTGAACCCCATCCCGTTGTGACCGGAGCGCTGCTCGATGATCTTCTCCAGGCCGGCGAACGCACCGCCGCAGATGAACAGCACGTTGGTCGTGTCGATCTGGATGAATTCCTGGTGCGGGTGCTTGCGGCCGCCCTGCGGCGGAACCGACGCGGTGGTGCCCTCCAGGATTTTCAGCAGGGCCTGCTGCACGCCCTCGCCGGAGACGTCGCGGGTGATCGAAGGGTTCTCGCTCTTGCGGGCGATCTTGTCGATCTCGTCGATGTAGATGATGCCCGTCTCGGCCTTCTTGACGTCGTAGTCCGCGGCCTGGATCAGCTTGAGCAGGATATTCTCGACGTCTTCTCCGACGTACCCGGCCTCGGTCAGGGCGGTGGCATCGGCGATCGCGAACGGTACGTTGAGCAGCCGGGCCAGCGTCTGGGCCAGCAGCGTCTTGCCCGAACCCGTCGGGCCGAGCAGCAAGATGTTGGACTTGGCCAGCTCGACGCCCTCCTCGCCGGGCCGGTCGTCGCCCGACTGGACGCGCTTGTAGTGGTTGTACACGGCGACCGACAGGGCCTTCTTCGCCTTGTCCTGGCCGATGACGTACGCGTCGAGGAACTCGTAGATCTCACGTGGCTTGGGCAGGCTGTCCCACCGGAACTCGGTCGGCTCGGCCAGCTCTTCCTCGATGATCTCGTTGCAGAGATCGATGCACTCGTCACAGATGTACACGCCCGGGCCGGCGATGAGCTTCTTGACCTGCTTCTGACTCTTACCGCAGAACGAGCACTTCAGCAGGTCCCCACCGTCACCGATGCGTGCCACCCAGATACTCCTTTACGTGGGGCCTGCCGGGACGGCCGTACTGGCCGCCTCCAGCGGGCGTGTCCCGCGGGGCCGTCAAGAGCTTGCGTATCGACGGTACCGCCTCCTGGGCCTGATGGACACCATCAAACCCCTCAGCGGCCCGGTAGGGAAGAGCTGAGCCCTCCCGGTAAGGAGGACACTACCTCGACTGCGCGTTCGCTGCCGCGCTTGATCATGGTCAGGACCTCGTCCACAATGCCGTACTCCTTGGCCTCTTCGGCGGTGAGGAACTTGTCGCGCTCGATGTCGCGGCGGACCGTCTCCTCGTCCTTGCCGGTGTGCCTGGCCAGGATGGTCTCCATCGCCGCGCGCATCCGAAGGATCTCGCGGGCCTGGATCTCCATGTCGCTCGACTGGCCGTAGCCGCCCTCGGTGGCCGGCTGGTGGATGAGGATCCTGGCGTTCGGCAGTGCCATCCGCTTGCCCTTGGTCCCGGCGGCGAGCAGTACCGCGGCCGCGGAGGCCGCCTGGCCGATGCAGCAGATCTGGATGTCTGGCTGGATGAACTGCATCGTGTCGTAGATCGCCATCATCGACGTCATCGACCCGCCGGGCGAGTTGATGTACATGGTGATGTCCCGGTCCGGGTCGATGGCCTCCAGGGTCAGCAGCTGGGCCATCACGTCGTTGGCGGAGGCGTCGTCGATCTGGACGCCGAGGAAGATAATTCGTTCCTCGAAGAGCTTGTTGTACGGGTTCATCTCCTTGATCCCGTACGAGGTGCGCTCCACGAAGGACGGCAGTACATACCTTGACTGCGGGGCCACCAGTGCTGACTGAGGACTCCGCAAGCGGGATTCGCTCACGTTCGGCTCCTTATGCTCCGGACGGGTTGACCAGGCATCAGGCCATGATCCCCTCGGGGACCTCGATCGCACTGTGGATCACGTGGTCGACGAAGCCGTACTCCTTGGCTTCGTCGGCGGTGAACCAGCGGTCACGGTCGGCGTCCTTCTCGATCTGCTCGATCGGCCGCCCGGTGTGGTAAGCGGTGCGTTCGAACAGGGTGCGCTTGATGTACAGCATCTGCTCGGCCTGGATCCTGATGTCGGACGCGGTGCCGCCGATTCCGCCGGACGGCTGGTGCATCAGGATCTGCGCGTGCGGCAGCGCGTACCTCTTGCCCGGCGCGCCCGCGGTCAGCAGGAACTGGCCCATCGACGCGGCCATCCCCATCGCGTACGTGGCGATGTCGTTGGGCACGTACTGCATGACGTCGTAAATCGCCATCCCCGCGTAGACCGAGCCGCCCGGGGAGTTGATGTAGATGCTGATGTCCCGCTTGGCGTCCTCGGAGGCGAGGAGCACGAGCTCGGCGCAGATGCGGTTGGCGATGTCGTCGTCCACCTGCTGACCGAGGAAGACGATGCGGTGCCGCAGCAGCCGCTGGAACAACTGGTCCCCGAACGGCAGGACCGGCGGCTCCGCGGCGGCCGCGATCGACGGTACCGCCATCGACGGGGCCGCGGAAAGCGCTGGCGTCCACAAGTGCTCAGACACGATGTCACCTGCTCCAGTCACGTCTAGTGTCGTTGACAGGACCATAACGCCACCACGGAACCCGATCGTCCCGGGCCGGGCCCTGTTCGCTACCGGCGCACGCAGGCGGCGCGATTCGCGGCCACGGTGCGCCGGTTAAGGCTCCTCGTCCTCATCCGGATCCGCTTCGGCGGCTTCGGCGGCTTCGCCGTCTTCGCCGTCTTCGCCGGCGCTGGCTGGTGAGTTGAGCGCGGCCTTGATGTCGACCGGGTGGCCCGCTTCGTCGGTCACCTTGACGCGCTCGGCGACCAAGTTCATGGCCTTGCGCCGCAGCAGCTCGCCGATGGTGCTGGAAAGCTGGTCGTTGTCGGCGAGCTGCCGGGCCAGGCGGTCCGGCGAGACCCCGATCTGCTCCGCCTGCCGGGCGATGTAGTCGGCAAGCTCGGGCTCGTCGACGCTGAGTTCTTCCTCGCGAACCAGCTCATCGAGCACCAGCGTGATCTTGACGGCGCGCCGGGCGCGGCGCTGAAGGTCGACCTCGAACTGCTCCTGCGTCTGGTTCGACATCTCCAGGTAGCCGTCCAGGCTGGCGCCTGCGCGGTCAAGCTGCTCCAGGATCGAGTCCCGGTTGTGGTCAACTTCGGCCTCGACGACGGCTTCGGGCAGCGGGATGTCGATCTTGTCGAGCAGCGCGTCCATGGCGCGGTCTCTGGCCTGGACCACCTGCTGCACGCCCTTCATCCGCTCCAGCTGGGCCCTGGTGTCCGCGCGCAGCTCGCCGAGGGTGTCGAACTCGCTGGCCAGCTGCGCGAAGTCGTCGTCGAGACCGGGTACTTCCTTGACCTTGACGCTGATGACGGTCACCGTCACGTCGGCCTCCTGGCCGGCGAACTGGCCGCCGGCGAGCTCGGTCGTGAAGGTCTTGGACTCCCCGGCCGACATGCCGATCAGGGCCTGGTCCAGCCCGTCCAGCAGGGACTCGCTGCCGACCTGATAGGACAGGCCGCTGGCCTGCGCGTCGTCGACCGGCTTGCCGTCGACCGAGGCGGACAGGTCGATCGAGACGTAATCCTCGTTCTCGACGGGCCGCTGCACCGATTTCAGCGAGGCGAACCGCTCCTGCAGCGAGCCGAGGTACTCGGCCACCTCGTCGGGGCTGACCAGCGTGTCGTCGACGGTGACGGCCAGGCTGGCCAGGTCCGGCAGCTCGAACCTGGGCCGGATGTCGACCTCGACGGTGAAGGTCAGGTCCTTGCCGTAGTCGATGCTGGTGATCTCGACGTCGGGCTGGCCGAGGGCGTGGACGTCGCCCTCGGCGACCGCCTTGGCGTACAGGTCGGGCATCGCGTCGTTGACGGCCTGGCTGAGGATGACGTCCCGGCCGACCCGCCGGTCAAGCACGGGCGGCGGCACGCGGCCGGGGCGGAAGCCGGGGATGCGGACCTGACGTCCGACCTCACGGTAGGCCTTGTCGAGGCTGGGCTTCAGTTCGTCGAACGGCACCTCGACGCTCAGCCGGACACGGGTCGGGCTCAGCTCTTCGACGTCAGTCTTCACGTCGGCGTCACTTTCGGAGTTGGCGGTGGTCACTCAGCGCGGGATCGCTGAGAACTCTAGGCCGCCAGTCTAGGGGCTAGCGCACCTTGACCACGCGGACCGCGGGAGGCTCACGCCTCTTCCTGCGGTCGTCCCCGATCACGAGGTGCAGCAGCCAGCTCACCAGCCCCACGATGATCGCGCCCCAGAAGGCCGGCCAGAACCCGGTCACGTGGAACGGCAGCGTGAGGTCTCCGGCGATGACGCTGGTCAGCCACAGCAGCAGGCCGTTGACGACCAGCGCGGCCAGGCCGAGCGTGAGCACGTAGAACGCGCAGCCGATGACTTTGATCAGCGGCTTGAGAACCGCGTTGATGACGCCGAAGATCGCGGCCACGCCGAGCAGCGTGCCCGCCTTCGACCAGTCACTCCCGGCGGGCAGCTGTATCCCCGGAACCGCCCAGGTGGCGACGGCCAGGGCGGCGGCGGAGACCACCACCGAAAGGAGGAACCTCATGAACCAGATATTACTCGACTTTTGGAGGCCGATGTACGGGGATCGCTGCACTTCGCGGGCGTTTCTTAGGGCAGATCGCCGCACTTTGACAACGGCTCACAGGGTGTCGCTGCGGTTAGCGATGCTACGCGGTTGTACGCCACGCTTTGGGAGGAGGTACGCATGGGATTGCCGCGCTCGGGGATGCCGCGCGAGCGGCAATCGATGGGTGAGCGCGCCCGTGCCGCATCCTGCCGAATCTTCCGCGTGCGCTTTCGCCGGTACACGCGCTTCGCGGCGCCCGGATGCGCCTCGGCGCGGCAGGCACGGCCCCCGCGCGTGATACGTGTGTGTCCCGCGTTGCGCCTGTGGCCGATTGCGGCTTGAGGACCCGGAAATCGTGGTTGATCCGGGCTTTGTGTTTGATCCGGTGCATCCCAGGGCCACGTTCCAACTCTGAGACAGCCCGCCCGGCGCGCCGGCTCACCATCGAGGCGGCTGTGCAGCTTTGACGCTCCGCCAGTGGGTAATGGCCGATCCTTGCCGTCGGGCGAGTCCGGTCCTCTTCTCCGTTACCAGCCTCGGCGTCGCCTAGACCAGGCGCGGAGCCACCGCCCGTTCGGTATAGCCGCCGCGTCCATCCGGCTCCACCCACCACGCCCGCTTTCCCGGCAGGACACTCACGGCTTCATCCAGTCCGGTGCCGACGTAGTGCAATCCTACGCCGTCCTCGGTCGCATACCCGGCGGCCAGCCGCCCCGCCGCGACCAGCTCCCGGTAGACCCGCTTGCGCGGCTGGTCATCCAGGTCATCATGGACACCGTTGCTGTACGGGACCAGCCGGAGGCCATCGGTAAAGGGCGCCAGCGAATCACCGAACGAGTCGGTCGGGCCGCCCAGGTGCCAGCACAAGCTGCCCGCGCTCGAACCCGTCAGGACCACGCCGCCCTCCCAGCATTCACGCAGGATGTCCGGCAGACCGTGCGCGCGCCACACCGCCATCAGGTTCACCACGCTGCCACCCTCAACCAGGATCACGTCTTGCGCCAGCAGGTGGCCGCGTACATCGGGCACGCTCGGCTGGGTGAACAGCCGCAGGACGCTGAACTCGACATCGGCCCGTTCCGCCATCTTGGCCGCGTAGAAGTCGATGGCCTGCTGCGAATCACCGATCGCCGTCGGGACGTAGCACAGCCTGCGCCGCCCGCCGGACACGGTCAGCCCCACCGCGTAATCGACCAGCGACTTAGGGGCCGACCCTCCGGGAACAGGTTTCAAGACCCCGGAGAAGGCGAAAATCTGCCGGCGGACATCGGGCACCGTGCCACCCTAGAGCAAGCCGGTGGCCGCCGCTACAGGTCGAAGTCTCGGTATATCTCACGGCGGTGACCCACGGCCGCGACGGTGACCAGGCGCGCTGTCGTCCACGGACTAGATCACGCGGTAGTCGCCCCACCGTACGCGCAGGTACGGCCGATGGCCAGTCAGGGGCACGGCGCCGGGAGGGCGCGGATCGGCGGCGAGCCCGTCGATGAGCTGAGCGATGAGCTGAGCGATCGACTGGCGGATAGAAGGGTCAAGCTGCGGGAGCGAGCGGCGGGCACGCGGCCGGACATCAATGGTGTATGCGGCCATGCCGGGCCGGCCTATACACCGAGCTCGGCCTTGACCTGCTCCCAGGCAATCGACTCACCGGGCTCGCCCATGGCGGTGTCGGCCTCGGCGGCGTCCTCAGCGTCCTCGGCAGCGCGCAGACCGTCGATGACTGATTCGGGCACGATGGCAGCTACCCGCTCGCCGTGAATGGTGAGATGGGTGATGACGCCACGGCGAGCAAGGTCCACGGCCCGCTGGATGGCGGGACTGCCGACAGGGACATCCTGGACCGGCTCGCTCATTAATCCAGTGTAGAAGGCATCCACGGCTAGAGGTTCACGGCGGACTTGGCGGACCGGGACCAGCAGATTCCTGCATCCGCCCAGGCCCGCTGATCCCGCAGAGGGGCGCGCCGACTCTGCCCGCCGCCTGACCGTCGAAGCCACCATCAATCGCTGATCACCTGCGGCCCGTGCCCGGGCCGGTTCAGGCCATGGCCCAGGCCTCACAAAACCCCAGGTAGATTCGCGCAGTCATATGCGGGCGTTGCATCCCTGTACGGGCACTGTGGCGATATGGTGGCCCCCAGAGCCGTATGCCAACTGTGAAAACAGCCGCCGCCTGACTATCGAGACGACGATCCGGCTGCAGGCCGAATTTGCGTGGAAGTTTCGCGCTTCGTGGAGGATCCGGGGGGCTATAGTCCCCTAAATCTTCCACGGAGCGCGGATCTGACCGGAAAATCGGGGACCTCAGCTGGGCGTGCGGCAGCGGACCCGGGCCTGGTGCGGTGATCGGGCCTGGTCAGGGGCGGTGTGGGGTTA
>Ga0335074_10000220_pt1 | contig 86752 bp, 83 predicted proteins | sample Lox_Sample_23_FD_206715 | JGI IMG/M metagenome (GOLD analysis project Ga0335074, IMG submission 206715) | Soil microbial communities from Loxahatchee National Wildlife Refuge, Florida, United States - Lox_Sample_2.3 | ecosystem: Environmental > Terrestrial > Soil > Wetlands | place: USA... | reverse complement strand
AGTCGGGTGTTTGCGTGCCATATGCGTGTCACGCGGTCGGAGGTTCGAGTCCCGACGACCCGCAACCCGTTGAAACCCCTGGTGGGCCCGGCAGGACTCGAACCTGCGACCAGACCGTTATGAGCGCCAAGCTTCCGCCCAGAAAGTCGCGGAAACCCTGACTTTCTCGTTCAATCGCGTTGAATTTCGATCACAGCAATTTCAAAGACTTAAACTCTTACCGTACCTGCTCGTACCTTCGTTGCGACGCTAAGCGGCGGCCGAGGCATCCAACCGAGCGTGTCGCCAGGATTTGTGCGGCGTGAAATAGGAGCCGGGTCCCAGGCTCTGTCTCAAGACTTGGCTCAAATGGGCTTTGCCGATCCGGCACCGCATAGGATATACCGTTTGTGCTTGGGTAGCCTCCTCGTCGCCGTGATGCCGAGCGGCCCGGTTCATATCCGACGCGAAGGCTCCGGGTGCAATGGCGCTAACAACAATGTTGTCGGCGACGAGCTTAACAGCCATGCGTCTAGTTAGATGAATAAGTGCCGCGTCCAAATGAATATATCGCTGCGTTACACCACGAGCGGAATGGCCGACCAGGCCGGCAATTGTCAGTTCCGAAAATCCAAGATCACCCGCCACGCTAGCGAACGTAAGCCGCAAGCGTTTGGCGATACATTCGCGAGTCCCGCCTTTTCGCAAACGCGATCGAGGGCACGAACAATACCGATAAAATGCCCGTCCGCGCCTAAACCTTTGCCTTTGCCAGAGGTCCAACTCCCAGCCCTTCGATGCGGGAACCCTCGGCTCGGAGAACGGGCTTCAGCGCTCGATAGAGACGCGCGTAATTATAGAACGGCACGCTTGGCCATAAATGATGCATCAGATGCAAATTCTGCTGCAGCAAGAGCAACGTTCCTCCGAACCACAGACTGATACGCGTGTTCAAATAGCGTTCCGTCCGGTCAAACGGATAGTGCGGCAGCCATTGGAAGAAGATATTGAGAATCAGAATGCCGAGGCGCGTCGGCAGGAACCACAGGCACAACCAGTCGAGAACATGCCCGGTGGCAATTGCTGCGGCCAACAGGCCCAGCGTGAACAATGTGACGGCAGAAGTCTGCGCGATTTCGGCGGGGCTGAGAACGGTGCCGATTCGCCTATAACGCTCAGGCGCGATGAAGCGAAGTGCAAACATTGGCATCAGAGACATGGGAACCATCGCGAGCCATTTCGCGAGAAGCTGCGCGAATGTCCCCTTTACCACGATGTCAGGATCACGCTCCGTATTTGTGAACGAGTGATGCAGAAGATGCGTGCGCTGTAGAGCCGGCCAGCCAGCAGCCATTCCCAGCGATCCGATCCAGCCGACGACAATGTTCACCCATGCGAGGCTTCGCGGACTGCTCACGACGTTGCCGTGTATGGATTCGTGCACGAGCGTGTAGTGCGCATACGACACCAGCGCGAGAACCGGCGTGCAGATCCAAAGGGGAAACATATGGGTCAGCCCCAGTGTCGCAACTGATATGAAGCTCGCAGGAAGGGCTAAAGCCAATGCCAATGTCGGCCAGGCGACCGCAGGGGACAATTCCTTCGCGATTTGCTTCTCCTGTGAATGCGAAATATCGCGCGTCGCGCATGCAGTCTTAACGCTCAGTCCAATTTCGGATTTTTCGGCAGGCTCTAAGTTCTGCTCCAATATCGCGTTCATCTCAGATTCCTTCAGTGAAAGAACTACGCGAAACGTTGCGCGTCTTGTCCCGCATATCGCGCCATTGCGCGATCGAGGGACACCGCGGTCTCCAGCTTTTCGACCAGCTCGGCAAGCCGCGCAGCCGGAAGAACGCAAACAAGCTCTTCGGCCTTCATGCCGGTGCGTGCACGGCTAAGCGCGCAACCCACGCTCGCGGCCGGCATGCCGGTCTTCAACGCGAGCGGGATGATATGACATTGCGGCTTGCCCTCGACCGCCAATTCCGGGAAGGCATCCTTCAGCATCATCAATCCCAGACCGTTCACACGCAACAGCACGGCATCCGCGCCGTTCGCGTCGCTCAACGGACCGTAAGTCACGGCTGTTGGTTTCTTTCCGATGACGGGCAGCGCAGCGAATGCGGCCTCGTCAATCCAACCCGCAGCAAGCGCCGCGACGACATCGTCGCCCTTGGCGGCTGCAGCAATATCGAGAAAGCCGTGCGTGTAGCTTCCGACATTGCAGTTCGCGTGATCGGTAGCGACGGTGAAGAACGTGCGCCGCACCGCCTCGATCCAGAAGACGCATCCGGCTGGGACGGCACCGGTCCGCCCTGCGTCGTTCGCCGGTGGCAAGGTTGCTTCGAAATGCGCCGCCTCGGCCTCGGCCTCGAAATGGAAGCGAATGGCGATGGGTGGCGCGAGCGGCCTCAGGGCACCGCTCAGCCTTTCGTCGAGGCAGCGCCAGTCCGTGCCGCCGATAGTGGACGCCATAGGAAGCCGCTCCGAACAGGACGGCTGACATTGTAACTTCCATTTTGGAATTGAGTCCAGAGTGCAGGGTGCTGGGTTATTTTGGTCGCGATTTACGGCTCTTGGGCCGCTGGACGCTGGCGCCTTGTTGGTTTCCGGCGCGTCGCTTCGCCCGATCGCGCCGCATGGGTTCGGACATTTGCACCGTGGCGGATCGTGCATCCATGTGCTTGCCGCAATCGGGGCAGGTAAGAACCGGCTCGATGCTGTGGCCGCAAGCCTTGTGCGTGAGAGCCATCAGCGGGACTTCGCGAGACGGTTTGGCCCAGCGCTCCCCCCAAGCCTTCAACGCGACAATGACCGGCCAAAGCCCCAGTCCCTTTTCCGTGAGGACGAATTCAAATCGCGCCGGACGCTCCTGGTACAGCCGGCGCGCGACGATCCCGCACGCGTCCAGCTCACGCAATCGCCGCGAGAGCAGCTGCGGCGACATGCCGGTGTGAACGCGAATTTCCTCGAAGCGCCTGACGCCGAGGAACAGCTCGCGCACCACCATCAAGGTCCAGGAGTCGCCGACTTGCGCGATGGTCCGCGCGACCGGACAAACCTGTTCATCCAATTCATCAATGCCCATGCGCGATCATAACTTCCATATTGGAATTGACTCCAGCAGAATCCGCATCCTAGCCTCGTCGCGGGCGAGCTGGAGGATAGAGATGGTAAGTGCTGCAGCACTCAGTCCCAAGGCCCAGGGCTGGCTCCGCTATTTGTGGCGTAAGGCCACGACTCCCGACGACTGGAGCCGCCAAGGCAAGCCTCATCCGTGGTGGGACAGCTATTCGGTGCCACCGATGCTGAATTTCGCGCGATTCGATCTTAGCGAGTCGTCCTATGGCTTGCTGTTGATGGCGCGAAAGACGCCCGCGTGGCGGGAGGTCTATACCCGGATACTCGATGAAATGATCCGGCGCCACACGACCTACTGGGCGGCCATCGACTGGCTCACGTTTCTCGGTCCCGATCCCAAGCGCGCGAGCTACCCGAAGGCGTACAAAAATCTCATCCCGAAGCATCTATGGGGCAACTACGACGTGCCCGGTTGGACGGCCAATGGTATCGAACCGTGGGGACTGTCACCCGATCCGATCGGATCGAAGGGCAACCTGTTCTTTCGCGGTTTCTTCAACCTGATGCTTGCGATCTATCGCGACGTGGCGGGGACGGACACCTGGGACAAGCCTTTCGATGTGGCCGGCCTCGATGACAAGACGTTTTCGTGGTCGCACGGACAGATCAACCGCTTTCTGGCCGATCAATGGGCGGAGGTGTGGCACGGCCCGCATTGTGAGAATACCAAGGTCTGGCCGTTCTGCCTGTCGGCGGCCGGTCTCGGCCTTCAGTTGAGCGACAAAACGCTCGGCACCGCAGGACATTGGGTTGTGGATCGCTGGATCGAGGACTTTCTGACCAAGAAATGCATGGGGTTCGATCCGCGCGGGAATCTCAAATGGGTGGGTCTCTACTACGATCCGCTTATCGACCACGTGCACGGGCGAAACGCCATCGCCGGGTTGTTTCCGGCGATCTATCTCCTGCCGCAGAACCGCGCGCTTGCCGAAGACCTCTACCGCAAGGCCGTCGCGTCCGTTGGTTGGGACAAATGGTGGCTGCCGGCGCTGACGCCCAGGAGCATGCCGCGCGGCGCGACCATCGGACTTCTTCTCGCTCGCGAGTTCGGGGACGAGACGACGGCGCGGCGTCTGGGAAAAGCGTTGGAAAAACAGTCGAACGGAAAGTTCTTCAATAGCGTCGGCGACGGGGAGCCGGAAGAATTCGGTTACTACTTCAGTTTCGGCGAGCAGTATCCACGCGGCCAGGAAAGCGCCCTCTACATGTTGGCCGATGTGATGGACCCCGGCGACTGGTATTCCGCATTCAACGAGATGGATGAAGAACGGCATGTCGCGCCTACAGTCGAGGGCATCGATTTTCCCAGCCTCGGTGTTCGCCGAGCGCGGAACGATCCGAACGAAGGGGTGCTCACCGTTGAAACCTATGCCGCGACGCGCAGTGCGACGGGCCGGCCGACCCAGTGGCGCGTCACGAATGTGCCGGACGCAAAATCCGTAGCGGTCGAACTAGACGGGCGCAGCTTCGGCGGCTGGCGGGTGGTAAACGGAAGCTCCATCGAGATTTCATGCAACGTAGCGAACCAGACATTCCGCATCAGAACCGAATGGACGAGTATTGCGCGCGCGCGCGAGAATGTCCGCGTGGCGAAACCGGCACCGCGTCGACGGGTCGCGTCCATGAACCCGCTGGAGATTGTCAGCGCGAGGCGCGCTGTCGCCGCCGGCGCATCCGGATGCCCGTGCTGCCCGTAAATGCCGCTGTTCGGCGGTTAGCAATCCCAGTCAGAGGACCACGAGTAACCCGTTTACGTAGGTCGTCCGCGGCGTCCGTCAATCCAACATTGTGTTCAACCAAATCCCTCAGGCCAGCACCGCCGATTCACTATTGGGCGCGGCCATAATGATGACTTCCGATACGGCCCTACCGATGCCGAACCATTCCCTTTGAAACAAAATCCGGCAAATCAATGGAGGCAGTCATATTCAGGACGAAAGCGGGCGAAATCTGCGGGATTGGCGTTCGGCCCGCGATGGCGGCTGCTATCGCTCTGATCGCCGTCACGATTTCCGCCCGTAACCGATCACGCGGCAGTTCGGAAAGTGCCACTAGTCCGGACGAGCCCGCAGCTGGCGTGCTCGCCTCAGCCATCAATCTCGATATGCGTGCGTTGGCGGCCCAGCGTCGACAATTACTTTTCACACGTATCGAAGGCGATGATCATCGACGCGGTTCGCGAGGGCGTTTCGGCTGAAGCCGCTGATCGGCCAGCCCCTCGTTCTGCAGCACGGCACAATTCGGTAGATACCAGCGGAGTGGCAAGTCCGTGGCCAGGGATAGGTGCGTAAAGACCGCCCGAGAGCTCGGCGCTCTCGGGCGTTAAGTTCGTGCTGCTGAACAGGGAGTCTGCTTAGATCACAGCACGCGGACCCGGACGTTGATGTGCCGCCTTGGGCAAGAGCGCGCGTCCGTCGCCGTGCCGATGCCGCGCTGGCAGTGCGATGGCGTCGCGACAGCGACTTGCGCCGGCCCGTCTCATGACATGCGTGATGCCGTCGAACGTCGCTTCGCGAAACCCCGCTGATTTTTGGTGACGCGCGATCAATGTGCGGTCAGACCTCCATCAACGACAAAGTCGGCACCGGTACAGTAACTTGCCTCGTCAGACCCCAAGAACACGACGATCCCGGCGCATTCCGCTACGCGGCCCACTCGTCCCATAGGAATCGCTCCAACCAACACTTTGTCGGCGACCTCCGAATGCTCTGTCAGAAATTCGCGCTGGGCAGGCGTATCTATAGAACCGGGGAATACGGCATTCACGCGAATGTTCTTGGGCGCGAGCTCGAGCGCTGCGGCCTTTGTCATTCCGCGCACGGCAAATTTGGCCGCGACGTAGGGAAAGACACCCGCAGCGCCGACCAGTCCGGCGGTGGAAGACACATTTATGATCGATCCGCCGCCGCACTTTGTCATTGACGGCAATACCGACTTCATTCCCAGAAATACGCTGAACTGATTTGTCGCAATGCACCGGCTGTAAGCGTCCGGCGTTGCCGATTCCAAGCTCTCGTAACAGCCAAAACCCACGCCCGCATTGTTCACCAGGATCGATACGGGCCCAAACCGCGCTTCGGCGCGCGCTATTGTCCCCGTCCATCCGTCGGCATCCGTCACGTCGTGCTCAATAAACATCGCACGTTCGCCCAACTCGGATGCAAGTCCACTACCAAGCTCCGCCCGAATGTCCACGAGAACAACGAAAGCGCCCTCTTCAACATACCGTCGAGCAAATTCCGCTCCCAAACCCCGGCTCGCCCCCGTGATGACGGCCACCTTGCGCTGAAGCCTTCCAGTCATAACCAAAGTCCTATCCGTGCTCCGATATTGCGCAGAAACTCAACGATCGAAACGGCTTCCGCAGTGCAGCCATCCCACACCGGCGCATGATCCCCGGCCCTGCGCGCGCGAAATCGGCACGTCGTCGGCCGCGTACTCAGCCTTCGCGCTATTCGATATCCAGCCCGGCCAGATTTCCCTCTTCACGCCAAATTCTTAGAAGTTCAAAAAACGCCAACGGCCCCTTTCCGAAGAGTTCCCGCAGAAAGCTCTGGTTATTCTCCGTCACTCCCTCGTTGTTGAAGTATCCTGGAGTGCATCGGGCTAGAAATTCCTGATTTGGCGGGTTTTCCTTCATGGTGCGTGTCCACTCAGCCTCAGCGATCGCGGTCACCTCCACGCGCGTGGCGCCTCTTTGTGCGGCCTCTCCAATCACGTAAGCTATGTGCTCCGCATATTCACGAAGCATGTGCGTGTTGTTTGCGGCGAGGCCGACAGCGGTCCCCATATTGAAGCAATTCGGAAAGCCCGCACTTAAAAATCCATGGAGAGACCTTCGTCCATCGGCCCAGTGGTCGCTGAGAGAGCGGCCACCTTTGCCGAATATCTCATAGCCTGCGCGCTGCGCGTAAGCCGTACCAACTTCGAATCCTGTCGCGAACACAATGCAATCGACGTCATATTTCTGACCTCCGGCGATCAGACCGTCGTCTACGATTTCGTCCACGCCCCTGCCCATTGTGTCGACAAGGGTAACGTTGGGCCGGTTAAACGCCTGCAGGAATTCGTCGTGAAAGCCCGGCCGCTTGCAAAACCGTTGATACCAAGGTTTTAGTGCTTCGGCGGTCGCGGCATCGGCGACGATCGCATCGACGCGCGCCCGGATCTCATTCATTTTCAAGAAGTCGGCAATTTCGGCAGCTTGGGCTGCTGCGTCGGCCCCAGAACCCGTGCTGCCGCCTGTCCCCGCCAGAACGCTCGGAACGTTTCGGAAAAGGTCTGTCCATCCGTCGTCGACGAGATCGACGTCGGCCTTTCCGCCAGAAACAATGGTCAGAAAATTGGTCATCCGGTTTTTCTGCCACCCAGGTTCCAACGTTGATGCCCATTCCGGGTCGGTCGGCCGGTTGTTACGCACGTCGACCGCGGCAGGAGTTCGCTGGAAGAGGTACAAATGCTCCGCATCGCGAGCCAAATAAGGTACGCACTGAATACCGGTCGCGCCGGTTCCGACTACCGCGACCCGCTTGTCGGCAAGCTTGTGCATGCCGCCCAACGTATTGCCGCCGGTGTAGCTGTAGTCCCAGCGACTTGTATGAAACGCCCGCCCTTTGAATGACGATATGCCTGGAATTCCCGGTAGCTTGGGCCGACTGAGCAGCCCATTTGCCAGAATGACGAACCTTGCCCGCATACGATCATTTCGGTCCGTCGAAATGACCCAGCGCCGCTCACTTTCGTCCCAATTGAGGCTACGGACGACAGTATGAAAGCAGGCGCGCCGATAGAGATCGTAATGTTTCGCAATCCGGTCAGCGTGCTCCCGGATCTCCGGCCCAAACGAATACTTCTCTCTTGGGACGAAGCCCGTTTCTTCGAGCAAGGGGAGGTATATGTATGATTCCGTATCGCACTGCGCGCCGGGATAGCGGTTCCAATACCACGCCCCACCAAAGCCGCCGCCCTGCTCGATCATCCGGATATCGCCGATGCCGGCTTCCCGAAGCATAGCGCCCGCCAGCAGCCCGCCAAAGCCGCCGCCGATCACTGCCACTTCACATTCGTCGGTCAATGGGCCGCGTTCGGTGCGCGGCGAAAACGGATCATCATCGAAATGAGCAAACTCATCGGCAATCTTGATATATTGCCGTATTCCATCAGGCCGGAGACGCTTGTTCCTTTCCTCGTCATACTTCGCTTTGAGCTGCTCTATCTCAAGCGATTTGGCGAGATCGCCTTTTACATCCGAGGCCGTCATCGAATTCTCCAGTCAGCCGGCGTTAATTGTGCCTTGATATGCGTCATTCTTGTCCGAACGAATACCGGACCTCGAGCCCAAACATCCGGGGCTGGCCTGGAACGGCTGTGTTCAGACCCAGCTGCGTCGAAAGCGACTCGCCTCCGATGTAGTAGTACTTATTGAGGGCATTGCGCACGAAAACCCCCGCGTCGAACGACGATCCGAACATTCCCCGCCAATCCAATCGCAGATTTAGCAATTCGTAGCCTGGCAACAGAGTGTTCGGGGCGCTGGTGGTGGGATTGTTCGAGATGAAAAAGGACGTCTGTTTGTAAAAATCGACGCGACCCACAACGTCGCCAAACGCTTCCGGTGTGGGAAAGCGCACTTCGGCCCAAAGGTCGCCAGAGAACCGGGGCGCATCCGATACCGACGTGAAGGCCGTCACGAATTGCTCCGGCGTGCCGGAAAAGAATGTAACGACGTTTGGTTGCTGAAACTCCGCGTCAAGCGTCGTAATGGTCCCGCCCAAGCTGAGCCAATCTGCGGGAACCGCTGAAACATCTGCCTCAAATCCCCTGAACGTCGTTGTTCCAGGTACATTATACGTCAGCGGCGACTGCGCACCGGACGGCAAGACGACTTCCATGACACGCTGCACGTTTTCGACGTCTTCGTTGTACCCAGCGAGGGCCAAGCGAACAGGTACGCTTGCGAGCGTCCCGCTGTACTTCACGCCGACTTCTTCATCCGTGGCAGTTTCCGGCTTGAAGAGAGCGCCGCCGTCTTGAGCGAGCGTGTCGATGAACGGCGCAGTGAGGTTGAAGCCCCCGCTGCGCCAGCTGCCCCGTTGCTCGGCGTAAACCAGCAACTCCGGCGTCACCTGGTACTCGAGCCCAAGCGACCAGCTCGGCTTGTCGTTTCGACCGTCGAGTCTGGCCGGAGGCTCACCGGACTGTATGGCTGGCGGCGGAACAGCAAAGCTCTGGGCAACGTCCTTTTCCCACGTGTATCGTCCACCGATCGTCGCGCTGAGACCGGTCAACACCCAGTCGAGTTTTTGCGTACCCTGAGCATAAACGGCTTGTGTCGTATAAGTTCCGGCATCGTCGAAATGTGTGCTGATGAAGCTGCTCAGATGCGACGGATCGTACGGTGAAAAATCGAATATCGAAGCGTCTAGATCCTGCCTCGTATGCGCGACCGCATAATACAATCCGGTCGTATAGGTCAGAGTATCGGCGAGGGCTGAGCCGTTGACCTGGAATTCCTCTGAGTACGTATAGTCGTCCCGGTTGTAGTTCGAGTCCGGTATCATCGGGAACGGCGTGCCGTCCAAATCGAGTTTGTAGTAGCGATGGGAAAGGGCGTAGCCGACGATGTTCTTGAGCGTCACGTTACCGCCAACGTCGTACTCCGTCGTGTTGACGTAAGTCTCCCCGTCTCCGAGATCGAGCAAGGGCGCGTCGAGCGACACCGTCCAATTCTTGCGAGCTTGCTGTATCGCCGCAAATTGAACCGGCCCGCCGGGTGTCGTACCCGGATGAGCCGCTAAAAACGTCTGCCACGCTCCCGGTCCAAACTCAGCGTTAAACGTCGCTTCGTTGTACAAGCTCTGGAAGAGCGTAAACAGCGGGTATGATGTGCCGTTTATGGTGTAATTTCCCGGTGCATTCACGCTTAGTACCGGCTGAGCCTGACCGTCGTCGTGATTGTGATCGAACTGAACAACGAAGGTGTCCTTGAACTTCGACGTAGGCTGCCAAAGAACTGAGGCGCGTCCGGATGCGCGGTTGTCGCCGTCGAGGTGCTGTCCATTCACAACGTTTAAAATATATCCGTCGTGCCTCATGAAATCGGCAGACAGACGAATTGCGAGTTGATCGTCGACGGGTATGTTCACTACGCCCTGCAGTGCGTGCATGTCGTAGTTTCCGATACCTGCTTGAACGTAGCCGTGCAGCCCGTCGAAATCGGGAGATGCCGTTTGAAACAATACGGCGCCGCCGGTCGAGTTTCGGCCGAACAGCGTCCCTTGCGGTCCTTTCAACACCTGAACGTTCGAAAGATCGTAAAGGGAGCCTTGATTCAAGCTTTGAGTCTGAAAATCATCAAAATAGCTAGGCACGGCCGGTAGAGAGTTTGTGTATGCGTCAACGCTCTGACCGCGCGCCGCATAATTGAAGTCGTTTTGGTTCTGCGTGGCCACGACATTCAAACCCGGCGTCGCCATCACCAAATCCGACTCTGTTCGCACGGTCCGATCTCTCAGCGCCTCCTGGCCTAGCGACAATACCGTCAGCGGGACGCGAGATGAGACCTCCTCGCGGCGACGTGCGGTCACGACAACTTCTTCGACGCCACTGTTCGCGCTTGAAGGTGGTGCAGCACTCGTTTGCGCGAGAGCCGGCAAAGGCATGATCGAAGGAAGCGCGATCACTATCGCGACGGAACTCAGAGCAAACCTCGCCGACCCTATCGTTATTTTAAGCTTATCCATGACGCACTCCCCCAGCTTTTGTGTGCTTGTTTCTGGCCAACACCTCGTGCCTCACGCACGAGACACTCTTGTTTCAGTCACGACGCGATCATGCGACTACTGGCGTCGACGGTACCTGAGTTCCCAAAATCCCGACGTGCGTCTTCGGCATCCTCACCATTGATTGTTCAACCGGCCCCTCAACGCCGCCGAGACCGACTGTGCATCGATACCCGAGCATAGTGAGTACGCGGTCGCTCAAACGGTCCCTGAGATCGGGACGAAGAGAAAGGCCAAAATTTTCCTGCGTTCTTAGGAAATAGCGGATGACGTACAGGAGGATAACGTGGCGCTTCGCGGTAGCTACGTTTGCGCCGGCGCCGTGCCAAACACGACTATCCCAAATCAGTACCGATCCGGCTGGCGCTTCCGCCGGCACCGTCGGCGCCAAGTCAAACGGGTCATCGAGAGCAACACCGTCTCGATTGCTGCACGGCACCAACCGCGTGGCGCCGTTACGCTCGGTGACGTCGTCAAGGTACCATCCGAAGTTGAGCCCCATCGTCATGCCGATGATGTTGGGCTGAACAGACATTTGGTCGTAGTGGAGAATTTGAGCATCGCAGCCGGGGCCTGTGATGTTGGCCTGGAACGTCGAGATCAGAAAGTGATCGCCGAGTATCGGCAGCGCAAATTCGTCGATTGCATCGTTGTCGAGCAATTCTATGAATTCTTCGCCTTTGTTGATCAAATTCCAGACGCGCTGGTTCGGGTTACCGATGCCACCTTCCATGGTGGCGAGCCCCAGCCGTCTTTCCGCGTCGGCCTGCTCGACAAGCCTCGCTCGAAGGCGCTCAACCTGATCGGGAGCCAATGCATCGAGCAAAATGCAATACCCATATTCGCGCAAGTCGGAATGACACTGTGCGATATCACGCGTGGGGCGAGGGAGATTGGTCGCTGCAGGCGCTCCGGTTGATACCCGGCCGGCGACGTGATCAAGGAAACGCGTCGCCAAAGATACCGCGCCACCGATTTTGACCTCTCCGAACACAAGGGCAGTGCGTGGCTCAATCAGCCCCTGTTCCAATCGGAGGTAACTCCTCGCACTCAGTTCGACCGTGGCCTCGGCAGTGGCGTAGCCTGGCCGGCTTACTACTTGGCGCGCGTCGCCATTGCTCAGGCCGATTTGTAAGCCGCCCGCGCCAGAGAATGACGACATTGCAGTTTGTAATCTTTGTGCTGCTCTCAGAACCAAGGGTTCCGGCAACGGCAGGCTCCGCCCCTCCGCGTGCCGCAGATGTTGGCGCTCGTCGACTTCCAGCGGAGGCTGCAAGGCCAATGTCTCTCTCCCAGTGCGCTATTATTTTTGTGACTATCGAGATCGTAAGGGTGTGATCGTCGAGAGCTCTGCTAGCGCTTAAGTCGGTCGCCTAAATCAAACACTTTAATTGATTTAACCGGTGATTTCGGAACTCGTCAAGGGGTATCCCCGCGGCGGCGGCGCACCCGGTCCGTCAACTTTGCCTATTCACGGAGCTGGCATTCGCTGCTCAGCACGCATCCTGTGGTCACGTGCGCTGCCGTTTCGGACGGGCAGCCCTCGCCTCGTCGGCTAGGTCCTCCGATTTTTCTCGGGCTGTCGCCTGGACGCCCAACGTGCGCACGATACGAATGCATCGTGACAGCGTCGGGCTATGGCTGAGCCCGGTACAAACCTTCAGAATGCCTTCAATGCCTGCATTAAGGCTGCTCGGTAGCGCAACGCAGCCTGTTCTTTCACCGGCCCGAAACCGCGAACCTGATCAGCCAAGGACAAAATTCTCGACGCCTCGTTCAAATTCGCGGCAGATAATTTCGATAGGATTACGCCAACTAATTCCTCGTATTCGGATATCAGTGCCCGTTCCATTTTCCGCTCGGCGGTCACGCCGAAAGGGTTGAATTTCGTGGGACGCAGCCACTTCGCCCAAGCGAGAAAAGCCAACAATGGTCGGATACTTGCCGGGAATTTCCGTTTCATCGGACGCCCGTTGACCATTTTGCGGGAGAAGAATGGAGGCGCCAAATTGTAGGCGATCTTGGCGTCACTTCCGAAACTCTCGACAATCTTGGCATTGAGCTCGGGACCGGTCAGCAGGCGGGCCACTTCGAACTCATCTTTGTAAGCCAGAAGCTTTGCGTAGGTCTTGGCGGCTGCCATTGTCAAACTCTCGGATCCCGGGACCGCTCTTTGTTCTGCGGTACGCACCTGCTCGACCAGAGCTTGGTACCCTCGTGCATACACGCTGTTCTGATATTGGGTGAGCAGCGCCACTCTGTGCTCGACCACCTCATCAAGCGACTTTGGCCGCCTCGGTGCTTCGCCGGTGAGCGCTTGATCTAGGACCGCTTGTCGGTCGAGCACAAAAAGTCGTCCCAATTTGAAAGCTGCCAAGTTGAACCGAACGGCTACCTCGTTGAGCTGGATGGCCCGTTCGACAGCCGCGGGCGACACGGGCAAAAGCCCACGCTGCATCGCAACGCCGACCAGAAACAAATTCGCCGCTATGCTATCGCCCATCAACGACGTCGCGATGCTTGTTGCATTGAGAGCAATGGTCTCGACGGACTTCGCTCCCAACGTATCCATGATCTTTTCAGCCGGCACCTGAAAATCGCGGTCCAATTGCAAAGCTGCCGTAGGTACGACATTCGTATTGACGATCGTTCGCGTGTGCCCGTTGGACAACGTGCGAACCACTTCGCTGGAGCTTGCGGCGACGGCGTCCATTGCCAGTAGGAGATCCGCTTCGCCTTGGGTCAGCTTTTGCGTGCGAATTCTTTCGCCGCGATCCGATACCCGCAAATGGCTGAACACGGCTCCGTTCTTCTGTGCCAATCCGGTCATATCGCAGACAGATGCCGCCTTACCCTCCAGATGCGCGGCCATACCCAGCAGCGCGCCAATCGTTATTACGCCCGTCCCGCCGATGCCGGCGATTATAATATTATACGTCGCGTCCCCGAGTGCCGGCACTTTTGGCTCCTCCAACGTCTCGGGGAGCTTGAGCTCGCTCTTTGGGCGCCTGGAATTGCTCTGTTTCGCGCTTCGAACGGAAATGAAGGAAGGACAAAACCCGTTCAAGCAGCTGAAGTCCTGGTTACAGCTTGACTGGTCTATCTGGCGTTTGCGCCCGAGAGCTGTCTCGACGGGGAGCAAGCTGACGCATGTGGACTGATCGCCACAATCTCCACAACCTTCGCAGACCGCTTCGGAGATGAGGAGGCGTTCTTCAGGAATCGGATAAGTGCCTCGCTTGCGCCGCCGACGCTTCTCCGCAGCGCACGTCTGCTCGTAGATAAGGACCGTGCACCCTGGCATTTCTCTGAGTTCGCGCTGGACGGCGTCGAGCTCATCTCGGTGGCCAATATGCACCCCTTTTGGTATTCCAGCATTTCCGAGGTGCCTGCCCGGATCATCGCTAAGGATTACGATTTTCCTAGCCCCTTCGTGCAAGACCTGTTGGGCAATCTCGGGCACGGAAATCGGACCGTCGACAGGCTGCCCACCGGTCATCGCTACGGCGTCGTTGTAGAGAATTTTGAACGTTATGTTGACGCCGGATGCGACCGCGGCCCTGACGGCAAGAAGTCCCGAATGGTAATAAGTGCCCTCGCCCATATTTTGAAAAATATGCGGAGTGGAGGTAAACGGTGCCATGCCGATCCAATTCGCGCCCTCTCCCCCCATATGTGTCGCTGGAAGAGCGGTCGAACTGATCAAACTGGCCATACCATGACAGCCGATGCCGGTCATGCTGTAGCTGCCGTCAGGCGTTTTGGTTGAACGACTGTGAGGGCAACCCGAACAGAAAAACGGCGTACGCTGATTTCCAAGCGTAATCGGCAGCTGAGTGCTCACTTGCTCGGACAGGGGTGCGGTCACGCGGACGCCTTCGTCGACCAACACATCGCGCACGACTTTTGCGATCGTGATCGGGTCAAGTGGCGTGGTCGAGGAGAGGAGCGGTTTTCCGGTCTTATCGCGCTTTCCTATAAGCACCGGCCGTTGCGTGCAGTTTACGAGCAACGAGGCGAGTTGCTCCTCGATGAGGGACTTCTTGTCCTCCACCACCAAGACCACGTCGTGCCCTGTAGCGAATTCGCGAATGCGTTCCGGCTCGAGAGGCCAAATACATCCGACCTTGAACAGCGATAAGCCGAGCTCCGCAGCCCGCCTCTCGTCCAACCCCAACAAATCAAGCGCCGCGCGCAGGTCACCAAACGCCCTGCCTGAGGCAATCAAGCCGATTTTGGGACGCTCTGATTGAAATACGACTCTGTCGACGTTGTTCGCGCGAACAAATGCCTGCACGAGCGGAAGCCGGTGTTCTAAAACGACCCGCTCGTTAGCAAGCGGATTGAAGGGTCCCACCTTCGCATGCAGCCCGTCGGGCAGATCATCCGGATACGGCGGCCGGACAAACTGATAGCGATCGACATCGACGTCCACGGTGGCCGTCGTATCGATTACGTCGTTGAGACATTTAATGCCGACCCAGGCCCCGCTGTATCGAGACAACGCGATCCCAAGGACGCCGAAGTCCAATATCTCCTGGACGTCCGCGGGATATAGCGAAGGGATTAGCGAGGCGGCCAACGCTTGCTCACTCTGGTGGGCAACCGTCGAGGACTTTCCCGCGTGGTCATCCCCGAAGAACACGAGCACGCCGCCGTCGCGGCTAGCCCCGAGAAAATTGCCGTGTTTGAGCGCGTCACCCGATCTGTCTACACCGGGGCCTTTCCCGTACCATGCTGCGAACACTCCATCCACGAGCGCACCGGGTACGGAATTGACTTGCTGGGTGCCCCGAACGGCCGTCGCCGCCAGATCCTCGTTTATCCCCGGTCGGAAGACGATTTGATTCTCGTGCAGCAGTTTCGATATCGACCACAGCGTGCTGTCGACACCGCCGACGGGTGACCCACGATAGCCCGACACAAACCCCGCAGTATTGAGGTTCATGCGCCTGTCCAGGGCGCGTTGGATCAGCATGACTTTGGCTATTGCCTGAGTGCCGCTGAGAAAAACGACGTCGTTATTGGAGGTCCACTTTTGATCCAGCGATACATTCCGAAGATTCGAGCTCAATAGTGCGGATTCACCAGCTGGCTCAGATGTCCTCACGACCAGAATTTCCTCCATTCGGCATTGGCCATACGACGCCATCCGCGTCCGGGATGCGAGTAAAGCATTCGATTTACGCGCGATCAGAGACGGGTGTCAACGACATCTCGAAGCTGTTGCGACGAAGGCATCGACCTCTGCCGAATTGCGAGCCGGCCCTTGTTCGCGCGTGCAAAAACGCTCCGCGTCCGCCCTTTGCCCGAATTGGTACATCTTATTGACTTCTTTGTCGCCGCACGTGATAAAGCAATCGACCTAGATCGGTTCCGGGCGAGCGTGACCCTTTCGCGACCGGTCCAGTTGCTCTGCGGCGAGACTGCAAAACAAAATGGGGAGACACCATGAACTCGACCACAATTCCCTCGTTCAGCAGGCAGAGTCCCGAATGGTTAAAGGACAATGTCGCGGTAATTCGCGAATTGCACGATGGCGACCATTGGCTTGCGCGCAGCGAGACGGGTCTCGAGTTCCTCAGCTACGATCGCGTGCGCAATTTGTTGCGGGGTAAGGAATTCGCTCCGGGCATCGCAAACGCCTTCCGCATCGGCAACGTTCCCAAGCACGTCGACATATTCGTCGAAGATGGCCTGCTACCGGCGATCGATGGCGACCGGCACAAACGTATACGGAAGATATTGCTCGACGCGCTCACGCTCCGACAAGTCGATACCCAGCGTGGATTGATGCAAAAGATCGCGAACCGGTTGCTCGACCCAATGGTTCGGAATGGTGGCGGCGATTTCGTTGGAGAGTTTACACACCGATACCCCATCGAGGTCGTTTCGGAAATTATCGGCGTTCCCGTCGAGGATATTCCGATTTTCGAAGAATGGACGATAGCGATCGGTCACCTCGGCGATCCCCCAATTGGGTCCGGATTTCCTCAGGCCGATGCGGCAATTGGCGCGATGGTCGACTATCTCAGAGATCTCGTCACGAAGCGGCGCAAAGACCCGCGGCCGGATCTGCTCACGGCTTTAATCGAAGCGAACGACCGTGATCGCGAAATTACGGAGAACGAACTTCTGTACAATATGGTGAACCTGTTGATGGCAGGTCACGACACCACGCGTTTTCAGATGGCATGGGCGATCCTCCTGCTTACGCGACATCCAGATCAATTTGAAGCGTTGCGCAAGAACCACAATCTCGTTCCCAACGCGATCGCCGAAGCGATGCGTGTCCGCCCGGCTAACCGTCGGACCTTCCGGTTGCCCCGTGCGCCGATGGAAATCGACGGGTTCAAGTTTGAGCCCACAGATTTGCTGGTTGCGAACATCGAGGCGGCGAATCTGGATCCGAAGAAGTTTCCAAAGCCGGAGGAATTTGATATCCGGCGGGAAAATGCCGGCGACCACCTGACATTTGGCCATGGTCCACACCTGTGCGCCGGCGCTTCCATATCACGCGTCGAGATGGCCGAGGCCATGAAGGTGTTCATAACGCGCATCAAGCATTTCGACATTGTCAAAGATCCGTCCTTTGTCGCGAACTCGTCGATCTTTAGCGGACCAAATACTCTCGATTTGGCTTTCAGAGAGGCCGCTTGATCGCGGGTTTGTAGCCCGAGTCCGCCGTCGGGGCGCTCGGGTTTACCCTGTCCCGCCGTCGCATCGGACCATCGCCCCCGTCGTATAGCTCGACGCCGAACTAGCAAGGTATAGGGCTGTCGTGACGATTTCCTCCGGTAGCCCAGGGCGACCGACGGAGTTGTTCGCCGTACGTCGATCTTCTTCGGTCCAAGCTTTGGCTATGTCTGTGAGAAACGGCCCTGCGACAATAGCATTTACGCGTACCTTGGGACCGTACTCGCGAGCCAACGAAACGGTCATTGCATTGATCGCGGCCTTGGCGCCCGCATAAGGAACCACCCGAGGCATCGGCATCGTGGATGCCGTGGACGACACGTTGAGTATCGCTCCGCCACTGGCCAAAAACATCCGATGCGCGATATTCGCCGCTAGGCGAAACGGTCCTTTGAAGTTCAGCGAAAGTATCTTGTCGAACGCGGATTCCGTGACCTCGTGCGAGGGTATGGCTGGCGACATTCCTGCGTTGTTTACGAGAATGTCGACATACCCGCCTTCCGCAAACGCCCAATCAGCCAGGCGGTTCATTTCCGACCAGTGACTGGCGTTTACGAAGGTGGCGCTCGCCTTCCCGCCTCTACCACGGATGTCAGCCGCCACGGCTTCGCACGCCTCTATCTTTCGACTCGCGATAAGGACATGAGCCCCTCTCTCGGCAAATGCATGTGCCATTTGCAATCCGAGACCGCGCGAGCCACCGGTTATCAACGCCACTTTTCCATGCAGGGCGAAAGGATCATTCATCTTGATGACCGTAGGTATGGATCCAGTTTCATTCACCGTGCCTAGCCAACGAACGCGCGTTCGAGGACATATTCACCGGGCTCGTGATTTGAGCCTTCCGACAGTCCGAACCGGTCGAGGATCGCGGCCATATCTTTGTTCATTGCCATTGAACCGCACAACATCACTCGATCGCGGGTCCGGTCGAATGATTGGCTTGTTATTCCGAGGTCGGAAAAAAAGTCGCCGGTCTCAATGCGATCAGTTATTCTCCCCTGCCGAAAAAACGGGGCACGCGTTACCGTGGGATAGTATGTCAATTTTGATCTCGCTTCGGCGCCAACAACTTCATCTTCGAATATCTCTTCCTCGAAGAGGCGCCTGTATGCCAACTCCTCAGTTTTGCGCACGGTGTGCGTAACTACAACGCGCCCAAATCGAGCGTAGGTCTCGGGGTCGCGAGGCACGGACAAAAAGGGCGCGAGGCCGGTTCCCGTCCCAATCATGAAAAGGCGTTCTCCGCCTTTGAGCGCGTCCAGTACAAGCGTGCCCGTAGATTTCTTGCCCAGCAACACGTTGTCGCCTGGTGCTACCCGTTGCAGCCGCGAAGTGAACGCACCGCCGGGTACCTTGATTGATAGAAACTCTAACTCATCAGCAAAGCTTGGACTTGCGATCGAGTAGGCTCGCATGATTGGGCGATGCGCGTCGCCCAGTCCGATCATCACAAATTCCCCGGATCGAAACCGGAAGCTAGGCGGGCGCGTTATCCGAAAACTGAACAGCCGCTTCGTCCAGTGGTGAACCCACGTAACGGTTTCAACGTGGTTCGGACTTTTGTCCTTCTGCGCGTGGTCAATCATCATGGTGGCCACTTCGTAGCTGGATCGTCGGCTAAATCACCTGATTTAATCCAACCTCTGCTACCAACGTCAAGCCGTCAGCTAGCGAGCCACGCATCGAGTCGCCAACCAGGCCGCCGTCAACCCTCAGGAGTTCGATTTGCTCTTTCGCTTTGGGGCTTTTTGATTGTCGATTTTTGGGCGCGCGCTCGCACCTTCGGCCACCATTTCGCCCAGCGAGAGCGGCGCCAAAAGCATCGAAGAGGCATCGCCGATTAGTCCCTCGAGGATCTGTGGGTCGCTCCAGAAATGATGGACGCCCTTTGTCAGAAATGACTCCCGCGCGCTGAGAACCGCGTTGATGAACAGATCCAAATAGACCAAGCGGCGACTGAGCACTTTTTTCGGCAAGTGACTCAGCCTATCTCGCAACAAATCGAGGCACCTGCGATACCCTTGGTTATACTTTCCCTCGAGGGCACCTATGAAAATGTCACGATGGTTGAGCTGAAGCATGGTAATAAATTTCGCATACGTATCAGGCTCACCCTCACTAGCCAGCCCAACACCCGGGTAGACGAGTATCGAGACGAGGTCCTTCACGCTAATTTCGGCCGTAGTCTCCGAGAGGCCGTCCAGCAGCTTGATTCGCCGTCGATCAATTTCGCGAGCTCCATCTGCGACAATTTCGGCTACAAGTTCGTCCTTAGTCCCAAAATAGTAGTGCAACGCGCCACTGTTCTTTTGTCCCGCTGCTTCTACGATATCTCTGACGGAAACTCCGTCGACTCCCCGATGCGAAAATAACCTCTGCGCCGCCAGCTTAATTAGATTTCGAGTGGAAGCGCTCTCATCGACGTTCAGTTGCTGGCGTTGACGAGCTTTCATACGTCGGTCCCCTAACCTCGGTCACCGCCGCGATACCGACACAACGCTGGTCCTGTCGCCGCGGCAATATGATTGGCGAGCACATGTATACACAGAAGCTCCCCTGCGAGCCAAGCCGAATAATGCACTCGCTTTAACAACCACCATCGAAATCACACCCTATCGCTCAGTTTAAGCCCACCTCGCCTAATTTTGCAGCCGCTTTAGGATTGACTTGGCACGGGATAGGGGCAAGATAAAGCGTATGATTTAGATTGCCGTTAGCACAATGACGGGAAACAGTTGGTGCCCGAAGAAACCCGCCGCAACACCGGCCTAGTCGAACACGCGCCCATCGCCGCCGGCTCGGGGCCGGAAGTGCCGCCGAGCCGTCAGCGCCCGCTCGATGTTCGGGCGATGTCCGGCGAGCAGCGAAGAGCCTTCGAAGAATTTTCGAAGACCAGAAAATTGCGTTCAGACGGCTATTTTGGCGGACCTTGGGACCTCTTTCTCCTCAACCCCCAGATATTAGAAAGAATGGTCCTTCCGGGCGCAGACGTGCTTTGGGAAAACACGTCGTTGGATCGTGGGCTCGTCGAACTGATCATTTGCATTACCGCGTCACTGTGGGCGGCCGATATCGAGTGGTGGGCTCATGCGCCGAGGGCCATAGAACACGGAATACCCGAGTCTGTGCTTGGCGATATCTTAGCTAAGCGCCGACCCGCTCAAGCAACGCCGGAACAGCACCTGGCCCAGGAGATCGTTGAATCGCTTCATTTCAACAGGACTCTCGACGAGGACTGCTTTAGGCGTGGAGTTAATACGTTCGGAGAACGCGGGCTCATTGAGGTCCTCACGATCAGCGGGTTTTACGTTATGGTCGCAATGAACCTCAACGCGTTCCAGGTTCAAGTGCCCCCAGGGCATGCTTCTCCGTTCGCCGAGCGATTGAACAAAAAAACCGGCTAGTTCAACCGAAGCAGTTGTCGACATCGCGCCGGTGGCGACAAGGAACAGTCGATGCTTGCACTTTCATTCGAGACAATCGCCAGTGACGCGGGGACGGAAACGATTCCGACTGTCGCACGCTGGATATCGACAGTTCGTGCCGGTCGACGTCGAGCCCAAGAATTGACAGGTCGCGCCATGGCGCCGCCAAAGGGGTAAGGGGTGGGCAAGCTAGACCACATTTGCAGTGTTGAAGATTTTCGCCGCTTGGCTTCGGCGCGATTGCCGCGGCCGCTGTTTGATGCGATAGACGGCGGCAGCGGCAGTGAATTGACCGCTGCGATGAACATTTCCGCTTTCTCGAATATCAAATTGATGAATCGCGGTCTCGTTGACGTGTCGCGCGTCGATACGTCGACGACCGTCTTTGGTCAAAGGCTAAAATTCCCACTGTACTGTTCGCCGACGGGCCTTTCGCGATTGTACCACCCCTCGGGTGAGCTTGCTGTCGTTCGGGCCTGCAACGCCGCCGGGACGGCCTTCGGCGCCTCAATGATATCGACGTTTACACATGAGCGTATTGCGGCGGAATGCGACGGCCCCAAGATCCTGCAGATCTATATATTTAAGGATGCCCGTGTCGTCTCGAGTATGATCGAGCGCGCTCGGCAGTCTCGGTATAGCGCTCTCTGCATAACAATCGACACACCAGTGCCGGGCTACCGATATCGTGATGTCCGGTCCGGACTTGTGATACCGCCGAAAATTACGCCCGCCACCGCGATGAAAATGCTCGCCAAACCAGTCTGGCTTGCACGATTTCTAACAGCAGAGCGATTCAGTTTTGCTAGCTTGAACGACTTCGATGCTGGCGGTGACGAGACAGCGCCTGCGCTCGTGCGCTTCGGCCGCCAGCTTGACCCGTCAGCGACATGGGAAAGGCTTGGCTTGATCGCGCGGGAGTGGGGCGGCCCGCTACTCGTCAAAGGCATCATGCATCCAAAGGATGCTGAACTCGCACTGGCTCACGGAGCCACAGCGATTGTCGTCTCCAATCACGGCGGCCGCCAGTTCGATGGCGGCTTGGCGCCAATTGAGATTCTGCCGTCTATCGTCGAATGCGTAAACGGGCGAGCCGAAGTCTATCTCGATGGCGGCGTCCGAAACGGCTCCGACGTGATCAAGGCTCTCGCGCTCGGCGCCGACGCTGTTGGAATTGGCCGACCTTGGGTCTTCGCCCTGGCCGCCGCTGGCGAGCCGGGCGTACGTCGTCTTCTCGAGCTCTTCGCAAACGAAATTCGGAACGGAATGGCGCTCATGGGATGCCGCAACGTGTCCGAGATCACGCGAGACTTCGTATTCTCGAAATCAGATGGACCTCGAACGAACGCCTTCACCACTAAGCCACCCGGGAGCACACCATGAATGACCTTGCGGAACCCAAATCGCAGCTGTTCGACATTCCTGTGATTGAACACGAAACATCTATTGCGATCAGCAATTTGAATATGCCTGACAACCTTTATCTCGGTGAGGTTGCAGGTTTCGACTTGAATTCGGAAGGTCACATGTTCGTCTACACCCGGACGGGCGAAGCTGGCGATTTGAGATACCGCAGATCGGCTCAACTTTTCGAGTTCGACCGCAACGGAACGTTCGTGAGGGAGATCGGTGGACCGAACAACTATGCGATGGGCTGGGCCCACTCCGTTCGAATCGATCGCGAGGACAATATCTGGATTGTGGACGGTGGTACGCATCTAGTCGCAAAATTCAATCGAAGAGGCCAACAGCTCATGTGTCTGGGCAGAAGGCCGGAATCGGTCGGTGTCTGGGGCCGGGCCGATGTGCCCGGCGAGGATCGTGCTCCCTTCGGCATGATGCCCGAAGAAACGGGCCAATTTTACGAACCAACCGATGTCGCGTTCGACAACGAGGGAAATATTTTCGTTTCCGATGGGTATAAGAATGCTCAAGTTCAGAAGTTCGATCGCGATGGCCATTTCATAAAGCGCTGGGGCAAGCGTGGCTCTGCCCCCGGGGAATTTATTCTCCCCCATTCGATCGCGACCGACCGAGACGGCAGAGTGTACGTCGGTGATCGAGGAAACAACCGGGTCCAGATTTTCGACAACGACGGAAACTTCATCAGTCAAATCAAACTGGACATACGCCTCCCACGAGACACCGTGTTCAACACCGCGGGCCTCCCGAAAGGGAAAAACGGGATATACAATTCCTATTGGCCGAATGCCGTCGTCGTTTCGCGGGGTCCCAACCCTACAATATACACGAACGACACGTCGCCCAGCACGCTGATCGCCTTCTCGCTAGACGGAAGGATTGTCGGACGCTTCGGCGAAGACGGCCGGAAGGTGGGCCAGTTCGGCTGGATGCACATGCTTGCGTGCACAGAGGACGACGACGAGGTCTACGTCACAGAGCTTGTCAACATGCGCGTTTCGCGTGTCCGTATCCGACGCCCGAAGTGATGGGGCGGGCACTGTGCCGGAGGGGACTGAGCGCGGGCTGCGCGCAAACGGGCAATCATGACAGAAGATATTAAGCTCCCACGCGCGGACCAAGATCTCGCGCCGGACGCGATCTCGCGGCTCGCGGCTTGGATCGACAGCAATATTGTCGCCTGCCCGAAAATAGAGGCTCTTTCTCGGCTGACCGGAGGCCAGTCGAACCCCACCTATCTCATCCAGTGCCGTTCCGGACAGCTTGTACTGCGTCGCAAACCCTTCGGCGTGCTTTTGCCGAAAGCACATATGATCGAACGCGAGTTCAAGGTTATGAAAGCGCTGGCCCGCTCCGACGTCCCCGTTCCGCAAGTCCGCGCATTCTGTGACGACCATGGCGTCATTGGCGCCCCGTTTTACATGATGGAATACGTAAACGGCCGCATATTCTGGGACGCCCGGCTGCCGGGCGTTTCCTCCTCGGATCGCCGACATGTCTACGCAGCGATGGCAGACACGATTGTCAAATTGCACAAACTCGCCCCCGCTGATCTTGATTTGGGGGACTTTGGACAACCGCGCGGTTTCATGAAGAGGCAAGTGAGACTTTGGACAGACCAGTATAGAGCTGCGCGGCCCGATAAGATCGCGTCCATGGAGAATCTCGCCCGATGGCTTGCGGAACACCCGGAGTGCGATTCTGACGAAGCATCGCTCGTTCATGGCGACATCAGGCTCGACAACCTTGTTTTTCATCCGACCGAGCCCCGCGTGTTGGCAGTTTTGGATTGGGAGCTATCGACTCTCGGAAATCCGCTGGCGGATTTTGCCTACAGCGCCGCGATCTGGCGAATAGAACCGGACGTATTTCGAGGTTTGGCAGGCGTCGATTTGCAAATGCTCGGCATACCCAGCGAAGAAGAGTATGTACGGCGATACACGTCGCAGTTTGGCGACAAGATGATCAAGAATTGGGACTTCTACTTGGCGTTCGCGCTGTTTCGAATCGCGGCCAGCCTGGCAGGTATCGCCAAACGGGCCTTCGATGGGACTGCCAGCGGCGAGGACGCACATAGGCTCGGCACTATGGCGGTTCCGGTTGCCGACATTGGCTGGACAATCGCAGATGATGCGATCGCGCCACGATTGTGAGTGTCGAATATCGCCGCCGCTCGGCGCTTGCCCGCGACGCCGCCGAGCGGTTCCATGTCTTCTAGGAGGATTATCTCATGAGCGGGAGTCTGAAATATCCGCAAGTCGTTGCTGACCTACTGAGAGCGCGTGCGACCTTCGGGATCGCAACGTCGCTCGCCGCGCTCAATTTGAAGTCGATCGACTCTGGCTACGAGGTGCAGTCGGAATTTGCCGCTTCCTCTGGTTTGACGACGGTCGGCTGGAAGATCGGAGCAACAAGCGCCATCAGCCAAAAAGCATTGGGGCTTGAAGAGCCCGCGAGCGCATATTTGTTTAAGCAATCGACGTTTGTCTCGCCCGCCACGATAGAGATCCCCAATGCTAGGTGTGTTTTAGAGGCCGAGGTTACTGTGGAACTGGCGCGCGCCCTGCCCCGCCGCAACGCGGCGTATACGATCGAAGAAATTGCCGCGTCTATTGCTGCGATTTATCCGTCCATCGAGGTATGCTTTGCCCGCGTGGATACTGCCGGCCCCGTATCTCCGCCCGTCGCAATCGCCGACAATTTTTACCATGGCGCTTTAGTTTTGGGGCCCAGACGCACCGATTGGCAGAACCTCGATCTGGCGTCTCTTCAAGTGAAGCTCCAGCTTGGTGATGCTCCTGCCAAGCCCGGCAGCGGATCAAACGTGCTAGAGCATCCATTCAATGCGGTGCGCTGGCTCGCAAACGACGGCTCCACAAGAGCAGAGCTGGCGGCCGGCGATCTCATCGCGACCGGTGCTTGTGTTTCGACGGTTGTCGAAAGTGGGCTCATTGGAAAAGCTACTTTCGACGATCTGGGAGAGGTCAAATTCGAACTCGTTCGGAAGCCCTGACGCCGGCGCAGGTCGCTGAAGAGATCGGCATGGAGCCGTCGCAACGAATAAGGTCGAAGACCGGCGCGCATAGCCCACCCGTTCTGGGCAACAGCCGATCAGACAGTAGCGGTCGTTGCAGCAGACCTGGTTCCGACAGGACCGAGAGCAAGTCTCGGCGGCGCGGAGACGGTCCGAGCGGTGTCACATTATTTCACGCTGTCAACCGGGCAGCTTCGTCAAAGATTGGCGGATAGTGTTATCCCAATCGTCCGAGGCGTGTAGACCGCACCGGACTGGGCGCCCAATCCGTCTGCCAGCGTCTCGTCCCGAACGTAGCTTATTGCCAGCGCATTACCGATGTTTTTCACATAAAGCGCGACGGTCCAGTTGTCGGTCTTCAACCCTGCGCGCAAATCGAAGATATCGAATCCCGGCATCTTTTGACGTGGGCCGATGTTCTCAAAATCGCCGTAGCGGCTCGCGTTGAATCGCCAGTTGAAGCCGACGAATCCGGGATAGTTTGAAAAGAGCGGCCGCTCGTATGACGCGCTCGTCGACGTCTCCCAGAGCGGTGAGGACGGCAGGCGATCTCCGATTTGCCCGTTCAAGCTTGATGGCGTGGGCGCCGTCAAGTAGGCGTCGGTGTAAGCTCCATTGAAGCCGAGGTTAAGTCCCGCTAGCGGCGCGTACACAAAATTCCACTCCACGCCTTTGCTTTGCGCCGTTCCGCCATTGGTGAAGCTTCTAAGACCGCCAATGGAGGCTTCCAGCTGTATCTTATGCCAATAGACTGATATTTCCGCGGTCAAGTGATCGTTCAGCAGCGCGCTTTTGAGCCCGAGCTCGTAGTTGAGCGTAGTCGACGCCTGGTACGTATGGGAAATATTCGGGTCGGTGGGCGTGACGTCGTTTGGTCCTCCGGGTACGAAGCCTTCAGCGATTCGCGCATAGAGCATGTTGTCCGGCAAAAAGTGCCAGCGCGCATCGCCCGAGTAGGTGAAGACGTTTTCTGATGAGGACACGACAAAGTCCTGCCCCCCGCCCAACACCCCTGGCGCAATCTCGTGAAAGAACTGATCATTCGTACTGTAGCGACCGCCGGCCGCAACGTCGAACGTCGGGAAGATATGATAGTCGACATTCGCGAACCCGGCGTATTCGCGATATTTGACAGGATCGAAATCGATTCCGCCAAAATTGAGAGCGTTGTTAAAGAGGATGGTATGGGTGGACGGATCGATCGGATAGAACGGCTCTTCGTTCTCGGCGGATTATCGTCTCGACCCCTTGATCGCTCGCGCCGCTCTGGCTTCCGCTGGCGGTCGTCTGGGCCGTACTTGTGGCTGGTAAAAGGCCGATCAAACCCGCAATCACAGAGGACGAATACAAAATGGCTTTTGTTCGCGCGAGAGCGCGATTGCGCTTATTCATGAAATGCCCTCCCCTACTCGCGGCGTCGCTTTGTGCGACTGCCCCTCTTAAATCCCCCTGCCCCAGAAAGTCCCTCCATTCCGGTGGCAGGCAAACTAAAGTGTTTGCTTTAGTCATATGTTTTATTCTTGGTGCAGTTTTGTGTCAAGAGCGGCCATACTCCTACACGCACCGGCCCCAGCGAACCCGTGACCCGCTTGGCGGAAAATGCAAATGCACCCGTTAGCGAAGTCCGCTTATGCACTGCCGAAGACTTGGCATCTCCGAGGCGAGCCAGAGTCGACAAGAGAGATGCACGCCTGAAGGAACATGAGACGTTCCATATGGAGCACTAACACCTCACTCCCGAGGACGTCGGCGAATGACTGCGCAGGTTCTTCGCATAGTCATTCTGACGCATTTCGTACTAGGGGCGAACGCGGATCGTCCAAGTTCGTCATACCGGCGACGCTAATAAAGAAAAACGTCTTCCTCTTAATTAGCGGCCGTCGTTATTTAAGCGACGTGAGGTGTTCTACCGGGATATCGCGTCGGCCACATCGGGTTGGACGATCGATCCGCGATTTAGCCAATTGTGTCCTATCGCGGATGCGAACGCACATTTGTCCTTTGCGAGATTGGAATGCGCGAGGTGTCCATATCGGAGGGACTGAGTACGTCGCCGGCCGTCAACGCAGAACGGTGGCGATGAAGTTGTCGATGTAGCGCGCGACTGCGCGTTCGACGTCCTTGCGCTTGGGTGTCGCCATCGACGTCATGAGCTGTTCACGGCGGATGAGGGTCAGCCCGGCGACGAACATGCGGGCGGTCTCACGGATGTCTGGCGCCACCATCCCGTGGGCCGTCGAGAAGTGGGCGCAATATTCAGCGACCAGTTCGATCTCCTCACGGAACAGGGCGTCGTAGTACCGCTTTTGGGCAGCACCGCCCGGGCCTTCGGTGTTCATCAGCGCCATAAACAGGCGCTCGCGCGGATCAACCCAGCGTTCGACCAAGTGTTTGCCGCACAGGCGGAAGAACGCGGCCGGTCGGTCGATGAGGGCGCGATATTCCGCGCTCTTGAGGCGTTCGACGAACTCCATAGGCCCCCATTGCGCGATGACCGCTTGATAAAGTTCTTCCTTGCCGTCGAAGTGATTGTAGAAGCTGCTTTCACGCAATCCCGTCTCTCGCGCGAGCATCCGCATGGAGGTTCCGGCGAAGCCCTTCTCCGCAAAGAGGCGCAACGCGGCGTCGAGCATGCGTTCGCGGGTGGACGGGTCACTCGGTTTGCCTGTCACTCTCTTGCCTCTCCGTGGACGACTCGCTCGCATGGCCCCGCAGCGCTCCTACGACGATCGCGCCGCGCCGACAATTCCCGTTGTGCGGGGCCGAAAGATGCGCTAGACATATAACGAACGTTCGTTCATGTGGCGAGCGAATTCAATCGGACACTAACGCTCGCCAAGAAGCGCACAGCGAGGAACCATGAGCCGCATTTTCGGAAACGTTTGCCAGAACGGTTATGTCGTGCGCGACCTCGAGGGCGCCATGAAGCACTGGGTTGACGTCATGGGCGTAGGGCCGTGGTTCCACATCCCCGAGGTCAAGACCGACTGGTTCAAGCATCGCGGCGTCGACTCCGGCATGAAAATGGCCGTGGCGCTGGCCAATTCCGGCGACCTTCAGATCGAACTGATCCAGCCGCTGAACGATGCACCGTCGATGTATAAGGAATTTCTGGACGCAGGCCACGAGGGCCTGCAGCACATGTCCTATTGGACCACCGACTACCAGGGCCTCTACGACAAAGCGCTCGCGCTCGGTTACGTCGTCGGACATGAGGGTTCGATCGGTGGCGAGAAGGGCCGCTTTGCCTATTTCGACACCCAGAAGCACCCCGGCACCGTCATCGAGATTTCCGACATCAGCGGCCACAAGGCGCGCACTTTTGAATATATCCGGAAGGCCGCCGTCGGCTGGGATGGCTCCGACCCGATCCGGTACTTCCGTTGATGTCGCAGGCTCTGTCCATGCGCGCGCTGGTGTCGAGCCCGGAAGGACCCAAGCTTGCCGAGGTCGCGCGGCCAACGCCGGGCCCGAACCAAGTGTTGGTGCGGGTTCGCGCTGCGCCGCTCAACCGTGCTGACCTGAACATGCTGCGCGGAAACGCGCACGGCGCGGTCGGAGGCATGGGCGCGCCGCTCGGTCTGGAGTGGGCCGGCGAGATCGCCGCGGTCGGCGACGCCGTCACCGGCTGGAAGATCGGCGACCGGGTCATGAGCGCGGGCGGCGGCGCCTTCGCCGACTACGCGCTCGGCCATGCCGGGCTAATCCATCCGATTCCCGCGGGCATGGATTTCATGCAGGCAGCGACCATGCCGGTCGCGATCCAGACCATGCATGATGCCATCGCCACCCACGGTGCGTTGCAGCCCGGTCAATCCATCCTGATCCAGGGCGCAAGCTCCGGTGTCGGTCTCATGGGCCTTCGGATCGCCAAGGCGCTGGGCGCGGGTCTTGTGATCGGCAGTTCGACGTCGCCGGACAAGCGGGCGCGCCTTGCCGAGTTTGGCGCGGACCTGACCGTCGACACGCGCGAGTTCGGCTGGGCGGACAAGGTCCTGTCGGCGACAGACGGCAAGGGCGTCGATGTGACGATCGACCAACTGGCCGGTCCGCTCTTCAACGACACGATGCGGGCCACCCGCATCGGCGGCCGCATCGTCAATGTCGGGCGCATGGCGGGTGAAAGAGCCGAAGTCGATTTCGACCTGCATTCGATGCGGCGTATCACGTATGTCGGCGTCACCTTCCGCACCCGAAGCGGCCGCGAAGTGATGGAGCTTGTGCAGCGCGCGCGCGCCGATCTCGGCGCCGCGATGGCGCGGGGCGATCTGGCGCTTCCTGTCGATTCGCAATTTCCGCTAACCGAGGCAGCAACAGCCTTCGAGAAGATGATCGCCAACCGTCACTTCGGAAAAATCGTTCTCACCACCGGCTGATCGGAACAGGCCCCGAGGATTCCCCATGGACTACCCCAATCTTGAAGCTCTGACTCCAGAACTTCGCAAGATCATTTCCGACAAGCGCGATGCCAACGTCTACAAAATGCTGATGCACACGCCGAACGTCGCGCCGGGATTCACAGCCATGGCGGATGCCGTGATGTGGAGCAAGAAGTGGCTGGCGACTTGGCGCGAACTCGCCATCGTCCGTGTCGGCCATCACTACGGCGCGCCGTATGAAGTCCACCAGCATGAACGGATCGGCCGTCTGATCGGACTCTCGGACGCGCAGCTCGCGACATGCGTGCTCGGCGCGGACCAAACCGTGCTGTCCGCGGACGAGAAAGCGATCCTGCGGCTCACGGATGCTTTGGTCGAACGCCACACGCTGACGCCAGACGAGCAGGCGGAGGGGCTGAAACGCCTCGGCGCCAACGGATTCGCCGACTTCGTGCTGACCGTCGGCTTCTACCAGGCGGTCTGTAATTTTCTGAACGTATTCGAGGTGGAGATCGAACCCAACGGGCTGTCGCCTGCTCCCAAGCGCGAGGCGGCCAAGTCATGAGCCGGTTCGAGGGCAAGGTCGCGGTCATCACCGGCGGCGGTTCGGGCATCGGCCGTGCAACGGCGCAGGTGATGGCGGAACAGGGCGCGGACATCGTCATCGTCTCCAATGTCGCCGATCAGGCCGAAGCGGTCGCAAAGGAGGTCCAGGCGCTTGGACGCCGCGGCATCGCGCGCATAATCGATGTCACGGATATTCCTGCCGTCGATGCTTTGGCCGCCGATGTCGAAGCGACCTTCGGCAAGGCGGACATTCTGGTGACCTGCGCGGGCGTGATGGGCGCGCGCAAGCTGATCACCAAGACCACGGCGGAGGAGTGGCGCTTCACAATGGACGTGAACCTCAACGCCACCTTCTACTGCATCAAGGCGTTCTTGCCGGGTATGCTGGAACGCAATTCCGGACGGATCATCACCCTGTCGTCGGCCTCCGGCAAACTTCCGGCGGCCCTCAACAGCGATTACGCCGCGTCGAAGCATGGAGTCATCGGCCTGACAAAAGCGCTCGCTCTGGAACTGGGGATTCTGAAGAAGGGCGGAGTGACGGCCAATGCGCTGTGCCCCGGGCCTATCGACACGCCGATGATGGACGCGATCGCCGACCACTTCGACGGGCCCGGCCATCGCGAGGCTTTTCACGCCAAGGCCGCCAAGAACATCCAGAAACGCATGCTCGATCCGCGCGAGGTCGCGAACATGGCCGCATTCCTTGCGTCCGACGAGGCCAAGGGCGTGACGGGCCAGGCGATGAACATCGACGGCGGCCTGGTCCTCTTCTGAGGCCGCACGCTGTTTGAAGGAAGCCCGGCGCAAGCCCGGCGAAATCGGAGAGTGAAGAATGGCCGCGAAGCTCTACGCGTTCAATCTCGGCTTTGTCACCGTTCCCAGCCGCTGGCTGATGGCCGGCGCCCCGGGCCAGATGACCGTTCCGGTCTGCGGCTATCTCATCGATCATCCGAAAGGCAGGGCGGTCTTCGACACCGGCCTGCATCTCGCGACCCAGACCGATCAGGTCAACTATATGGGCGCGAAGTTCAACAGCTATCAGCAGTGTCACTTCCATCCGGGCGAGGAGATTTCCGCGCGGCTCGAGGCCATGCAGATTGCGCCGGAGAGCATCACCTACGTCATCAATTCGCACCTCCACTTCGATCACTGCGGTGGCAACGCGCTGCTGCCGAACGCCGACATCATCGTGCAGCGCGACGAGCATGCGTTCGCGGAAAGCGGAAAGGGCGGCCCCGGCTATATCAAGAACGACTGGGCCACCGGACAGACCTTCAAAGTTATCGACGGCGAGCATGATCTGTTCGGAGACGGCAGCGTGGTCATCCTGCCGACGCGTGGCCACACGCCGGGGCACCAATCTCTTCGCGTGCAGACGGAATTGGGGGGCGAGTTCATCCTCTGCGGCGACGCCTGCTATCTCAGGGACAATCTCGACAAACTGCAGGTGCCTGGAATCCTGGCGGACGCCGAAGCGACGCTGGCGGTGTTGAAGCGCTTTCGGGCCATGCAGGCCGGCGGCGCCACCCTGGTGTTCGGTCATGATCCCGAGCAGTGGAAGACGCTTCCCACCGCGCCAACGCGGCTCGGCTAAGTAGCCATCATGGATCTCAACATAACAGGCCGCCGCGCGTTGGGGACGGGTGCTGGCGCCGGGAACTGGCGCGAAGTCGCCGAGGCATTCGTTCGCGAGCGCGTCCACGTTATCGCTGTGGCGCGGGCGGTGTCGGCGCGGCAACTGGCGTCGGACTCATCTTCATACCATCGCGCCAACATGTCCGAGGGTGATCGGCCAACCCGCTGAGGGCCCGGAGCAGGCTATGGATTCGACGGGTGCCCAAATATATCGGACCCAAAGCTTCGAACATCCTCCCCTCCAGCACCCGCCAAATGGCTGAGCCCGAACAGATCCTCCACCGAGCGCAGCAGGCTGTAGTGGTTATAGGGGTGCACTGAAACCGTTCCGCCGACAATGAACGGTGAGAGCAGAACGGCGCCGATGCGGCCGCCGCCCGGGCCGTTGCCTCCGGGCAGGAAAGCGGCGCCCGGCAGCGCTTCCTCTCCGCAGCAGGCCAGCGAATCTTCTGCGGGGTTGGCTGAGTCCGCCTCATCGAAGGTAATGACGAGAAGTCCGTCCTTCTTGAACGCCGGCGAATTCAGAATCTGCGGTACCCATTTCTGGAGGAACGCATCTACGACGGGAAATCCGCCGTCCGAGCGACCGACACAGGGATTGTCGTGCCCGTCATTGCAAAGATTGGGCACGATGTAAGCGTAATTGGGTGTCGTCGGGATGCTCGCAAGGTCTGTCGTGAGACGATCGAGCGCGACGACGTGGGAATCGCACCGCGCCTGATCATCGGTGATCGTATGAAAATACATGAAGGGATCGTGCTTCACCGCATATTGGTCGCCGACGGTCGCGTGATTCAATGTCTCATGGGCACCGATGGGCGAGTGCCCGCAGGTGGCGCGTTCGCGGACCGGATTGTTGCCCATGTCCTCCATATAGCCGCGCCACGTATACCCCTTCGCCTCCAGTTGGTCCGGCAGCGTCTTCACAAAGGACGGGTAGACACAGCCATGGCCCAATGCGCGGCCCTCGGCATCCAGTCCGGGCGAACGCAGCGCGAATTCGTTGTAGGTACCGCAGTCGCGCTGCGTGTCTTCGTTTGGCGGTTGTCCGCTGATCATGGTGATGTAGTTGTCGAGGCTCGCATGACCGGTGCCGTAGTACTGTGTCAGGAGTGCGCCTTGGCCGGGCAAAATCTTGCCCAGATAGGGCGCGGGCGTGTCCTTGCCGAAGGTCACGCTGAAAGACTGGTTCTCGAGCACGAGAACGAACACGTGCTGTATCTTGGGCATCGAAGCCTTGGCCGGAAGCGAAAGTCCCAACGTAGCGAGGATCACAAGGCAGCAGCTGATCAACGACCGTTTCACAAACTTCTCCTCAAGCTATGGCGTGGGACCGATGCGCGGCTGCAACAATCGAGCGCGGCACAAAACGGCGGCGGCACGATAAGCCGTATTCTATGCTGGGATCTCGGCCAAACGCAGACAGAGTTCGACCAGCGCCGGCTCGCGCAGCAGCGTGGCGGCTTCTCGCGGCGAGGCCCATTTGAAATCGCGTTTGGCTTTTTCCGGCCATTTCTTCGCTGTCTCCGTCACCTCCAGCAGATAGACGAAAACCTCGATCACAATCTTCTGGCCGTAGATGCGCTTGGTCGCACGGTACGTCACGGTCGCATGTTGCTGTATGCGACCTTTCACGCCGGCTTCCTCGAAGGCTTCTTTCGCCGCGTTTGCATCGAGCGAGAGATGCGGTTCGGCCTTTCCCTTCGGGATGCCCCAATTCTGGGAGTGCAGCTTTTTGACGAGGAGGACCTCGGTCTCGCCGGTCTCGAGGCGGCGGTAAGCAAGCACGCCGGATTGAAGCCGCGGCCGGGTGCGCCCGGCCTCCGATCCCAGCAGCGGCATGCCGGACCAATCGGGCGCGGGCAGCCTTCGGAAACTCGCCGAGGCCGCCCGGTCCGGCTGCCCAAGCTTCCTTGGGCGGTCCAACCCGCGAATAATCCTTGCGTTACGCTTCATCACACCGAGCCGACGATGGACGCCGCCCCTGCTCGTAGGAAAACACCGATACCCTGCGATCCGTCTTAACGAGCCGCCGAATCGATGTCAAAAATCTGTCACAAAACGGCGATGCGTGCAGCCAAAGGCCGCTGCTCCCCCCGGCCGCGCCTGGCTTTAAGCGGCAGAAATCCTGCCCATTCAAGATTTTATTTGGTGACGCGCCCTGCGGGGCCGATGGTCGGGACTCGTGTTTTGACCGAAGCCTGATCGCGAGGTGACCCTGGATTGACTACGACGCTGACGCTGCTGGACCTGGCAGGAACCATCGCGCTCCTGATGTGGGGCGTTCACATGGTGCAGACAGGCATCCAGCGAGGCTTCGGTCCTAATCTTCGCCAGATGCTCGGCCGCGCGCTCCGCAACCGCTTCGTGGCGCTCGTCTCAGGCCTCGGCGTGACGGCGCTGCTGCAGAGCAGCACGGCAACCGGGTTGATGGTTGCCTCGTTCGCGGCCAGCGGCCTGGTCGATCTTGTCCCTGCCCTCGCGGTGATGCTTGGCGCCAATATCGGCACGACGCTCATCGTCCAAATCCTGTCTTTCAACATTTCGGAAGTGGCGCCGCTCTTTGTGCTGGTCGGGGTCATCATGTTCCGGCGCGGTCAGGCGAGCCGCACACGCGACCTCGGACGATCTTCCATCGGGCTTGGCCTGATGTTGCTGGCGCTCGGACACCTCCTTCAGATCGTGACGCCTTATGAGGATGTTCCGAGTTTGCGCATTCTCCTCGGCATGATCACGACGGCGCCCGTCGTCGATGTCATCCTGGCCGCCGCGCTGACTTGGGCCGCACATTCCAGTGTCGCGGTCGTGCTGGTCATCATGTCCTTTGCCGCAACCGGAACCGTGCCGCCCGATGCGGCCTTTGCGCTCGTGCTCGGCGCCAATCTCGGTACGGCCATCAATCCCGTGCTGGAAGGCGTGCGCAGCAACGATCCTGCAGACAAACGCCTGCCGCTCGGCAATCTGCTGAACCGCGCGCTCGGCACCATCATCGCGCTCGCGCTTCTTCCGCCGATCGGCCGTTTCCTGGTCGTCTTCGAGCCCAATACGGCGCGCGCCGTGGCCGACTTCCACACCGGCTTCAACCTTGTTTTGGCGGTCCTGTTCCTGCCCCTGCTCACGCCTTACGCACGGCTGCTGGAGCGCCTTCTCCCGTCGCGCCGGAACGCCGACGATCCGGGCCGTCCGATTTATCTCGACCCGGCGGCGCGCGAGACGCCGCCTATCGCGCTTGCCAACGCTGCCCGCGAAGCGCTTCGGATGACGGATGTCTTCGAAGCCATGCTCAAGAGCGCGGTGGATGCCGTCGAGCGCGGGGACCGCAGTCTGATCTCGGACACGCGCCGGATGGACGATACGCTCGACAGGCTCAACGCCGCGATCAAGGACTACCTTGCCAGGCTCGATTCCGATTCCATGACGGAATCCGACAACAGGCGCTTCATGCAGATCCTGAAGTTTATAACGAATATGGAACACGCCGGAGACGTGCTGGACCGCAACGTTATGATGCTGACCAACAAGGGCCTCAAGCGCGGCGTGATGTTGTCGGCCCAGGGCCGCGACGAGATCAAGGCGATGCTGGAGCGCCTGATCCTCAACGTACGCGCAGCCGCCGCAGTGTTCATCTCTGACGATCCGCGCGCCGCCCGAAAGCTCGTCGAGGAAAAGGAGGTTTTCCGCAACATGGAAGCGAAGGCCACCGAGACCCATTTCGAGCGGTTGCGCCAAGGCCATCTGGATTCGGCTGAGACGAGCGGTCTGCACCTCGATCTCCTGCGCGACCTGAAGCGGATCAATGCCCATCTTGTCGAGGCGGCCGCTTATCCTGTGTTAGAAGAAAAAGGCGATCTCCTGCCCTCGCGGTTGCGCAGCGTCTGATGTCTCTCGCGAAGCGCCCGGCCTCTCGCCGCACGTTGACCAGATGTCCGAACGCCCTGGCTATCGCCGCGACGCTCGCATGGACAATCGTCACCTCCGCTCGCGCTGAAGACGTGGCATTGACCTTCGACGATCTTCCGACGCTCACCTTCACGGACGACCTCGCCTATCAGCAGCAGACGACATCCGAGCTGTTGGCCGGCCTGACCGCGCACCATATGCCGGCGACCGGCTTCGTGAACGAACGCAAACTCGAAGGCAAAAACGGCGAAGCGCGCATCGCGCTGCTCGCACGCTGGATCGATGCCGGCATGGATCTCGGCAACCACACCTATTCGCATCTCTCGCTGAACAAGACCGACGTCGATGCGTATATCGCCGACGTTGCGAAAGGCGAAACGACCACCCGTTCGCTTCTTTCGACGCGCGGTCGGACGCTACGCTGGTTCCGCTATCCCTATCTCGAAACCGGCCTCACCGAGCAAGTTCGGCTGACCTTCGAGAGCTGGCTTGTCACGCATGGCTACCGCGTCGCACCCGTCACGCTCGAGAACTCCGACTGGCAGTTTGCAATACCCTATGACGATGCGATCCTGCGAAACGACAACGTCACGGCCGCGCATATTCGACGGGAATATCTCGACTACACGACCCAGATGGTCCGATGGTATCGTCAGGCTGCTCTTTCGTTGCTCGACCGCCGGCCGGCGCTCGTGTTTCTGCTGCACGCGAGCCGCCTCAATGCGGACTGCATCGACCGATTGGCGGAAATCCTGCGGAACAACGATCTTCATCCCGTACCGCTCGACAAAGCCATGCGCGATCCTGCCTACAAAATCGCCGATACCTACATCGGCCCTGACGGCGATGAGTGGCTCTCGCGCTGGTCGCTCACGCTACACAAAGACCTGCCCTGGGATAGTTTTCGCGAGCCGCCCGCGGACATTGTCGCTGCCGATAACCGGCTGGAGCCGAACCAGTAGCCTCGATTACGCATGCTCGCCGCTGTGCTTCGTAACTGATCGGCGCGAATCGCAGGTGTGACGCCGGTTAGGAAATCAAATAGTTGCGTGAAAGGAATCAGGGGCCGACACCTATCCAGGAAGATCGGTGGGCCACGCCAAAAACGATGTAGAAAAAAACTCATCGGACCGAGCTAAAACGCAGACATGGGCACGCTTCAGAGCGACGCCGCCATCGCGCGAATTGACCGCAGCGCTTTCGCGACTGGGAAATCTGGGGCCCGAGCGGCGGCTATGTGTCCGCCGTCGCGCTCAGAGCCGCAGGCGCCACTGGGCCTCTGGGTCATCGCCCCGCAAGCTATTCATGCCAGTACCTGTCCGCGGGGCCGTTCGGACCAATTAGGCGGTACGCTTTGCGTAGACAAGAGCGACACTGGGTGTTCGATTGCGTGGCCCTGGCTCATTCCGGCAATAGTCCTCCTAGTCCGAGTAGAGTTCGGACTCGTCAGTGAACGCGCCTACGCGCAATTCGTCTAACTTTGTTGCGCGCGAAAGCGCGCCGCGGCAGCAGCTTTGGCGCGCGGACCGCCGAAATATTCGCGAACCCACGGATGCGTAGACCGCTCCAATTCCGCAAGCGTGCCTGCCGCAATTATCTTCTTATCCGCCAACACCAGCACACGATCGCACACGCGATAGAGGCTGTCGAGATCGTGCGTGATAACGAGCATCGTGGTGCCAAGCGTTTTGCGCAAATCGAGGATCAACCCGTCAAGTTCCGCGGCGATCACCGGATCCAGGCTGGCCGTTGGCTCGTCGAGCAGTAAGAGCGGCGGATCGAGCGCCAGAGCCCGTGCTAGTGCCGCGCGCTTGCGCATACCACCCGACAATTCCGGCGGCAAGAGGTCGATCGCATTTGCCGGCAGGCGCGCAAGCTTGACCTTCACCGTGACCAGTTCGCGGATGAGGCCCTCGCGCATCTTCATTTGCGAACGCAGCGCGGCCGCGATGTTTTCACCGACAGTGAGCGAAGAGAAAAGGGCGCCGTCCTGAAACACCACGCCCCAGATCGCGGCCAGACTCTTGCGATCGTCCGGGGTCGCGCCGACGACATTGATGCCGCCAATGCGGACCGTGCCCCGCTCGGGTGCCTTAAGGCCCAACAAGACCTGCAACAAGACCGATTTTCCGGAGCCGGTGGCGCCGACGAGACCCACGATCTCGCCGGGATAAACCGCAAACGTGACCCCGTCGTGGACGATGGTGCCGCCCAAACGCGTGACGAGGCCGTCTACCGCGACGAGCGGGATTCGATTATCCGGTCGTCCGAGATTTGGCCGAGCAATATCCAGCGGCGTGAACTCCACGTGCGACTCCTCTTTAAAGAGGAATCATCATCTCCAGCGTGGGAGCGGTTCGGCGCGCGCCCGGCAGAATCCATTGCCGCGGATTTCCATGAGGAAGCCCGTCGATCCAACGCGATCGCGGCGAAAAGGTTTCGCTTGCTGTGACCGCTTCAGAGTTCGCCGGATCGGAACCACGATGCGCACGGCAGCTTCGGTTTTTGTGCAGAGAGCAGGAGTCCTTTTGCAAACGACTGAAGTGGGTACTATTTGCGCAAAACCATCGGAGCAGCAGCGGCGTTGGCGCGCGGCCCTCAACATAAGCACGGACCCATGGATGCGTCGGCCGTTCCATTTCCTCGAGCGCGCCCGTTGCCATGATTTTGATGTCTAGCCTGGATCGATCGCGCCGTAGCAGTCCGTCGCATAGCCCATGAATGCGCCCCAGCCGCACCCGATATCGAGCACCAGGCGGCGGACGTTGAGGTTCGTTCCCATCTTTTCCATAACTACCTTTCGAGCGCGTCGGCGATCGCTGTGAGTCGCGCATCCACCTCAGTCAACTGGACGAGCTCATCCTTGGCTTCGTCCTGCCGGCGTTGGCGTCGGTTGAGTCCCAGCTCCAGCGCCTCACGTGTCGCGATCTGGCTGAGCCGCAGTCGCTCGTCGAGGCCCATCTGAAATCCCCGAATGGCCTCTTCAAGATTTTGCCGGATTGTCCAGCGCAAATTCTCGACATTGCGCAGCACCACCTCGTCCACCTGACGCGAAAGCCGGTCGCGCACCCGGCGCCACCGCGCCACGGGCGCCAGCACCGCGTCGAGCGCGCCCGCAGGAACCGGCGACAGGGATTCGCGCGGATCCGTCACCCAGAATGGAGACTTCTTTGCGACGAAGGCGTCGCTGGCTTCGGGCGCCGCAAACGGAATGGCTAGCAGATCCGCCGCACGTTGGCGCACTTTGCTGATCAAAGCGTCGCCGCGCTCTTGATGGACCGCGAGCAACGTTTCGAGCCTCAGGCGCGCGTCGGCCTCGAAACGCTCGAATTCGGCTTGAAACAAAACCGGCAGCCGAGCCCGCAGCCCTTCCAGGATCAGGGCTTCGGACTCACCTCTTTCGACCTGCTCGTCGATCTCGCGATGCAACTCGCCATACACGCGGTTGCGCAATTTCTCCGCCTGATCGTCGAGATCGTTCAGCATGCGCGTGCGGTCGCCGGCCAGAAGATCGCGGCTGGCGTTGCGCTCGCGGGCAAAGCTGCGCTCGTCGGCGCCGAATTGCGCGAGCTTGTCGGACAAGTCGTCGATGGGCAATTTGAGGGCCGCGATCCGGCATTGCACTTCAAACGCGATTTCGCGGACGGCCGCGGCGGCCCGCCGCGCGATCGCGACAGCCAGCACGGCATCGCGGCGCGTACGCACGAACTCGCGCAGGAAGCTTTCGAGCCGCTTGATCCCGCTCTCGGCGAGCGTAGGTGCATCGGTACGTTCGCTTTCACGCAACGCGGTGCGTGCCGACACGGCAAAGTAAGGCGCTTCGCCCAGTCCCACCGTCGCCAACGCGTCATGGAGAAAGCGCTCGCTTCGCGTTCGGTCCTGCCCTTCCACGATGTCGATCTTGTTGAGCACGATGACGATGTTGGACGTCATGGCGCGCAAATCCTTGAGATAGGCGATCTCGACTTCCGTGATCGGCGGATCGGGCGACACGACAAAGAGCGCGGCGTCGCATTCGGGTAAGGTCGCCTTCGCCGTCTCGGTATTGTGGGCAAAGGTCGAGCCAACCCCGGGCGTGTCGATCAGCGTGACGCCGCCCTCGAGCAGCGCGGCCGGCATTTCAACATCGACACGCGCGATGCCCAAACGGTTTTCGCGATTGCCGTCCTCTGTGACGTATTGCGTAAGCTGCTCGGCCAACGCGTCGCGTGTTTGAAATTCGTGTTCTTCGCGGCGTCCATCGCGATGCTCGGCGAGCAGCTTCAGCGTCGGACCACCGCGAACGAAGGTCGGGATGGCCGTCAAGGGTGTAACCGCGGACGGAAGTACGGCCGCGCCGAGAAGAGCGTTCAGCAAGGTGCTCTTGCCGCGTTTGAACTGTCCGACAACGGCGAGCTGCAAGCGCCCGCGCGCGAGCCGCTCCGAAAGCAGCGCAAGCCGGGCTTGGGCGCGTTCGACCGTAGCGCTGTGCGGGAGCGCCAAGGCGCCGACGTCCGCCAGAAGCCGCGCCACGTCACCGTGGGACCGTGTATTGCTGGAGAGATCCGTTTGGCGCGGCGCAAAGCCTTGCCCGAATCGATCATCGCCTGCTGTCATTCCATACCACGCCCCTATCGGACGAACGCGCGTCCGTTGCGGCAGGAGTCATCAGCCAGTCGGCGGTTACAGGGGAAACTCCATTCCCGGAAGGTAGGATTGCCACTCCCCGCTGGAACGTCAACGCTTCGCACACGCTGCGGTTCGCGGCCCCCAGCTCTTCGTCCGTGACCTCGTTGACGGGTTTCTTTTGGCGTGGTGGAGTCCGCGCTACATCGAATGGGGATGAAGTCCCCCTAAACCGCCGCAGAGGCTGATGACTTCTACCGGACAAAGGATGGTAGAAGCATGCTCGACGCCCAGCTTGGCGGCGCCCCGCGCCAGATTTGTCACTATTTCCAAGAGGTTATAAGACCTCATTGTGGACTGCGCCTTGCGCATGCGATGAGCGGTTGCGCGGCTCGGCGCGCACGCGGGGACGCCTGATCGTGCGCCGCGCTATCATCGATGTCAGCGCGCTCGAAATCCTCGACTCGCGCGGCAATCCCACGTTGGAAGTCCGCGTCGAACTGGCGCATGGCGTGGGTGCATCGGCCAGCGTGCCCTCCGGCGCATCGACGAGCCAAAGCGAAGCGCTCGAATTGCGCGACGGCGATCGCGGCCGCTATGGCGGCCTCGGCGTGCGCCGTGCCGTCGACAATATCGACCGCGTGATCCGGCCGGTGCTTATCGGCCGTGATCCGACCGACCAGGTGGCCATCGACCGCGAGTTGATTGCGCTCGATGGCACGCCGAACAAGTCCCACCTCGGCGCCAACGCGATCCTCGGTGCTTCGATGGCGGTGGCGCGCGCAGGCGCCGTCGTCAACGGGATGCCGCTCTATCGCTATCTGAGCACATCCACGCCGGTCCGCATTCCCGTGCCGCTCATGAACGTCATCAACGGGGGCAAACACGCAACAAACCGGCTGGAATTCCAGGAGTTCATGATCGTCCCGCACGGCGCACCCACCTTTGCGGAAGCGTTGCGATGGGGCGCAGAGACCTTTCACGCACTCAAGACGCGGCTCGGCCGCGACGGTTATACGACCGGCGTCGGAGACGAAGGCGGTTTTGCACCCGATCTCGAAGACAATGAAGAAGCCTGCGCGCTCGTCGTTCAGGCAATCACCGACGCGGGCTACGTGCCGGGCGAACATATTTCCATCGCGCTCGATCCGGCGGCGAGTTCCTTCTATCGCGGCGGCCGCTACAGCTTCGCCGGCACCGGCGGTGGCGCCAAGGATGCGGAGGCACTTCTCGCGCTCTATCAGAACTGGATTCACCGCTACCCCATCGTGCTCATCGAAGACGGCTTCGCAGAAACCGATTGGCGAGGGTTCAAGGATCAGACCGAACGCATGGGGCGCCGCATCATGGTTGTCGGCGACGACATCTACGCGACTAACCCGGCCCTCATCCGGCGCGGCATCGCCAATCAAACGACGAACGCCGCGCTCATCAAGCTCAACCAGATCGGGACCGTCACCGAGACCATTGAAGCGATCGCCCTGTGTCAGGTGGCCGGCTGGCATTATGTGATTTCACACCGCTCGGGAGAGACCATCGACCCTTTCATCGCCGACTTTGCCGTGGCGATGGCGGGTGGGTTGATCAAGGCCGGCTCGCTGTCACGCGGCGAGCGGCTCGCCAAATACAATCGCCTTCTCCGGATCGAACACGAACTCGGCAAGGCGGCCAAATTCGTTGATCCCTTTCGCGCGTTGGAACGGACGTAAATTATGGCCCACCCGCGCACGACGAAGGACGTGACCCAGGCGATCGCCAAACTGACGTCGCTGCATGATGGCGACCAGGGCGTCATCGAGACGATCGCTTGCGGACTGGCCGCCATCCCGGCGCTGCGCACTATTCTCTTCAAGCCAGAGCCGAGTGGGCTTTACGAAACACGCCGTCGCGCCGTCGAAGCGCTGGCCCAATTGCGCGCTTTCGATATCCTGCGCGAGTACCTCGCATACCCCCCCAACGCAGAAGATCCCGTGGAGCGCGCGGGCGATGACGCCGTCATCAACGCCGCGGCGCGCGCGCTAGGCACTGTCGCCGGCACACCCGACATGTCACTGCTGCTTGCGCTCCTCAAGGGTCGCCAGCTCCCGGGTTTGATCGATGCACTTGCGCACTTCCGGCAAATCTCGGCCATGCCCTACTATCTCAAGGCACTCGGCGACGACATCGCACGCGAGTCCGCGGAGAAAGCCATTGCACGACTCGGCGCGCGTGCTCGCGACGCCCTTGTTGCCGCGGCACTTGCGCCCGATAGCGCCTGCGGCCGGGAATCCTCCATGAGCGCGTTGCGCCGGCGCAGCGCCCTCAAGCTCTTGCAGGCCATACCGCCGCCGCGCGACGTACTGCGCGAATTCTTCGCGGCGTTGCTGGACGACACGGATCCCTGGATCGTGTTCTGGACGGCCAAATTGTGGATCGCGCAGCTCGACCAGACGGAGCGCATGCGGGCCGCGGCACGCCTCCTCGTATTGCTCAAATCCGCGGACACCGTGCTAGCCCGCGAGATCGAAGAATGCTTCGTCGCCAATTACGATCTGGTGCGCGCGCATATCGACGCGATCGACACGATCACGCTTGATTCTGATCGCGTGCCCATCTGGCGATCAAACGACTACACGCGGCGCGTCTTCGAGCGCGTAAAGCGGCGTGTTGCCGGCTTTCTGTCTCCGGGAGTGCGCAAACATGAGTGATACGGATCGTTACCGCGCCGGCGTCGGCATGATGCTCTTGAATGCGCGCGGTCAAATTCTCATCTGCCGGCGCTTGGACATCGAGGGCGGCGCCTGGCAAATGCCACAAGGCGGCGTGCTCGACGGCGAGAGTCCGAAGAAAGCCGCCTTCCGCGAGCTCAAAGAAGAGATCGGCACCGACGACGTGACCTTCCTTGCCGAAAGCAAGACGTGGCAGCAGTACGATCTGCCGCTCCCATTGGTTGGCAGGGCGTGGGGCGGCCGCTATATCGGTCAAAAGCTTAAATGGTGTCTGCTGCGCTTTACCGGTCGCGACGATGACATCAATGTCGAGACGGACCAACCGGAGTTCAACGGCTGGCTCTGGGTGCCGGCCGATCATTTGCCCGACCTCGTCGTCTCGTTCAAACGGGAGATGTATGAAGCAGTCATCGCCGAATTTCGTCCGATGATCGGTCCAGTGGGGTAAGTACGCGCGATTGCCGGAGACCTATGCGGTCTCTAAGTTCTGTGTTTGCGGGGATGGGGTCCCCCTTGTAACCGCCTCAAGGCTGATGACTCCTGCCACACAACACATCGCGGAGGGACCACCCGCCGCGAGGGCGGGAGGCAGTATGTTTTTGCTTGGGCGTTTTCTTCGGAAGTTCGTACGCGCCGGTCGGCTTACCATCGTCACCCGGCGCGGTGAGGTCTTCGAGTTTGGTCCGGCGAATGTGGACGCAAAAGCCGTGACGGTTCTATTCAAAGACCGTTGGCTCCCGCTCAAACTCGCGCTCAATCCCGATCTCTATCTGGGCGAGGCCTATATGAACGGCGCGCTCGACATCATGGACGGATCGATCTGGGATCTGCTCGAGCTGTTCGGCAAGAACTTCGAACTCTTGAGGCCGCCGCGCCGCGGCGCCTGGGCCACGCCTGTCTTCTGGCTTCTGCATCGCGTCACGCAGTGGAATTCAGCACGTCGCGCCCGTCGCAACGTTGCTCATCATTATGATCTTGGGCGCGATCTCTACGAATCCTTTCTCGACCGCGACCTGCAATATTCGTGTGCGTATTTCCCATCGCCGGACACCACGCTCGACGACGCGCAGGCCGCCAAACGCACTCATCTTGCGGGAAAGCTTCTCCTGCGGCGCAACCTGCGCGTACTCGATATCGGTAGCGGCTGGGGTGGACTGGCCATCGATCTGGCGCAACGCGCCCAGGTTCGCGTCGACGGCGTGACACTCTCGCAGGAACAATTGAAGGTCGCTGCAGAACGCGCGGAACAAGCCGCTCTCGCGAGCGAGGTCCGGTTCCGGCTCGAAGATTATCGCGCGCTGACCGGCCACTATGATCGCATCGTCTCGGTCGGCATGTTCGAGCATGTCGGCACGCCCTTCTACCCGACGTTTTTCGCCAAGATATCCGAGATCCTCGCGCCTGACGGTGTCGCCGTCGTGCATGCCATTGGTTCGCGCGACGGTCCGGGCGTGGGCAATGCCTGGATCCGCAAATACATTTTTCCAGGCGGCTACATTCCGGCGCTATCGGAAGTGCTGCCTGCGATCGAGCAATCGGGCCTCGTCGTCACCGACATCGAGATCCTGCGCCTCCATTATGCGCAGACGCTGCGGCTGTGGCGCGAACGGTTCCTCGCCAATTGGGACATGCTCAAACGTCGCTACGACGAGCGCTTCCGCCGGATGTGGGAGTTCTATCTGGCGGCAAGCGAGATGTCGTTCCGCTATATGGGCCTTTTTGTGTTTCAGCTGCAACTCGCGAAAGACCAGGAGGCCGTGCCCCTGACCCGCGACTATCTCTACGCGTTCGAACATCCAGCGCGAACCGAACCCGAAGCTGAACATTGCGCGGCCTAAGAAGGAGCCTCCCATGGCCAAAACGTCTGACTTTGCCGAACCGCAACCCGACGACAATCTGACGCCACCCGTCGACAAGAGCCACATGAGCGACGAGCGCAAGCGGTTGTTCGAGCGCGTCGAGCAGATCAACCGCGCCTGGCTCGAAAGCATGCGCGAGATGCGCCGCGCCGAAGCCGAGTTCAGCGTTCGCCTGTTCGCCTGCCAAAGTCCTTCCGATGCGCTCGTGCTGTGCCATCAATGGATGGCCAAACGCCTCGAAATTCTCGGTTCCGAGCAGCAACTCTTTGCGCGATCCTGGGGCGAACTCGTCGCGCTGTTGAGCAAGGCCGAATCCACAGGCAAGAAGGCTGCGCGATGACGATCCTTCTCTCGGAGCGCCGGCATGAAGACCTTTGCTGACAATGCATTTTTTCTGTTGTTCGCCGAAATCATCCGCAAGGACAAGCCAAAGGATGCGCCTGACGTGTGGACCGCCGCCGGCGTCACCTGGCGGCACTCGCGTCACAGCTACGAGTCGCAGGCCTACGGGTTCGTCACGGAAATTTTTCAAGCCTCGACCGAAGCCAAGGGTGGGTGGGAGCTGATCGTCGTGAAAGAACATTGGTGGGCCGGGCGCAACGGCGAAGTCATCCGCTCGGCGAATTGGGCCAAGCCCATGCGCGGCAACCGCAGTGCCATCATGGCCTGGCTCAAAGCCCGACAACGCGAACTGGAAAACACGCTATGACCCACATTGTGCTCACGCGCCACGGCCATGTTGAAGGCATCGCGCCGCAACGCTTTCGCGGGCGCCGCGACGTTCCCTTGAGCGAAGACGGCGTCGTGCAAGCAAGGGCGCTCGCCGCGCGCATTGCGCAGCAATGGCAAGTGTCTGCCATCTACACGAGCCCGATGCGCCGCTGCATGGAAACCGGCGCACACATCGGCAAGGCCTGCGGACTCAAACCGCAGGTGCTCGCCTCGCTCAATGACCTCGATTACGGCTCCTGGCAATGGAGGACACACCAAGAGGTGCAAGCGGAGTTTCCGCATCAATTCGAAGAATGGTTTTCGACACCCGATCGCGTGCGCTTCGTGGGCGGCGACTCGCTGCAGGACCTAGCCGCGCGTACGGCCGATGCGCTGCGCGACGTCTACACCCGCCACCCTGATGACACGGTCGTCTTGGTCAGTCATGCGAGCACCAATCGGGTGCTGCTCGGCCAAGCGCTCAATCAACCGCTGTCCGCCTACTGGCGCGTCGCACAGGATCCTTGCGCCATCAACGAGATCGAGTATGTCGCGTCCTACACGCGGGTGGAGCGTATGAACGACGTCTCTCACTTGCCGCGCTCCGAGCCGACGGCTGTCCACGACGGCTAATTCGCAACGGATTGGTAAGAACAGACGTCTACGCTTGACGTGTGCACGCGCTCAAGATCGCGACCACAGTATCGGCGCTCATAGCCATCATGGCATTCTTCCAAGCGATGAGGAGCGCGTCACTGGGCTATCCGACGCGTCCTAGCTTTTATCTCATGGTCGGCTCCGCAGTCCTCGCATTGCTCTTATATTTCCCGGCGATAGAATACTGATCACATCTAGTGCGTCCCCCGCACGAGACCCTGGAATTGCGCATACCAGCGCAGGATCTCGCTCTTGTCCTTCGAGATCTGATGCCGGAATTCCTCCTGCAGCTCGAGGTCGGCGTAACGGGCCCAGTCCTGGCTTTTCATCGATTCCTTCACGAGGTGAATGGAGGCCTTCCACGTCGTGTAGTTCAGGAACACCAGCATGCCCGAAAGCGCGAGCGTTGCGATCAGCCCGGCGGCGATTTCGGTCTTCCCGGCCGCGTAGGTTCGTAGGATCATAAGCACAAGCGCCGCTGCGAACGGCGCCGCGCCTAGCGCAGTGGCCACGCGCACCACAAGATTGACCCAGAAATTGATACGCCGGATTCGCCACAACTCGACGAGTGCGAAGCGCTCGAAGTCCTCCAGCCGCTTGGCGAGCCAGTAGACGAGCACGATCCAGCGCCCAGCGCGATCTGCGAGGTCGGCTTCGAACGTGCGTTGCCGCTGCTCCTCGTCGATACGCTTCAGACAATTATCGAAGCAATTCCGGAGCTTTTCAGTGCGCGAGATCGAGGCCGTCGACACGTGGAAGCAGGATTGCTCCGTCGCATGCTTGAAGCGGTCGAACAGGACGGAGTTGAGCGCCAGATCGACCAGCGCGGCCACGACAAAACTCGCCGTCACAAACGCCAATCGCATCGTGAGCGACAAAGACGCTGAACGCTGATCCGTATCGAAGAATGCAGGAAAGAAGGTACCGATAAACGTTCGGAACAGGCCGTCGTAATTGAGCGCTAGCACCCAGAACACGGCAATGGCGAAAATCAGAATGAGCCGCTTGTAAGTGAGGTAGCGGATCAGGTTGTGGCAGAAGTAGCTGCGGAGCGTCTTGAAATGCCCACGGATATCCGCATCCGCCGGAAACCGCCGCTCGATGAGCTCTGTCTCGATCTCGAAATAGCGTCGCGGCCGAGCCAGGCGTTCGTTGTCTTTGGCGTGCGCACCATGCGAAGCGCTCACCGGCTCATCCTGCGAATGTGGTGCCGGTACTGGCTCGGCGGCTGCGGTCGGCTCGCTCTCGTGTTCCGATCCCGCCCTTCGGTCTGGGCTATGAACGTACTTTCCGCTCTTGCGGCCGCGCCGCGGTACGAAATGGTGCAGATCGATGCGATGCTGCGAGCGCTCGATCGCCGGAAAGAACTCGATGCGATCGAAGAAATACAAATCCATTTCGTGGGCGAGCTTGCTCCACGCGACGGGATCTTCGAACCGTTTGAAAAAATAGTCCGGGCTGATCGATGCGATCGACGCATCTTCAAGCACACTGAACGTAAGCAACCTCACAACGTGTGAACGCGGCGGTCGCTCATGCATGACCGCCTCCCCGTTTGCTGCATCCGGTCACGCCAACCCCCATCGAACGCGTTCGACAGGAGTCATCAGCCGGAGCGGCAATTGGAGGGAGACCCCATTCCCGAGCTGGAGTATAGCGCGGTAGCGAACGCGGTCGCAATACGCGCGACCACGTTCGCGCCGATCATATGCGGTACGCCGGCAGACGCCGCACCGCACGGCGACCGGCAGACCTAGTGATGCTTGCCATGCCGCTTCTTCTGCCGCACCGCGCGCAGCACGGCGCGCGGTTCTTTCGTCAGCTCCGCCGCAATATGCACCATGACTGCAATCAGACCGGCGGCAAACGTTATTCCCATCATGATCGTCCTCCTGCACGGCCCGTTCTCGAGGGGGCGTCGCGCCACAGGAATCATCAGCCCGGGATGGCAGTTGACGGGCGACTCCATGCCCTCAATGAGCGGATCGTCGTCGAAGCCATGCATACGGTTTCGCGAACGAACCGTACGCAACACAGATCGCGCGACCGTGCAGCAGCGGGGGGATGGTAGTCGGGACACCACCTGCTGCACGGCCTTACGCGTAGGAGTCATCAGCCCAATCGAAGGCGCTTGAGGGGCGACCCCATGCCCACATATGACGCTAACAGATTCCCGTCATCGACGCGGCGCGCGGAACATTGCGGCTATGCGGCAGATTGTCTGAGCGCGGGTCACGTTTGGCCGAGTGCGCGCTTGGCTGCTTCGCGCACGGCGCGCGCGCCATGCTCTACTACCAGACGCTTCAATTCGGCATCGGATTTTGTGACTTCGCGAATCTTGGCCAGACTGTCGACGATCGCGAGTCCTTCGATGACGTCGGTAGGATGCGACAGCGCACATTCGAGCAACGGTTCGGCCGCGCGCGGTTCGCGGCGATTGCCGAGCACGATGATCGCGCGCATGCGGATGTCCGCCAACGGGTGCTTGAGCGCAGCGACGAGCTTGTCGACGAATCCGGCCGCATTCCATTTCGTGATGTCGGCGGCGCAATTGGGGCAGGTCGAAGCGTCATAGGACAAGGCCTTGCCGCACACGGGACAATAGGCTGTTGCTTTGTGCTTCTTGCCGAACAATCGCGTTAAGTTGACCACCCGCCCGTGCCTCCACCCCGGTTGCGTTCGATCGTTTCCGCCATGATCAGCGCGGCTGTCGCGGCCGCGTGCCAGGCCGCACCGATAACGATGCACCCCGTCATGAGCAGGAGCAGCGGCATCGCCGTCGCGAGCGGCGTCTTCGAGAAGTCCAAGAAAACGCCGACACCGACGAAGTACGCCACCAGAATGAAAATCCAGAACACGGCGCAATTGCGAAACTGCCGCAGCAACAGCGCCTGCGAGGCGTTGGGCACCGGAAGACGCGCCGTGTTCGGCATGGAAACCGCCTAGTTCGTGTTGAGTGTTGCCGGCCAGGAGACGATGTGTTCGCCCGGCACCCATTGCCGGATAAGCTTGACGGCGGCCTCGACGACTTTGGGCGTATCGAAGAACTCGATCACGAGCGGCAGATCGACGTTGAGCCGCAGGATGTCGGCCGCATGTACCTCGCCCGAGGCACCGAAGCCAGCGATTCCGCGAAACACGGTGATGCCCGACACGCGATGCTGATCGTGCAAAAGCCGCAGGATCTCCTGCATGAGATTGCCGCGCCGGCCGTGATCGGCCTCCTTGATATAGATGCGGACCATAGTCACTTCGCCCGACATGGCGTCCTCCCATTCACAGGTTGCGCGCCAGGAAGGCGCCGAAAAACGCAGCGACGAGACCGATAATGTTGGAAAGCAACAGATAGGCGCCGCTGCGCACGATGGCGCCCTGTTCCATAAGCAGAAGCGATTCCATCATGTAGGTCGAAAACGTGGTGTAGCCGCCGAGAAAGCCCGTCAGGATGCCGGTGCGCACCGGCACCGGCAGTGTCAAACGCTCGAGCGTCTCGATGAACAGAAATCCCATGAGGAAACTGCCCGACACGTTGATGAAGAGCGTCGCGTAGGGGAACCACGTACCCCAAATGCTCTGCACGAGCTGGGTCATGAGATAGCGCGCCCAGCATCCGAAAATACCGCCGACCGCGATGGCTAGATACACGTACATTTGAACCTTCGACCTCTTTCATACGAGAGCCACAACCAGAATCGCCACCAACAGCAGGCCGATCAGGGCGAGATAGAAATTCAGATGCCCCGACTGCAGCGCGCGCAACCGATCGGCGATGCCACGCACCAACACTTCGAGCGGACGGAAGAGGAGCGGCCCGAAGATCGGCGCCACGCTGTGCGTGAAAACGAGCCTGCGAATAAAATACGGATGTCCGTTGGAGCCGTCGGCGAGCTCGCGCGTCGTCTCGACTTCCGGCCGGTAAATGAAGCTGTAGAACGTCCTCAGTGCGTTGGAGAACGACAGCGCCGTGGTCGCCGCCCGCTCGGGATCCTGCTCCCGACCGCCATACCAGACCGGCATGCGATGCACCGGCCCGCGCGTAGCGACCAACAAGATGAGCGGAATGAGTGCCAGAAGCGGCATGGCGATCACGAGCTTGCTCGGCGAGATGAACGCGAACTTGGCCGTCAGCGGCACAAGAAGCCAACCGTCATGCATCGCGCGCGCGGCCGACGCCGCGTATCCAGATGGCGTCGCGTGTACGAGCCCTTCCAGCCACACCGGCATACCGGCGGCAAGCGCCAACACGCAAAGTCCCAATAGGCCGACCGCGACCGCCGTCGCCGCCGAAACGCCTGTGCGGACTTCGCGGCCACGACCCAACAAGCCGATGCCCACGACTTTGACGAAGGTCGCGAGCGAGATGGCGACCGTGAGCGCAAGGCCCGCGCCCGCGATGACCAGCAATAGTCGATCGCCGAGCGCGCTCAGATGGAAGCCATTGAACATCGTTTGGAAGAGGTACCATTCGCTCACGAAGCCGGCCTGCGGCGGCATCGCGGCGAGGCTCATGCCGGCGAAGACCGCGCCGACGCCGTAAAACCACCAGCTTTTGCGCAAGAGACCGGATTGCTTGAGCGCATAGCTGCCGGACGCGCGCGCGACGCCGTCCGCCGCCAAAAACAGCGCACCTTTTGCGAGAGCGTGACCGGCCAGATGCAACAGGGCGACGATCCAGGCAAGGCCGGCGAGCTCCGTTTTGCCGTCGCGCGCAAACACCAGCGATGCGCCCAAGAGCGCCACCGCAATCGAGCCGTTCTCCGCCGAGGAGAAACTCAACAGCGAGCGCCAATCCTCCTGCTGGAACGCGTACAGAACGGTGAGAATGGTGCTTGCGACCGCGACCATCACGACGATGCCGTCGAAGATCGATAGCGCGGTGCCTTGCGCCAGCGGCAGCCATTCCGCGAGCCCCCGCGAGAGCCCGAAAAATCCCGCATTCAGAATGACGCCCGACAACAGCGTGCCGGTGGCGCCGCTGCCCGCGCGGTAGGCTTCCGGGAACCATTCGTAAAAAGGCAGAAGGCCGATCTTCGCGCCGAACCCCGCCAGAAGCAGAATACCGATCCCGAACTGCGCCGCCGGCGTGAAGGTTGCGGCCGCGGCCGGAAATGTCGCGAAGGAAAAGTCGCCCGACTGCCAGGCAAGCAACAAAAAGGCGAGCGCCAAGGCGACGGATCCAACTTCGAGCAACGCCAGCATGAAGAGAACCGGCATGCCGCCACCATTGCTGAAGCGCTCGCTCAGGAGCATCACTGCGCCGCCGAGGCTCATGAGCTCCCACGCCACCAAAAACGAAACACCGTCCTGCAGCCCGAAAACACCGAGCGCGCCGATGAGCGCGGCGGCCGCGCCGAAGCACCACGACGCGCGGCGCTCGCGCGACGGCGAACCGAGCGCGGTCGCAAAAAACGCGGCGATGAGGCCGAAAAGGAGGAGCCAGGCGCCATTCGGAGAGATCGCGAAGGTCACGCCCTCCGACCCGATACCGAGTGGCAGATGGACCGCCGCACTTCCGGAGAGGACCGAAAGAAACGCGGCGGCACCACCTGCCACCGTGCCCAGCGCGATGTCGGCACGCGCCAAGAGCGGAATATTGGCCAGCGCGCTTAAGAGCCCGATCCCCCACAGAAACACCGCAGCTAGATAGAGCTCATTCGCCATAGCGACCCTCCCGCACGCGCTGCGGCATGCGATCGAGCAGCAAGAGGAGCGCTTCGATGATCGCGGCGGGATTGGGCGGACAGCCGGGCAGATACACATCGACCGGCAGCACGCCTTCGAGGCCGTGACCGCAGGCATACCCACCCTCGGCGATGCCACCCGATACCGCGCAGGTGCCGACAGCGACGACCCATTTGGGATCGGGCATCGCGGCATAGGTGCGCAAAAGCGGCTCGCGCATCGCATAGGTGACCGGCCCGGTCACCAGGAGTACATCGGCGAAGCGCGGCGACGGCGTGAAGAAGATGCCGAGACGATGAAGATTGTAGAACGGATTGTTGAGCGCCTGCAGCTCGGACTCGCAGCCGTTGCAGGACCCCGCGTCGACATGACGGATATGGAGGCTGCGCTTGAAGCCGGCCGTCGACGGCGGCGTACGCGGCGCCTTGGGCGCGGTACCGAAGGCCGCGGGATCGGTCATGAGGTCGGTGCGATGGCGGACGGCAAACGACCAATCTTCAGACGACGTCAGGGCGTCGGTCGGACATTCCTCGACACAGAGCTGGCAGGAGACGCAACGTCCGTAATCGAGTTCGACCTGGCCTTCGCCGAACGCATGCGGCCGATTAGGCTTTACGATCGCCTTGGTGGGGCAGACATCGGCGCACACCATGCAACCGTCATCGCATTTCGCGCGGTCATAGCGCGGCATGCCGAACACGCCCCCCTGACCGTCGTCGCCCGGCTTGCGCGGCCAATCGGTGGTGGCCTTGCCTTGGTTCAGTCCGAAGAGCGTCCACAGCGGCATCGGCTACCTGTCGCATCCTGCGATCGTGAGACCGAAACTCGCCTCGTTGATCGCATAGTCCATCATGTTGCTGTCGTGCACGGTGTAGGGAAACACGCGCCAATTGGAGAACGACGGCGATTTCACTTTCACGCGCGCAAGCCGTCCGTCGGCGCCCACGTGCACGGCGTAGAACACGGACCCGCGCGGATTCTCCGCCCAGCCGAGTCCTTCGCTTCCGGGCGGAGCCGCGCACGGCGCCGCAATGGCGCCGGCTTCGAGCAATAACAGGACGCGCTGGATCAACACGATGCTGGCGTCGATCTCGGCAATGCGCACTTGCGCGCGCGCGTGCGCGTCGCCTCCCGTCTTCATGGGCACGGTGAGCGGCAGACCGTCATAGCCCGCATAGGAATGATCGCGGCGCAGATCGCGATCGATGCCGGAAGCGCGTTTGACCGGACCCGTGGCGCCCTGGTCGAACGCAACCGCTTCCGGGAGCCGTCCCGTCGTCATCAGGCGGTCGAGGTACGAGTTCGTGCTTTCGAGCTTGGCGACGTAAACCGCGATTTCTTCGCGCAGCCGTTCAAGCTCCTCGCCAAGCCATTCGCCGGGATCGAAGTCGCGGCGTAGGCCGCCGGGAATGAGCATGTTGCGCAGGAAGCGGCTCCCGGTGAGCTTGCCGTTCAACTGCTTGGCGCGCTCTTCGAGATACTTACCTTCCGCGGCGCCGACCTTGAGCGTCGTCATGTCCGCGAGATGACCGAGGTAATGCAGATGGTTGTAGAGGCGTTCGAGCTCGGCCAGGAGAACCCGCAACATGCGCGCACGCGGAGGCACGACAGTGCCGGCGGCGGCTTCGACGGCCTGACAATACGCAAGCGCATGCGAAAGGCTGCCGACTGCGGACACACGCTCGGCGAGGACAACGCCGCCCGTCGGCGTCAATCCCCGAAACCGGGCCTCCATGCCGCGATGCTTGAAGAAGAGCTGCGTATGCAAATGCAGAATGTGTTCGCCGATGTAGTAGAAGATGAACTCGCCCGATTCCACCACATCCGCACGCACGGGTCCCCAGGGAAGCCGCTGTACATCGGGACCTTCCACTTCCGGCATGCCGCCAACGCGTCCGATAAGGTTGAGCTCCTGCTGCTCGCCAAGCGGTGCCGTCACACGCATCGGCGGGACGTCGACCCGCGCGCCGTCCTGCAGCACCAAGCGCTTCAGATCGGGGTGCCCTGCGAAGGAAATCCCGTAGAGGTCGGCGATTTCTCGCTCGTACCACCCGAGCAGCGGGCTTTCTGCGGTAAGACTCGGCATACGGTCTTGCTTGGCATCAACCGCCCAGATCGCAAACGGCTCCTTGATGCCGCTGCCTGAGAGATAGCGGATCTCCGTGCGGCCACGCTCGGGTTGCCATGCATATGCCATCTGCATGCGCCCTTCGCGTGCATGCAGCGACCGCACGAGGTCGGGCAATTCGGGGACCGTGGGCCGGGCGAGCGTGACGCCGTTCATGGCATTCCCGCTTCAAGATGCGTGGCGACCGACGCAAAATAATTCCACATCGGCGCCGGCCACCAGAACCCCATGACGACGAGCGGAATGAGCGCGAGCACCATCGGTGTTACACACCACGCACTCACCGGCGCAGGCGGCGCGGACTCGTCCCGAGGCTCGTAGAACATCACGCGGAAATGGTTGAGGAAGCCCACGAACACGATGATGAGGAGCACGGCCATGGCATAGACGGCCCAGCCGAACGACTGCACGAAGCCGCCGCGCATAATCACGATTTCGCTCAGGAACAAAGCGAAGATCGGGGCGCCCGTGATCGACACGGCGCCGGCCAGCCACAGAGCGCCGGTTCGCGGGAAAAATCGCCCGAAATCCTTGATGCTGGCGATCTCCTTCGTACCGTAGCTGCGCATGGCGCTGCCGGCGCCGAAGAACATCAGGGATTTGTTCAGCGAGTGATTGAGCATGTGATAGAGCGCGCCGGCTGTCCCGAAGACTCCGCCGAAGCCGAAGCCAAGCGCGATGACGCCCATGTGTTCGATGCTCGAATACGCCATAAGCCGCTTCACACCTTCCTGGCGGACGATGAAGAAGGTGCCGAGTGCAAGCGAGGCAAGCCCGAAGACGACGACAATGGCGTGTGCCAGGAAGCCGATATGGGCTGCGTTGGTGATCGCCAAAAACCGCACGATGCCCACCATCGCCGCGTTGAGCAGCGCGCCCGAAAGCATGGCGGACACCGGCGCCGGGCTTTCGCTGTGCGCGTCCGGCAGCCACGTGTGCATCGGCGCGAGACCTACTTTGGTGCCGTAGCCGACAAGACAGAGCAGAAAAGCCAGAATGACGAGCGCGGGACTCATCTTGGGCGCCGCGCCTTCGAGCACATCCCAGGTGAGCGCGTAGCTCGGGCCCAGGACAAACGTGCCGGCCCAGTAGAACAGGACCGTGCCCAGAAGCGCGAGGCTGATCCCGGCGGAGACGATCATGATGTATTTCCAGGCCGCCTCCATGCTCTCGGCCGTACGTTCGAACGCAACCAAGAACGTGCTGACGAGCGTCGTCAGTTCGATCGCGATCCAGTACAAGCCGACATTGTTGACGACGGGCGCCAGAAGCGTCGTCAGCGCGAAGACTGCAAAGAGCGCATAGAAATCCGCAAGGCGCTCGTCCTCGCCCAGCGTGCGCATATAACCGATAGCGAAGAACGACGAGAGGAAATAGACGAGCGCGGTGCACACCACGACCCAGGCGCCGAGACGATCGAGCCCGATATAAGCGTCGAGATAGAGATAAACATGGCCGTTTGCGAACAATGGCAACGGAAGCGCGCACAAAAGCACCACGATCGACGCTGCAAAGTTGAGGAACTCGGCCACGCGCGCCGAGCGCAACACGACCGAGGCCGCCGCCGCGAGTGCGGGCGCAAGACCAATAGCGAGAAGCAGAAAGCCCGGGTTCATCCGACGAGCCTCTTCAAGCCATAGCTGCTCGTCGTACCCACCGCGGTTGCGAGATAGCGCACCAACACGCCGAAGCACGCGACTGCGATCAGAAGATCGAACAGGATGACGATCTCCAGCAACATCGGCATCCCGGGCACGAGCACCTGAGCACCCAGAAAAATCCCGTTCTCGAGAACCAACAGCCCAAGCACTTGGCTGATCGCTTCATGCCGGACCGCGAGCATGAGAAAACCGATCAGCTTCATGGAGAGCATCACCGTCAGCGCGAGCACCGCGACTGTGCCGACGAGGTCGAGCTGCGCGCCGATGCGGTACGCAACAACCAGCGCAAAGACGACCGCCGCGGCGCCGATGACCAAGCTGCTCGACGGCTGCAGGATCACATGCACTTCATAGTCGACCGCTTGGCGTTTGATGATGCGCCAGATGAGATAGGGCAACAGGAGGCCGCGGAAGACGACTGTCAGAATAGCAATGAGATAGAGCTCGGGGAAATTCGCGTAGGCACCGACGGTCACAGAAAGCCCAGCGATCAGCCACGACTCGGCGGCGAACGCGAAGAGATAATGATTGAGCCAGCGCGAGCCCAGCATCACGAAGGTCAGAAGCAGGCACGCGATCGCGAAGAGGCTGAAGATCGAAGCGACGATGGGCGGGAGGGCCTGCACGGTCATGGTTCAGCTCAATTGCGTTCCGATGATGGCGAGCACCGCGAGAAGGAAGGACGCCGCCAAGGGTTCCTGATAACGGTAGAAGCGCAGGCGCGATTGCGCGGTCTCGACGAAGACGACGACGCAGCCGACCAGCACGAATTTTCCAACGAGCCCACAAGCCGCGCCGAACGCACCGAACGCGGTACCCCGCGTCGATAGCTCCCATGGAATAAGCAGGACGTTGCAGAAGATCGTGTAGAGGATGAACTGCTTCATCATCGACGCCCATTTGAGGAGCGCGAGAAGCGGTCCGGAGTATTCGAGGATGCGGCCTTCCTCGATCATATAAACTTCGACATGCGTGCTCGAATGGATCGGCAGCCGATCGGTCTCGGTGAGCAGCAGCACGAAGAAGGCCGCGACCAAAAACAGGTGCGCCGGACTGAAGTATGCCGCGAGGCTGCCGACCAAAAGATGATTGACGACGAAGGGCAACATCGCCTTGGCAAGCAGCGTGATGCCAATGAACACAAGAATGAGCGTCGGTTCCGCGAGAATACCCACCATCACCGCGCGGCTCGATCCGATGCCGCCATAGGCGCCGCCACTGTCGAGGCCGGCGAGCAAAATCATGAATGAACCGAGTGTGAGAATGAGCCCGCCGCCCAAGATGTCGCCCATGTCGGAGAGCGGCAGCGGATAGTTGGTCAGAACCGGAATGAGGATCGGCACCGTCAACATGCAGGTGAACGCGACGACCGGCGCGGCCCAATAAATCCAGGACGCGGTGTCCGGAACGACAGTGTGCTTGTGAAAGAGCTTCCAGAGGTCGCGATAAGGCTGAAAGATTCCGGGACCCTGCCCGCGCTGCACACGCTCCTGAAACTGCAGAATGATGCCTTGGATGAGCGGAGAAAGTCCCAGCACCGTCAACACTTGCGCGATTTGGAGCAGGACGTCGCGCAGCGTCATGAACGGCGCCGTCCGCGCACGAATGCACACGCGTCGGCAACCGGCGGAGCCGCGCGATTACGCATCGGATTGTGTATCAGAAACTCTGCCGGCCGGCTGCTAGGCATGCCTCCTCCCGTTCCTCGTACGAGGACCTGAAGGAGTCATCAGCCCTGAGGGCGGTTACATGGCGAACCCCATCGCCGGACACAGTTATAGGCAAAGATTCGTGCTCATGCCTAGCAAAACATCCCGCACGCCGCCGCTATTGACCTCGTGCGCGGATTGACCGATGCTTTTTTGAAATGGGGATGGAGCTCCCCAAAACCGCCCTTACCGGCTGATAGCTCCTACGGCGCTCGTTCGCAGTAGGAGCTTTTTGCGTTCTTGCTGCTCATCGATGTTTGGGCAAACGTATGAACGCGACACAATCAGTAGCAACCGCACCCCGATCCGCATCCGAAGTCATTCCGGCGAAGCTGCTGCGCATCTTCATCGGCGAGTTGGTGCACCACGGGACAAGGCCGCTCTACGAAGTGATCGTGCTCAAAGCCCGCGAAATGAAGCTTGCGGGCGCCACCGTCCTTCGCGGCCCGCTCGGGTTTGGGTACTCCTCACGGCTTCACAAAGCCTCACTCTTGAGGCTCAGCGAAGACCTGTCGCTCGTCATCGAAATCGTCGACATGCCCGAGAAGATCGACGCGTTTCTTCCCGTGCTCGACGAATTGATGACGAGCGGCCTTGTTACGCTGGAGACCGTGCAGGTTGTCGCCCGGCAGCTGCGGAAAGACTCACCCCATCGTTGATGTATCGTCACCTTGTCCTCGCGAACCCGGGTTCGATCAACGCGCAGGGCGCGCTCGAACCCGCGCTCGCGCTTGCGGGAGCGTTCGGCGCCAGACTGACGATGATCGTGGTGGAGCGGCCGCCACGGTTCGCGCTATTCCTCAGAGACATCGACGACGCTTGCGCGGCCATCGATACGCGATCGAATTTCATCATCACACACGCGCAGGAGCGCGCGGTGCGCCTTGATATTGCGTTCGACGCGCGCCGCGTGGTCGGCGATCTCGCGCCGTGCGTCTTGCGCTTTCTCGCCCAAACGCCGGCCGACCTTCTCGTCATCGCCAGAAAAAGCACCACCCTTGCATCCTGGGTGGGCGGCGCCGGTCGGCTCTTTCGCGAAGCGCCATGCGCGCTCCATGTCGTCAGGCCGCGATGAACCTCGCCGATTACACCCGCGCCAAGTTTCAGATCGCCGATATTCTGCGTTCGGCCACCCGCGCCGCGCGGGCTGCGGAACCCGACAATCCTTTTCCCTTCGAGGATTTATTCGCCCGGCTCGCGGAAGATCGCTTCAACATCGCCGTGGTCGGGCAATTCAGCCGCGGCAAGACCTCCCTGATGAACGCCATGCTCAAGACCGAGCGGTTGCCGGTGGGCGTGGTGCCGCTGACGTCCGTCATCACGACCGTGCAATACGGTCCGAGCGAGCGCGCCACGGTCGAATATCAGGAGCGCCGTCTCGCGAGCCAAATCGCGCTCGACGCGCTCCCCGAATTCGTCACGCAGAAGCAAAATCCCGGCAATCTCAAAGGGATCAAGCTCGTGCGGATCGAATTGCCGTCCGAGCTTCTGCGCAAGGGCTTTTACCTCATAGACACGCCGGGGCTCGGCTCAACTATCGTCGAGAACACCCGCACGACTGAGGAGTTTTTTCCCCAAGCCGACGCCTTCGTGGTGGTGACGAGCTATGAAAGCCCGCTCTCCGCCGACGAGATGCGCTTGCTCGGTGCGCTGACGGCGCAGGGTTATCGCGCCTTCCTCGTGCTCAACAAACAGGACCTGGTTGCTAAACGCGAACGCGCCGATGTTGAAGAGCATGTCCGCACGCAGCTGCGCGCCGTCACAGACGCGCCGATCGAACTCTTCTCGCTGTCGGCGCGCCAGGCCCTTGCGGCCGCGCGCTCAGGCGATATCGAGCAGCAGACGGCCAGTGGTCTGCCGGCGTTTCTCGATCGCCTGGTGCGATTTCTGGTCGAGGAGCGTAGCGCGGAGTTCATGCGCCGCATGTTTGCGCGCGCCGCCGAAGCGCTCGGCGCCATCGAAAGCGCGGCCGGCGAACGTCGGCAGCTATTGATGCTGCAGCAGAGTCTGGGTACGACCCCGCCGTCGTCCGCAGCGCGCGCGGCTCCGGCATCGGAAGACGCGGCCCCGCCCTTCTCGCGCTGCGCCATCTGCGCCGAGATCGAGCGCACCGTCCGCGAATTCCTCCAAACCTATCAATACGCGATCATCGTCGATCAAACGGAGCGCGACGCACTGCGCGCGGACGGCGGCCTCTGCTCCTTCCACACTTGGCAATACGCGACCATGGCAAGCCGGCACGGCACCTGCGTCGCCTTTCCCGGCGTGCTGGAGCAGCTGGCGGAATCGTTGCGGGCCGAACTCAAGGTCACGGACGGCCACAATCTGCGCCGGATGATCGGCCAATTGCCCGCTGGCAGGACCTGCCGCCTTTGCCAAGTGCATGAGGCGGCGGAACGCACGGCGCTCGCCGGCGCCACGGCCATTGCGCGCCGCCTGATCGGGCATGACGCGAACGTTCCCGCCATCTGCCTTCCCCATCTTGGCCTCGTCGTGGCTGGCCTCGACGAGGGAGCAGGGCGCGCGCTGCTTGCGCGCGTCGCCGCGTCTTGGGTGCGGACGGCCGAAGACATGCGGCGTTACGCGCTCAAGCGGGACGGATCGCGGCGCGCCTTCACCACACAAGACGAGATCGATGCTGACCTGTGCGGATTGCGCGCGCTCGCCGGTCATCGGGCGCTCCATTTCGTGGGGCGGGTGCGATGACCGGCGCGAGTATCCTTTTCATCGATCACGACGCCGCCGACCTCGCCCGGACGGCGCCGCCGCACTTCACCGACCTCTATCTCGATCAGATCGTCAACGCGATTGTGGCCGGCAAAGAGTTCTACGATCTCAAACCCTTCTTCTACGAACCGCTGCATGATCCGGATGCGGTCGCGTTCCGCCACGAAGTCCTGCACGACCTCGACTCGGCTGCGGCCTACGGCGTCGTCCGCCATTTTGCATGGCGTATGGAGAGCGTGCGCAAGACACTCGGCGAAGTCAGCCGCCGCTACAATCAGCTCCAGAAGATGCGCTGGTTTCTCAATGCCGCAATCGCCTATGGCACCGCGGTCGAGGCGCTGCAGTCGGGCTTGCAAAAATCGGATGTCGCGTCGCGCGGCCTACGGCGCTTTTCGGATTACCTGGCCGCCTACACGGCATCGCCCACGTTTCGGGGTTTTGTGGATGCTGCGCACGCCATCGATGCCGCGCTTTCCCGGGTCCGCTATAGCGTCTTCATCGAAGGCTTGCGCGTGACCGTCGAACCCTTTGGCGACGAAGCCGATTATGGCGCCGAAGTCGCCAATCTCTTCGCGCGCTTTGAGGGCATGGCCGTCAAACCGCATGCCTTCGAATTTGGCGAGTCTGCCGACGTCAATCAGGTCGAAGGCAACGTTCTACGGCTCGTAGCCAGAGCCCACCCCGAGGAGTTCACCGCGCTCGAACGATACTATGAACATCATCGGGATTTCCTCGATCCCGGCGTCGTCGCGTTCGACAGCGAAGCGCAGTTCTATCTCTCCTATCTCGACTATATCGCGCGTCTCAAGGACCGTGGATTGCCGTTCTGCTATCCGCGCACGAGCGCCCAGAACAAAACCGTCCGCGTCAAGAACACCTATGACCTGGCGCTGGCTCAAAAGCTGATTGCCGACGATAAGACGCCCGTCCCGAACGATATCAGGCTCGAAGGCTCCGAGCGGATCATCGTCGTCACCGGTCCCAACCAGGGCGGCAAGACCACGTTCGCGCGCACCGTCGGACAATTGCACTATCTGGCAAGCCTTGGCTTGCCCGTGCCCGGTTCCGAGGCGCAGCTCTACCTCCCCGATGCGATCTTCGCGCATTTCGAACGTGCCGAAGCGATGACGAACTTGACGGGCAAACTCCAGGACGACGTGGTCCGCATTCATGCGATTCTCGAGGCGGCGACGACGCAGAGCCTCATCATCATCAACGAGATATTCGCCTCGACGACACTCGCCGACGCCATCGCCCTGAGCCGGAAAATCGCCCGGAAGATCGCCGAACGCGATACCCTGTCAGTCTGGGTCACCTTCATCGACGAGATCGCCTCTGAAGGAAAGAAAACGGTCAGCATGGTGAGCACGGTCGATCCGGACAATCCGGAGGTGCGCACCTTCAAGATCGTGCGCCAGCCAGCCGATGGCCTCGCCTATGCGCTGTCGCTCGCCCGCAAATACCGCCTTACCCAGGAGCTTCTTGCGGAGCGCCTGAGGCGATGAAGGCTCGGCTCCTCTTCCCCGAGCGCGATGTTGCGTGGTCGGCGGCGCTGCCTTGGAGCGAGGCGTCGCTGCGGCAGGATCTGGCGCTCGACACGCTCTTTGCCGCCATGGCCGCGGGCGACAAGACCATTCTCGACACCGCGGCCAAAATTGTGCTGGCCGGCGTCGCGGGCGACCTCGAAACCGTCCTGTTTCGCCAGGCCATCCTCCACGATTGCAGCCGCAATCCGGCCCTCGTTCGCGAACTCTACGCGCTCGCGACCGAAGCCGCGGAGAAGGTGCGACCGCATTATCTGGGAGTGCTGGCGCGCTACCCGCATTGGGTCCTGACCGACGGCATCGACGAACTGACCATGTTCATGGACTATCTGAGGCGGCTGAAAGCCTTTGCGGAAAAAAACAGCCGCTTCTTCGTTGCCGACGGCTGGCAAGCATTCTTCGCGATGATCACGCACGAACTCGACGCGGCGTATCTGGCACAGGTCTCCCGGACGCTCGAAACGCTTCGTCCTCGGCGCTCCCTGCGCTTAAGCGGGGAGCTCGATCCGAGCGCCCGGCCGGCGCACTATCGCCTTCACCGCGCCGCGGACACAAAGGCGCGACGCTGGTGGATCGAACTGCGCGAATGGCTCTTCCCGTCCAAGGCGCCGCCCAACAGCTTCACGATCAGCACCCGCGACGAAGCCGGGCAAAAGTCCCTCGAACGCGTGCGCGATCAAAGCATCGCGTTCACCGCCAACGCGCTCGGCGAAGCGAAGGACCATGTGCGGAGCTTCTTTGCCGACCTGCGCGCTGAGCTCGCCTTCTACGTCGGATGCCTCAATCTGCAAGACCGACTGGCTGCCAAAGGCGAACCCATGTGCACGCCCACGATCCGCCTGCCGGAGGTGCAGGCGCTCGCGTTCCAAGGGCTCTACGATGTGGGCCTATCGCTTGCGCTCAGGGACCGCGTCGTCGGCAACAGCGCCGACGCCGACGGCAAGCGCTTTATCGTCGTGACGGGCGCCAACCAGGGCGGCAAGTCCACCTTTCTGCGCAGCCTCGGGCTCGCCTATCTCATGATGCAAAGCGGCATGTTCGTACCGGCCGAAGCATTCGACGCGAGCCTGACCCAGGGCCTCTTCACGCACTACAAACGCGAAGAGGACGCCAGCATGGACAGCGGCAAGTTCGACGAAGAGCTGAAGCGCATGAGCGCGATCGTCGATCACTTGATGCCGCACGCCCTGATGCTCTTCAACGAATCTTTTGCCGCCACCAATGAACGAGAGGGTTCGGAAGTCGCGCGGCAAATCACCGGCGCCCTCATCCGCGGCACCGTCCGCCTGGTATGCGTGACGCATCTCTTCGACTTCGCGCAACGCCTCTATACCGAACACTCCGGCGAAGGTCTGTTCCTGCGCGCCAACCGTCATGAAAACGGCAACCGCGCATTCCGGCTGACCGAAGGCAAGCCTTTGCGCACGAGTTTCGGCGAGGACATCTACGCCAAGATATTCGGTTCGGACGGTTGAGGTACTCCCTTATGAGCGCCAAGCTTCCGCCCAAAAAACCAGAGAAAACCTGACGTTTTCGTTCAATCGCGTTGAATCTCGATGATAATAATTTCAAGGACTTAAATTCTTGCCGTACCTGCTCGTACCTCTAACGCGCTCATAGCGCACGCACGCTCGCTAGTTGGCGGCGTCTGAACCGGTTCAGCGCGGACGGGAAGCGCCGTCGAGCATCCGGTGGCACTGAAGGTACGCGAAGCAGCGCACTCGCAGGAGCGAAGGGGGCCGCGTGCGACCGCCAGATGCTCACCTTCTCAGCTTTGTTTCTTCGGGCGCCTTGGCGGCAGCTTCACGCGCGGTGCGGGCGATCCCTTCGAACGCTGTGACCGCCGAGTTCTGTCGCGCTCCTGTTCGGAGACTTCAAGCGAAAGTTCTGGAAGCTGGATCTTCCCATGTTGCTCCAGCGTAGAAAGCTTTCCCGCTTCCGTCGCCAAGCTTACGAGCAGTTTGAGCGCGGATATCGGGCTTCCCGTCATATTGATCAGATGTTCGATCTCGAACTCACTCAGTCCTAGCGACGCGCCCAATTTGGATGCAAGGATAGTTGCAGCTTCGATATGCGCGCTTTTGATCGTGTCGCCGTCGATGCGTTTCGGCGGACGTTCTAGGCGATTTTCCCGAAAGAATTTTCGCACTTTTTCGAGAAGATCGAAGAACTCGCTGCCGAGCTTCACAAACGCGCGTGCCGAGTGCGCAATGAGTGCGAGCGCTCCGGCGCCGCCGGCGAACTCGATTATGCCGGGCGAAGCAATTCGGATTTGCTTCAGGTTAAGGCGGTCGCTGACGGGAATACGAAAATAGAGGTCTTGCGCGAATTGCCTTCCGACAAAATCGGCAGACCAGAAGTACCGTTGGAACCGGCTTCTGGTTGAATCGTCGACGAGAGTAGACGGATGAATCCAGTAGAAATACGCGTATGTTTCTTTGAACGCTTCAGAGAAGGTCGAAAGATCATCGATGTCCCAAGCGCCATCGGCGAGGACCGTGTAGTTCACGAGGTTGACCATGGAATGCCCCTGTGACGAAAGCCCCGGTTGGGTCGACGCGCAATGAGCCCGCGCTAGCCGTCGTCATTCTAATTGGAGTCGCCCCCCACCGCGCGTTCGCGCGAGAAATCGAAGCCGGAAGGGCCGAAACGCCGGGTGGCTTGGCTCTGCGAGAGTCCGGTCCTGTCGCCTTCACGATGGGACGCGCCAGATATTTTCCTCCGGGTATCTGGACTCCCGCCGGGTCAATGTTCTTACTTTGTCCTCATGGCGAATGGCAAGTGGAGCAGGCATGGAAGGGGCGATTGCGAGGGCTAAGTATTCAGCGTGCGGCAGGATCTGATTTGCGCGAATTCTTCGGGGTGCCCCTCGATCTGTGCCCGGGAGCGATATCTGAAACTATAGCGCGGAATCCTAGGGCTCCTCGGTAGCCCTTCTCATCCAGAACGTTCCGCGCTCTTTGCCCCATCCTTCCTCGAGTGTCTTATCGCGAACCAAGCGTCTGCAGGCGTCCAGAACATCCCAAGGTACCTCGTCAAGTTCATCGGCCAACTCTACAAAGCTCGCCCGCTCCCTCGACACTAGAAGAGACATGATCCTTTGTCGTCTCTCCTCGAATTCAGCGTCGTGTTCGCTGCTACAATAGGAATCCCAATCGATCCATAAGATCCGTCCGCGCGAAAGAATAAAGTGACTGAGGCACCCTGTCGAACGATCGATTGATGGAAAGAGTGACCATGAGCCCCGCCGCCGGTACAAACGCCACGCGGGGCCGCTTTCAGGATCGAGATTGATCGACAGAACGTCTCCACAGCCGTCAGGGCAACGCATGACAAGCTGTCGCTGTCTGTCCTGCCGCACCACGATCGCGACGTCGCCAGCAGACTTCAAGCGACCAAGCGCTTCGCTGTAGCGCTCGACGGTCCCGAGAACGCGATATTGGGTGGCTTTCATGCGATCAGCCCGCTCGTGCGGGCAGTTCGTATACCGCGCCTCTGCCAAAGAAGAATTCTGGCGAGCAATTTACGCATCCTTCTCGCGGAGTGTCATCCAAGACGCGGACGACGCCTTGTATGCCTCTGTAAAATTGAGAGCGGGTTTTTGCCGGAACGCCGGCGACGGCGGATAGGAACATAGTAGTCGCCAACGACGTCACCGTCGAGTTGAGTGATATTACCGATGGCTGCTTTACACCCGAAGCTTCCAAGAAATACGGGTCAGCATTCCTTTGATTTTCATTGGCGAGATCCCAGCGCACTTGGTCTGGCGAGAGAATTCCACCCTGGCAAATCAGGCAGCTCATAGACGGCCCCAACATCTTCACACGTCCACCAAATTGCAGAACGTTGCTGTCATCGGCATCGATAGCGACACCCATGTCGATGCAGGGCAAAAAATATTGATAGGCCAGTTGATTGAGAAAGTGCCGACTTCCGTGCGAGTCCGTACAGCAAAATATGAAATCGACATCGAGAAGCCGTTTGCCTGTCGAACGCTGTAGAATATCTCCCCGGATCGCCGCGATTTCGGCATCGGCGACAAGCCGCTTGATGCTTCGTTTCGCGACGGCAACTTTGGGGCGGCCCACGTCTTTTTTTGTCGCACCAACGACGCGGTTGAGACTGGTTGTGTCGATAGTGTCGGGATCGATCAGGACGTAGCGGCGCACGCCAAGATGCGCTAGCGCCTGGGCGATTAGTGATCCCGTTCCGCCTAGCCCGACAATTCCGATTCTAAGTCCCTGCATTGCGCGCTGACCCTTTTCGCCAAACGCGCGAACTTGGCGATCGTGCTCGACAGAAATGCCGTCCTCATCCTGTGCGAAGAAGCGAACCACTGAACGGCCGACGGAGAAAACTTCCGCCGGTGTGTGGGTTCCGAGTTCGCGAGCGTTGATACCGTCGGCGCCGATCAAGAGGGACAAGTGAGGGACGCCCTTCACGCGATTTTGCGCGTAACTCGCGAGCTCGCGTTCGGTATCGTCGTCGGTCGGCGAAAACACAGGAATGCCCCGAGCGCGCGGATGGCTGTGGCAATATATCAGCGACAAGCCCTCAACACGCGCGCGCTTTTCGTGGATCAAGCGAAATGAGGCCGAGGGACGAACAAACGTCTCCGTGCGTGATTCATATTCGTCAGCCGTCGGCACGTGAACCGACTCAACGAGCAATCGCCAGTTGTCTTTGGAAACGCGGGCTGCGCGAGCGAGTATGAGCGCAAAGCTCTCCTTCGATTCTGCGCGAAAGTTGCCAGCAAGTTCTGGCAAGGTGTCGGAAGGAAAGACGAGCTTGATCATTGGACCGCCTGAAGCCTTTCCATGCAGCTACTGAGCCAGGAAAGGAGGTCGTGTTCGTTCGGCTGCCATTCGCCGCCAACGACGTGCCAGGAGAACCAGTGGCCCTTCAGTTGGGTCTCCGGAATTTCTTTATTCAACGCGCTGTTGCGCGGAAGCGCGTTGTTCGCGAGGAGCAGGTCAGGCTCCGCCCAGAAGCAATCCGGAGCGCCGACCGAATATGTCGATGGCGCGATGAAGCGGATTGAAGCGGCCGGTGCCGACCAGCCGGTCGGCACCAGACGTTGGGGGACGCATATCAGCGCGGCCCCCGACTTCAGGTATTCCAGCACGGCCTCGGGGTGACGTGCCTTCAGGCGTTTGAAATGCGCGTCGATAACCGGGTTGGACACGGCTTAGGCCCCGAAGTTTGCAGGCGGTTGATCGTAGAAATGCGGGAAATCGCGGATATGCACCTTGTCGCCGTCCTTGAGGGGATGATCGGGGCGATCCCCGCATTCCTCGAGAACGAGCGTGTGCTCCTTCTTGAAATGCGGGACGTGTTTGGCGATCACGTCCTTCAGGCCGCTCACCGTCATTTCGGCATGGGGTGCCTCAAGGCGGTGCTCGCCGAAAAAGAAGTGGCGATTTTCGTGGTGGTGATGGTGGGAGGCTTGGCCCTCTCCCTGGGCATGCGTGGCGCTCATGATTTTCCTAAAAAAAGCGAGTTTCGGCCGACTCCTTGCCAGCCTTGGGGGTGATATAGTACTTATATTTTAGCTATTCAATGGCTAAAAGATATATTTTTTTCGTTGACAAAATCCCCTGAAAAGACTAGATTTTCTCCAGAAGGAATTGGTGAGGCCCATGCTTACGAAGCGAACGATGACCTTGAATCTGACCGACACCGAGATGCGGGTCTTGGACGACCTCTCGACGCGGAAAGATGTCAGCAAGACCGCCGTGCTGCGGCAGGCGCTACGCCTTTACCAGATGGTTGAGGCGCGGATAGCGCAGGGCGAAAAGCTGATGTTCGAAAACGCTGCGACGAAGGAAAAGGCTGAGTTGATGGTGCTATGACGGTCACGACTAGCCGGGTTTATCTTCTCGAAGTCGCAAGCGATGAGCTTGTTGACGCTGAACTCCACGACGCGATTGAGGAAACTCACCTCGCGGATTGGGAAGCGCTTTGGAAGCCGTCCCTCGAGGAAGCCATCAGGCGTCTTCATAAGGCAGGTGTGCCACGTGATAAGTGGCCGCAAAGTCGGCACTGGGACTGGCGCGATAAGCTGAGTGAGATCGAGAAGCTGCTCGCCAAGCAGTGCTTCAGCGTTGTCTGCCAGGGCGAAACGCAAGGCTTGATGGCGGTCGATCTGACGAAAAGCGCCCGCGTCGGGGAGCAACGCGGCAAGCCGATCGTTTACGTGGACTATCTGGAGACCGCGCCGTGGAACCGGCCTGAGCTCTATAAGCCGCCGCGCTTTCGCGGCGTTGGAAGCATTCTGGTGCGTACGGCAATCGAGTGCAGTCAGCAGGAGGAGTTTAAGGGGAGGATTGGTTTGCATTCCCTGCCGCAGGCGGACCAATTCTATCGTGAGAAATGTGGCATGACCGACCTTGGGCCGGATTCTGCGTATCAGAATCTTCGGTACTTTGAGATGACGCAGGAACAGGCTCGGGTCTTTTCGGAACGGAGGTAGTTGAATGAAGCTCGTTGTGACAAAGGAATGGTGCCTAGCCGTCGCCCGACATGAAGGTGATGTCGAAGTCGGTGCTGGCCTCACTGCCTTTGATCCCGAGCCATCGAAGATTGTCGGGGGGCGGGATCAAGAGCCGGAGCTGGATGCCACGCGCATTGCATTTGGGCGTGTCATTCACCTGCTCCGGAGGCAGCGGCAGCTTAGTGTGGAGAAGCTGGCAGAGGACGCACGGATAGATCTGGAGGAGTTGGTGGCGATTGAAAACGATCCTCACCACCAACCGGAACCGCGGGCCGTTTCACAGCTTGCGCATCAATTCCGGGTTGATGTTAAGGCATTTCAGCAAATAGCCGGAAATGCCGTGGTCCGGAATTCGCGCGTGCGTGAGGAAGCGGTGCGTTTTGCTGCACGCTCGGGATCAATCGAAAAATTGTCTCGAGACGAAGCGGAGGCGCTTGAACATTTCATCGCTGCGCTGAGTTCAGCGAGCGATAAATCGGGTAAGCCGCGTTCGTGAAAAATCAGTTTCTTCGCAATGCGACGGCCAGTGACATCGACGAACAAGTCGAGAAGATATTGCGGGGGCTCGGTCATCCCGAGCCCCCGCTTCGCTTGGAAGAAGTGCGTGAACTGCTCAACCTCGACCGTCAGTTCTACACGACGAACGACACTGGCGTCCTGGCAGAGACCTTCAGTCGGTTGACAGTCGCCGGTAAGCAAGTCTTGGCACGCCCCATGCTGCTGGTAGACGCGATTAAGAAATGGGAATTCAAAGCGCTCTACCTACCCGATCGAAAGCGAATCCTAATCGACGAAGCTGTGCCGGCGCCAAAGATCCGCTGGATTGAAGGGCACGAGATCACACACGGCATCCTGCCGTGGCACGCGGAGCTCATGCTCGGCGACACCGAGCAGACCCTTAGACCGCTTTGCCACGAACAACTCGAAGGTGAAGCCAACTTCGGAGCCGGCCGCCTTCTATTCCTGCGTGAGCGATTTGGCATCGAAGCGCGGGATATGCCACTCGACATCACGTCGGTGCAGAAGCTTGGTCGTACGTTTGGCAACACGCTGACTTCCACGCTATGGCGGCTTGTGGAATCCGTCCACGCCGAGAAATTGGTCTTCGGCGCCATCACCTGTCATCCGCATCCGCTCCACCGGCCAGCGGATTTCGATCCGGCCGATCCATGTCGGTATTTCGTGCGTTCACCGACATTCGCGCAGCAGTTCTCCTGCGTGTCGGAAATCGAGGTTTTCGACGCGATAGCGTCCTATTGCCAAGCCCGTCGCGGCGGCCCTCTCGGTGGGGCTCAGATGCCCATTGTCGACGACAATGGAGACCGCCACGAATTCATCTTCGAGACTTTCTTTAATCACTACGAAGCGCTCACCATCGCCTCACGCCGCGCCTGATCCTCAAAACCACACTTGCCGAGTGCGCAACGTGCGGCCGCCGTTCACGCATTGCCCTTTGGTCCGGGTCTCGGCCGCACGGCGGCTATCTCGCACGCGGGCGGCGGCAATTCAGCCGCCGCATTTGAGAGTGGCCGTCCGGGCGCACACGGTCCCGCGGGCGTCGCCCCCTCCGGCGGGTGCGCCGCTTCGCGCTGACGCCGTTCGGCCGCTCGCCGGCACTGTCCCGCTGCGCTACCGCGCAGCTCCTGAGAGCCTACTTTATTTGATTGAATTCGACCGTGAAGCGCGAGGCGGCCCGCCCCCCTCAAAGAGCAAGAGGCATGCGCAGTCGCCGCGACGGGTTGAAGGTCGAGAGAAAGGCTCTCGGCCGCCCGTCGTGGAGACTACCCATGACTCAGTGGTCCAATGATCGTGTCGAAAAACTGAAATCCCTTTGGCGGGCCGGGCTCTCCGCCAGCCAGGTCGCACTCGCCCTGGGCGACGTCACCCGCAATGCCGTTATCGGCAAGGTCCATCGCTTGGGGCTGGCCGGTCGCGACGGTCCGTCCCGCGTATTCCGGCCGCGTCCGGCTGCAAGACGGCGGCCAACGAATCCTTCTCACGCGCAAATCCAGGCAGCGGTGGAGGAAGAGCCGCTCAAACTTGACGACGGAAGATTTGTCACCATGCGTACGGTCGACAGGAGCATGTGCCGCTGGCCGCTTGGTGATCCCGCCAGCAACACGTTTCACCTCTGCGGTCGCAGTCCCAAGTCGGGCTCGCCATATTGCGAGGCTCATTCTGTGAAGGCTCATCAGCCAAATCGAAAACGCGCGCGCGCCAGCGACCGGGGGACTTTGGCCGATCGCCGCGCTCAATGACCGCGATCTCGCTCTTCCCGCGGACACCGAAAGGTAGAGGAAACGTCGCATTCCGCGACGGGCTAGAGATCGAGAGAGAGGCTCTCGGCGGCCCGTCATGGAGATTCCGTCATGACGAAATCAAACCCCAAGCTCGTTCTGAGTCGCTCTCAGGATATTCCGTTCAACAAGCTCATCCTGTCCCAATCCAATGTCCGGCGCGTGCAGGCCGGAATCTCGATCGAGGATCTCGCGGAAGATATCGCGCATCGCGGCCTCCTCCAGAGTCTCAATGTGCGGCCGGTGCTCGACACCAATAATGTCGAAACCGGTGTGTATGAAGTCCCGGCCGGTGGCCGGCGCTTCCGCGCCCTGGAACTTCTGGTCAAACAGAAGCGCATGGCCAAGTCGACGCCGGTACCGTGTGTGGTACGCGAGAGCGGCGAGACCAGCGCCGAAGAAGATTCGCTCGCCGAGAATACTTTTCGCGTCGCTCTGCATCCGCTCGACGAATTCCGCGCCTTCCAGACGCTGAAGGACCAGGGTCTCGGCTATGACACGATCGCAGCGCGCTTCCGCACAACCGTCGCGGTCGTGAAGCAGCGCCTGCGCCTTGCATCGGTTTCCGAAAAGCTGCTCGCCGTCTACGCCGAAGACGGCATGACGCTCGAACAGCTCATGGCCTTTTCCGTGACCGAAGACCATGCGCGCCAGGAGCAGGTCTGGCAGAACGTCGCGGGCGGCTACAACAACGATCCCTATACCATCCGCCGTCTTCTGACCGAGGAGACGGTCGAAGCGTCGGACAAGCGTGCCCGCTTCGTCGGCATCCCAGCCTATGAAGCGGCCGGCGGTGTCGTGATGCGCGACCTTTTCGACGAAGACGATGGCGGCTGGCTGCAGGATCCGTTGCTGCTCGATCGTCTGGTCGCCGACAAGCTCAAGGCCTCCGCAGAAACCATCGCCGCCGAAGGCTGGAAATGGATTTCGGTGGCGCTGAGCTTTCCCTATGGTCATGACAGCGGCATGCGCCGCCTGTCGGGAACGATCGTCGATCTGAGCGAAGACGAGCATGCGACCCACGAAGCCCTTCGCGCGGAAATGGAACGCCTCGAAGAACACTATGCCGACGCCGACGAATTGCCCGACGACGTGGACCAGCGGCTCGGTGAGATCGAAGCGGCACTCGAAGCCTTCGAAGACCGCCCGATGATCTTCGATTCCGCGGATATCGCCCGTGCCGGCGTATTCATCAGTGTGCGCAATGACGGCACACTCTTGATCGAGCGGGGTTTCGTTCGCTCCGAGGACGAAACCCCGGTAGCGAACGCCGACGTCAATGCCGTCCCCGACGAAGACGCGCCATCCGCCGTTGAGACGCCCATCCGGACGATCATCACGCTCGGCGGCACGCCGCAGGATGAAGCCGCGGACGAGGAGGAGGACGGCATCAAACCGCTGCCCGATCGCCTCGTCAGCGAGCTGACGGCGCATCGCACGCTCGCCCTGCAGGAGGCAGTCGCGAACCACCCTCGCGTCGCGATGACCGCTCTGCTCCACAGGCTGTGCCTGGACTGCTTCTATCACACGCCGTCGGGCACCTGCGTGGAAGCCTCTGTTCGACGGGTCTATCTGCCGATTCAAGCACCCGATTTGAAAGACAGCGCCTGCGCCCAGGCGATTGCCGGTCGTGACCAGCGCTGGAAATCCGAGATGCCGGAGCATCAGGACGGTGTGTGGGATTTCCTCGATGGACTCTCCGAAGATCGGCGCCTGGCGCTCCTTGCACATTGCGTCTCTTTCGGCATCACCGCCCTGCAGGAACGCGCCGATCGGCCGGGCGCATCAGGTATCTCCGCGTATGTCGTCGAACGTCGTCTTGCCAGTGCCGATCATCTGGCGCGGGCGGTAGGTCTCGACATGGTGGAGGCGGGATGGCGGCCGACGGTCGAGAACTATCTGGGCCGCGTTACCAAGCTTCGCATCCTGGAAGCCGTGCGCGAAGCGAAAGGCGAGCAATCCGCACAGCTCATCGAACATCTCAAGAAAGGCGAGATGGCGAAGGAGGCCGAACGCTTGCTTGATGGCACCGGCTGGCTGCCTGAACCTCTCAGGTTCCGCGATGTCGTCGACGCCGACGATGGCAACGAGACAGGCGAAGCCCTGCCGGAGTTTCTCGCCGATGACGCACAGGCCGCCGCCGAATAGGCAACGGCCCCGCTGAATCCTCTGCAACCCTGAGCCCGGCCACCGCGCCGGGCTCTTTCATTTTGGAGATCCATCATGACTGACGAAAATCCCGCGCCCCAACCGGCCTTCGATACCGAAAGCTGGCTTGCCAAAGAGCGCGCGCACGCCGAGCTCGCCCAGTCGATCCGGCCGATCAACAAAGCGGTCCTGTTCGACACGCTTGCCGCGGCCGGCATTGCCGTCGTCGTCGTCACCTTCGACGGCTATGGCGATTCCGGGCAGATCGAGAACATCGAAGTTCAGGGCGAAACCATCGATTTGCCCACGGCTGAGATCGAGTTTGCTTCTGTCGCGTGGGGCAATCTCGAAATCACCCGCCATCGGCTCAGCGTGCGAGAGGCGCTCGAAGCACTTGTCTACGCCCTTCTCGAACAGACGCATTGCGGCTGGGAGAACAACGAAGGCGCCTATGGCGAGTTCACGTTTGTTGTCGCCGATCGCACCGTCACGCTCGACTACAACGAGCGCATCGAGACCTCCGAATACACGCAGCACGTCTTCTGAGGGAGGCTATCATGGGTCATTGCTATCACCATGCGCTGTCCTCGGCCAAGAAATGGGGCGGCACCGCTGAAGACTATCTGCCGCTGCATCAATGGTTCGACGAACCGTCGAAGCTCATCACCGCGGACTTCCGGCATCGGGCACTACGCCACCATGCCGAAGGCATCTTCATGCTGGAGCGGTTCTTTGGTTCGGCCATCACCATCTCGACGGGGCGGGTCGTTCCCGTGCGACTGATCGGCGAACAGCACGTGATTGAGGATCTCGGATTCATTCCGGGCTTCGCGGACTGGGTGCGCTGTATCCGGCCCGAGCCCTGGATGGGCCGGGCGCAACCCCTTCACAAGCTGGTCGATCCTTTCGCGGCGGCCGCCTGAACATCTCGGAATCTTCCCCTTTTCGCGAACCCGGCCTTATCACGAGTGCCGGGTTCGCTCTTTTGGAGACCAACCATGCATCTCAATGACTGGCAGAAAGCCGTGGCGCGGACCTACAGCGATGGCGACTACGCAGATTTCGCAGAGACCGGCGAGATCGGCGACAGCGAGCTCGATCAGTGCGGCGACACACTGTTCGAGTTTCTGATGCTGGAGCCTTCGGATGCGGAGGATTGCGACTCGCTCGAGGAAGCCCTCCGGCGCGTCGAATCTGCATGGCGCCGACTCGATGACGCGCTCCGCGTGCTGCAGGCCCTATGAAGTGTCTTGCCGTCCCCGGATGACCTTCCCGTGAGAGTGAGAGGACGGCCGAGACGGGATTGAGCCGGACGGTTCCAGAGAGCGCCGCGCCGGTTCGTCCCGTCTCCGCTCTCGGAGTGTCCTCCATGTCGAGAACATCGTCCCATGTGGATTTCGATTTCCGCAAATCCGTCGCCTATGACGCTCATGCGAAGAGCCTGTTCCACACCTTTGCCCGATGCCAGCTGCGCAAGCTCGCCATCGCGCTCCGCCTTCCCCCGCATGCTTACGATCTGCGCTCCAACAAGGCCGGCATCGCCGTCTCGGGCGAGATAACGCTCCATGCCGACCATATCTATGTTCAGGCAAGCCAGCCCTTCGGCAGCTTCGAATCCGGAATCCTCATCCGCACCTGCAACGGCCGCAAAGACTATGTCGGCGGACCGAACAACTTCGCCTCGCTCGATCTTCTGCGTGAACCCGCGAAGCTTGCGCGCGTGGTCGAGCAGGTTTCGCACGGAGGCTGCCCATGAAAAACTCTGAGCTGTTGATCACGAAGCCCCAGGATCTCGACCCGCTCGAGAAGCAGCGTCGCTACATCCTGCGCTGTCTCGTCCAGAAGAACGCCTGTCCCAATTGCGGGCACATGCTGAACTTCTTCGAAGGCGCCGGCATCGCCATCGACGACTGGCGGGACAAGGCGGGCAGCACGCCTTGCCGATGCACGACCTGCACCCGCGCGCTTCACTATGTCGTCCCGTTTCTGGTGCTGAGCGGGAATGGCGGCTGGCATTGGCATCTCGTGCCGATCGGTCCCAAAAAGTGAGAGGCCGGCCGGGAGGGGTTTGAACCGGGCAGGCTCAAGAGAGCGCTTGCCCGTTCGCCCCTCCCCGCTCTCCTGAAGGCCTTTCTCATGAACTCCGTGATCCTCTCGGCTGCGCTCGCGGCCGCTACGCCCGCACGTGATGCGTTTCCCATCATTCGCAAGGCCGTCGAGCAATTGCTCGGACCGGTCTCCCGCGGCGAGGCAATTTCCTCCGAATTGTTGCGCACGGTGATGACCACGGCCTTCGGCGGCAGCGACGCCGAAGGGTTGTGGGACTGGAAAACCGCCTACGACGTCTGCGAAGTCGTGCAGATCCAGTTCCTGCGCAAATTCGGCAACGCCATTCGCGCCCGTGCGGCGTCTGCCGCCGCCGAACTCGCGATGCACACGCGCATCGCCGCTCTCTTTCCCACCCACACGCGCCGCTCCGAAGAGAGCCAGGCTCTGCAGCAATTCTCGACGCCGCTTCCTCTGGCGTTCGTGGCAGCACAAGGCGCGGCCATTACGCCTTCCGATCTGGTGCTCGAGCCGTCCGCCGGCACCGGCTTGCTCGCGATCTTTGCCGAGCTTGCCGGTGCTGCGCTCGCGCTCAACGAGCTCGCCGACAATCGTATCACGCTGTTGCGTGGCCTGTTTCCGGCGGCGTTGGTGACCCAGCACGACGCTGCGCATATCCACGATTTCCTCGACATGTCCGTGCAGCCGAGCGTGGTGCTGATGAACCCACCCTTCTCGGCGGCAGCCCATGTCGAGACCAAAGTCGCCGATGCCGCGATGCGCCACATCGCTTCGGCGCTTGCGCGCCTCACCGATGGCGGACGTCTCGTTGCCATCACGGGCGCCAATCTCGCGCCAGACAACCTTGCCTGGCGTGACGCCTTCGTCCGCCTGCAGGAGCGTGCCCGCATTGTGTTCTCGGCCGCCATCGACGGCCGTGTCTACGCGCGCCACGGCACGACGACCGAGACGCGTCTGACGGTGATCGACAAAATCCCGGCGGTGGACGCGCAGACGTTTCCGCCTTCGCCCGGGATGGCACCCGATACGGCGACACTGCTCGGCTGGATCGCCGAACTGCCGCCGCGCCCACCCGTCGCGGTCTCGCAGCGTGTAGTCCACCCTGCTATCAGCGGCACGGCGCATCAACCTGCGGCTCGGATCGCAGTTTCGCAATCGCCGACCGAAATCACCGGCGTCGAACTTTCCTACGAGACGGTCGACTGGACCGCCGCCGACCACGGCCATCTGGGCGAGTCGATCTATGAGAGCTATGCGCTCCAGTCCATTCGCATTGCTGGCGCATCGCCGCATCCGACCAAACTCGTGCAATCGGCCGCGATGGCGTCGGTCGCGCCACCCAAGCCCACCTATCGCCCGCGCCTGCCGTCGATCATCATCGAACGCGGCCTTCTCTCCGACGCCCAGCTCGAAAGCGTCATCTATGCGGGCGACGCACACGCTGCGTTCCTCGCGGGGGCATGGACGGTGGATGAGACGTGGGATCTCGTCTCGGCGGCACCCGACGATGCGAAAGACGCCGTCCGCTTTCGCCGCGGCTGGATGCTGGGCGACGGCACCGGCGCCGGCAAAGGCCGCCAGGTCGCGGGCATCCTCCTCGACAATTGGTGTCAGGGCCGCACCCGCGCGGTTTGGATATCCAAATCCGACAAGCTGATCGAAGACGCCCAGCGTGACTGGTCCGCACTTGGCCAGGAACGCCTGCTCGTCACGCCGCTGTCGCGGTTTCGGCAAGGCACGGCGATCCGTCTCGTGCAAGGCATCCTATTCACCACCTATGCCACGCTGCGTTCCGACGCCAAAGAGGACAAGGCTTCCCGCGTCCGGCAGATCGTGGATTGGTTGGGGCGCGATTTCGACGGCGTCATCGTGTTCGACGAATCCCATGCCATGGCCAATGCGGCGGGCTCGACGTCCGATCGCGGCGACAGCGCGCCCTCACAGCAAGGCCGTGCAGGCTTGCGCCTACAACATGCACTGCCGAACGCCCGCATTGTCTATGTGTCGGCGACCGGCGCCACCACGGTTCACAATCTTGCCTATGCGCAGCGCCTGGGCTTGTGGGGCGGCACGGATTTTCCGTTTGCCACGCGCTCGGAATTCGTCGAAGCCATCGAAGCGGGCGGCGTCGCCGCCATGGAAGTTCTGGCGCGCGATCTGAAAGCGCTCGGTCTCTACGCGGCTCGCTCGCTCTCCTACGAAGGCGTCGAATACGAGCTTGTCGAGCACAAGCTCACGCCGGAGCAGACCCGCATCTACGACGCCTATGCGGCGGCCTTCCAGGTCATTCACAACAATCTCGATGCGGCACTCAAGGCCTCCAACGTCACCGGCGAGAGCGGCACGCTGAACGGCCAGGCAAAGTCCGCCGCGCGCTCGGCGTTCGAATCCGCCAAGCAGCGCTTCTTCAATCATCTGATCACGGCGATGAAGACGCCGACGCTGATCAAATCCGTCGAGCGCGACCTGGAATGCGGCCATGCCGCCGTGATCCAGATCGTCTCGACCGGCGAAGCGCTGATGGAACGGCGCCTCGCCGAGATTCCCACTGAGGAATGGAACGACGTTTCGGTCGACATCACCCCGCGCGAATACGTCCTCGATTATCTGAAGCACTCGTTCCCGACGCAGCTCTACGAGCCGTTCACCGACGATGAAGGCAATCTTTCGTCGCGGCCGGTATTCGATCACGGCGGCAACCCCGTGCAGTCGCGCGAGGCGGTCCAACGTCGCGATCGCATGATCGAGCGCCTCGCCGCGCTGGCGCCCGTCCAGGGTGCGCTCGATCAGATCGTGCAGCGCTTCGGGACCGACAAGGTGGCCGAAGTCACCGGCCGCAGCCGCCGTATCGTGCGCAAAGCCAATCGGCTCTCAGTCGAGAACCGCGCGGGTTCGGCCAACCTCGCCGAAGCGCAGGCGTTCATGGACGACATGAAGCCGATCCTGGTCTTCTCCGACGCGGGCGGCACAGGACGTTCTTATCACGCCGATCTCGGCGCGAAGAACCGGCGCCTGCGCACACATTATCTATTGGAGGCGGGGTGGAAGGCCGACACCGCGATCCAGGGCCTTGGCCGCTCCAATCGTACCAATCAGGCGCAGCCGCCTCTGTTCCGGCCGATCGCCACCAATGTGAAAGCGGAGAAGCGGTTTCTCTCTACCATCGCCCGGCGCCTCGACACGCTGGGCGCCATCACCAAGGGCCAGCGCCAGACCGGCGGCCAGGGACTGTTCCGCTCCGACGATAATCTGGAATCCACTTATGCCCGCGCCGCGCTGCGCCAGCTCTACCTGCTTCTTTATAACGGCAAGGTCGAGCACTGCTCGTTGACCACCTTCGAGGCGGCGACCGGGCTGTCGCTGACCGATCGCGACGGCAGTTTGCGCGAAGAATTGCCGCCGATCACCACGTTCCTCAATCGGCTGCTCGCGCTCACCATCGACATGCAGAACCATCTCTTCGAGGTGTTCGAAGGCTTGCTGCGCGCCAAGATCGAAGGTGCGATTGTCTCGGGCATCTATGACCGCGGCCTCGAAACCATCACGGCCGAAAGCCTTGTCATCACGGATCGGCGCACGCTCTACACCCATCCCGGCAGCCATGCCGAGACTCAAGTGTTCACCATCCGGCGACGCGACCGCAACCAGCCTTTGACGCTGAACGAAGCACTGGACCACGCCCGCGAACCGCACGCCCTGTTGATGATCAACAGCCAGTCGGGCCGCGCCGCGGTCCAGGTCGGCACCCCAAGCCTGATGCTCGATGACGGATCGGTCGAACGGCGGGTGCGCCTGCTTCGCCCGATGGAACGCCCGGCCATTGCCGTCGAATCGCTCGAGCATACGCATTGGGAAGCCACCGACCGCGAGACGTTCGCGCATGCGTGGAACGCCGAACTCGCCGAGTTGCCGGCCTTCACCGAATCCGATCTGCATATCGTCACCGGCTTGCTGCTCCCCATCTGGAAGCGCCTGCCCAACGAGCATTGCCGCGTCTACCGGCTTCAGACCGACACCGGTGAACGCATCATTGGCCGCCCGGTGTCACTCGCCTGGGTTGCCACAGCCACGGACACCGGCGCCGCCGCCATCTCCGTGTCCGAGGCCTGGTCGGCGGTGCTCGATGGACGCTCCATTCTCTCCTTGCAGGACGGCATGCAGCTTCGCCGCGTGAAGGTGATGGGCGCGCACCGCATCGAGCTGATGGAATTCAGCGACGGCATGGTGGACCGGCTCAAGACCTTCGGGCTGATGTCTGAGATCATCGCCTGGAAGCTTCGTCTCTTCGTGCCGACCGGCGCGAATGGACCGGAGGTGCTGGCCGCATTACTGGCGCGCCATCCGTTGACCGGCATCGAAGACCGGGGCGCGTGACATGAACGCGCCCGGTTCCGCAGCCAGACTGTCTCAACAACTCGCGCAAAATGCCGAAGCCGTCTGCCGCCACTATCTCTCCAACGGCCGACGGCAAGGCCGTTATTGGCTGGTCGGCGACGCCGACAACCAGCCCGGCCGTAGCCTCTATGTCCGGCTGAAGGGTCCGGACAGCGGCAAGGGCGCTGCCGGCAAATGGACGGATGCCGCTACCGGCGAACATGGCGATCTGCTCGATCTCATTGCGCGCAATCGTCATCTCGATCGTTTGCGCGACGTGCTCGACGAAGCGCGCGCGTTTCTGAGCCTGCCGCAGCCGTATCCATCGCAGGGAATGCATCATCGGACACCCGCGCCGCAAGGCTCGCCGGCATCGGCCCGGCGGCTGTTCGCGATGTCGAAGCCCTTACACGGCTCGATTGCAGAAGCCTATCTGCGCGGACGCGCCATCACGCATCTGGTCGACTTGCCGGCGCTGCGGTTTCATCCGCGCTGCTACTACCGCGCCGATGAGTTCGCCGAGACGGAAACATGGCCCGCACTCATCGCGGCGGTCAGCGATTTGCGCGGGCATCTCACCGGCGTCCATCGCACCTGGCTCGACCCGTCCGGCTTTGGTAAGGCCCCGATCGCAACGCCCCGGCGCGCGATGGGCCATCTGCTCGGCAACGCCGTGCGCTTCGCTCCTTCGCCCGCTTTCGCGGGCTTCGGGGGACGCATCGGCATCGCCGGCGATGTGCTCGCCGCCGGCGAGGGCATCGAGACCATGCTATCGTTGCGGTGCGCGCTGCCGCTGTTGCCGATGGCCGCGGCGCTTTCGGCCAATCATCTGGCCGCCATGCTGCTCCCGGCAACGTTGCGCGTTCTCTACATCGTGCGCGATGCGGATACGGCCGGCGATGGCGCGGTCGCCACATTGACCGCGCGCGCAATTGGTGGCGGCATCGCAGCGCGCGCGCTTTCGCCAATGCTGGAGGATTTCAACGACGATCTGCGCACGCTCGGGCTCTCCGCGCTGCGCGACAGTTTGCGCCGCCAGCTCGCGCCCGAGCATGTCGCGCGGTTTCTCGATCCGGCCGGGACGGGATGACGGCCTCGTATCATCACGCGTCGGGCCAACGCGTCTCCTGAACACCCAAGGCTCGCGCACGCGGCCTTCTCAAAGGGCGATCCGGCCAGAAGCGGAATGGGCCTGCAACAGTCGGGCACGGCTATTTTCCGCCGGCGCTGACGCGCCTTTGCATCGCCAGGCAAAATAGCCGCGCCCTCCTGTCCTTCGGCCGCGAGCCGCTGATGCGGCCCGCGGTTCCGGCCCGTTCGGCTTCCGGCTCAGGGATCGCCGAAGGCCGCGCGTGGTGCGCGGTCCCTTGGCAGACGGAGACAGCCATGACGCACAACGACGATTACGAACCCGATCACGCCTCTTCGCCCACCGACGAGGTGCTCACACAGCTTCAGCTCTTCGGGCACAAGTCGTTCTACGACGAACCGGACACGCGGCCTACGCCCGACGGCGACGAGATCGCGGGCGCCGTCGCCGACATCTTCGACGCCCTCGCCGGCACGCTCACAGACACGCGCCTCGAGCCGGACCTGCACGATCTGCTCTGGTCGATGGTCCATGCCTTCCACCGCGCCATCGATCGCGTCCAGCGTAAGCTCGACAACAACGAGGATGCCCAGAAGCGCAGCCAGCGCGAACAGGACGGCTCCGAAATCCGTTCCGTCGAACTCGAACGCTTGCTCGCGGACGGCGAGGTGCTCCTCGATCGCCGCGACAGCCTAGAAGCCTTCCGCGACGCCGCGGCCGACCGCTACGAGCAGATCACCGGCTCACCGTGGCGGCCGCATTCCGGCTCAATGGTCAACCGCCGCGCGATGACGGCGGCCGTCATCGACTCCAAGGACTTTCTCAACGCCAAACGGCGCAGCGAAACGCAAGTCCTCTATCCGACGGGCGCTCGCATCGCCTTCACGGGCGGACCCGACTGCAACGATCACGACCGCATCTGGGCGGCGCTCGACAAAGTGCATGCCAAGCATGCCGACATGGTTCTCCTGCACGGCGGAACGCCAACGGGCGCGGAACGCATTGCGGCCTGCTGGGCCGACGCGCGCAAGGTTCCGCAGGTCGCCTTCCGGCCGGATTGGAACCGCCATCACAAGGCAGCCCCCTTCAAGCGCAACGACGAGCTCCTCGAAGCCATGCCGATCGGCGTCGTCGCATTTCCGGGCTCCGGCATCTCCGCCAACCTCTGCGACAAGGCCCGCAAGCTTGGAATCCCGGTGTGGCGTTTCGGCGGGAGCGGCGCGTGAGCGCCGCCTTTCGTCTCTTCCGCGCAGAACGAACAGCCGATCACCGGCGGATTTCCGCGCCGTTTCTTTACGATTGTTTTTCCTCGATAAGCTTTACTGTTGCGCTATCATCCCTGCTTGCAGGTGCAGTCATGGTCGCCATCGTCCTGGAGATCGGCGTTTTTGTGCTGGTGTTTGCCGCCGTCTGCTTTGCATACGGAATCGGCCGACGCGCTCGGAACGCCTCGAATACGACGCTTGGCCTCTGCCCAATCCAGCAATACAGCCCCCCTGTCGATGCCGTTCTCGAATACCGCAACGAAGCCGGCTACAGGAGCTTGCGGCGTGTGAGCATTCTGCGATCACTGCGTCGGCCGGATGGACGGCTCTATCTGCTCGCGTTCGCCGGCAAGCCCGGCAAACCACGAACGTTCCGCGTGGATCGTATCCTCTGCATCGCAACACCGGTCGGCGAGATCGTTGATATGCTGGCCTTTCTGGTCGAGGAGCTCGGCATTCCAACAGAGCTCTGCGCGCCGCAGATAAAACCGTCCGGACAAAACAACGCCCTAACGGCCCAAACTTTACGACGTGTCGGCAAGCCTGCGGGCTGAATTCTCTATTGCTTCTGTCGACGCGAGATTTTGCCGACCGTGCGTTTCGCGCGCCGGGCCCCGGCAAGCCAAGCCTCGGCTTCACAGAAGCCTCGGCACGTTCCGCGCTTCGGTCCCTGTCGAGTATGCGGCCGCTCAGGCATCGCGCAAAGCGAGTGCGAGTGGTGGATATCACCCATCCGCACGATATTGGAGTCTGAGAGAGGCGGCGCGAGCTTCCCCCGTGCCACCTGCTTTGCCGCACTCACTTGTATCCCGCGCAACTTGCCTTGCGCCCGCTGCAACGATGACCAGGCGCAACATTGTGGCCATGGATTCCCATGCTCATGCCACATTGCTATAGTCATGTCTGCGCCGTGGTGGCCGGTGGAGGCGCGAAGCGTCGTTTCTTTGCACGGAGGCCACCACCATGATCATTCTCGGCATCATCCTCAGCGTCTTCGCCATCGCCTTCTTCTGCTGGCTCCTGTTCACGCTCGCCGTCTACGCTCTGCCGTTCTATGCGGGCCTGATGGCAGCTCTTGTTGCCTACCATCATGGTTATGGCGCGCTCGGCTCCGGCCTTATCGCCATCGTCGTGGGCGCCGGCGTTCTTGCACTTGGGCAGTTCCTGTTCGCAGCGGTGCGCCTGCCGATCCTGCGCGTTTGTATCGCGCTCATCTTCGCCATCCCGGCGGCAATCGCGGGCTATTACGCCACGCTCGGCATCGCGCAGATCTGCATGCCCGTCGGCACGCTCAGTCACATTCTCGCATGTGTCGGCGCGGCGCTTGTGGGCGGTACGGCGTGGTCGCGCATGACCGTCTATGGCCCGCCGGCAACCGGACAGGGCATGCACGATGACTCTGGTTCGCCGCGGCTTTCCTCCCCGGCCGGCGGTTAGATCACGCGATCGCCGTCACGTTCTTGACTGCTTCGGCGCAGCGTTGCGTTGATCGTGGGGCCCGCGTTTGAGCGCCGGTCCTCGCCTCCTCCGATGCCGGAAGCAGCACCGTCGCGCGGTCGACAATGCGAAGGCGGAAGCGTTGTAGCGCGTTCGGCCCTCGTCGAGGCAGCCCTTTCCGTTTCCGCGCCGGCGCTTCTCTTTCTTCGATTCCGACGTCGGCGATCTTGCCTGTGGCGCTGACCCATCGCCATGAGTTCTCCGGGATGCTGTTTGGCACGCGAGTCCATGCCGCCTCTCTTGGCTTTGATCGGGCCAAAGACCGGCTGCGCCTCGATCGCCTGGACGCAAGGGGGCCGTCAGACTTTCTTCCCCTGGGCTTCGCCCATTCCTCGCGAGCCAAGAAAGTCTGCCGTCCTCCCTCAAGCCCGCGAAGCGGATGCGTCGTCGATCGCCTTCGGCCTTCCGATCGCCATCGAGGCCGCGATGGTCGCGGGCTCGCAACAGCAAACGGAGATACTCAAATGGCTATCATCGGCACATTCAAGAAAGTCGCAGGCGGGTTCGAAGGCGAGTTCGCAATGCTGGCGCTGCAGGTCAAGGGCGTGCGCATCGTCGCCGAGACCAACCGCAGCAACGAAGACGCTCCCAGCCATCGCATCTTTGTCGGCCGCGCGGAGATCGGCGCCGCCTGGACGAAATCGTCGGAGAAGAACGAGGAGTATCACTCGCTCAAACTCGACGATCCGAGCTTCACCGCTCCGGTCTACGCCAACCTGGTCAAGGACAAGGACGGCGACACCTACAGCGCGATCTGGTCCCGCCGGCCTGGGAAGCGCAACGGCAACTGAAGCACCGATCTTCCAAGCCCCGTCCGGTTCGCCGGACGGGGTTTTTCTTTGTCATTGCAGTCCACGCGACACCGTCGTGACTCGTCCGTTGCAATCTTGTGCTTCCTCCAATGTCGGGCGCTGGCCGCGCAGGGAGCGTGACCGCTTTCGCAATCACAAAGCGCGCGCGTCGTCTCATCCTGCCATGAGGGCTCCCCGCCCTATCGCGTCAAGGCACGCTTGCGCTCTAAAGGCCTTGACGCGGGCGGACCTCATGACCGGCGAGCCGCCGTCGCTCACTTCAGAACGACGCACTCAGGAGCTCTCACCATGTTCAATCTCTTCACGCTGTTCCGGTCCGTGTTTCGGTCGCCGTCCCGTGCGGCCTTCGATTCCAGCACCGCGCCCTCCGAGCGGATTGCGCTCGAAGACGGCCGTTCTGTCAGGGCCTACCGTTTCGACGGCCAGCGCCTGCTCTTCGATGCCGAGCACGATTGGCGCTTCATGGGCTCTCTGCCCGGCAACGCGTCCCGCGCTACGATCGTCTCTGTCGCCGAGGCTTACTTCCGCGGCCTCGCGCAAGGCCAGGGCGAGTGGTCCGAACTCGGCCTCTCCGACGAATTTCTCGCAATGGCCCACGAATACGAAGCCGAAATGGCGCGCCGGCCCAAAGCCTGAGCAAGGGGGCTACGGCCCCCTTTATGCTCTCGCCATCCCGAGCAGGCGGCTGGGGAAGGCTCTTCAGAGTCCCATCGTACCATGCCGGATCGGACCAGGTGCAAGGATGCGCGGTGCCCCCGATTTTGCCGAGCGCAAGGCGCGCGCACGCGCGCGGATCATCTTCTCGCTCGACAAAATCGGCTCCCCCGCGCCCCGCACGGCGGCGCCTGGCGGCGTCCTTGACCCGGCCCAATCCGGCATGAGGGCGTGCTTCTGTCTCAAGACAGAAGGAGATCACGATGATTTCGCTTTATGACCACATTCAACAGCTGCGAGCCGAGCTCAGCGGTTGCATCATGACGCGCCGTGAGCGCGCGGACGTGCAGGCCGAGTTGGCGGCGGCACTCGCGGAGCAGGCGCGTCTCGACCGAGAACTCGACCGCGCGTTCGAGGCTCTCGACGGCAAGGATGGGAGGTGACCATGTGCAAAGTTCTCAACGCCAGGCAGGTCGGCAAGCAATCGACGCAGAGCCGCATCTATGTTGGGCGCCCCAGCAAATGGGGCAATCCGTTCGTCATCGGACGCGACGGCACGCGCGACGCGGTGATCGCAAAATATCGCGCATGGATCGTGCGGCAGCCGGCGCTGATCGCCGCGCTGCACGAGCTGCACGGCAAGGATCTCGTGTGCTGGTGCGCGCCCGAACGCTGTCATGCGGACGTGCTGCTCGACCTTGCCGCGCAGGGCCGCGGCGAGTGACGAGGGGTAGCCCACGCACCGTCGGCCGGTCCCGCCCGATCGCCACGAACGGTCTGTTGAGAAGCTCCGCGTTTAGTCTCAACATGGCGAGCGCAAAAGGGGAAGCGGTACATGGGGAAGCATTGGCGGATCGGCGCGGCGGCTCTTGTGGCCTTTGTTGTCGGCCAGCTCAACCCGATCGGATTTGCCTATTGGAAAATCGCGGAATGGCGTCTGCCGCAGATACGCGCTGAGAGCCTGGCGCACCCCACACCGTTCGAAAGCATTCCCCGCAGCAAATGGGTCGGCGAAACCGCAAATACGATCGCCTTCAACGACATCAACCACAACGCGCCGGTCCACATCCTGATCATACCGAAGAAGCGTTTCAACACCGTGCTGGATACGCCGCCCGCCATTGTCGCGGAAATGGTCGGGCTCGCAGTCAAGCTCGCGCGCGAAAAGCATATCGATCAGTCGGGCTTCCGTTTGGTGATCAACACAAATCCGCAAGGTGGACAAACGGTCTACCACCTGCACATGCACCTGTTGGGCGGTCGTCAAATGCATTCCTATGATTAGCAGACCGCGACCTTGCTTCGCTTCTTCGGCATTCGCGAGAAACGAAATGCAGCAAATACTTCGTAATCAACAAAGCGTTTGCCTTATCACTGCTTGTGCGGCTATAGCCTTGCGCGACCGCATTGGAGAATTTATGGCAAAAAAGACAGTGAAGCGCCGGGCATGGACAAAAGAAGACGTTCGCGAATTAAAATCCCTTGCCCGCCGGAAGATACCCGCGCCGAAGATCGCGCGTGCGTTCAAGAGAACGGAAGGCGCCATCCGGCAAAAGGCTTTGGTCCTGGGGATTTCCCTGAACTCGCGGCCTAATCGCTAAGCCGGCTCACGGCGATTACCGGCTTCGATTCGCAACGACCGTCACTATGATTTTGTACGTTTGCGGCGCGGAGCCTTTTCCGTTGCGTTCGACTTCGTAGACCTGACAACATCTTCGTCCAGAAGATCCTTTGGGCGGCAGCCGAGCGCCTGCGCCGCCTGCAACAGCGTTAGAAGCGTGACGTTCTGCTGTCCCCGCTCCATACTGCTGACATGAGCACGGTCCACGCCCATCAATTCGGCCACCGCCTCCTGACTGAGCTTGGCCGCGAGGCGCAAGCGGCGCATGTTTTGGCCGAAGACCATCCGGATATCCATCCGCAGGATGGAGGCCAATCGGGTATTTTATTGCTACGCATTATAATACGCGACATACTGGCTACGGCGCGGGCTGGAAGGAACTGAGGAGAATCATGCCGTCGCCACCGCCCGATCCGCCCGTCGCCGACACGGCGCCGACCGACCCCGTGCTGACCGGTTACGACGAGTTGCACAAGGT
>Ga0335074_10000219_pt1 | contig 87292 bp, 74 predicted proteins | sample Lox_Sample_23_FD_206715 | JGI IMG/M metagenome (GOLD analysis project Ga0335074, IMG submission 206715) | Soil microbial communities from Loxahatchee National Wildlife Refuge, Florida, United States - Lox_Sample_2.3 | ecosystem: Environmental > Terrestrial > Soil > Wetlands | place: USA... | reverse complement strand
GATCTGCAAGTCGCGTCGCAAGGGCCGCAGCTTGGCCTGCGAGAGCCTCTCGAGGGGCTGACCGGCCCACACGACCGTGCCCGCCGCCGGGCGTACGAGCTGCAACACCGCCCGCACGAGAGTCGACTTGCCACATCCCGACTCCCCGACGATGCCGAGCGTCTCGCCGCGCGAGAGCTCGAAGCTCACGTGACTCAGGGCCTTGAGCACCCGCGCGCGCCGGAGCGGGTACTCGACGTCGAGTCTGCCAATCTCGAGGACGGTCCCGAGGGAGGAGCGACCCGCGCGCGGCTCGGGTGCGGCGCGCGCGGCCTCGAGCAACGCGCGGGTGTGCGGGTGGCTGGGCGTTGCGAAGATGCGGGTGACCGGTCCGCTCTCGATGATGCGCCCCGCCTGCAGGATGGCGACCCGATCGGCGAGGCCGGCGACGACGGCAAGGTCGTGCGTGATGAGCGCAATCGCCATCCCCCGTGTGCGCTTGAGCTCGGCGAGCAGCGCGAGCAACTGCGCCTGCACCGTCACATCGAGCGCCGTCGTCGGCTCATCGGCGATGAGCAGCTGCGGATCGCATGCGAGCGCCATCGCGATCATGGCGCGCTGGCGCATCCCGCCCGAGAGCTCGTGCGGGTACTGATCGAGACGCCTCGCAGGATCGTTCATCTGCACGCGGGTGAGCAGCTCGAGCGCGCGCCTGCGCGCCTCGCGCCACGATGCGCCCCGGTGTCGCACGATCGGCTCGGCGACCTGATCGCCGACCGTGAGATGGGGCGCGAGCGAGCTCGCGGGGTCCTGGAAGATCATCGCGACACTCGCGCCGCGAACGCGGTCGAGGGCCCGGCGCTTGAGTCCCGAGATCTCGAGCGGGCCCAGTCGCACGCGGCCCGAGACGCGTGCGCTCGGCGGAGCGAGCCCCAGCACGGCGAGGAAGGCCTGGCTCTTGCCGGCTCCCGACTCTCCGACGACGCCGAGGCATTCACCCGGCTCGATGGTCAAGGAGAGATCGCGCACCACGGTGCGCTCGCCCGAAGGGGTGGCATAGCTCACCTCGAGACCCTCGATCGCGAGCGCTGGCACGTTCCCCACGGCGCGCCGCTCACTCGTGGCGCGGGTCGAGCGCATCGCGCAACCCATCGCCGAGGAAATTGCATGCGAGGAGCAGCGTGACGAGCACGCTTGCGGGCACGACCAGCAGCCAGGGCGCCGAGCTCATCTGCTCGGCACCATCGCGGATGAGGCTGCCGAGGCTTGCGAGCGGTTCCTGCACGCCGAGACCGAGAAAGCTCAGAAAGCTCTCGAACAGGATCATCTGCGGCACCGTGAGCGCGGCATAGACGACGACCGGACCGAGCACGTTCGGCACCACGTGCTTGAGCACAATGCGCGGCGTGCTCGCCCCGCTCGCGACCGCGGCTTCGATGAAGAGCCTGTGCCTGAGCGAGAGCGCCTGGCCCCGCACGATCCGCGCCATCGTGATCCAGCCCACCGCGCCGATCGCGGCGAACAGCACGTACGGGTTGCCCCGGCCAAAGAGCGTCGTGAGCGCGATGACGAGGAACAGATACGGCAGTGAGTTGAGCACGTCGACGATGCGCATCATCACCCCGTCCACTCGCCCGCCGAGAAAGCCCGCGGTTGCGCCCCACGCGACGCCGATCAGCACGCTGACCGCGGTGGCCGTAAGGCCGATCACGAGCGAGAGGCGCACGCCGTAGAGCGTGCGCACGTACAGATCACGGCCGAGGCGGTCCGTGCCGAGCCAGTGCGCCGAGACGAGGGGCGGAACCGCGATGTGCTGCCAGTCGAGCTTGTCGTAAGGAAAGGCACTCCACATCGGGCCGAGCGCGGCGAGCACGGCGATCGCGGCGAGCACGGCCGCAGCGAGCGCCGCGGAGCGGCTGCGCCGCAGACGGCCCCACGAGCGGCCCCACGCGCCCCGCTCGGCGACGGCGGCATCAAGCATGTCGCACCCGGGGATCGAGCCAGCCATAGACGAGATCGGCCGCGAGATTCGCCGCGAGCGTGAGGGCGCCGTACACGATCACCATCCCCATGACGAGCGGGTAGTCGCGGTCGATCGCTCCCTCCACGAGATAGCGCCCCGTCCCCGGCAGCGCGAAGACCGACTCCACGACGAGCGAGCCGGTGACGATCGCCGCGACGGCGGGCCCGAGATAGCTCACGACCGGTGCGAGCGCAGGACGCAGCGCATGCCGCAGGATCACCTGGGTTTCCGGAAGGCCCTTGGCGCGCGCGGTGCGCACGAAGTCGGCCCGCAGGATCTCGAGGAGACTCCCGCGCATGAGACGGGCGATGTAGGCAGCAACCGGAAGCGCGAGCGTCGCAACGGGCAGCACCAGATGCGCCGCATCGAGTTGCCAACCCGCCACGGCGAACCAGTGCAGGTCCACACCGAAGAGCAGCGCGAGCCAGGGGCCGACCACGAAGCTCGGCAACGCAAGGCCCAGCACCGCGCAGGCGGTCGCGAGGTGATCGAGCAGCGAGTGCTGCCGCAGTGCTGCAGCGATCCCGAGGGGAATGCCCGTGAGCAGCGCGACGACCACGGCGGCCGCCCCGAGCGTTGCGCTCACTGGAAAGCCTCGCGCAATGAGCTCCGACACGCTGACATCGCGCATCCGCAGCGAGGGGCCGAGCTGCCCGTGCAGCAGCCCCTCGAGGTAGCGCCCGTACTGCGCGATGAGCGGCCGGTCGAGGCCATAGGCGGCCTCCAGGTTCGCTTTAATCTGCGGAGGCAGGCCCTGCTCGGTATCGAACGGGCCGCCAGGGGCGAGCCTGATGACGAAGAAAGACACGGTGACGATGAGGAAAAGCGCGGGGATGATGGCTGCCGATCGGCGGAGCGCATACCCAAGCATGATTAAGTCACCGTGCGACCGACACCGCCGCGAATATACCCGTTGGACAGGCGGGCGCGCGCTTTCTAAACTTCGCCACCCCCAACACTCAGGTAATACCAAGCTCATGGAATCGACTCGACCCATTCGCGCGCTCATCCGGGGCCTCGAGGCGCTCGCCGTGCTCAATCGGCGCGACGGAGCAACCGTTTCCGAGGTCACCAGCGAGATCAAGCTGCCACGTACCACCACCTATCGCATTCTCGAGACGCTGAGCCTTGCAGGTTTCGTCTATCGAGATGCGACCGACGATCGCTATCGGCTCACGGTCATGGTCCGCACGCTCGCGGACGGCTTCGATGACGAGGCGTGGATCACCCAGATCGCCCGCCCCTGCATCAACGAGCTCTGCAAGGAGATCGTGTGGCCGATCTCGCTGTCCTCGCCGTCGGGCACCTCGATGCTCGTGCGCGACACGACGGACCATGCCAGTCCGCTCGCCGTCGAGCGCTTGAGCGCGGGCTTTCGTATACCGCTGCTCACGTCCTCCTCCGGGCGAGCCTACCTCGCCTTCTGCCCCGCCGAGCAGCGTGATTGCCTGCTCGAGATCCTCAGCCGCTCGCAGCGCGAGGAGGACCGCCTCGCGAGGAGCCGGCCGGAGGTGGAAAAGATCCTCGATGAAACGCGTGAGCAGGGCTATGCCACGTCCGTGCGCACGCGGCGCGTTTCCGAGGAGGTGGCCATGGCCGTGCCCGTGCTCGTCGAGGATCGCGTGCTCGCGACGGTCGCGGTGCGCTATGCCGCCTCGGCCGTGCCGCCGCGCGTCGCGGTCGAGCGCTTCTTGCCGCGGCTTCAGGATACGGCGCGCAAGATCCGCGTGAAGTTCGTCGAGCAGCAGCGCAGCCCATCGCACCACGAAGACCCCCCCGCTGCCGCGAACGGCTGATCTCACATGCGGCGAATCCTCGTCGGCATTAAGCGTGTCGTGGACTACAACGTGCGGGTCCGCGTCAAGGCTGACGGCAGCGGCGTGGCCATCGATGGCGTGAAGATGAGCATCAATCCCTTCGACGAGATCGCCCTCGAGGAGGCCCTGCGCATCAAGGAGCGCGGCGCCGCCGATGAGGTGGTGGTGGCGAGCGTCGGCACCGCGGAGTGCCAGCAGCAGCTTCGCACCGCACTCGCCATGGGCGCAGACCGCGCGCTCTGGGTCGATAGCAGCGCAAGCGGGGCGCCGGGAGGCGCTGCAGACCTCGAGCCACTCGTGGTCGCGCGCGTCCTGCTTGCGCTCGTGAGACGCGAGCAGCCGCTTCTCGTGATTCTCGGCAAGCAGGCGATCGATGAAGATAACAGCCAGACCGGGCCGATGCTCGCAGCGCTCTGGGACCGTCCCCAAGGGACGTTCGCCTCGAAGATCGAGCTCGCAGACGGCAGGGCAAAGGTGGTGCGCGAGGTCGATGCCGGCCTCGAGACGCTCGAGGTCGAGCTCCCGGCAGTAGTCACCACCGACCTGCGGCTCAATGTCCCGCGGTACGTGAAGCTTCCGGACATCATGAAGGCGAAGAAAAAGCCCCTCGACACCGTCGCCCTCGCCGGGCTCGAGGTCGATTCCCGCCCGCGCCTGAAAGCCATGCGCTTCGAGCCGCCCCCGCAGCGGCAGAAGGGTGTGCGGGTGAAGGACGCTGCGGAGCTTGTGGCCGCGCTCAAGCAGAAAGGGCTCCTCTGATGGCTCGCGTGCTCGTGGTCGCGGAGCACGATGGCAAGACGCTCAATCCGAGCACTGCCAAATGCGTCGCGTGCGCCCGAACGATACCCGGCGCCGAGATCACGGTCGCCGTCTGCGCGGTCGACGCGGCGCGCCTCGCGAGCGAGGCCGGCGGCCTTCAAGGGGTGCAGCGTGTCCTCACCCTCGAGGACCCGGCCAATGCGCATCCGCTTGCGGCGGTGCTGGCCCCGCAGCTCGCGGCGGCCGCGGCCGGCTACAGCCACGTGCTCGGACCCTCGACCACCTTCGGCAAGGACTTGATGCCGCGCCTCGCAGCGCTGCTCGATGCTCCGCAGGTGAGCGATGTCATGGGCGTCGAGAGCACGAGGCGCTTTCGCCGCCCGATCTATGCCGGCAACGTCATCCTCACGGTCGAGGTCGAGGAAAGTGCCCCGATCATCGTCGCGACCGTCCGTACGGCATCGTATGCGCCCGCGCCCACCGGCGGCGCTGCGACCATCGAATCGGCAAAGCCTGCCGCCAAGCTTCCGACACACACGACCTTCGTCGGCGTGTCCCAGGCGAAGTCAGATCGGCCCGATCTACAGACCGCGCGGCGAGTGATTTCGGGAGGCCGTGCCCTCGGGAGCGCCGAGGGGTTCAAGGTCCTCTACCGGTTGGCGGACAAGCTCGGCGCCGCCGTCGGCGCCTCGCGCGCGGCGGTCGATGCAGGTTACGTCCCGAACGAGATGCAGGTGGGGCAGACGGGCAAGATCATCGCGCCCGAGCTCTACGTTGCGGTCGGAATCTCCGGGGCCATCCAGCACCTCACCGGGATCAAGGACGCGCGCACCATCGTCGCCATCAACAAGGATCCCGAGGCACCGATCTTCGAGGTGGCCGATATCGGCCTCGTCGGCGACCTCTTCGAGATCGTCCCGGAGCTCGAGAAGCTGCTGTCGTAAGGGCGCAGGCGCCACTCGCAAAGGGCGAGGCCGGGCCCCGTTAACTCAGAGATTGGCGAGCACGTGCTCCGCGGCGGAGACCTTGAACTCCCCCGGTGCCTCGACATAGATCTGCTTGGCGACGCCGTTCTCCACGACGATCGCGAAGCGCTGCCCGCGCGTGCCCATGCCGAAGCGGCTCGCATCCATGGACAGGCCGAGGGCCTTGGCATACTCGCCGTTCCCGTCCGCGAGCATGAGCACCTTGTCCGCGGTATTCGCCGACTTGCCCCAGGCGTTCATCACGAACACATCGTTCACCGCCATGCACGCGATCGTATCGACGCCCTTGGCGCGGATATCACGCGCGTGCTGGAGGAAGCCGGGCAGGTGCTTGGCATCGCAGGTCGGGGTGAAGGCGCCGGGCACGGAGAACAGCACCACCTTCTTGCCCTGGAAGAGCTCCTCGGTGGAGATGTCCTTCGGTCCCTCCGCGGTCATCGTCTTGAAGGTGCCCTGCGGCATGCGATCGCCGGCCTTGATCGGCATGGAACGCTCTCCTCAGTTGCGGGCGACGGTGCCCACGGCGCTGCGCGCGCGCAGGGTCCACAGGTTCGCGAGCCTCACGAGGGTCGGGTCCCCGGAGACCGCGTGGAAGGTCTTGACCGCCTGGTCCTTCTTGCCCGCCTTGAGCTGCGCGATGCCAAGCAGTAGCCGAGCCTGGGCCTGGTCCTTGACACCACCCTTCATCAGGCCCTGCGCGAGCGCGTCTGCAGCCTTGTCGTACTGCTGGTAGCCAAGGTACGCGATACCAACACCCACGTCCTGCTCGCCGGTTGCAGCCGCCTGAGCATCCGCGGCCTGCTTGGAGAGGGATGCCTGATCCGAGGCCGCCCGCTTTTTCGCAAGGGCCAGCACGCGCTGCGCCTTCTCGCGGTCGCGCTGCTCGGTGAAGACATTCTTCGCATAGCCCTGCTCGAGAACATGCTCGGCGTCACCGGGAGAGCCCTGCTCGAGCGCGAGCTGCGCCATCTCCAGGTATTGCTGCGGCTTATTGACGGCGCCCACATCGTCGGCCAGGCGATAGATGTTGAGGATGTCGACGTCGCTTGCTGCGGCCTGCCGCGACTGGAAGAGCGAGCCGACGAGATTCTCCCAGTACTCCGGCTTCGGGTAGTAGGTGACCAGCCTCTCGAGCGAGTGCGTCACGCAAGGTTGATCCCCGAGCTTCACGCAAGAGCTGAGGATCAGCTGCAGCTGCATCTCCTTCGGCGTCTCGCCCTGCTTGATCTCGGTGTTCACCAAGTTGTCGGTGAAGTGCTGGGTGCCCTTGTAGTCGCCCTTCAGGTAGTAGGACTGGGCCACGACGAGATTGGTGGTGGCATCCGCCGACCCCACCCTGATGGCCCGATTGCCGTAATCGATCGCCTTCCCGTAATCCTTGAGCTGGTAGAAGATATTGGCAAGCTCCCGGATATCGCGATTGACTTCTGCGGGATCCGTCTGGCCGTCGTTGACCAGTGCTTCCATCGTCTTGGCGGCTGCCGGGAAATCCTTGGTTTTCGCGTACGCGTAGAGGGACAGCTCGTTGATGATGTGCGTGTCCCAGGCCGTGGGCTTGGGCAGTGCCCGCGCCTTGTCGAGCTCGGCGAGCGCCTCGCTGTACCTGCCGCTCTTGAGCTCCTCCTGGGCCGCCTTGAGCGGCTTGCCAAACGCCGGGCTGACCGTCGGCGTCTTCTTCTCGGCCGCGCGCACATGGAGGGGGTAGAGCGCGAGCGTCAGTGCTGCCGTGGCGCTCAGCACGAGCGCCGTCTTGAGCTGGGGCTTGTTCATGATGAGACTCGCCTATCCGTGCGCCCCGGAAGGGGCTACTGGCTGAATTCCGCAGTATTAGCAATTCCGATCTTGACCATGTGGTTCCGCTGAGCCGCCGCCAGCACCTTCGCGACCACGTCGTATTTCACGTGGCGGTCGGGGCGTAGGTGGATCTCGGGCTGCGGGTCCTTCTTCGCCTCGTCGCGGAAATAGCCCTCGAGCGTGTCCAGGTTCGGCACGACGTTGCCGTTCCAGACGATCGTGCCATCGAAATCGATCTCGAGATCGATCACCTCGGGCGGGGTCTGCGGCGGCGGCTGATTGAGGTTCGGCATGTCCAGCTTGACGGCATGCGTCATGATCGGCAGCGTGATGATCAGCATCACGAGCAGCACCAGCATCACGTCGATCAATGGCGTGGTGTTGATGTCCACCATCTCTTCGCCGGATCCCGTGCCTACGTTCATCGACATGTTGGCAATTCTCCGCCGTCTCAGTGCTGCATGGAGATGTATTTGGCGAGGCTGTTCTTGTCGGGCTCGGTGATGAAGCCCACCTTCACGACCCCGCCCCGCTGGATCGCGTACAGCACGCGACCGATCGACTCGTACTCCGCGTTCCTGTCGGCTCGGATGTGGATCTCGGGTTGCGGAACCCGGATCGCCGCCTCCTTCACCTTGTTCAAGAGATCCTGGGAGGTGGGTACCAGGCCGTTGTTCCAGTAGATGTTGCCGTTGGCGGTCACCGCGATGGTGATGTTCTCGGGCTTGGTCTGCGTCGGGATGTTGACGGCGTTCGGCAGATTGACCGGCACCATCTTGTTGATCACGGGAATGGTGATCAAGAAGATGATGAGCAACACCAGCATGATGTCCACGAGGGGCGTGGTGTTGATCGTGGAGTTGAGCTCTCGCTCGTCCTCGTCGCCCCCACCCGCGCTACCGACATTCATCGCCATGGATAGATCCTGCGCTTACTTGCGACCGACGGCCGCCGTGGCAGGAGCCGCCGTGGCCGTGACCGGACGCGCCGTGCTCACCTCGTTCCCTCCGACGCGCGCTCCGCCTACGAGATAGGCGTGCAGGTCGGCGGCGAAGTTCCGCAGGCCCTCGACGCAGGCTCTGTTGCGCCCGACGAGCCAGTTGTACCCGAGCACGGCGGGCACCGCGACGGCCAGACCGAAGGCCGTCATGATGAGCGCCTCGCCGACGGGTCCTGCGACCTTGTCGATGCTCGGCTGACCGGAGAGGCCGATCGACACGAGGGCTTGAATGATGCCGACGACGGTACCGAAGAGGCCGACGAAGGGAGCGGTCGAGCCGACCGAGGCGAGGAGGCCCATGCCGACCTGCAGCTTGCTGCTCGCGTTGTTGACGGCACGCTGCAGCGACATCGTGATCCACTCGTTGAGGTCGATGCGGTCGGTCAGCCGTCCGTCGTGATGCGACTGCGCGCGCAGGCCTTCCTCGGCGATGGCGCGATAGTCGTCGCCCTTCTTCAGGCGCTCGACGCCGTCCTTGATCGAGGGTGCGGTCCAGAACTGCTTCTCGGCTTGCCGCGCCGCCTTCTTGAGCCTGCTCTGATCCCAAAGCTTGACGAGAATGACGTACCAGGAGAAGAGCGACATGAGAAGCAGGATGATGAGCACCACGTGGGAGAGCATGTTCCCGTTGGTGATCAGTGCCATCGGGCCGTAGGGGTTGGTGACTGCAGCTGTGTTTTCCATGGTTTCCTCGGTCTTTGAAGCGAGGGGCGCGATGGCGCGCCCCTGTCATGAAATATTGCGAATCAGTCCGTCAATCTGAAGGTGACGTTGAACCTCGTGCACCCTGGGATGGCCCTGCCATCCTCGGTGGCCGGGTGGTAGCGCGCATGCGTCGCGTACCGGATCGCGGCTTGGTCGAGCCGCGATGACCCCGAGCTCCTCTCGATCGTTGGCGTCTGACTCACACGCCCGTTGGTCCCGGCGCAGGCGTGCACGAGCGCGGTGCCCGTCTCGTCCAGGCGCCGCGACACATCGGGGTAGTAGTCATCGGTGCTCCCCGAGCCCTTCAGGTCGAGGCTCGCACCCACGACGACCACGCGACGCGGTGCCGGCGCATAGACCTGCGGCTTCGGCTTCCTCACGACCGTGATAGCCGTGGTGTTGGACTCGGTCGGGACGTTGATCGCCACGTCGGGCGGCGGCACCTCGACCGGCGGCCGCTCCATCTTCGGCGGAGGCGGAGGCGGTGGCTGGTCGCGCTTCTGTACCTCCTGCACGATATCGGTCTGGATCGGTGGAGCGACGACGTTCATGACGCGGCTCGCCATGCCCGTCTCGAACACCACGAACAATGCGACCTGCACGGCGACGGAGATGATGAAGACGAGAGCACGTCGCGAGAAGAATTCAGGGTTGTGCTGTGTGTAGTAAGCCATGCTTGCAGCGGATCAGTGTCTACGGGTCGAGTTAAGTGGTCCGGCTCCGGGAAAGCGTCGCAAAGTAGCTACGTTTCGAGCCGGGCGCAAGTCCGGCGACTCGCTCGTCTCCCGGCAGCCGTGGCGCTGAATGATTCTTTGGCAACCGCCCCACCCGGCCGTCGTGGCGGGCGTAAGCGTCCCGAAGCGGACCTCCCCAGAAGCGTTTCTACCGTCATCGAAAAAGTATTGGCGACCTGCCGTGCGGCGCGCTCTCCGGCGCTGGGGCCACGCATCGACGTATCGCGTATGAACTCTAACCGCTGCCTCGCGCACTGACAACTCCGCTCGCGCACGAGAGGCTGCCGCACACGCAGCACACCCGCTCGGGCACCCGAGCGGCCTGCGGTGCAATTGCCCGCGATATGTCGCACGGTCCAAGCGTCCGGCATGCACCGCCAGACCTGGGGACAGCGTCGGTTGCGCCCCTGTTCGCACATGCGAGCCCCGAGCAAGTGATCTCCCTCGCCACCGAGTTTCGCAACCAGCCGGAGAACGTCCGTTCCCCTCGGGAGCGCCGAACCGGCGAAGCTCCTCGAGCGAATTTCGAAGGCAGCGTGGAGCGCCAAGCAACATGTATGCCTATCGCCTGCAAGTCGGACCCATCCGTGGTGGCTGCGGACCCCTGTCCAGGTGCCGTGTTCGTAGCCACTCCTTAGTCACTGACCTTGAAAGGCCGTGATCAGTTCAGGTTCCGGTTGACGAAACGTAAAAGATTTTCGGGAAAATGCCCTCCGCGCGAGCGCGAGGCAGCGAAGGGAGCGCAGGGGAATGCACTGACTCTTGCAAGCTGTCGAGCTGCACAGCGCCTCATCCGGTCGCACGCGCAAGTCCCTTGCAAGTCCCTGGCATCGCTTCGCTCCCGTTGAGGCTCGTGCCTCCCTCGAGTGCACCGAGGCGTTGCGTTGCAACAGTCCGCACCATCCCGGTGCTTGCCTCACCCGAAGCGGCTTCGGACCAGCCGGTATAGCGCACGCACGCATTGCGCCTCGGCTCCGACCGGACGGCCGGGTCGCTCCCTCGGGTTCCAGGCGAAGAGGTCAAGATGCAGCCAGGAGCGCACCGTCACGAAGCGCTTCAGGAAGAGCGCCGCGATCACCGAGCCTGCGAAGGGCGAGGCGGATACGTTGCCGAGGTCGGCAACCTTGCTCGCGAGCTCCTCGTCATAGCCTTCCCACAGCGGCATCGGCCAGAGCGGATCGGCTTCCGCATCACCGAGCGAGTGCAGCTGTGCGAGTAGCGCCCCGTCCGGGGAGTAGGCAGCCGGCAGCTCCGGTCCCAAGGCGGTGCGCGCCGCACCGGTGAGCGTCGCGAGATCGACGAGCAGATCTGGATGCTCCGCGTCCGCCTCGGTCAGCGCATCGGCGAGCACCAGGCGCCCCTCGGCATCGGTGTTGCCGATCTCGACCGTGAGCCCTTTGCGCGAGCGCAGCACGTCACCCGGCCGATAAGAGCATCCATCGACGCTGTTCTCGACGCACGGCAACAGCACCCGCAGGCGCACGGGCGCCTCGAGCTCCATGATCATGCTCGCGAGAGCGAGGGTGCAGGCCGCCCCGCCCATGTCCTTCTTCATGAGCAGCATGGCGGAGGAGGTCTTCAGATCGAGGCCGCCGCTGTCGAAGCAGACCCCCTTGCCGACGAGGGTCACGCGGGGTCGCTCGGGATCTCCCCAGCGCAGGTCCACGAGCCGTGGCACACGGGGGCTTCCAGCTCCCACCGCCCGAATGAGCGGGTACCCCTCGAGCCGGTCGCCCACGAGCACCTCGCAGCGGGCGTCGAAGCCCGCGGTGAGGCGCGTAGCGGCCTCGCCGAGCTCGGCAGGCCCGAGCTCGTTCGCCGGCGTGTTGATCAGATCCCGGGCGAGTGCGAGCGCACGAGCGGCCGCGCGAGCATAGGTGAGCTCCGCGCTCGCGGGAGGTACGAGCAGCGCCATACGCGGCCGCGATCCGCTTCGGTAGTGGGCGAAGCGGTAGCTGCCCATCAGCCAGCCGAGCACGAAGCGGGTGGCGGCCTCGGGGGCGAGCGATGTCATCAGCTCGTAATCTCCGGGGGGAAGGCGGTCCGGGAGTGCGGCCGCGTGCCACACGGTGATGCCATCGGGTCCGGGCAACGCGCCGAGACCTGCGACCGCGCCTGCGATGCCCCCCTCGCGATCCGGAATGGCGAGCACGCGCTGCCGCTCAGCCTGAAACCCATTCGCGTGCACCCAGCTCGCGACCTCGCGCGGCTGCGCAGCGCTCCACTCCGAGAGCTGAGCCTCCGTCACGAGCCAGAGGGGGCGAGCTGCATCGGGTCGCTCGATCAGGCCACCTTCGAGACTCACGGCTCACGCCCTTGGATCACACTCACCGCCAGGATCAAATTGACAAGGTTGCACCGATTGTGCTCCCATCCTTGGAATCGCGCATACGGATCCGCCGCTCAATAGATTGTGACAACGACCTCCGCATCCCTCGACCGCACGCTCGCAGGCGCCTCGGCGCCGCTCGCGCTGCTTCTTACGGGACTGCTGCTCCTTACGGAGCCGGTGCGGGGCGGTCGCGCTCACTGAAGATCCCCTAGCGAGTCGCGCACACCAAGAGACCCCGCACCGGCCCCCAACAAAGGGCGGGTGCGGGGTTTTTCACATGGGAGCGAAATGATGAGGCTGTATTCGCAGAAGGACGTGGACAAGAAGGCCCTGCGCGGTGCCCGGATCGCCGTGCTCGGGTACGGGAGCCAGGGCCGTGCCCACGCGCTCAATCTCAAGGACAGCGGCTTCGACGTGATCGTCGGGGTGCGCAAGGGCGGTGACGGCTGGAAGCGCGCGCGTCGCGACGGGCTCGCCGTGGCGGCGCCCGCCGATGCCGTGCGCGGCGCGGAGCTCGTCGCGATGCTCGTTCCGGACCTCGTCCAGCCCGAGCTATACAAGGCCGTTGCTGCCACCCTCAAGCGGGGCGCCACCCTGCTCTTCGCGCACGGCTTCAACATTCATTTCCGCCAGATTCGTCCGCGCAAGGACCTCGATGTGGTGCTGATCGCCCCGAAGGGGCCGGGCGACCTGGTGCGCCGCCAGTTCCAGCAAGGACGCGGGGTTCCGTGTCTGCTCGCCGTCGCCCAGGATGCAACCGGCCACGCGCGCGCCAAGGCGCTCGCCTACGCCCATGGCATCGGGGGCACGCGGGGCGGGGTGCTGCACACAACCTTCGCCGAGGAGACCGAGACCGACCTCTTCGGCGAGCAAGCCGTGCTGTGCGGGGGCGCCACCGAGCTCGTCGTGAAGGGCTTCGAGACCCTCGTCGAGGCGGGCTATCAGCCGGAGGTCGCCTATTACGAGTGCCTGCACGAGCTCAAGCTCATCGTGGATCTGCTGCACGAGGGGGGCATCCGCAAGATGCACGAGTTCATCAGCGAGACCGCCAAGTACGGCGACCTCACCCGCGGACCGCGGATCATCGACGCGCACGTGAAGCACGAGATGCGCCGGATCCTCAAGGAGATCCAGGCGGGAAAATTCGCCCGCCAGTGGATCAAGGAGTACGCCTCGGGAAGGCGCAACTACAAAAGGATGCTGAAGGCCGACATGTCCCGCCAGATCGAGAAGGTCGGGGCGGCGCTGCGTGCACGGATGCCGTGGCTGAATGAGCGTAGAGCCTAGCGCGCAAGAAGCCGCCGAGTTCAGTTTTTTCGAGGAGCGACCCATGGCTGCCGAACCCGAACGCCTGATCATCTTCGACACCACGCTGCGCGATGGGGAGCAAGCCCCCGGTTGCAGCATGACGCAGCCCGAGAAGCTGCGGGTGGCGCGCGCGCTCGCCGAGCTGCGCGTCGATGTGATCGAGGCGGGTTTCCCCGCGGCCTCTCCCGGTGACTGGGAAAGCGTCCAGGCGGTCGCACGTCAGATCGAGGGGCCGATCATCTGCGGGCTCGCCCGCTGCAATCGCAACGACATCGAGCTCGCCGCACGGGCACTGCGCGATGCCCCGCGGCATCGCCTGCATGTCTTCCTCGCAACCAGTGCGATCCATCGCCAGTACAAGCTCAACATGGCCCAGGACGAGATCGTGCGCAGCGCCGTCGATGGGGTGCGCATTGCGCGTGGGCTTTGCGAGGATGTCGAGTTCTCACCCGAGGATGCCTCGCGGACGGAGCTCGAATTCCTCGCACAGGTGGTCGAGGCCGTGATCGAGGCAGGCGCCACGACCGTGAACATTCCCGATACGGTCGGCTACACGGTACCCGATGAGTTCGCCGAGCTTTTCCGCTACCTGCGCAAGAACGTGCGCGGCATCGAGCGTGTGCGGCTCTCGGTCCACTGCCACGACGACTTAGGCATGGCTGTCGCGAACAGCCTGACGGCCGTCGTCGCGGGTGTGCGCCAGATCGAGTGCACCATCAACGGCATCGGGGAGCGGGCGGGCAACTGCTCGCTCGAGGAGATCGTGATGGCCCTGCGCACGCGCGAGACCTTCTTCAACGTGCGCACCCAGGTCGAGACGAGCCGGCTCTACCCCACCTCGCGCCTGGTGGCGAGCATCACGGGCATGGCGATCCCCCGCAACAAGGCCGTCGTCGGGGAGAATGCCTTCGCGCACGAGGCGGGCATTCACCAGCACGGAATGCTCACCCACCACTCGACCTACGAGATCATGCGGCCCGAGGAGGTGGGGTTGCCGCGCAGCAGCCTCGTGCTCGGCAAGCACAGCGGGCGGCACGCGCTGCGGCGCCGGATCGAGGAGCTCGGATTCGAGCTCGACGAGCCGGAGTTCAACCGCGTGTTCGCCGAGTTCAAGGCGCTGGCCGACAAGAAGAAGGAGCTGTTCGACGGGGACATCGAGGCGCTGGTGCTGCGCGCGGAGCACGGCTCCGGGGGACCGTGGACCCTCCTCGAGCTCACGACGGCCACGACGAGCTCGAACCCGGCCGAGGCGAGCGTGCGGCTGGTGCATGCCGATGGGCGCAGCGTCGAGCAGACGGCCCGTGGCGATGGGCCGGTCGATGCGGCGTTCAAGGCAATCGAGGCGGCGACGGGCCTCTCCGTGGCGCTTCGCAAGTTCGAGCTGCACGGGGTCACGGGTGGTGAGGACGCCCAGGGCGAAGCCATCGTCTACGTCGAGCACAACGGGCGCACCTACCGCGGCTCGAGCGTGAGCACCAACATCATCCAGTCGAGCACCGAGGCGTTCCTCGAGGTGATCAACCGGATCGAGCTGGCGCAGCGCGCCGCGCTGCGCGTGCGGGCGAGCGGCGAGACGCAGGCCGCGACCCCACCGCAGGCGAAGGCGGCCGGCTGAGATGCCGAAGACGCTCGTTCAGAAGGTCTGGGAGCAGCACGAGGTGGTTGCGGAGACCCCCGATACCCCCGCGATCCTGCACATCGACCTGCACCTCGTGCACGAGGTCACCTCTCCTCAAGCGTTCGCGCAGCTGCGCGCCCGGCATCTGCCTGTCAGGCGCAAGGATCTGACGCTCGCGACCCTCGATCACTCGACGCCGACCCGCACGGCGCAGGTGTTCGGCGGTGCGCCGATCACGATCGAGTCCGCCGCCCGGCAGGTGCGCGAGCTCGAGGCGAACTGCGCCGCATTCGGCGTGGAGCTGCTCGGCCTGCGCTCCGCGCAGCGCGGGATCGTGCACGTCATTGGACCGGAGCTCGGACTCACCCAGCCCGGCAAGACCATCGTCTGCGGCGACAGTCACACGAGCACCCACGGCGCGTTCGGCGCGCTCGCCTTCGGGATCGGAACGACGGAGGTGGGCCACGTGCTCGCGACGCAGTGCCTGCTGCAGCGCAGGCCGAAGACGCTGAGCATCGAGGTGCGTGGCCGGCTTGCCGAGGGCGTCACTGCGAAGGACTTGATCCTCGCCATCATCGGTCGCATCGGCGTCGCCGGCGGCACCGGCCACGTGATCGAGTATCGCGGCGAGACCGTCCGGGCGCTCGACATGGACGAGCGCATGACGGTGTGCAACATGTCCATCGAGGCCGGCGCGCGGGCCGGGATGGTCGCGCCCGATGAGACGACCTACGCGTACCTGCGCGCCCGACCCCGCGCCCCGAGCGGTGCTGCCTGGGAGCAAGCGCTCGCACGCTGGCGCGAGCTGCCGAGCGATCCGGGCGCGCGCTACGACCGCGAGATCGACTTCGACGCGGGCGGCGTCGAGCCCATGATCACCTACGGTACTCATCCGGGCATGACGATGCCGATCAGCGGGGATGTGCCCGCGCACACCGACGACCCGATGTTCGATCGCGCGCTCGCCTACATGGGACTCGAAGCCGGCGCACCCCTTCGCGATCGTCCGGTCAACGTCGTGTTCCTCGGCAGCTGCACCAACTCCAGGCTGTCGGACCTGCGCGGCGCGGCGCGGATGCTGCGCGGCCGCACGCTCGCGCAGGGCGTACGCATGCTCGTCGTGCCCGGCTCGCAGCAGATCAAGGCTGCCGCGGAGGCGGAAGGCCTGCACCGCATCTTCATCGAGGCCGGAGCCGAGTGGCGCGAGTCCGGGTGCTCGATGTGCATCGGCATGAACGGCGATACGGTCGCGCGCGGGGAGTACTCGGTGAGCACGAGCAACCGCAACTTCGAGGGCCGTCAGGGAGCGGGCAGCCGCACGCTGCTCGCGAGCCCGCTCACCGCGGCCGCCTGTGCGGTGAGGGGCCGCATCACCGATCCGCGCGAGTTGCTGAAGGGGTGAGCGCATGCTGAAGATGATCCGCTCGCGCACGGTCGTGCTGCCTGCCGAGAACATCGATACCGATCAGATCATCCCCGCGCGGTTTCTGACCACCACCACCCGCTCGGGGCTCGGTCGGCACCTCTTCACCGACTGGCGCTATGGCCCCGACGGGGCTCCCCGGCCGCAGTTTGCGCTCAATCGACCGGAAGCCGCCGGCTGCGCGATTCTGGTCGCGGGACGCAATTTCGGCTGCGGCTCCTCGCGCGAGCACGCGCCCTGGGCGCTCGTGGACTTCGGCTTCCAGGCGATCGTCAGCACCGAGATCGCCGACATCTTCCGCAACAATGCGCTGAAGAACGCCCTCGTCCCGGTCGTGGTCGACGCAGCGACCAGCCACTGGCTCATCGAGCACCCGGGCGCCGAGATCACGATCGACATCGAGACGACCACGCTCGCACTGCCCAGCGGTGAGCGGGTGCGCTTCCCGCTCGAGGCCTTCGCACGCTACTGCCTGCTGAACGGGGTCGATGAGCTCGGCTTTCTCGTCGAGCGACTGCCCGCGATCGAGGCGTACGAGCGCCGCGGCCCCGCGCCGGCAGGCTCGGGATCCTCCGCCTGATGGAAGCGCGCATCGCAGTCCTTCCCGGCGACGGGATCGGCCCGGAAGTCATCGCCGAGGGCCTGCGTTGCCTCGGCGCTCTCGCCGCGGCGTTCGGCCACCACTTCGAGCTCGAGGAGCTGCCCTTCGGAGGACAGGCGATCGATGCCTGTGGCCATCCTCTCCCTGCCCGCACGCTCGATGCGTGCCTCGCCGCGGACGCCGTGCTGCTCGGTGCAATCGGCGGTCCGCGCTGGTCGTCGCCGGGAGCGAAGGTTCGCCCCGAGCAGGGCCTGCTCGCGCTGCGCAAGGCGCTTGGCGTGTACGCCAACCTGCGTCCCGTCGCGGTGCATCCCGCGCTCATCGAGGCCTCGACGCTCAAGGCGGACGTGCTCGCCGGCGTGGACCTCGTCTTCGTCCGCGAGCTGACGGGCGGCATCTACTTTGGCGAGAAGCGGCGCGATGCGACGAGCGCCGTCGATGTGTGCGAGTACACCGTCGCGGAGATCGAGCGCATCACGCGCGCGGCCGCGCGACTTGCGCAGGCGCGCCGCGGCAAGCTCACCTCCATCGACAAGTCGAACGTGCTCGAGACCTCGCGGCTGTGGCGCGAGGTGTGCGAGCGTCTCGTGCGCGCCGAGTTTCCCGGCGTGGCGCTCGAGCACATGCTGGTCGATGCGGCTGCGATGCACCTCATCCGCCGGCCCCGGGATTTCGACGTGCTCGTGACCGAGAACATGTTCGGCGACATTCTCACCGATGAGGCCTCGATGCTCGCAGGCTCTCTCGGCCTGCTCCCGTCCGCATCGCTCGGGGACGGTCACCGGGGACTCTACGAGCCGATCCACGGGTCCGCGCCCGATATCGCCGGCCGCGGGATCGCGAACCCCTATGGCACACTCTCGAGCATCGCGCTGCTGCTGCGGCATTCCTTGCGGCTCGAGCGCGAAGCGCAGGCGCTCGAGTCCGCCGTGAGCCGTGCGATCGAGCACGGCGCGCGCACGCCCGATATTGCCGCCCCCGGCGTACGGCCCGCCTCGACGCGCGCCGTGGGCGATGCGGTCCTCGCGCAGCTCGTGCGCTAGAGTTCGGCGACTTTCAGCCGGGGCGCCGCGACGGCGCGACGCGCACGCTCGAGCCCTGCCGCGAGGTCGCTGCGCAGATCCTCGAGCGCCTCAATGCCCACCGAGAGGCGAATGAGACCATCGGCGAGCCCTGCCCGGCGGCGCGCTTCAGGATCCATCGCGGCATGCGTCATCGTCGCCGGATGCGCAACGAGGCTCTCGACGCCCCCGAGGGACTCGGCGAGCGAGAAGCACTCGAGGCCCGAGGCAAAGGCGCGCACCGCATCGTGACCGCCGGCAAGCTCCGCGCTCACGATCGCCCCGAACCCACGCTGCTGGCGTCGCGCGAGCTCGTGCCCCGGATGGCTCGCGAGCCCCGGGTAGTACACCCGCGTGACGCCCGGCTGCGCGGCAAGCCACTCGGAGAGCTCGCGCGCGTTGCGCTCGTGCTGCTCGAGGCGGGCGTTGAGCGTGCGCAGCCCCCGCAGCGTGAGATAGCTGTCGAACGGTGACCCCGTGAGACCGAGACAGTTCGCCCACCAGGAGAGCTGCTCGTGGTGCGCCTTGGCGCGGGCGATCACCGCCCCACCCACCACATCGCTGTGCCCATTCAAGTACTTGGTCGTTGAATGGACGACGAGATCCGCGCCGAGGTCGAGGGGCCGCTGCCACAGGGGCGAGAGAAACGTGTTGTCGACCACGACCAGCGCGCCACTCGCGTGCCCGAGCGCCGCGAAGCGCTCGATGTCGGTGATGCGCAGCAGCGGATTGCTCGGCGTCTCGATCCACAGGAGCGCCGCTCCGGCTCCAAGCGCCGCGCCCACGGCCGCCTCGTCGGCGAAGTTGACGAACTCCGCCTGGAGCTCGCCGCGCCGGCGCCACGCATCGAACAAGCGGTAGGTCCCCCCGTAGCAGTCGTGGGGCGCGACGATGCGCGCACCGGCGGGCAGCAGGTAACCGACGAGCGTGATCGCCGCCATGCCCGTGGCCGTGACCACGGCGCCGACGCCCCCCTCGAGCTCGGCGAGCGCCTGCGCGAGCAGGTCGCGGGTCGGATTGCCGGAGCGCGTGTAGTCGTAGATGCGGCGCTCATCGAAGCCGCGGAACGCGAAGGTGGCGCTGAGGTGGATCGGCGGCACGACGGCGCCGGTCTCGTCGCACTCGAGACCGGCCCGCACGGCCTCCGTGATCGGGTCGCGACGCTCGCTCATGCGCCACTCCCGAGGGCGCTTGCAAAGACTGCGCGCAACAGCTCGGCCTCCTTGAGAAACGCATCGTGACCGTACACCGACGAGATCTCGTGAAGCCGTCCCGCCGGCAGCCGCGCGACCATCGCCCGCACGTCAGCGAGCGGGACGAGCAGGTCCTCGCGCACCGCGACCGCACTCGTCGGCACGAAGATGCGGGCGGCGTTCACCTGGTGCAGGTCGAGCGACTCGCAAAGACACAGGAACGACTCGGGGCGATGGCGGGCTGCGTAACTGCGCCCGCGCGCGAGCAGGTAGCGCTCGACCGGAAAGACGAATCGACCGTCCTCGCGGCTCGGCCGACCGGCAAAGCGCGCGGCGAACTCCTCGCCGGTGCGATAGGTCGTCATGGCGAGGGCGCGAGCGAGCTCGAGCGCCTCCGCAGGCTGTCCGCTCGCCAAACCCAAGCGCGCGATGCGCCGCTCGAGGCTGCGCCAGGCGGTCGCCATCGGGTGCGCCCGATCACTCGCCCCGATCACGAGGAGGTGCCCGACGCGGTCCGGATGGCGCTCTGCGAAGGCAAGCGCCACCATCCCGCCGTACGAGCCTGCGGCGAACGCGCGCAGCGACTTGATGCCGAGGTGATCGAGCAGGCGCGCGAGCGCCTCGGCCTGGTCGTAGGTGGAGATGCTCGGAAACTCACCGCCGGGGGCAGGGGCGGTGGACTCGCCGCTCCCACCGATGAAGTCGAAGGAGAGGACGCGGAAGCGATCCAGGTCGAGCGGCCGCCCGGACCCGGCGAACTCGGACCACCAGCTGTCGCGGGGGTCGTCCGTACCGCACACCCTCCGGTGAGCAGAGATGCCCCCGAGTGCGCACACGACCGGTGCGGCGGGCGGTCCGATGATCCGCCACGCGATACGGGCGCCCGCAAGGCTCGCCCCGTGGTAGAGGGCGAGCTCGCCCGGGATCTCGAGAATGCCCTCGCGCACGACATATTCCGGACCGTGCCTGAGAGCAGGCTCGGCGGCGCGGTGCGCTCTCGAGAGGGACTCGACGTTCGACATTTCAGGTGCTCCACGCTTGAGGTCCGCTCATCGAGACCCCTGTGAGAGCACCCGCATAGCTTCGAGGCGGGTCTGTCGCGCCCATCGTCCGCTGCGCCTGACGCGCCGAGCAGAGGCTGCGCTGACCGCTCATCTGCCGCCCGCCCAAGCGGGTCGCAGGAGTTGGCACCTTTCCGCGCTGGTTAGGCTCGGCGGTTGCCCCGGCGTCGAAGGGCCTTTCCCTCAGCCGGTCTCGATGAGTGCCGGGAAGTCTAGGCGCGGCCTCAGATACCGTCAAGGCGACCCCGCCCCGCCCGTCCCCTCGCCGGGGCCACCCGGCCGGCCGCAGTGCGTGACGCACCGCGTCCCATGTGTTAATGTGCTAACGTGATGTTACATTATCATGAGCGCCGAGTTTCCCCATGAAGCTGCACCGCAACGTGACTCACCGTCAGGAGGCCCGCGCCGAGCGGCGGCTGTTCGCCGCGGTCGCGGCGCTGCGCACGGCCGAGGAGTGCCGGGCGTTCCTGCGCGACCTGTGCACGCCGGCCGAGATCCAGGCGATGGCGGACCGCTGGGCGGTGGTCGAGTGGCTGCGCCGTGGAACTCCCTACCGTGAGATCCACCGTCTGACGGGAGTGAGCGTCACGACGATCGGCCGCGTCGCGCGCTTCGTCGCAAGCGGCAACGGCGGGTACACGCTCGCCGCCCGGCGCGTGGGTGCGCGCCGCCCCGAGGGAGCGCCCGATGCCGGATGAGCTGCGCCTGAAGCTTGCCGTGCAGAAGTCCGGCCGGCTGACGGAGCCCTCCCTCGAGCTGCTCGCGCGCTGCGGGCTCAAGCTTGCGCGGGGCAAGGACCAGCTCATGGGGTTCGGCGAGAACCTTCCGCTCGATGTGCTCTTCGTGCGCGATGACGACATTCCCGATCTCGTGCAGGAGGACGTCTGCGACCTGGGTCTCGTCGGGCTCAACGTGCTCGAGGAGAAGCGCCTGGAGCTCGCTGCGCGCGGCCAGCCAGCCCGCTTCCAGTGCGTGCGCACGCTCGATTTCGGCCGTTGCCGGCTCTGCCTCGCCGTGCCTCAGGAGGCAGCGTACGGCGGCCTCGGCTCCCTCGCCGGCAAGCGCATTGCAACCACCTACCCTCACCTGCTCGCGAGATACCTTCGCGAGCGGGACCTCACAGCGGATATCGTGATCCTCTCGGGCGCAGTAGAGATCGCGCCGCGGCTCGGGCGCGCCGATGCCATCTGCGATCTCGTCTCCACCGGCTCGACGTTACAGGCCAATCATCTGCGCGAGGTGGAAACGGTGCTCGAGAGCCACGCGACGCTCATTCGCACGCCGCTCGAGCTGCCCGCAGGCAAGCGCGAGTGGGTGGAGCGGCTGCTCAAGCGCATCGATGGGGTGCAGCAGGTGCGCGAGAGCAAGTACATCCTGCTGCACGCCCCGAGAGCGGCACTCGCCGAGGTGCGCCGCATGCTTCCCGGGTGCGAAACCCCGACCATCATTCCCCTCGAGGGTCACCCGGACAAGGTCGCGGTACACGCGGTGTGCCGCGAGAACGTCTTCTGGGAGACGCTCGAGGGACTCAAGAAAGCCGGCGCAAGCGCACTCCTCGTGCTGCCAGTCGAGAAGATGCTCGACTGATGCGCTGCCTCAGCGATCCGCTACCCATGAATCCGATGCGCCTCTGCGAGTGGGACAAGCTGGATGAGGGTGCGCGCCGCGCGCTCCTCGCACGGCCCGTCCACGACGCGCGCTTGGAGGTGGGCGAGCGCGTGCGGGAGATCTGCGCGGCCGTGCGCCGCGAGGGCGATGCCGCGGTGCACCGCTTCACGCAGCGCTTCGACGGCGTGCGCCTCGCAGACCTCGCCGTGTCGAGCACGGAGCGCACCGCGGCGCGCGGCAAGCTCTCCGCCGCTCAGGTCGCGGCGCTGCGTCGCGCCATCGCGAACGTCGAGACGTTTCACGCTGCGCAGCGGCTCGAGCCGCTCTCGCTCGAGGTGATGCCCGGCGTACGCTGCGAGCGCATCGTGCGCCCGATCTCGGCCGTTGGACTGTACGTGCCGGCGGGCTCGGCCCCCCTGCCCTCCGCGGTCGTGATGCTTGCCGTTCCGGCGCGGCTTGCGGGCTGCCCGCAGCGCATCCTGTGCACGCCCCCGCGTGCGGATGGATCCGCACACCCCGCCGTACTCGTGGCGGCCGAGCTCTGTGGCATCGACACGATCTTCAAGGTGGGCGGCGCCCAGGCGATCGCCGCGCTCGCCTACGGTACCGAGACCGTGCCGAAGGTGCACAAGATCTGCGGCCCCGGCAACGTGTGGGTCACCGCGGCCAAACAGCAGGTCGCGGGCGATCCGGAGGGCGCCGCGTGCGATCTGCCGGCCGGGCCCTCCGAGGTGCTCGTGATCGCAGACGATTCGGCACGCGCCGAGCTCGTGGCGGCCGACCTGCTTGCCCAGGCCGAGCACGATCGGCAATCGCAGGCGATTCTCGTCACGCCTTCGAGCGCGCTCGCCGCTGCCGTCCTCGCGGCCGTCGAGCGGCAGTACCGCTCGCTCTCGCGGCAGGCGATCCTCGAGCACTCCCTCGCGGGGAGCCGCTGCATCGTCGTGGCGGACCTCAGCGCAGCCTTTGCGCTTGCAAACGAATATGCTCCGGAGCATCTCATCCTGCAGGTGCGCGAGCCACGGCGCTGGCTCGGCGAGGTGCGCAACGCGGGCTCGGTCTTCCTCGGGGAGTGGTCGCCCGAGCCGCTCGGGGACTACTGCTCCGGCACGAACCATGTGCTGCCGACCTATGGTTACGCGCGCGCCTACAGTGGACTTTCCACCCTCGATTTCGCCAAGCGCATCACCGTGCAGGAGCTCTCGGCGGAGGGGCTCGCGGCGCTGGGTCCGGTCGCCGCGGAGCTCGCGCAGCTCGAGGGCCTCGATGCGCATGCAAGTGCAGTCACCCGGCGTCTCGCATTGCTGCCGCCTTCCGGGCTCGCGGCCGGCGAAGGTGCGCCTTCCCCCGCGCCGTCCCCGCTCGCCCTTGCGCGCCCGGATATCCTCGCACTCGAGCCGTACGAGCACGCAGCGTGGGAGCCGGGGCTCGAGCGCCTGCACGCGAACGAGCTGCCCTGGCGCTCGAGCACCGATACGACCGCCTGTGGGCTCAACCGCTACCCCGAGCCCCAGCCGCGCGCGCTCGTGGAGCGGCTCGCCTCGCTCTACGAGGTATCGGCCGCGGAGGTGTTGATCGGCCGCGGCAGCGACGAGCTCATCGACCTTCTCACCCGCGCCTTCTGCCGCGCGGGTGCAGATCGCGTCCTCATCTCGCCCCCGACGTTCGGCATGTACGCGGTCGCGGCGCGCATCCAGGGCGCGGATGTCCTGCGGGTGCCGCTCGATCCGCAGCGGGGCTTTGCGCTCGATGTGCGCACGCTTCTCGAGCGCAGCGCGGAGTGCGTGAAGTTGGTCTATGTCTGCTCGCCGAACAACCCGACCGGCAACCGCGTCGAGGAGCCGGTGCTGCTGCAACTCGCCGCCGCGCTCGCCGGGCGGGCGCTGCTCGTCGTGGACGAGGCCTACATCGAATTCTCCGGTGCGCTCAGTCTCGCCCGGCACGTGCGCACCCATCCCCACCTCGTGGTGCTGCGGACGCTGTCGAAGGCCTACGGGCTTGCCGGGGCCCGCTGCGGAGCGCTCATCGCGGTGCCCGAGGTGGTTGCGCTGCTGCGCCGGATCATCCCGCCCTACGCACTCACGCAGCACACGATCGATACCGTGGCGAGTGCGCTCGAGCCTGCGCAGCTCGCACGCACTCGCGAGCGCGTGGCGCTCGTGCGCGCCGAGCGCGAGAAGCTGAGCGAGGCTCTGCGCGGCTGCGCCCGCGTCGCTCGCGTGCATCCGAGCGCGGCGAACTTCCTGCTCGTCGAGTTTCACGATGCGGCCGAGGCGCTCGCGAGTGCGCGCGCGGCAGGCTTCCTGGTGCGCGACGTGCGCGCGCAGCCTCATCTTGCACGGCACCTGCGCATCACGGTTGGCACGCCCGAGCAGAATGCGCGGCTCATCGCGGCCCTCGGGCACGCGAGGCCGGGGGATTCCTCGCGCAGCGCCGCCGCGCGGCAGGCGGGCGCATGACCGGGAACGCACCGCGCCCCGGGGGGGAGGCAGCGCACGAGCCAACGCACGCGGGCCTCGCAGCGCCCGTGCTGTTCCTCGATCACGACGGCACGCTCGTCGAGGAGCCGCCCGACCGGCAGGTCGACTCCATCGCGAAGGTGCGCTTCATGCCGGGCGTGTTCGCCGCGCTCGCCGAGCTTGCCAAGGCCGGATTCCGCATGGTGATCGTGACGAACCAGGACGGTCTCGGGACCGCCTCACATCCCACCGCCGCGTTCGAGAAGGCCCATCGCTTCATCCTCGATGCGTTCGAGTCCCAGGGCATCGTCTTCGAGGCGGTGCTCATCTGCCCACATTTTCCGGGCGATGGCTGCGAGTGCCGCAAGCCCGCGACCGGGCTCGTGCAGCGCTATCGCGATGACCCCGCCATCGACCTCTCGAGAAGCGCGGTCGTCGGCGACCGCGACACCGATCTGGAGCTTGCCCGCAATCTCGGCGTGCGGGGGCTGCGCGTGCGGCGCGACGGCACGCCCGAGGAGACCTGGCCGGCCGTTGCGCGCGCGCTCCTTTCCCGCCGTGCACGCCTCGAGCGCGTCACGCGCGAGACGCGCGTTGCGGTCGCCGTCGATCTCGAGGGCGGCGAGCCCGTGCGCGCCCGCACCGGTATCGGCTTCTTCGACCACATGCTCGAGCAGCTCGCCAAGCACGGCGGCTTCGCGCTCGAGCTCACGTGCGAGGGTGATCTGCACGTCGATGAGCATCACACGGTCGAGGACTGTGCGCTCGCGCTCGGGGAGGCCTGGCGGCGCGCACTCGGCAACAAGGCCGGCATTGCCCGCTACGGCTTCCTCCTGCCGATGGACGAGTCGCGCGCGCAGGTCGCGCTCGATCTCTCCGGGCGGGCCTATGCAGTGTTCGAAGGCAGGTTTGCCCGCGAGCGCATCGGGGACCTGCCGACCGAGCTCGTGCCGCATTTCTTCCGCTCGCTCGCCGAGAGTCTCGGGGCCGCCATTCACGTGAGCGTGAGCGGTGAGAACTGCCATCACATGGTCGAGGCGTGCTTCAAAGGCGTTGGCCGCGCGCTGCGCGCCGCGGCCCGGCGCGAGGGCGTGGAGCTGCCCACGACCAAGGGCGTCCTGTGAGCGAGGTGGTCATCATCGACAGCGGCGGCGCGAACCTCGCCTCGCTCGAGTTTGCCCTCGAGCGTCAAGGCGCCCGCCCACGTGTCTCGAGCGATGCGGGCGAGATCGCCGCTGCCCCGCGCGTGATCCTGCCCGGGGTCGGGTCCGCTCGCAATGCCATGCACCGGCTCCGCGCGGCGGGACTCGCCGAGCGGCTCGGGCGCCTCGAGCAGCCGGTGCTCGGGATCTGCCTCGGTATGCAGCTGCTCTACCGGCGCTCGGCGGAGGGCGCGACGGAGTGCCTCGGCGTGCTCCCCGGAACGGTGGAGCAGCTCATCCCGGCACCCGGGCGCCCGGTGCCGCACATGGGCTGGAATCAGCTCGCCCACACCGCGGCCGATCCGCTCCTCGACGGCATCGTGCCCGGGGATTACGTCTACTTCGTCCACAGCTACGCCGCACGCTGCGGCGAGGACACCCTGGCGTCGGCGCGCTACGGGGTCGAGCTCGCGGCAGTCGTACGGCGGCACAACTTCTGGGGCACACAGTTTCATCCGGAGCGCTCCGGAGCGGTCGGCGCCCGGATCCTCGCCAACTTTCTCGAGGTGTCCTGATGCGCGCGGTCGAGGCGCTCTGATGCTGCTCATCCCCGCAATCGATCTGCGCGCGGGCCGCTGCGTGCGCCTTCACCAGGGAGATTTCGGCGCCGAGACGCGCTACGCGCTCGAGCCCCACGAGATCCTTGAGCGCTATCGCGCCCTCGGAGCCGCCTGGCTGCACATCGTCGATCTCGATGGGGCGAGGGACGGCGTGCAGGCAAACCACGCGACCGTCACTGCCCTCGCCGCGGAGCGCTCCGTCAAGCTGCAGGCCGGAGGGGGCGTGCGCTCGGCCGAGACGGCGCAGGGGCTCCTGCGCGAGGGCATCGCTCGGGTCGTGATCGGGAGCGCCGCCCTCGAGCGTCCGCGCGACACCGCGCAGTGGCTCGAGCGCTTCGGCCCCGAGCGCATCGCTCTGGCCTTCGACGTGCGCCTCGATGAGCGCGGCGAGCCTCGCGTGCACACCCGCGGGTGGACGCGCGGTGGGAGCGTGAGCCTCTGGGCTGCGATCGAGCCCTTCCTCGCTTTCGGCCTGCAGCATGTGCTTTGTACGGATATCGAGCGCGACGGGACACTCGGTGGACCCAATCTCGAGCTCTATCGCGAGGCGCTCCGGCGGTACCCCCATCTTGCCTGGCAGGCCTCGGGCGGCATACGCGATGCGCGCGACCTCGCTGCGCTCGCGGCGCTCGGTGTCGCGGCGGCGGTGAGCGGCAAGGCTTTGCTCGAGGAGCGCATCAACCCGCAGGAGCTACGGCCATTCTTGCCAAACGCATCATTCCCTGTCTCGACGTGCGCGCCGGGCAGGTCGTAAAGGGCGTTCGCTTCCGCGACCATCGGGTCGTCGGCGATATCCTCGCACTCGCCGCGCGCTATCGCGATGCGGGCGCCGACGAGCTCGTGTTCTACGACATCACGGCGAGCCCCGAGGAACGCTCGGTCGATCGCGACTGGGTGCGCCGTGTCGCACGCCTGCTCGATATCCCCTTCTGCGTCGCAGGCGGCATCCGTTCGGTCGCCGACGCCGAAGCGGTCCTCAACGCCGGCGCCGAGAAGGTCTCGGTCAACTCACCGGCGCTCGCCGACCCGGACTTGATCGATCGGTTGAGCGCGCGGTTCGGCACCCAGTGCGTCGTGGTCGGCATCGACAGTCAGACCGTCGCCGCAGGGTACCGCGTCTTTCAGTTCACGGGCGATGCGAGCCGCGCACGCGACTCCGGCCGCGACACGCTCGCGTGGGCGGCAGAGGTTCAGGATCGGGGCGCCGGGGAGATCGTCCTCAACTGCATGGCAAGCGACGGGGTGCGAAGCGGCTACGACCTCGAGCAGCTCCGTGCCGTGCGCGCGATCTCTCGGGTCCCCCTCGTCGCATCAGGCGGCGCGGGATCGAGCGAGCACTTCCGTCAGGTCTTCCTGCGCACCGGGGTCGATGCCGCGCTCGCCGCGAGCGTCTTCCACAGCGGCGCCCTCGCCATTGCCGACCTCAAGCGCGAGCTTGCGGCGGCTGGGATTCCCGTGCGGCCGCCCACCGGGGCGTTCCCATGAGCTCCCCGCTCACCCTCATGGACATTCCGCGCCTCGATTTCGCGAAGGGGGGCGGTCTCCTGCCGGCCGTCGTGCAGCATGCGGGCAGCGGCGCGGTGTTGATGGTCGGCTTCATGAACGCGGACGCGGTCCGCGCGACCCTCGAACGCGGCCGTGTGGTGTTCTTCAGCCGCACGCGACAGCGGCTGTGGGAAAAAGGCGAGACCTCCGGCCACGGTCTCGAGCTCGTCGAGATCGCAAGCGACTGCGATGCCGACACCCTCCTCGTCACCGCCTGGCCGCAGGGGCCCGTCTGTCACACGGGTGCGCGCACCTGCTTCGGCGCAGAGCCGCTCATCCCCGCCGAGCGGATCGCTTTCCTCAGCGAGCTCGAGCGCATCGTCGCCGCGCGCTGCCGTGATCGCCCCGACGCGAGCTACACCGCTCGGCTCCTCGGGAAGGGTCCCCGCTCGGTCGCTCAGAAGGTGGGCGAGGAGGGGCTCGAGGTCGCCCTCGCCGGCTTTGCCGAAGGCGACGAGCGGCTCATCGCCGAAGCCGCGGACCTCCTCTTCCACCTCATCGTGCTGCTCGCGAGCCGCAAGCTGCCCCTCGCGCGCGTGGTCGCCGAGCTCGAAGCGCGCCACTCGCAAACGCACCGTCCCCCCGATCCCTAGCTCTGGTATCCGTCGCGCGCCGCCGGTACATTTGGCCGCGGCCAGCGTGCGCGCCATGTTTCACATTCATGACAAGATAGGGTGGGTGGTATAGTATCCGCCGCCCGCGCACGCAAAGATTGACGGGGAGCATCGAGCATGGGCACGCACGATCACCAGCCGACTGCGCGCGGCAACGCCTTCCTCTGGGGCGGGGCCGGCCTCGGGGTCCTGCTCGTCATCGGCCTCGTGACCCACGGCTTCGGGCTCTTCGGCCGCGGGGGCTCCGCCGCGCAGGTTCCCGCATTGATCCATCGCGGCGGCCAGATCGTCGTGCCCGAGGGCTCTCCCCTGCGGTCACGGCTCGCGGTCGAGCCGGCCGCAACCGAGCTCACGAGCGGTCGTTGGGTGCTGCCGGGGATGGTCGAAGCCGATCCCGCGCGCACCGCTGCCGTCCTCACGCCCCTCGCGGGACGCATCGTCGCGCTGCAGGTTGCCCTGGGCGACCGGGTCACCCGGGGGCAGACGCTCGTGATCATCGATTCCCCGGATCTCGCCCAGGCCTACGACGATGACGAGAAGGCAGCTGATGCTTATCGGCTCGCGACCAAGAACCTCGCTCGGCAGGAAGGACAGCTCAAGATCGGGGCCGCCGCCGAGCGCGACGTCGATCAGGCACGCAGCGACCTTGCCCAGGCGAGCGCGGAGTACGGGCGCACGCGTGCGCGGCTGCGGATCCTCGGCGTTGCCGGGGATCGCGCCCACGGTTCGCGCCTCCTCACCGTGCGGGCCCCGGTGAGCGGCAGCGTGACGACGCTTGCGGTATCTGCGGGCAACATGATCAATGACCCCACGCAACCGATGATGACGATCGCCGATTTGAGCACCGTCTGGGTCACCGCGCTCGTCCCCGAGAAGTACGTGGGCGCGGTCGCCCGCGGCGATCGTGCCGCGGTGAGCCTGTCGGCTTACCCCGGCAGGACGTTTCGGGGCACGGTGTCCTTCGTGAGCGATGTTCTCGAGACCGACTCCCTGCGCGACAAGCTGCGCATCGCCTTTGCCAATCCCCGCATCGAGCTCAAGCCCAACATGTTCGCAACGGTGACCCTGTTCGGGCCGCGGGCGGCGCAGGTGATCCTCCCGGCCTCCGCGCTCCTGATGAACAACGACCGCACGACCGTATTCATCGCGACCGCCCCCTGGACGTTCGAGCGCCGCGCCGTGCAGCTCGGGCTCACCGAGGGCTCCTCGGTCGCGATCGACTCCGGCGTGAAGCCCGGCGAGCGCGTGGTCGTGCGCGGCGGGATTCTGCTCAATGATTGACCAGTTCGTAGGCTTCTGCCTGCGCCAGCGCGTGGCGGTCATCGTCGTCGCGCTCTTGTTGGCGGCCTTCGGGGTGTACGCGTGGGAGACGCTCTCGGTCGAGGCCTATCCGGAGCTCGGCGATGTCTCGGCGCAGGTCACGACCCAGATGCCCGGGCTTGCCGCCGAGGAGGTCGAGCAGCTCATCACCGTGCCGCTCGAGCGCGCGATCAACGGCACGCCGGGACTGCTCTTGATGCGCTCCTCGAGCACCTTCGGGCTCTCGCTCATCACCGTGCTCTTTCGCGACGGCTACGACGATTACTGGGTGCGCCAGCGCCTCCTCGAGCGCATCAATCAGGCAGTGCTCCCCCCCGGAGCAGCGCCCTCGCTCGACCCGGTCGCTGGCCCCGGCGGCGAGATCTATCGCTACACCCTCGAGTCCGACACCCGCAACCTCCAGGAGCTCTCCGAGATCCAGCGCTGGACCGTGATCCCCGCCCTCAAATCCGTACCGGGCGTCGTCGATGACACCAACTTCGGCGGCTTCACCACCGAGTACCAGCTCGACCTCGATCCCAAGCAGCTCGAGCACTTCGGGCTCGGGATCGACGCTGTGATCAACGCGATCAACAACAACAACACCAATGCCGGCGGCGGCCGGGTCTCGCGAGGCGATCAGAGCTACGTGATCCGCGGCGTGGGTCTCATCCGCAGCCTCGCGGACATCGGCTCGACCGTCGTCACCGAGGTGAACGGCTCTCCCGTTCTGGTGCGCGATCTCGGACGCACCACCCTCAGTCATCAGGAGCGCGAGGGGATTCTCGGCAAGGACTCGAACCCGGACACGATCGAGGGCATCGTCCTGATGCTCAAGTACCAGAACCCGTCGCAGACCCTGCGCGGCGTTCATGCGAAGGTCGCCGAGCTCAACCGCGAGCTCGCGAAACAGGACGTGCGCATCGTGCCCTACATCGATCGCGACGACCTGGTGCGCGCGACGGTGGACAAGGTCGGGCGCACGATCGCCGAGGGCATCGGGCTCGTGTTCCTCGTGTTGATGCTCTTTCTCGGCAGCCCGCGGAGCGCTTTCGTCGTGGCGGTCGCCATCCCCCTCGCGCTCGTCTCGGTGTTCACGTTCCTGCACCTCACGCACGTCTCCGCGAACCTCCTGTCGCTCGGGGCAATCGACTTCGGCATCCTGGTGGACGGGGCGATCGTCGTCACCGAGGCGGTGCTGCGGCGGCGCGAGGCGACGCCCGATGAGGAGCTGAGCGAAAGCGAGGTGAAGGCCGCGGCGCTGCAGGTCACGCGTCCGATCTTCTTCGCGAGCCTCATCATCATCACGACCTACATGCCGCTCTTCTCTTTCCAGCGCGCGGAGGCGAAGCTCTTCACGCCGATGGCTTACACCATGGGCTATGCGCTTTTCGGCGCACTGCTCACGGCCCTCGCGCTCGTGCCCGGGCTCGCCTATTACGCGTTCCACAAGCCCGGGCGCGCCTATCACAACCGCTGGCTCGAGAGCCTCACGCGCTTCTACGAGCGGCTGCTCGCTGCCTGCCTCGATCAGCCGCGGATCATCTACGGCGTCGTGATCTTCGCGCTCCTCGCGGTGATCGGACTCGCCGCGACCATGGGCCGGGACTTCCTCCCCGACCTCGACGAGGGAGCCCTGTGGCTGCAGGTACAGATGCCGACCGGGCTCTCGCTCAACAAGGCGAGCGACATGGCGAGCGATCTGCGCCGCGCGATCCTCAAGTACCCCGAGGTCTCCTACGTCGTCACGCAGACGGGCCGCAACGACGACGGCACCGATCCCTGGACTATGTCGCACATCGAGGCGCCGGTCGGCCTGACGCCCTACGACACCTGGCCCCATGGCGAGACGAAGAAGCAGTTCCTCGATCGCCTCGCCGCCGATCTCGCTCGCGAGCTTCCGGGCTACTCGATCGGCATCAGCCAGCCGATCATCGACAACGTCAACGACTTGATCGGCGGCGCGCACAGTCCACTCGTCATCCTGATCTTCGGTGACGACCTCGATGAGCTGCGCCGCATCGGCCGGCAGATCGTCGCCGTGCTCTACACCATTCAGGGTACCTCGAGCGCCTCGATCTTCCAGGAGCCGCCGATTCCGCAGATCGAGATCGACTTGGATCGCGCCAAGGCCGCGCGTTACGGCATCTCGATGGCCGACGTTGAGAGCCTCATCCAGACGGGCGTGGGGCAGGCGCCGGTCTCGACGGTGTACGTCGGCGAGCGCACCTACCCCTTGACGGTGCGCTTCACCGAGCCGACGCGCAACACGCCCGAGGCGCTCGGCGATCTGCCGCTGCACACCGCGAGCGGCGCGCAGGTGCCGCTCTCCGAGGTCGCCACCATCCGCGTGCGCTCCGGCGAGAGCACGATCACGCGCGAGAATGGCCGGCGCAATCTCACGATCCGCATCGACAACCGCGATCGGGACCTCACCTCGTACCTCGAGGAGGCGCAAGCCAAGATTGCCGCGCGCGTGCACTTCGATCCGAGCCGCATCCATCTCGAGTGGGGCGGGCAATTCGAGAACCAGCGCCGCGCCGAGGCCCGTCTCCTCGTCATCCTCGCGATGGTGATGGGACTCATGCTGATCCTGCTCACGGTCGGGACCGGCCTGCTGCGCCAGGCCGCTCTCATCCTGAGCGTCGTGCCACTCGCAACCCTCGGAGGACTCCTCGCCCTGCACGTGACCGGTGAGACGCTCAACGTTGCAACCGGTGTGGGGTTCATTGCCCTGTTCGGGGTTGCCGTGCAAAACGGCATCATCATGGTCGCCAACCTGAACCGCATGCGCAAAGCAGGCCTCGAGCTGCACGAGGCGATCATGAGGGGTGCGACCGAGCGCTTGCGCCCGGTCCTCATGACGGCTACGGTGGCAACGCTCGGGATGCTGCCCGCGGCCATCCACACCGGTGTCGGCAGCGACGTGCAGCGCGGGATTGCGACGGTCGTCGTCGGAGGACTCGCCATCGCGACGGTGCTGACGCTGTTCGTGCTCCCCTCCATGTATCACGTGATCGAGCACTGGGCCGAGGTGCGGCGCGGTCCGATCGAGTGGAGCACACGCTGATGCGCTGGATCGCACTCGGTGCCGCACTGCTCGGGGGCCTCGGCGCCTGCGCAGTCGGCCCCACCTTCAAACGCCCCGCGCCCCCGGCGGCGCCCGGGTACGGCAGTGCGCCCTCGCAAGGGAGCACCGCCGCCTCGAGCGGCCCTGGCGGTGACGCGCAGCGCTTCGTGCGGGGTCTCGACATTCCCGGGCAGTGGTGGACCTTGTTTCGCTCGCCGGCGCTCGACCGGCTGATCGCGCAGGCGCTCGCCGCCAACCCGAACGTCGCGGAGGCGCAAGCGGCGCTGCGTCAGGCGCAGGCTCTCTACCGGGCAGAGCGGACGAGCTTCTTCCCGAGCGTTCAGGGGAGCCTCAGCGCGGATCGATCGCAGTTTGCGACCGGGACGCTCACCGCGCCGACCGTGACGAGCGGTGCGACCTACAACCTGTACACGCCCGAGCTCTCCTTGAGCTACGCCCCCGATGTGTTCGGGGGGGTACGCCGCTCGGTGGAAGCCGCCCGCGCACAGCTCGCCGGCACCCGCTTTCAGCTCGAGGCCACCTACGTGACGTTGAGCAGCAACGTCGTGGTGACCGCGGTCCAGGAAGGATCCCTCCGCGCTCAGATCGCCCTTACCGAGCGGTTGGTCGCCGTGCAGCACGCGCTCACCGAAACCGTTCGGCGCGAGCGCACCCTCGGCACCGCAAGCGCGCTCGATCTGCTCACCCAGCAGTCGGCCGAGGCGCAAACTGCCGCAACCCTGCCGCCCCTCAGGAAGGGGCTCGGTCAGACTCGCGACGCCCTCACCGCCCTTCTCGGGAGGCTGCCGTCGCAGGAGCCCGCGGAGACCTTCAGGCTGGCGGATCTGACGCTGCCTCACGATCTGCCGGTGAGCTTGCCGTCGCAGCTCATCGAGCAACGTCCCGACGTGCGCCAGGCCGAGGAGAACCTGCACGCCGCATCGGCGCAGGTGGGCGTAGCGCTTGCGGGTCTGCTGCCGCAATTCTCGATCGACGCGGATATCGGCTCGGCGGCTTTGACGATCGGCCGGCTCTTCAGTCCCTATACCGGTTTCTGGGATCTCGGTGCCTCGCTCACGCAGACACTCTTCGATGCCGGCGCGCTCCTCGACCGCAAGCGCGCGGCCGATGCGGCCCTCGATGAGGCAGCGGCGCAGTATCGCGCGGCGGTGATCCTCGCGTGCCAGAACGTCGCGGACAGCTTACGCGCGCTGCAAGCCGACGCCGATGCGCTGCGAGCGAACGCCGAGGCCGATCGCGCCGCCAAAGCCGCGTTCGATCTCGCCGCGCGCCAGTATCGGCTGGGAGCCATCAGCTTCGTCCAGGTGCTCAACGCCGAACAGCTCTACCGCCAAGCCGAGCTTGCACGGGTGCAGGCCGAAGCGAATCGCTATGCGGACACGGCGGCCCTTTTCCAAGCGCTCGGCGGGGGCTGGTGGAATCGCATCGAGGAGCGCTCCAAGTGACCAATTCGTCGACCTCCCCAGAGCTCGTGCGGCGCGTGGACCATCACGGTGCGGCGACGCTCATCTTCAACCGCCCCGAGAAGCGCAACGCGCTCACCAAGGACATGTTCGAGGCGCTCGATCGGCATGTGGATGCCATCGCGCGTGAGGTCAAGACGGTTGGCCTCGTGATCCTGCGGGGTGCGGGTGGGGACTTCTCGGCCGGGTACGACATGACCGAGGTGCTCGAATACGTGCGGGCGCGAGCGAAGCCGCACTTCCATTCGGAGGTCATCGAGAAGATCGCGAACCTGCCGCAGCCGGTCGTCTCGGCCATTGAGGGCCATTGCTCGACCGGCGCCCTGGAGGTCGCCCTCGCTGCGGATCTCATCTTCGCCGCGGAATCGTCCCGGTTCTGCGATGCGTATGCCCGCTGGGGGCTAACGCCCCTCTGGGGATTGAGCCTGCGGCTCCCGCACCGCATCGGTACCGCGAAGGCGAGCGAGATGATGCTCACCTGCCGCACCTACTCGGGAGCCGAGGCCTGCGCGATGCACCTTGCGAATTTCTGCGTTCCCGACGATCGGTTCGAGGTGGAGCTCGAGGCGCTCTCCCGCACCATTCTCGGGCACTCCTGGTATGCCCATCGCGTCAACAAGCGCGCGCTGCGCGCAAGCGACGGGCTGCCGCTCTCCGATGCACATGCGCTCGAGCTCTTCAAAGAGGAGGGCCTGGCCCCCGATGCAGCGCATCGCGTCGCGAAGTTCCTTGCCAAGCACCGGGACGGGTGAGCCCCCAACGTCGCTCGCGATTGGGGTCGGGCCCTGCGCTTCAGGGCGCCGCGAGCGTATCGGCTCGCGAGTAGGCCGCGTTCGCTTCGGGGTTGCGGCCGCGTGCACGCAGGGAGTCCCCGATGAGGCGCCACGCCTGGGCCTGCGCGCGGGGATCTCCCGTTGCAAGCTGCAATGCCTTGTGACCCATGCTGCCGGCGAGCGCGTACTGCCCGGTGCTCTCGTGCGCCTCACCGAGCATGATCCAGAGCAACGGATTGTCCGGCTCGATGCGCAGGGCTCGCTCGAGGGTCGCCTGCGCAAGCTGTGGATCGCCGCCAGCAGCCTGCTTGCGGGCCTGCTCGACGAGCGCCGTGGCAGCGGCACCCAAGCGGTGCTCCCGCGGCGCTGGCGGGGGAGCCGGCGCCGGCGCGGGTAGCGGCGACTGCGGGGTCTGGGAGGGGGCAGTCGTCTGCGGTGCGGGAGTCGCAGGCGGCCGCACCGTCTGCGCCGGGGCGGGCGGCTCGTAGGGTGGTCCGATCAGGCTCCCGCAGCCCGCGGCAGCGAGGACCACTGCGAGCGTGGGAAGGACCACGCCCGCGGGGCTCCGCCAGGCTCGGCGCTCGCTCGAAGGACGATGCTCCCTCACTGCAAGGCGCTCCCTCGACGTGCGCAATCGCTCAATGTGCCATGCTCTGCAACCACTGCCCTGCGCGCTGCATGAGCTCATGTACAGAGCCGATCACGGCACCGAACGCCGTCGTCGGACAGCCGGGCTTGAGCGGCGGATTCGTGCCGGGCGGGACCGGGAGCGTCACGAGATCGCTCGAGCAGGCCGCATTCGCTCTGAAGCCCGTCGCATAGTCGATCGTGACCGACTGCAGCGTGTCCGGCAGCGGAACGTTCCACGAGCTCATGGCGATATCGGCCATCAGATGTGACCACACCGGCAGCGCCCCGGTCTCGCCCGTGAATCCGGCGACCCGGTCGTCGTCGTACCCGACCCAGACCACCGCGAGATCGTCACCCGAGAAGCCTGCGAACCAGCTGTCGCGCAGGTCCGAGGAGGTGCCCGTCTTGCCCGCGACGATGAGGCCGCGCGGCAGCACGCCGAGCGCGGGCCTGCCGGTGCCACGCTCGATCACCTGCTCGAGCATGCTGTCCACCTCGTAAACCGGATCGGCCTGAGCGACGGCGTCCACCTCGACCGGGAAGGCCTTGAGCGGCTTGCCGTCCGCGCTCAGCACCGCGCGCACGGCGCGCAGCGTCGTGCGGAACCCGCCGTTCGCGAGCCCGCCGTAGAGCTGCGCCACCTCGAGGGGCGTGAGCTCCACCGTGCCGAGCAGCAGCGAGGGGTTCTGTGGGGGCGCTCGATCCAGACCGAACCGCTCGAGCGAGTGGCCGACGCTCTCGAGCCCGATGTCCATCCCGAGATTGACGGTGGCGTCGTTGAGCGACTCGGCGAGCGCGCGCACGAGCGGCACGGGGCCGTAGTTCTCGCGCGTGAAGTTCTCCGGCTGCCAGAGCTTGCCGCCCGCGACGCGAATGCTGACGGGCTGGTCCTGGATGATGCTCGTTGCGTTGTAGCGACCACTCTCGAGGGCGGCGAGATAGATGAAGGGCTTCACGAGTGAGCCGATCTGCCTGCGCCCGTCGAGCGCCCGGTCGAAGCCGTCGTACCCCGCATCGCGGCCGCCGACCACGGCGATCACATCCCCGCTCTGCGGCGCCGTGACGACCACCGCTCCTTCGAGCGGAGCGCCCGGAACGCGCTGCTTGTGCACCCGATCGAGGCGCGCGAGCTCGCGATCGAGCACATGCTCGGCGTCCGCCTGCACCCGGGGATCGAGATTCGTGAAGACCTCGAGCCCCGCCTCGGTGAGGTCCTGCTCGGGGTAGTCACGCCTCAGCGTGCGGCGCACGAGGTCGAGATAGGCCGGGTAGTAGGCCCCCGCCGTCTTTGATGTGATGCCGAGGGGCTGCGCCTGCGCAAGGCGCGCGTCGCTCTCCGGGATCACGTGCTGCTCGACCATCTCATCGAGCACCAGATTGCGTCGCTTGAGCACCCGGGACGGATGCCTGCGCGGGTCGTAGTACGAGGGGCCGCGCACGATGGCGACGAGTGTTGCAATCTCATCGAGGTCGAGCTCGGAAAGAGGCTTGCCGAAATAGAACTCCGCGGCCAGGCCGAACCCGTGGATCGCGCGGTTGCCGTCCTGGCCGAGGTGGATCTCATTGATGTAGGCGTTCATGAGATCGGCCTTGCTGAAGTGCTCATCGAGCGCGACCGCCATGATCGCCTCGCGGATCTTGCGCGAGGCGGTCCGCTGCGGTGAGAGAAAGTAGCTCCGCACCAGCTGCTGCGTGAGCGTGCTGCCGCCCTGCTGCCACTCGCCGGCGCGGATGTCCACCCACAGCGCGCGCAGGATGCCGAGCACATCGATGCCACGGTTGGTGTCGAAGTTGCGATCCTCGACGGCCTTCAGGGCCGCGGGCAGAAGCGGCGGCACCTCATCGGGCGTGACCACGATGCGGTCCTCGCCATGAATCGGGAAGATGCTGCCGATCAGAAGCGGGTCGAGCCGCACGATCGGTACCTCGCGTCCCAGTGCATCACGCAGGTCGGTGATCGCCCCCTCCGAGGTCGTGATCGCGAGCAGCTCCGCGGGGCGCGCCTGGTCGGCGAACCGCGCGGCGCGCAGCCCCACGTCGATGCGAGCGCCGATCCTGCGGTACGTGCCGGTCTTCGGTTCAGCGCTCTGCGGGGTATCGGTACGCCGGTACGCGAGCCGCTTGAGCTCGCTCTCCACGTCCTTCTCGGAAAGCGGAAGCCCCGCGTAGAGCTCGAGCGGCGCGGCGTAGACCTGCGCGGGCAGCGTCCAGCGCCGTCCCTCGAACTGGTGTACGACCGTTTGCGAGAGGCGCAGCACGTAGACGGTCGCGACCGCACCACCCGCGGCCGCGAGCAGCAGAACCGGGATGAGGAGCCGGCGTAGCAGCTTCACCTCGTGTCCCCTGCGCAAGCTCCGGCGTTCGTGCGCCTACTCAGATGCAAACCTCCTCGGCAGGCTCGCGCAGATTGTAGCGCGAGCTCATCGCGTGGCCGTAGGCACCCGCGTTCGCGATCGCGAGGATATCGCCCTCGCGCGGGGGCGCGAGCCAGCGATCGTGTCCGAGAATGTCGGCGCTTTCACAGATCGGACCGACGACGTTCACGAGCTCCGCTGTCTGCGTTTCGGGACGCGACAGATTGACGATCTCGTGATAGGCGCCGTAGAGGGCCGGCCGGATGAGGGAGTTCATGCCGGTCGAGAGGCCGACGTATCTGAGATCGCCCTTGGCTTTCAGCTGGGTCACGCGCGCGAGCAGCACGCCGGCCGCTGCGACGACGTAGCGCCCGGACTCGAGCCACAGCTCGAATCGCGGGTGCGCGGCGCGCACCGCTGCGAGAGCCGCATCGAGCCGCGCGAGATCGATTCCGGTCTGCTCCAAGCGCTCCGGAACGCCGAGACCCCCCCCCACGTCGAGCACGCGCACATCGGGCAGCCGCGCGGCGATCTCGGCCAGGACGCGCGCGTTCTCGGCCCAGTTCGCCACGTCGAAGATTCCGCTGCCGCTATGGGCATGCAGGCCGACGATGCGCACACCCGCGGCACGCGCGAGCCGGGCGACCGTGTCGAGCTCCGCGAGCGGGATACCGAACTTCGAGCGGGCGCCGGCGGTGCGCACGTGGCGGTGGTGACCGCGGCCGATGCCGGTATCGAGCCGCAGGAACAGCGCCTGCCCGGCGAACATCCTCGACCAGGCCTCGAGTGCGTAGGTGCTGTCGAGCGTCACCTGCACGCCCTGCTCGAGAGCCCACCCGTATTCGTCCCGGCTCGCGAAATTCGGCGTGTAGAGGATGCGCTCGCGAGCGATCCCGGGGATCGCGGCGATCACCCGCTCGATCTCCCCCCGCGAGACACAATCGAAGTCGAGCCCGGCCGCATCGAGATGCCGCAGCACCTCGGGGTGCGGGTTCGCCTTCACGGCGTAGAGCACTCGGGCGACCGAGGCAAGAGAGCGAACCCGACGCGCCGCGGCCCCGAGCGTTGCAAGATCGTAGATGTAGGCCGCCTCGCGCGCTCCGAGCGCGCGCTCGAGCTCGCTCCGCTTGCGGATCCACCAGGGGGGTTCGGCGGGGGCGGCTCGCTCGGGCCGCAGGAACAGCTGCTCCCACGTCGGGCCGAGCACGCGGTCCCCCGGGGACGGACGGATGAGCAGATCGTGCAGCTGATCGACGAGACGATCCCCCTGGTTCTCGTCGACCACGAAGGTGAAATTGAGGTCATTCGCCGCCTGACTCACGAGATAGACCTTCTGCTCGGCGAACAGCTCGAAGGCATCCCCGAGCTGGTGCAGGATCGCCCGGATGTTGCGCCCGACCAGGCTCACGGAGGCGCAGGGCCCGATCACCTGCGCGCGGCAGATGCGCGACAGGTCCGCGACGAGGGCATCGAGCACGCCGGCCTCGAGGGCGTTCGCGGCCGGATCGAGGGTGACGGAGACATTCGTCTCGGAGGTGGAGACGAGGTCGACGGAGAGGCCGTGACTCTTGAACACCTGAAAGGCATCGGCGAGAAAGCCCACCTGGTGCCACATGCCGGGGCTGTCCAGGGCAAGGAGGGTGATGCCCTTCTTGATGCAGACCGCCTTGACCTGAGCGGCATCGGAGTCGGCCGCCGAGCTGATCACGGTCCCCTCGAGATCCGGATTCTGCGTCGCGTACACATGAAGCGGAATCTGGTACTGCCGCGCGGGCAGGATGCAGCGCGGGTGCAGCACCTTTGCGCCATTACTCGCGATCTCCTGCGCCTCATCGTAGTGAAGCGCCCGTAGGTGCCGGGCGGTCGGCGTCGAGCGCGGATTCGCACTGAACATGCCGGGTACGTCCGTCCAGATCTCGAGGCGCCGCGCCCGCAGCTTCGCCGCGAGGTAGGCGGCCGAGGTATCGGAGCCGCCCCGACCGAGCAGAACGGTGTTGCCTTCGGCATCGCTTGCAATGAACCCCTGCGTGACGAGGATCGGCGCGAGCTTGCCGAGGCGCTCCTCGAGCGCTCGGTCGGGCGCGAAGCCGCAGGTTGCCGACAGCACGCTCGCCCTGGCCGAGGCCCCGCGACGCACCTCGGCCGAAAGCAGAGTCCGGGCGTCGATCCACTCGACGGGCAGTCCCTGCGCCTGAAGGAAGCGGGCGCCGAGATCCGTCGCCATGAGCTCCCCCGCCGCCATGACCCGTGCGCGGATGCGGTCGCTCACCTCCCCGACCAGCGCAACCCCGGCCGCGATCTGCCCGAGCTCGGCGAAATGGCGCTCGAGCTCCGGGCCCCCGGCGACACCAAGCTCGGCGGCAAGCTTGCGGTGGGACGCCTCGATACTCGCGAGCACCTCCCCGTGCGCGCCATGCAGCGCCGCCCCGAGGAGCTGCTCGAGACGGTCGGTGATCCCGGTGATCGCCGAGTGGACGATGAGCACCCGGGCGCCCGCGGCGCGGCGCGCCGCCGCGACGCCGGCGACGTTACGCCAATTGGCGAGCGAGGAGACGCTCGTGCCGCCGAACTTGAGTACGTACCACGCTGAATCCGTCGGTGGCACTTCTCGATGCCTCGCTGGAAACCCCGTCTGGGCCAGGACCCGGCCCGAGCTCGACCTTGGAGCGCGGCGCGGCGCGCTCAAACCTCGTCGTCGTAGATGTCCCGCAGATCCTTCTCGAGCTTGCGGTCGGCGAGCACCTCTTCGAGCTTGCTCCAGGCAGCCTTGCCCCGCTTGCCCTGGTTACGCACCCGCTTGTCCACCCGGTCGAGCAGACGGTCATAGTCGGTGCCGTCTTCGGGTGGCGTCAGGAACTCATCATCCAGATCAAAGCTTCCGTTGTCGCGTTCTGACATCAGTCGAGGCTTAATTTTCCGAGAATAATCAAAGCGTAAGGATTCTGTGGGCGCCTGGCAAGAGCGCGAACTATAGCCGATTCGCGCCCGCAAGCAAGTCTCTCAGGAGGCGTCCTGGACCGTCACCCGGGCGCCCCGGCCGATCCCGAGCGTGGCCGCCGCGCTACCCTCCCGCTCGGCGATCTCGAGCACCTCGAAGGCGTTGACGAGTGCGAGCAGCTCCCGGGGTCGCGCCTCCGCGTAGGTGCGTCGCAGCGGCACGATCCGTCCCCCGATCTTCACCTCGAGCCGCTCGAACGGCTCGAGGTGCTTTGCATCGATGTCGGTGATCAAGTTACCGAAATGGTCGACCGTGACCACGGAGCCTGCGACCGAGCGCCGACCGCGCTGCAGCGGACCGGGGACCTCCCCGGTGGGGTGTGTGCCACCAGAGGGTCCCTGACGGGGCTCGCCGAGCCCCTCGGGGGCACAGCGCCCACAGGCAAGCTCGGCCGCAACCGGGGCGAAGATATCGCGTCCGTGAAAGGTCGCGCTCACCCGCTCGATGCCAAGCGCCGCAAGGCGCGGCGCCGCGAGCTCGATGGTCTCGGCCTGCGGATGCCGCGCCCAGACCGCTGCGAGCAGGCCGTTATCGGGCGCAAGCAGTGCATGCCCGGCGACGAGGATGCACACGATGGCCCGCGCGGTGCCCACGCCGGGATCGACGACGGCCACGTGCACGGTGCCTTGTGGAAAGTACTCAAAGCATCGCGCGAGCCAGAACCCGGCCTCGAGGGGCCGCTGCGCGGGGATGGCGTGGGTGAGATCGACGATCCGGGCAGAAGCAAAGCGCGCCAGGATGCGGCCTTTCATGACCCCGACGAAGGGGTCCTCGAGTCCGAAGTCCGTCGTGAGCGTGATGACGCCCGAGGGCTTGAAGCCGGCCATGGGGCCATTATCGCGAAGCGCGGCCGGTGGGGGCTATCGGGTGCTCACGGTGCGCTCGGCGCAGGCAATGCAACGGTCGGCATGGGGGATGGCCTCGAGCCGTTGCGGCTCGATCGGCTCCCCGCACACGGCGCACGTGCCATAGCGGCCCTCGCGCAGGCGCTCCAGAGCATCGTCGATGCGCTTGAGCTCCGCATCGGCCGTGCGGCTGAGCGCAGTCAGCAGCCCGGTGTGCTCGCTCTGAGTCGACACATCGCCGTAGTCGGCGCTCGAGAGATCCGGCTGCTGCCGCAGTCCTGCATTCGCGCGCGCCTCGCGCGAGCGCAGCTCGTCCCGCCGGGCGAGCAAGGATTGCTTGATGGTCTCGGTATCCACGGTAGGCTCCAAATGTGCGGCCGATCGGACGCAAAATGCGTGCCCCGCTCAGCGGGCAGCTGCCGGAGCCCTTTTGCTAGGCCGCGGCACGCCGCGCGCCCGGTTCGTCGAGCGCGGCAGCCAGAACCTCCTCGATGCGCTCGGCCCACACGAAGCGCAGGCGCTGGCGCGCGCTCTCGGGGATCTCCTCGAAATCGCGCCGGTTGCGGGCCGGCAGAATCACCGTGTGAATGCCGGCTCGGGCCGCCGCCACGGTCTTCTCCTTGATGCCGCCGACCGGCAGCACCAGTCCGCGCAGACTGATCTCCCCCGTCATCGCCACATCGTTGCGGACCGTCCTGCCCGCAAGGAGCGAGGCGAGCGAAGTGAAGATCGCGACCCCGGCGCTCGGTCCATCCTTCGGGATGGCCCCCGCGGGGACGTGAATGTGCAGATCGACCTTGTCGAAGCCCGCGGGATCGACGCCCAAGCGCTCCGCCTGGCCCTTCACGAGCGTGACCGCCGCCTGCGCACTCTCCTTCATCACATCCCCGAGCTGACCGGTGAGAATCAGACGGCCGCTTCCGGGCACGCGGCTCGATTCGACGAACAGGATGTCGCCACCGACCGGAGTCCAGGCGAGCCCCGTTGCAACCCCGGGCACGCTCGTGCGCATCGCGATCTCGCCGTGATAGCGCGGGGCGCCGAGGATCCGCGCGACGTCGTCGGGCCCGACTTTCGCCGCGCTGTCGCGTCCGGAGGCGATGTTGACGGCGAGCGAGCGCAGCACCGCTCCGATCTGCCGCTCGAGGCTGCGCACGCCGGACTCGCGCGTGTAATCCGCGATGATGCGACCGAGCGCCTCGTCACTCAGCTCGACCTGTCCGGCGGCAAGGCCGTTCGCGGCGAGCTGGCGCGGCACGAGGTATCGCCGAGCGATCTCGAGCTTCTCTTCCTCCGTGTAGCCGGTGAGCTCGATCATCTCCATGCGGTCGCGCACGGGACCGGGAATGCCGTCGAGCACGTTCGCCGTGCACACGAACAGCACCTTGCTCAGATCGAACGGCAACCCGATGTAGTTGTCGCGGAAGGTGGAGTTCTGCTCGGGGTCGAGCACCTCGAGCAGCGCGGAGTACGGATCGCCCTGGAAGCTCGCGGAGAGCTTGTCCACCTCATCGAGCATCATCACCGGATTGCGCGTTCCGGCCCGCCGCAAAGCCTGGATGATGTTGCCGGGCAGCGAGCCGAGATAGGTCCGCCGGTGACCGCGGATCTCGGCCTCGTCGTGCACCCCGCCGAGGCTCACGCGCACGAACTTCAGGCCGAGCGCCCGGGCGATGCTCTGGCCGAGGGAGGTCTTGCCGACCCCGGGTGGGCCGACGAAGCACAGGATGGGGCTGCGGCCCTGCGGGTTGAGCTTGCGCACGGCGAGGAACTCGAGAATGCGACGCTTGACCTTCTCGAGCCCGAAATGATCGGTATCGAGCACGCGACGGGCAGCCTCGATATCGAGGTTCTCCGGATCGAGCTTCGACCAGGGCAGCGCCACCAGCCAGTCGAGGTAGGTTCGCACCATCGAGTACTCGCCGCTCGCCTCCGGCATGCGCTCGAGGCGGTGCAGCTCGCGCAGCGCCTGCTCCTTCGCCTCCTGCGGCATGCCCGCCTGCTCGATCGCCTCCTTGAGCTCCTTCAGCTCGACCGCCGGACCCTCGTACTCCTCGCCGAGCTCCCGTCGGATCTGGCGCAGCTGCTCGCGAAGCACCGCCTCCTTTTGACGCTCGTTGAGCGCCTCGCGCGTCTTCTCGCCGATGTCACGCGAGAGCTTCAGCACCTCGATGCGCTTGTTGAGCGCGCCGATCACCTGGTCGAGACGCGCCGACAGGTCGAGCGTCTCGAGAATCGCCTGCTTCTCGCGCGTCTCTACATCCGTCACGCTGATGACGAGATCCGCGAGCTGGCCGGGCGCCTTGACGGTCTGGATCGTGCCCACGAGCTCGGCGGGCGTCTGCGGAAGCAGCTGCAGCGCCTCGATCGCGCGGTCGCGAAGGTACACCGCGCGGGCCTCCACCTCCCGAGTCACGTTTTCGGGATCGGCGAGCAGCGCGACCTTGGCCTTCAAGGTCGCACCCGCCGGCAGGAATTCGCGCACCTCGAAGCGCTGCTCGCCCTGGCAGATGAGGTGGTGCACGCCGTCGGCCGCGGTAACGAACCGCAAGACGCTCGCAACGGTACCGACTCGATACAGATCATCAGGGCCCGGGTCGTCTACCGATGGGTCCTTCTGCAAGAGGAAGCCGATGCGGCTGCGGGTGCGAACCGCCTCCTGCGCCGCGGTGGTCGAGCGCGGACGGTTGACGGCGATCGGGAGGACGACGCCCGGAAAGAGCACCATGTCCCGCACGGGCAGGATCACGAGCTCGATGATTTCTTCCGCCATCACGACTCCTCTCGGTCAGTCCCTCGTCAAGCGCAGCGTGAGGCACCCATCGGCCAGGCGGCGCTCGCGCACGGTGTAGCGCCCCGTTGCAAGCTCGAGCTGGCGCTCGAAGCGGCCGTAAGGAATCTCGAGCCGCCGGACGCGCAGCGCTGCAAACTCCGCAGGCAGCGCGCGTTCCGCGCTCACCACGATGCCGCTCGCAGTCACCTGGACGTTCACACTGTCGGGCCTCACTCCCGGCAATGCGATCGCGATCAGGACCTCGGACTCGCTCTCGAAGATATCGGCTGGCGGCTCCCAGAGGGGCTGTGTGGAGCGCACGCCCGTCAGGCCGTAGAACCGGCGATGCCGGCGCTCGGCCTGCTCGAGCGCGTGCAATGCCTCGTCCCACATCCAGGCGATGCGATCAATCGAGCTCACGAGAGCCTCCTCGGCCGGCTCGATCGCTGTCGAGCCGACGGCATTGGTGGGGACGCAGCACCGCCGTTACAAGGCACGACACGGCCGCGGCGCAGGCGAAGCTCGCTCCGCGGTAGGACCCCCGGGGATTCCAAATGCTGCGATCAGCCGAGCGGTGCGCTCGCCGGCGCCGTGTGAGCCCCTTGCTCCGGCAGCACCGCGGCGTGGGCGCGGGCGCACGCCGCGAGCCCTGCCTCGTGATAGAGATACCAATCCACGCAGCCGTGGACGGCCTGCGGATCGATACCGGGCGAGGCTTGCACCGTGAGCCATGCCTCGGGCGCCGCTCGAAGGAAGATCACGCTATTCCCGCGCATGAACCACCTCCACTCTATCGCCCTCCCGCCGAGAGGGCGGTCAGCATGACACCGCGCGCGCGAGGTGTCTACGGCGATTCCCCGGCGCGCCGGCCGACTATTTACGCTGCGCCTCGAGCCAGTGTTGCAGCTGATCGAAGGGCTCGGAGAACTTGCGCACGCCCTCGTCCTCGAGTTGCTGCGCGACCCGCTGCATATCGATCCCCAGAGCGGCGAGCTCGCGCAGCACCCGCGGCGTCTCGCTCTCGAAGCTCGCAAGACCGGCGGCCCCCTTGCCGTGATCGCGATAGGCCGAGAGGGTCTCGAGGGGCATCGTGTTGACGGTCTCGGGAGCGATGAGGTCCTCGATGTACTTCACGTCGCTGTAGCGCGGATCCTTCGTGGAGGTCGAGGCCCAGAGCAGCCGCTGTGGTCGGGCGCCGTGGCGCGCGAGCGCGCGCCAGCGTTCCGAGGCAACGATCTGCCGGTACTCCTCATAGGCCTGCGAGGCGAAAGCCGTCGCCGTCCGGCCTCGTAGCGCCCGCCCCTCCCCGCGACCCTGACCCGCGTGCTCATCGAGGAGCTTATCGACGAGGGTATCGATGCGGCTGAGAAAGAAGCTCGCGACGGAGGCGACGTTGCGAATGTCGGCGCCGCGCTCGAGGCGCTCCTCGAGCCCCGCGAGATAGGCATCGGCAACCTCGCGATAGCGTGCCGGGGAGAACAGCAACGTCACGTTGACGTTGACTCCCTCGGCGATCAGCGCGTGCACCGCTTGCAGGCCCTCGCGCGTGCCGGGCACCTTGATCATGACGTTCTCGCGCTCGAGGCGGCCCCACAGGCGCCGTCCCTCGCTCACGGTCGCCTGCGTCTCGCGCGCAAGGTGAGGCGAGACCTCGAGGCTCACGAACCCGTCGGCGCGCTCGGCGCGCTGATAGGTCGCACGGAACAGGTCCGCCGCATGGCGGATGTCGTCGATCACGATCGCCTCGTAGAGCTCCACCCCGTGACCGATCTTCGGTAGCAGCTGCGCGACCGCCGCTTGGTACTCGGGGTGCTTCATGATCGCGTTGGCGAAGATCGCCGGGTTCGACGTGAGCCCAGAGAGGCCGTCGGTCTCGATCATTCGGGCGAGGGTGCCATCGCTCAGCATGCGTCGGTGAATGTCGTCGAGCCAGACGCTCTGGCCACGCGCTTTGAGCTTCAGTAAGGGATTTCCGTCCATCGACCCACCTCGCTTTTGCGGAGGAGACTGTTTCCGGTTCATCATGCATCGACCGGCGCGGGTGCTGCGCCGGTGAGCTGCCGGCATGGCGTCCGCGAGGAGCAAATCTTGCGCCCGCGCGCCCGGTGAGCCCGATCGGATTCAATCACAACGGGGGCCATCGTGCTCGTCCTCACGATCAACAGCGGCAGCACGTCCGTCAAGCTTGCCGCGTTCGAGAGCTCCGGGGCGCCAGCGGCATTGCGCGGGCTGCGGCGCGAACAGGTGAGCGGCCGGGGCCTCGAGCCGCGCGCGGTGCTGCGGGCTTTTCTCGACACGCTCGCGGGGTCCCGGGTCACCGCCGTCGCGCACCGCGTGGTTCACGGCGGCAGGCACTTCACCGCCCCCGTCATCATCGATGCCGCCGTCCAGGCCGCGATCGGTGAGCTCTCCGAGCTCGCACCGCTTCACAACCCCGTGGCGCTCGAGTGGATCGTGGCCGCCCGCGCGGTGTTCGCCCCCGAGGTGCGCCAGGTTGCCTGCTTCGACACAGCGTTCTTCGCCGATCTGCCGCGCGTTGCGGCCGAGTACGCGCTGCCCCGCGCGGCCGGAGTCGATCTCGGGATCCGCCGCTACGGATTTCATGGACTTGCGCACGCAGCGCTGTGGCGGCGCTGGTGCGAGCTCAATCCGCATCTTGCACACGGCGGGCGCATCATCAGCCTGCAGCTCGGCGGCGGCTGCTCCGCGGCTGCCGTGCGCGAGGGCCGGCCCCGCGATACCAGCATGGGGTTCTCGCCTCTCGAGGGTCTCGTGATGGCGACGCGTTCGGGGGATCTCGACCCCGCCATCGTCGCGTACCTTGCCGCGCGGCGCCAGGTCGCGCCGGACAAGGTCATCGAGTGGCTCAATCACGAGTGCGGCCTGCTCGGGGTCTCAGGACAGAGCAGCGATCTGCGCGAGCTCCTCGCAGCACCGCGCACGGAGGCGGCGGAGTTCGCGGTGGAGCTGTATTGCTACCGCGTGACCAAGTACATCGGTGCGTATCTCGCGGTGCTCGGCGGTTGCGACGGCATCCTCCTGAGCGGCGGGGTCGGAGAGCACATGCCGCAGATCCGCGAGCGCATTCTCGGGACGCTCGGCTGGGCCGGAGTCGAGCTCGATCGCCCCGCGAACGAAGCTGCTCGAGGCACGGAGGCATGCATCAGCCGGGCGGGCAGTCCGGTGCGCGTGCAAGTCATCCCCGGGGACGAGGAGCGGCTGCTCGCGAGCGCCGCGCTCGCCTGCGCGCGGCCACAGCCGCCGGCGGCCGAGGCCTAAGAGGCCTCTCGAGCGCGCGCCTCGGGCCTCACGCGCGGGGTTGCGTGCTCGCAGGCGTGGCTGGGGTGGGAGGCACCAGCACCGCCGCTCCGTGCAGCATTCCGCGCCGCAGTCGCTGCAGGGCCTCATTCGCCTCGCTCAACGGGAACGTCTCGATGCTCGGGCGCAGCGCAACGGCTGCCGCGACCTGCATGAACTCGGTCGCATCGGCACGCGTGAGATTCGCAACCGAGGAGACCGAGCGCTCGCCCCACAGCAGCCGGTAGGGAAAGCTCGGGATGTCGCTCATGTGAATCCCGGCACAAACCACGCGTCCGCCCTTGCGCGTGGCGGCGAGCGCCGCCGGAACGAGGTCACCGACGGCCGCAAAGATGATCGCGGCGTCGAGCGGCTCCGGAGGAGACTCATCGGAGCCCCCGGCCCACACGGCGCCGAGCTCGCGGGCAAACTGCTGTGCGACGGCATCTCCGGGTCGCGTGAACGCGAGGACTCGTCTGCCCTCCGCACCCGCGACCTGGGCGAGAAGGTGTGCAGCGGCGCCGAATCCGTACAGCCCCAGGGTCCCCTCGCCCGCCGCCCGGTAGGCCCGGTAGCCGATGAGTCCTGCACAGAGCAGCGGCGCGGCTTCTGCATCGGGATAGCGCTGCGGGATCGCGCAGCAGTAGCGCGAATCGGCGAGCGCGTACTCGGCGTAACCGCCATCGCGCGTGTACCCGGTGAATCGAGCGCGATCGCACAGGTTCTCCAGCCCGCGGCGGCAGTAGCGGCACGTTCCGCAGGTCTGCGCGAGCCACGGCACGCCCACCCGATCACCCACGCGGAACCGGGAGACGCCGCGCCCCACCTGTTCGACACGGCCGACGATCTCGTGTCCGGGGGTCACGGGAAACGGGATGTCGGGCAACTCCCCGTCTGCCACATGCAGATCGGTGCGGCACACGCCGCACGCGAGCACCCGGACGAGCACTTCGAGTGCGCCCGGCTCACCAACCGACACCTCGTCCGGCTGAAGCGGCGCTCCGGCGGCATGCACGCGCATGGCAAGCATGCCCGCCACCGCAGCGGCCCTCAGGGGGTTCCCGGCGCCGCGGGCGGTTTGCTGGGCTTGGCCTCGGAGGTCGAGGCGGAGACCGGCTGAGCTGCGGCACCGAGATCGACATCTGCCTGCAATCCAACCGTCACCGGTATGCCATTCGCGGTCTTGAGCGTCGCAACGGCGTAGTCCCAGTTGATCGCGGCCGTCGTCTTGCCGAGCGCCTGGTCGAGGAGCTGCTCGAACTGGGTCAGCTCCGGTTGGATGGTCTGACCCTGCGCGTCCACGGGCGGGTGGACCTCGAGCAGCAGCTCACCATCGACGTAGGCCACCTTCACCGGATCGTTGATGAGGCGCACCTTCGTGCCGACCGGCACGGTCGGAAAGAGTGCGGCTACATCCTCGGGAAACATGCGGATGCATCCGTGCGTCACCGGCATCCCGACCGCGAGCGGATTGTTGGTGCCGTGGATGAGGTAATCCCCTGGGTGCACATCGAGGCGCATGGCGAAGTCGCCGAGCGGATTGGCAGCTCCGGGGGGCACCACCTTGGGCAGCGGATCGCCCTCGGCCGCGTGCTCCTTGCGGACTGACTCGGGGGGGTACCAGTACGGATGCTTGATCTTCTGGATGACGTGCGTCAGTCCGAGCGGTGTCTTCCAGTCCATCTTGCCGATGCTGACGGGATAGGTGACCACCACGCGCGGTGCGTGCCGCTTCGGCCGCGGGTAGTAATAGAGGCGATGCTCGGGAAGATTGACGACGATGCCCTCGCGGGGACCCGGCGGCAGAATTCTGCGCCCAGGAACGACGATCGGAGTGCCTTCACCGGGCAGCCAGGGGTCGACGCCGGGGTTGGCGCGGATGATCTCCTCCGATCCCAACCCGTACTGCCGCGCAATGTCGTACAGAGTGTCCGAATAGCGCGTCTTGATGTGCAAATCCTCGCCGACCACCTGGGTCGCATCGCCTTGGCCGAGCTCGAAAACGGCGGCCCAGCTCGGGACACAAGCGATCGAGAGCACGAGAACGAGCAGACATTCTCCGATTCGCCGCGACCGGAACGCGTCGCAGGCTGTCGGCGGGCGGCTGACATCAATCATCCTCGAGCAACCCGGCATGCCTCGCTCCGTCGATCGTCGCGCGTAAGTGCTTGCGCATTAAAGTCTATTCTAGACTGAATTACGTCAAATGCGACGCCCATGGTCGCAAATGGGACGTCTTTCAATATACCCGAACGGGCGCGACGCGCATGCGCCGACCGCGCCCTGGTATGACCCTTGCTCGAAGTCCTATATCGGCTGCCACGGGAGCTCTTCATGCACTCGACGCTGCGTGCCACGGTGCTCGTCCTCTCCTCGCTCAGCGTGACGAGCTGCGCGCTGTTTCGGTCCCACGAGGCTGCGACCGCGGCGTACGTGGGCGACTCCGCGATCACGGCGCGCGTGACGACCGCGCTGATCAAAGATCCGAAGATCCAGGCGAACGAGATCGAAGTCGAGACGACCCAGAGCAGAGTCACGCTCAACGGGGTGGTGGACAACGCCGAGATGGCGCGGCGCGCGATCGAGATTGCGCGCGCCACACCCGGCGTGCGGACGATCGACGACAAGCTGAGAGTCGCGGCCGCCCCCGCCTCGAGCGTGAGGCCGTCCGCGAGCGGCAGGACGAGCGACCGCAGTTGATCGGTGCTGCCGCTCCCCGAGCGGGCCGCCGCGGCGGCGCGCATCGCCTGCTATTCTTGCCCCCTTGCCGCAGATCAAGGTCCATGTGCCCGCCTCGGGCGGCGCGAAGCCGCCGCGAGCCTTTTACGCGCGCTCCGCGCTCGCCGTCGCCCCCGAGCTCCTCGGCCTGCACCTCGTGCACCGCGACGGGGACAGCATGCGCGTCGGTCGCATCGTCGAGACGGAGGCCTACATGGGTCCAGAGGATCTCGCGGCGCATTCGGCGGGCGGACGACGCACGGGCCGCACCGAGGTGATGTTCGGCCCTCCGGGCCATGCCTACGTCTATTTCATCTACGGGATCTGGAACTGCCTCAATGTCGTCACGGCCCCGGTGGGCGTCCCGCACGCGGTGCTGCTGCGCGCCGTGGAGCCCGTGGCGCAGATCGAACACGGTACGTGGGGACCGGGCCTCCTCACCCGCGCGTTCGGCATCGATCGCTCGCTCAACGGGGCGGACCTTCGAGGCGATGCACTGTGGATCGAGCGCCCGCGTGGCAGACGGCGGTCCGTGCGCATCGGCAGCGGCCCGCGCATCGGAGTCGAGTACGCGCGCGCCTGGGCGCGCGAGCCCTGGCGATTCTTCGATCGGGACTCGCCTTTCGTCTCGACGCTCTCGCCGGTGGCGCGCCGCCGCGCAGGCATTCTCCGCTGAGCGGGCCTCAGCTGAGGATCTGACGTGCGCGCAGCTCCGCTACGATGAGCTGCGCGGCATCCTCGGCCGACTTCGCGCGCGTTGCGATCACGATCTCGGCGTGCTCCGGCACCTCGTATGGCGAGTCGATGCCCGTGAAGTTCTTGATCCTGCCTGCGCGCGCGCGGGCATAAAGTCCCTTCGGGTCCCTGCGGATGCATTCATCGAGCGGCGTGTCGATGAAGATCTCGATGAACTCGCCCTCCCCCACCAGCTCACGAATCATGCGCCGCTCGGCGCGGAACGGCGAGATGAAGGAGCAGAGCACGAGGAGCCCCGCATCGATGAACAGCCGGGCCACCTCCCCTACGCGGCGGATGTTCTCCACGCGGTCGACATCGGTGAAGCCGAGGTCGCGGTTCAAGCCATGACGCACGTTGTCCCCGTCGAGCAGGTAGGTGTGAGCCCCCTGCCCGTGGAGCTCCTTCTCGACGAGATTCGCGATGGTGGACTTGCCCGAGCCGGAGAGTCCGGTGAACCACAGGATCGCCGCTTTGTGGCCGTTGCGCCGCATGCGTGCCTCGCGATCGACGGCGAGGCTCTGCGGATGCACGTTCGTTGCACGGCGCAAGCCGAAGGTGATCATCCCCGCGCCGGCGGTTGCGTTGCTGAAGCGATCGATGAGGATGAAGGCGCCCGTCTGACGGTTCTCCACGTACGGATCGAAGGCGACGGGCGAGGCCGTGGCAATGTTGCAGAGCCCGATCTCGTTGAGACTCAGGGTCTTGGCCGCGAAGTGCTCGAGGGTGTTCACGTCCACCTTGTGTTTGAGCGTCGTGATGCGGGCCGGCACGTACTTCGTGCCGATACGCATGAGATAAGACCGTCCGGGCAGCATCGCCTCCTCTGCCATCCACAGCACGTGCGCCGCGAACTGATCGACGACCTCCGGGCGCGCATCCGCCCGCGCGAGCACATCACCGCGCGCCACATCGATCTCGTCCGAGAGCACGAGAGTCACCGGATCCCCGGTGTGCGCCTGCTCCCGGTCGCCATCCGCGGTGACGATGCGCTCGAGAAGGGATTCCCTTCCCGAGGCCGCGACGACCAGCCTTTCCCCGAGCGCGATTGATCCCGAGGCGACGGTGCCCGAGTAGCCGCGGAAATCGAGATTCGGCCGATTGACCCATTGCACGGGGAAGCGGAACGGACGCTCCGCGAGTGCCGATTCGACCTCGACCGATTCGAGATACTCGATGAGGGTCGGCCCTTCGTACCATCGCATCCGCTCCGAGCGCGCCGTGACGTTATCGCCGTAGCGTGCGGAAAGTGGAATGGGGGTGACGGAGGCAAAGCCGAGCGTCTGCGCAAATCCGAAGTAGTCGCCCACGACGTGATGGAAGCGCTCGGCGGAGAAGTCCACCAGGTCGATCTTGTTGATGGCGAGGGCGACGTGGCGAATCCCGAGCAGCGCACAGATATAGCTGTGGCGGCGGGTCTGCGTGAGGACTCCCTTGCGCGCATCGATGAGGATGACGGCGGCGTCGGAGTTCGATGCGCCGGTCGCCATGTTGCGCGTGTACTGCTCGTGACCCGGGGTGTCGGCGACGATGAAGGAGCGCAGCGGTGTGCTGAAGAAACGGTAGGCCACATCGATGGTGATGCCCTGCTCGCGCTCGGCCTCGAGCCCGTCCACGAGCAGCGCGAAATCGAGGTCGTCGCCCGTCGTGCCGTGCCGGGCGCTGTCGCGGCGGAGCGTTTCGAGCTGGTCCTCGAGAATGAGCCGGCTGTCGTACAGCAGCCGCCCGATCAGGGTGGATTTGCCGTCATCCACGGACCCGCAGGTGAGGAATCGAAGCAGCCCCTTCGTGGGGCCGCGCACTCCGGCGCTCACGAGCACCTCGCTCGGGACCTGCGACGTCATGACGCTGGGCGGCCACGAGCCGCCGCGAGCGTCGCGGCAAGATGCCCGGTCGCTCGCGTAGACTTAGAAATACCCTTCACGCTTCTTCTTCTCCATGGAGGCGGCCTCATCCGCATCGATCACGCGTCCCGAGCGCTCCGAGCTGCGCGCGCAGAGCATCTCCTCGATGATCTCATCGAGCGTCGCCGCGGTGCTCTCGATCGCCGCCGTCAAGGGATAGCAGCCCAGGGATCGGAAGCGCACCGTGCGCAGCTCCTCGCGCTCCCCGGGTGCGAGCACCAGGCGCTCGTCATCGCGCACGATCAGCAGCCCGTCGCGCCTGACCACAGGCCGCGGCGCCGCCAGGTACAGGGGAACGACCGGGATCCCCTCGGCGCGCGTGTACTGCCACACATCGAGCTCGGTCCAGTTCGAGAGCGGGAACACGCGCAACGTCTCTCCTTTATTGATGCGCGTGTTGTAGAGCCGCCAGAGCTCGGGGCGCTGATTGCGGGGGTCCCAAACGTGCCCCCGCGAGCGGAACGAGAAGATCCGCTCCTTCGCCCGGCTCTTTTCCTCATCGCGCCGCGCACCCCCGAATGCAGCATCGAACCCCCACAGATCGAGCGCCTGCTTGAGCGCTTCCGTCTTCATGACCTGCGTGTGCAGCTGCGAGCCGGAACGGATGGGATCGATGCCGCGAGCACGGCCCTCGGGATTGGTGTAGACGAGGAGCTTCATCCCGTAGCGCTGCGCGATAGCGTCCCGATGGGAGATCATGTCGCGGAACTTCCAGCCGGTGTCGATGTGGAGCAGCGGAAACGGCGGCTTCGAGGGATGGAAGGCCTTGAGGGCGATGTGCAGCATCGCGCCCGAGTCCTTGCCGATCGAGTAGAGCATCACGGGATTCGCGAGCTCGGCGACCACCTCCCGCATGATCTCGATCGATTCGCCCTCCAGGCGCGCAAGGTGCGGTGAGAGCACGACGCTCAGCCCTCGATCGGCTGCGGCGCGAGCGCACCGCTGGCGATGAACCAGGGATTGCGAAACTGCGGCTTGCCGTAGCCGAGGGCCCCACCGGTCGCGCAGGTCACCGAGCCGCCCGCCCCGAGCAACACGGCGTGCCCCGCCGCGGTGTCCCATTCCATGGTGGTTCCGAGGCGCGGATAAAGATCCGCGTGGCCCTCGGCGATCAGACAGAACTTCAGGGACGACCCGATCGAGATGCGCTCGGCCACCCGATAGCGCGCGAGATAGGCTTCGGTCTCGGCAGAGGAGTGGGAACGGGATGCGACCGCAGTGATCCCCCCGGCCGGAACGGCGCGCACGTGGATCGACTCGCGCGCCGCAACGCGCGGCTCCTCGAGGTCGAGAGTGCTGCGGAATGCTCCGGGTGAGGTCACGTTGCCCGCGTAGAGCCTGCCGAGCGGCGGCGCGTACACCACCCCGAGAACGGGCGCACCGCGGCGTACGAGTGCGATGTTCACGGTGAACTCGCCGCGCCGGGCGATGAACTCCTTGGTTCCATCGAGCGGGTCGACCAGAAAGAACTCCTCCCCGACCGCCGGGACTCTCCCGGCGGCGACCTCCTCCTCCGCAATGACCGGCGTGCCCGCCGCACAGCGTGCGAGATGCTCGAGCACGATGCCCTCCGCGGTGCGGTCCGCGAGCGTCACCGGTGAGGAGTCCGCCTTGGTGCGCACCTCGAGCGCGCGCCAGGAGTCGCGCCGATAGATCTCCTGCACCGCGCGCCCAGCGTCGAGGGCAGCGTTGATCATGGCCTCGAGAAGCTCACCGTCGGACATTCCTCACCAACCTTCGACTCGAGTTTACCGGGGGCAACCCCAACTCTGCGGGGGCGCAGGCCACTCTCAAGACTCCGGCGCCCTGACCACAGGCCGGCCCGATAGCCGCCCAGGACGAATGTACCTTTTGATATCTTGGTCTTATAGAACATAATTCATATATTCTATAACTCCGGCATCCCCCGGCTGGCGGTCCGGAGCAGTCCGCAGAACGCCCCCCGGTGTGGCAAGGCTCTTGCGACACGGGAACGACAGCGTCGCGAGGCGAGTCAAATCCACCGTGAGCTCGAGAGTTGGTAAGTCTTTCTATTTGTAAGCCTTTCTAAATGACTCATTGTGCCGGGCGTGTCGCAGTCCGCGTCAACGGCGATAGACATGCGGCGTTGGGCGACTATCCTCAGCACCCGGCCCGTTGGAAGGAGCGGGAGAACAATGGAAATCATGTATCGCTCGACGGTGGACACCCACGGTATGGCTCGGCGCACACTCGGGCGCTGCCTACGCCTCGGTGCTGCAGCGCTTTGCGCTGGGGTGCTTGCGGCATGCGTCGCAGAGCCGCCCCCGCGCCCACTGCCTCCACCGCCTCCGCCCCCGATCAACACGACGGTTTACGCGTATCCGTTGCATGGACAGACCCCGGAGCAGCTCGATCGCGACCGGTACGAGTGCTATGTGTGGGCAAAGAACCAGACCGGCTTCGATCCGAGCGCTCCTAACCTGCCCCAGCAGGCGCGCGTGCAGGTCGTCGGTGGACCGCCGCCGGGTACCGGCACAGCGGTGGGCGCGGTGAGCGGTGCGGTCATTGGGGCCGCAGTCGCGAGCCCCTGGCAGCGCGGGTTCGGCGCCCTCGCCGGCGCCCTGATCGGCGGAGCCATCGGCTCGAGCGCAGATGCCGCCCAGCAGGCGCGGCAGCAGCAGGCTGCCCAGCAGGCGTACGCGATGAATAGCGCCCAGCTCGCCCAGGTTGAGCACCAGGCTGCCGACTACCGGCGGGCGATGAGCGCCTGCCTCGAAGGCCGCGGCTACAGTGTGCATTGAGAGAGGAGTCGACACCATGATCCGAGCCGTTGCGTTCACACACTCGCGAGTCACTGCGCTCGCTTTGTGCGGCGTGCTCGCAGCGGCCGGCGCTCTCGCGGCCTCAGCGGCGCGCGCGCAGGACCACGACCGGGGACACCCCGCCCAGCATTTCGATCGGGGGCCGGGCCACTTCGATCCGGCCCGCCAGCACTTCGATCGGTTCAATCACGACCACTTCTATCCGAACCGGGGAACCTTCGTGCACGCGCTGCCCATGCAGCACTATGACGTGGTCTTCCACGGCGGGCACTACTTCTTCGCGGGCGGCGTGTGGTACGCGCCACGCGGCGGGCTGTTCGTCGTGGTCGCCCCGCCGTTCGGGCTGTTCGTGCCGGTGCTGCCGCCCTTCTACACGACCGTGTGGGTGGCAGGCGCCCCGTACTACTACGCGGATGACGTGTACTACCTGTACCGCGGTCCCGGAGTCGGCTACGAGGTCGTCGCACCGCCGCCGGGCCAGGAGGTCGCCGACGCCGGCCCGGGTGGACCGCCGCCCGGAGGTCCCCCCGGACCGCCGCCCGGACCCGATCATCAGCTCTTCATCTATCCCCGCAACGGCCAGACGCCCGAGCAGCAGTCGCGCGACCAGTACGAGTGCCACACGTGGGCATCGGGCCAGACCGGGTTCGATCCGACTGCCCCGAATGGCGGGGTGGCGCCGCCTCAGACGGCGAGCGCCCGTGCGGACTACAACCGCGCGATGGCAGCCTGTCTCGACGGGCGGGGATACACGGTGCGGTAACTCACCGCACACCGCTCTCGCGCAGGATGTGGGGGATGTGCGCCTCCCAGCCGAGCGCCATGATGTGAACGCCGCTCGATACGTCGCGCAGCCCGCGCACCAAGCGCACGGCGATATCGAGCCCCACCTGCTCCTCGCGTCCCGCCTCGGCCGCGGCGCGCATCTCCTCGAGCAGCTCGTCCGGGACGCGAATCCCCGGCACGTTCGAGTTGAGCCACCCGGCCATCTTCGCTGATTTGAGCGGAATGATTCCCGCAAGCAGCGCAACCTCCCCGAGCTGCGCCGCGTCGAGATAGCGCGCGACGAGCGCCACATCGAAGATCGCCTGCGTTTGCAGGAATCGGGCGCCGGCCGCGATCTTCGCGCGCGTTCCTTCCAGCTCCTTCGCGAGGTCGCTCGCGCCGGGGTTTGCGGTGGCGCCGATGAAGAGGTGGGGAGTGCCTTTGAGCTCGTTACCCGCGAGATCGTGGCCGCCCGCGAGCGCCCGCGCCGCGCCGAGCATCTCGACCGTCGTCAGGTCGAAGACCGGCTTCGCATCGGGATGATCGCCGTTCTTCGGCGAGTCCCCGGTCATGAACACGAAGTTCGTCACGCCCAGCGCGGCTGCCCCGAGGAGGTCGGCCTGCACGGCGATACGGTTGCGGTCGCGCGCCGTCACCTGCACGATCGGCTCGACACCACGCTCGATCAGCAGCCGTGCCACCGACTTGGGCTCGATCGCCATGCGTGCGCGCGGCGATTCGGTGAGATTCACGGCATCGACCCACGGTGCAAGCAGCTCGGCCTTCGCGAAGAGCTCGGAGAGGTCGATGCCCTTCGGAGGCGTCAGCTCCGTCGTGACGGCGAAACTCCGAGAGCGGAGCTTCTCCTCGAGTTTGCTCGCCATGGGAACTGTTCTCGGTCGGCGTACAATTGTTTGTCGAGCCATATTGCCACCGGGATTCTCGCATGGCCACTCTCACGCCGCGGCTTCTGGCCACCCTCGAGGGCAGGCGACCGAGCCCGATCGAGGCACTCACCCTGCTCGATCACGAGGACCTCGAGTCCCTGCTCGCGACCTCCGAGGAGCTCACGCTCGCGGGTCACGGCGCAACGGTCACCTACTCCCGCAAGGTATTCATTCCGCTCACCCAGCTGTGTCGGGACGTGTGCCACTACTGCACCTTCGCCAAGGCGCCGCGTGCTTTGAAAAGTGCGTACCTCCCGCTCGAGGAGGCGCTCGAGATCGCCCGCCGCGGGGCGGCCGTCGGCTGCAAGGAGGCACTCTTCACACTCGGAGACCAGCCGGAGCTGCGTTATGGCGCAGCCCGCACGGCTCTCGAGAAGATGGGCCACGCGAGTACGCTCGATTACCTCGCGCAGGCCGCTGCAGCCGTACACGCGCAGACAGGGCTCCTGCCGCACTTGAACCCCGGTGTCATGACGCGTGCGCAGCTCGAGCGGCTGCGCCCGCACGCGATCTCGATGGGCATCATGCTCGAGACCGCCGCGGAGCGTTTGTCCAAGCGCGGTGGCCCGCATTTCGGCTCGCCCGACAAGGCGCCGAGCGCGCGTCTTGCGACGCTCGAGGCCGCCGGCGAGCTCGCGGTTCCCATCACGACCGGGTTGCTCATCGGCATCGGCGAGACGCGGCGCGAGCGCATCGAGGCGCTGCTTGCGATCCGTGCGCTGCACGAGCGTTACGGGCACATCCAGGAGATCATCCTGCAGAACTTCCGCGCGAAGCGCGGCACTGCGATGGCGCGCGCCCCGGAGCCCTCGCTCGAGGAGCATCTGTGGACCATCGCCGTGGCACGGCTGGTCTTCGGTCCCGGCATGTCGCTGCAGGCGCCCCCCAATCTGCAAGCCGGGGCGCTCGCCGCGCTCGTGCGCGCAGGGATCAACGACTGGGGCGGCGTCTCGCCCGTCACGCCCGATCACGTCAATCCGGAGGCTCCGTGGCCGCATCTCGATGCGCTCGCGGAACAGACCGAAGCCGCGGGCCGCACGCTCATCGAGCGTCTTGCCATCACGCCCGCCTTTGCGCGCGAGCCGCAGAGGTGGGTCGATGGGACTCTGCGGCAGGCGCTGCGCACCCGGGTGGACAGTGGCGGGCGAGCGCGGCTCGAGGGCTGGTGTGCAGGCAGCGCCCTGCCCGTCCCGCAGGCGAGCCACGCGTGGTTTCGCCAGGGCAGCGCGCGCGCTGCCTCGCGCCCCGTCCGTCGCATCCTCGATCGAGCCCTGGGGGGCCGGGGGCTCGATGTGGACGAGGTCGTCGTGCTCTTCGGCGCCGAAGGCGCCGATCTCAGTGCGGTGCTCGCCGCGGCGGACCGGCTGCGCGAGGAGGTGATCGGTCCGCGAGTGACCTACGTCGTCAATCGCAACATCAACTACACCAACATCTGCCTCTACAGGTGCGGCTTCTGCGCCTTCTCGAAAAGCGGCACCAAAGCGCTGCGCGGGCCTGCCTACCGGCTCGATCTCGAGGAGGTCGCACGGCGTAGCGCCGAGGCCGCCGCGCGTGGCGCGACCGAGGTGTGCTTGCAGGGCGGCATTCACCCTGAGTTCACCGGCCGGACCTATCTCGACATCGTCGCGGCCGTGAAGGCCGCGGTGCCTGGGATGCACGTGCATGCCTTCTCCCCGCTCGAGGTGGCGCACGGCGCGCGCACGCTCGGACTCACGCTCGCGAGCTACCTGCGCCGCTTGAAGTCCGCCGGTCTCGCGACGCTGCCCGGCACCGCGGCAGAGATCCTCGACGATGAGGTGCGCGCCATCATCTGCCCGGACAAGCTCACGACGGCCGAGTGGCTCGAGGTGATGCGTGCGGCGCACGCCGTCGGGCTGCGCAGCACCGCGACCATCATGTTCGGCCATGTCGATCAGCCGCTGCACTGGGCGCGCCACCTCGAGCGCTTGCGCCAGCTTCAGGAGCGCACCGGCGGCTTCACCGAGTTCGTGCCGCTGCCGTTCGTGCACATGGAGGCGCCGCTCTGGCGCAAGGGGCTCGCGCGTCCGGGACCGACGTTCCGCGAGGCCGTGCTCATGCACGCGATCGCACGGCTCGCGCTGCACCCCGGATTGCCCAATATTCAAACATCCTGGGTCAAGATGGCGCCCGCGGGAGCCGCCGTGTGTCTCCGGGCGGGGGCGAACGATCTCGGCGGCACGCTGATGAACGAGTCGATCACGCGCGCAGCGGGTGGTGTCAACGGACAGGAGATGACCGGCGAGGCGCTCCGCGGCATTGCGGACACGATCGGGCGGCCGCTCGTGCAGCGCACGACGCTCTACTTAGAACCCGAGGCCGTGTGGCCCGAATGCCCCCCGTCGGAGCGTGCGCGCGAGTCACCCGAACTGGCGTGACACGTCGTTGAAGAGTGCAACGCCGAGGAGCAGCACGAGGAGCGCGATACCGACCTGCTGGCCGAAGGCCTGCGTGCGCTCGGAAAGCGGGCTGCCCTTCACCCACTCGACAGCCTGAAAGACGATCTGGCCACCGTCGAGGATCGGGATCGGCAGCAGATTAAAGAGCGCGATGGCGAGGGAGATCAGCACGAGAAAGCTCATGAACGAGGCCGCGCCCGCCTGGGCCGACTCGCCTGCGTACTCGGCGATGCCTATCGGGCCGCTCAAGTTGCGCAGCGACACCTGCCCGAGCACCATGCGCCAGATGAGGCGCGCCTGCATGGCCGTGAGATTCCACGCCTCACCCGCTGCGGCTTCAAGAGCGGCGCCGGGCGCAAGCTTGCGATGCACGATCATTCCCGGCGGATAGCGCTCGGGGGTGGACAAGGCACCGATCCCGACGTACTTGCGACCGTTCTCCTCGAGGTTCGCGACCGCAACCTGCGCGGTGTGCTCGACGCCTGCCCGGCGGAACTCGATCGCGACCGTCTTGCCCGCCATTCCCGAGACAAGACGCGCGACATCGTCGAAGTCGTGCACCGGCTGGCCGTTTACCGCGAGGATCCGGTCGCCGCTTTCGAGGCCAGCCTTGGCGGCCGGTTCCCCGGGCTCCACCTGTCCGATCACCGGTGCGAAGGTCGGCTGCTGGAACTCGAAGCCGAGGACGCTGCGCAGATTGGTGAGATCGCTCAGGCGGCGGCGATCGGCGGGACTGCTGAGCGTGAGCGTCACCGCTCGCGAGGTGCCGTTCGGTGTTCTCACCCCGAGCGTCGCGCTGCCGCGCGCGAGCAGCGAGTCGAGCAGACCGAAGACCACATCGCGCTGGTCGGTGACCTGCTTGCCGTTCAGCGCCGTGATCTCGTCGCCCTTGACGAGGCCTGCCTGGGCGGCGACCGAGGACACCGTCACGTCACCGACGATCGGCTTGTAGTCGGTGACACCGTTCGCCCACAGCATCCCCCACAGCACGAGAATGGCGAACACGATGTTCGCGCCCGGACCGGCGAACAGCACGAGGATGCGCTGCCACGGCGGGCGATGCGTGTAGGAGCGGGGCAGGTCGGCAGCCGCGACCGGACCTTCCCGTTCGTCGAGCATCTTCACGTAGCCGCCCATCGGAATGGGGGCGAGGACGATCTCCGTGCGGTCCGCGCCGATGCACTTGCGCAGCAGCGGCTTGCCGAAGCCGACCGAGAAGCGCAGCACCTTGAAGCCGAGGCGCCGCGCAACCCAGAAGTGGCCGAACTCGTGGACGACGACCAGGAAGCCGACGGCGACGATGTACCACAGGGCATACCACAGAAGCATCATGCGCAGGGGAACTCCGTGTCCTTGATGCGAGGTATCATATCGTGTTCGACTCGCGCGGGCCGGTCACAAATGAGCGGCTGTGTGCGCGGATTTCGCGTCGCAAGCTACTGTTGCTGGGGCGCTGCCGAGGCTTGCAGCGGCACGCTCAGGCTCGAGCGCAGCGTGACGCACGTGAGGCTCGCCGCGGCGCAGTGCTCGAGCAGCCGCGGCAGCACCTCGAGGATCACGGGAACGCCCCGGACCGTCCGCGCCGCTGCGCCATCGTGCAACAGCAGGATGTCGCCCGCACGCAGTCCGCGCGTGAGCCTCGCAAGAACCCCGTCGGCGTCGCGGCGCACCGTATCGAAGCCGCGCCGGGTCCAGCTCGCAAGCTGCAGTCCGAGTCGTGCGAGAACCGGCTGCAGCAACGGATTGCGCAACCCGGCCGGCGCGCGGAAGAAAAGCGGCTGAGTGCCCGTCGCGGCACCGATCGCCTGCTGCGCCTGGGACACCTCGCGCCCGATCGCGCGCGGCCCGAGCAGAGAGAAGTAGGCTCGATGGCTCTGGCTGTGGTTCTCGATGGCATGGCCCCGCCGAACGATCTCGCGCGCCAGGGCGGGAAAGCGCGCAACGCGCTCGCCGATGCAGAAGAAGGTCGCCCTCGCCCGGCTCTCGTCGAGGCAGTCAAGCACGCGAGGTGTGACGCTCGGCTCTGGACCATCGTCGATGGTGATGGCAATTGCACGGCCGGCTGCCGCGGCGGGCGGAAGATGGGTCAAGTTCGGACCGAGAAGCGTGCTGCGCGGGGTGAGGCCGGACGCGGCGAGCACCAGATGATTGCCGACCACGGCTCCGAGCGCCCACGGCCACAGGCTCGGCCGCAGGAGCGTGCCCGCGGCCGCGATATGCACGAGCGCCGAGGCCTTCATGAGGGGTGAAGGCAGGAGCCTCTCGAGCGCCACCAGACGCGTCGCATCGCGCGGCTGCGGCGGGTGCGTCATGTCTCCCACGGCTGGCTATCCAAGCGTGCACTCCGGCGTCGGCGAAATGATAATCGAAGCATGCGCGGCAAGATCTGTCTCGTGACGGGCGCGACGAGCGGCATCGGGGAGGCGACGGCTCACGGGCTCGTCGCACTCGGTGCGACGGTAATCGTCCACGGGCGTGACCCGCAGAAGGGCCGGCGCACCATCGAGGCGCTTCGGCAGCTTGCGACCTCGAGGGACGGGCGCGCCGATTCCGCGGCGCCTCCGAGCGTCACGTTCGCTCAAGGCGACCTCGCCTCCCTCGCCGAGGTGCGCCGGCTCGCCGATGAGCTGGCGCGCACCTTGCCCCGGCTCGATGTGCTCGTCCTCAACGCGGGGCTCGCCTGCGCGCGTCGCACCCTCACGGCCGACGGCTACGAGCGGACCTTCGCGGTCAATCATCTCGCCCCGTTCCTGCTCACTGTGCTGCTGTGCGCCTTGCTCGAGCGCTCGAGCGCGGGACGCATCGTCGTGGTCTCATCGGAGGCGCATCGCCGCGCACATCTCGACTTCGACGATCTGATGCTCGCGCGCGGCTACGATCAGCTGCGCGCCTACAGCCGCTCGAAGCTTGCGAACCTGCTCTTCACGCGCGCGCTCGCCCGCCGAATCGAGGGCACCGCCCTCACCTGCAACGCGCTGCATCCGGGGGTCGTGCGGACCGCCATCTTTCGCGAGGCACCGGCGCTGCTTCGCGGTGCCCTCGCAACGCTCGGTCGGCTGCTGCTCTCCTCCCCGACCCAAGGTGCGCGCACGAGTCTGTACCTCGCGAGCTCCGCGGAGGTCGCAGGCCAGTCGGGGGGCTACTACATCCGCTGCAAACCCGTACGGCCTTCCGCGGCGGCGCTCGATGATGCTGCGGCCGAGCGGCTCTGGGCCGCGAGCGCCGAGCTCACGGGTTGCGGCGCGGCGAGCTGAGGAACGCATAGGGCGCGCCGCCCCGCTCGCGGAGCGCCTCGAGCTGCGCCGGCTCATCGATGTCGCAGGCAAGGCCCGCACTGCGCACGAGGCGAAAGGAAAGCTGCGCATCCTCGGCCACGAGCCGATGCGCGAGGAGACTCCCCGGACCGAAGCAAGTGGCGATCGGGCGCGCGAGAGAGAAGCCGAGCGCATTGGTGCCCGCCTCCGCCCTATCGGGCGCGGCGACCAGCGCATCGTCGGCGAGCGCGAGGACGAGCGCGTCAATCTCCTCTCGGGTGAGGAAGGGAAGATCGGCGTGCACGATCAACATGCGCTCGGCGCCGAGCGCACGCACCTCGCGCGCCGCCGCTGCAATCGCGGCGTTCAGCCCCCCGCCCGGATCTGCGAGGCGCGAGCAGTTGCGCGGCGCGAGATCGGGCTCGCGCGTGAGCAGATGCACGCGCTCGACACCCGGTGCGGTCGAGACGGTGTCGATGACGTGCGCCGCCATGACTCGCACCAGCTCGGCGCGCTGCGCAGCGCTCAACGCGCTTCCCAGGCGCGTCTTACCCTCGAGGCTCCTCAAGGGGACGACGGCGTGGACGCGGACAGGCCCCCCGGTGCTCGCGCCGCTGCTCACCGGAACAGGTCCTCCTCCTTCGGCCGCAGCAGCACCCGAGCCTCACGCTCCGGGGCGCTCCACTCGAGCCCGCGCGCGAGCGCGGCAGGCGTTCCCTCCGCCGCTTCTCCCATGACGAGCGCAGCGGCCGCGGCGATCGCATCGGCGAAGGCCACCTCCGTCATCTCGAGCACGCGATCGTTGCGATCGCGCTCGCCGCGCCGATCGATCAGCGCGGGAAGGCCCGCGCTCCCGAGCGCGACGTTGAGGACACCGCGGCGCCAGGGCCGCCCGAAGCTGTCGCTCACGATCACACCGAGCGGCACCGCGAACCGCTCGCTGAGCCGCCGCCTGAGCGCAGCCGCCGAGGCCGCGGGATCTCGCGGCAGAAGCAGCGCGCGCTCGCGCGAGGCCGCACCCGAGGCGGCGGCAGGCACGTTCGAGCGGTCAACGCCCGCATTCGCCATGACGAACCCGAGCCGGTGCCGCACGATGAGCACATTCGGCGCAGCCCTCACCACTTCATCCGTCTCGCCAAGGATGAGCTCGACGATTCTCGGGTCCTTCGCTGTCAGTTGCGCGAGACGCCGCGCCTCCTCGGAAGGCTCGACGGAGTCGAGCTCGACGAAGCGGCCCTCCGCCTTCGAGACGATCTTCTGCGCGATGATGAGCACATCGCGCGCTCGGGGCACGAGCTTGCGCGCCTCGAGCGCCTCGATCAGCAGCCCCGCGAGGTCGGCTCCCGGCTCGACCTCCGGTAGACCCTCGATCGCGAGAAACTCGACCGGCTCGCCCATATCACCCCCGCACCTTTCGTGATGGGCGGACGCACCGCCTGTCGCGGCCGGCGCTCATTGCGGCGCTGCGATTATCGCAGAACGATCCCGCGGGGACGATTGGACAGAACATCGGCAGCGTCGCCGTTCTGCCACAGTGAGCGTGATTCTTCGCCCTGGGCGTCAACCAAACGCTCGCTCGAGCGCTCACCGCCTCGTTGTCTCAACACCGCCCATCAGGGGGCAGCGTCAAAGCGAGGTGGCGACCATGAGCTGCAAATGGATTGGTATCACGTGTGCGATGGCCTTCGCGGGCCTTGCGGGCTGCGGCGGAGGCTCATCCTCCGGCTCGATCGGCGCCATGCCGGGCGATCAAATGCAGCAGACGGGCACTGTCTCGATGATGGTGAGCGATGCGCCCTGCGATGACTGGGCGCTGATCGGCGTCAAGATCGAGAGCATCGCGCTCGTGCCGCAGGGCGGGGGCGCCAATGTCACCGTGTACTCGGTGGACGCCGCGAGTGCCCCTTATGTCAACCTGGTGGAGCTCGATCAGCTGAGCGAGATTCTCGGCAACGTGCCGGTTCCGGTCGGCACCTACGTCGGCGCGGTGCTCACTGTCGGTGGCAACCCCGGCGATGTGCTGCTCACCACCTCGGCGGATCCGGAGTCGGGCTTCGCCGGTCCCGCGAGCACCTCCATCGCCTCCTCCGCGATTCAAATACAGCACACGCAGGGCACGAGCGGCACCCTCAGCGCACCGATCGCCGTGTCGTTCGATTCCCCGCTCGAGGTGACCGCCAATTCGAGCAACGCCCTGGACCTGGAATTCGACCTTGCGCATCCGGCCTTCATCATCGCTCATCAGCCCCCCGGCGCCGGCACGCTGCTCTGGGCCGTCAACTTCAGGGGGCCGGTGCACCGCCGCCCGATCGCCGATGTGACGCGGCTCGTGCTGCGACACCTCTACGGAACGCTCACCGCGAACAACGGCACCTCCCTCACGGTGAACAAGGACTATGCGACCTACCCGCCCGCCAGCCCCGAGACTGCGGTCGAGAGCTCGCAAGGTTTGACGATCGATGTGGACTCGACCAACGGAACGCTGTTCTACGATGTGGACACGAAGAGCGGCCCGACGAAGATCATGAGCTTCGCGGGGATCTCGGCGCTTGCAAGCGGTGAGTACCTGCGCATCCAGGCGCGCTACCAGGAAGGCGGCACCCTCGTCGCGACGCGCATCTGGGCGAGCAGCAGCTTCAACAGCGTCTGGGTCAGCCCCGAGGGCCACGTGCTCGATGTCGATTCCGCCGGCGGCTCCATCACGGTCACCAACGAGCTCGGGCGGCCGGTGACAGTGGAAATCGCGAGCAATACCAACTTCTACTTCCACGGCGGGACCACTGCGATCGGCACCGGCCCCACGTTCCTCGCGAATCTGGTGCGCGGATTCAAGGTCCACGTCGATGTCGTCGATCCACTCGCCGCGACTTTCACGGCGCAGGACGTGGACATCGAGACTGCGAGCTTCTCCGGCGCCATCTCTGCGGCGGATACGACGAGCTTCACCTACACGCACGACTTCGTGCGCGCAGCGGACGATTACACTCAAACGCTCGATTACGTCGCCGCGGCGAGTGTGACGGGCACGGACGGCAGCGGTAACACGCTCAGCGGCTTCTACTACTGGCCCTTCGCGTATCCGACGCTCATCACCTCCGGGGCGAATGCGATCGGCGATTTCGCCCTCGCAACGCAGGTGACACCGGCCGCCTACGCCTTCACGGCGGCGATCTGGGCCGACCCTGCGAACCCAACCGGCTGGTCGGCGCCCTGGGCCGACCTCCTGCCCGAGCCCCTGCCGCTCGCTTCGGTGGCAAGCGGACTCTCCGCGAGCGATCAGTTCACGCTCACGACCGATGAGTCGGGCCTCACCTACACGGCCGACGTGAGCGCTGCCAGCGGCTCGGCGACCCTCGTGTACCAGGTCGACCGCAGCAACGGGGTCCTCACGGTAAGCCCGGTCGACATCACGACTCAGAGTGGGCTGCAGACCTTCACTCAGGCACTGGTCGCCGGAACTCCCGTCAAGATGTACGGCGTGCCGCAAGCGGACGGGACCGTTCGCGCGTACGTCATCCTCTACTACACGGGAGACACGCCGAGCGAGTGACGGCATCTCGCGAGCCCTCGCAAGGGTCGGGCCGACGCGCGGCGCATGCCGCGCGTCGGCCTTTTGCCGCATCGCAGGCGGCGAGCCTCGAGCTCGGCGGCGCGCGCGAGCGCTCCCGCGCTGACCTTCGCGGAGCTTTCGCGCTACCATCGGCGGGCGCGCACGCTCATCCGGCGAGAGGAGTCTTGAGATGCCAGCCACCCTCGATCAGTACCGGGATCTGCTCACGCAGAAAAAGCCGATCGCGGCGCTCGCGACCACCATGCCCGACGGATCGCCGCAAGTGACGCCGGTCTGGTTCGACTACGACGGCAAGCGGCTGCGCGTCAACACCGCGAAGGGCCGCGTCAAGGCCCGCAACATGCAGGAGGGCTCGCGGGTTGCGCTCATGATCGTCGATCCGGAAAACCCCTACCGCTACGTGCAGGTTCGGGGCCGCATCGCCCTCGCCACGGAGCATGGCGCGGACGAGCACATCAATGCGCTCGCCAAGAAGTATCTCGGCGAGGAGAAGTACCCCTATCGCCAGCCGGGCGAGGTGCGCGTGCGCTACGAGATCGAGCCCCTCTCGGTCCAGGGGATGAGCTGAGGGCGCGCAGCGCTGCACATCGAGTGCTCGACGGGCGCTAAAGAGCAGGCTGTGCTCAGGATCGGCTACAAGGCCTCCGCCGAGCAGTTCGGGCCGGGCGAGCTGCTCGAGTTTGCCTGCCTCGCCGAGCGTCGCGGTTACGACTCGGTCTTCGTCAGCGATCACTTTCAACCGTGGCGCCACCACGGCGGCCACGCCCCCTTCTCGCTCTCGTGGATGGCGGCGCTCGGGGCGCGCACCACCCGCATCCTGATCGGCACGAGCGTCCTCACTCCGACTTTCCGCTACCAGCCGGCGATCATCGCTCAGGCATTCGGCACGCTCGGGTCGCTCTTTCCCGGGAGGATCATTCTCGGCATCGGCACCGGGGAGTCGATGAACGAGATTCCCGCAACGGGACTCGCCTGGCCCGAGCCGCGCGAGCGCACCCGCCGCTTCCGCGAGGCGCTCGAGATCCTCAAACGCCTCGCCTCGCAGGAGCGCGTCACCTATCACGGGGAGTACTACCGCACCGCGCGTGCGACGGTATACGACCGGCCCGAGCCGCCGGTGCCGATCTACATCGCTGCCGCAGGCCCGGTCGTCGCGAAGCTCGCGGGCGAGCAGGCCGCCGGCTTCATCTGCACGAGCGGCAAGGGCTTCGAGCTTTACCGGGAGACGCTGCTCCCGGCGGTCAACGCGGGGCTTGCGCAGGCGAAGCGCAACGCGGACTCGATCGAGCGCATGATCGAGATGAAGGTCTCCTTCGATACCGACCCGCGGCGGGCGCTCGAGGACACGCGCTGCTGGAGTGCGCTCGCCCTCTCGCCGCAGGAGAAAGTAGACGTGGACGACCCTCTCGAGATGGAGCGACGCGCCGATGCCTTGCCCCTCGAGCGGGTGGCTGCGCGCTGGATCGTCTCGAGTGACCCTGAGGAGCAGGTCGAGCGGATCGCGCCCTACCTCGAGATGGGATTCAACCACCTGGTCTTCCACGCACCGGGTCCCGATCAGGCGCGCTTCCTGGAACTCTACGCCGATCAGGTCGTTCCGCGGCTCCGCAAGCGCTTTTCGTAAACATCTCCGACACAGACCGGGAGCACCTGTCCTTTCGAGCGTGTCCCACACGCCGCGCGGGCTTCCCCTGGACCCGGTCTAACCGCGAGACGAAGCGGCTGACGCTGCGCTCGGCACCAGTTCGGTGCACCCGTACTCACGCCTCAAAGATCGTTGCGCGCACGCATCTGTTGCATCGAACCAGGAGTTTTCCTACACTCGCCCGAGTGACGATCGCGCGACGATCCGTTTATCCGAAAGATAAGGGAATCCTCGCGTAACAAGGTCTGACCACGAGGGGAGAATCAATGACCACCGTCCGCGAAGCGGCTGCTCAGGCCGCGGTTCCGTGTTGCTCGCCTGCCCGCGCCTCGCTCAAGAAAAAGATCGTAGCAATGGCCTGTGCGGCCGCCGTCTCGGCCTTGGGCCTCGCGGGCGTCGGCGCAGCCCAGCAGCCTCAACCGGCCGTTGCGCAGGGCCAGCAGAGCACGCAGTCTTCCGCGCAGGCCGCTCAGACGAAGAGCACCGCGAAGCAGAGCGCGAAGATCAGCAAGAAGTCGAAGAAAGACCGCAGGCTCGCGCGTCGCGCCGCGCATGGCGTCGATCACGCCCCGGTAGTGGCGGAGCTCACTCAGCAGACTGCTCAGCAAACGACCCCGGGCACGCCCGCCGCGAACCAGCCGTCGACCCTCGAGGAGGTGACGGTCACGGGCTCGCGCATCAAGCGCACGAACGACTTCAACACCCCGACTCCCACGACGGTCATCGATACCGCGACCATCGAGAGCATGGGTATCGTGAACGTCGGTCAGGCAGCGTTGGTGGCGCCCGCGAACGTCCCGACGTTCACGCCGGCGAACACCGGTAACTCGAACTTCTTCACGGGTGAGTACATCGCGGACCTGCGCGGCCTCAACCCCTACTTCGGCAGCCGCACCCTGCTGCTGGTCAACGGTCAGCGCATCGTGAACAGTGACCAGGGTGACAGCTTCGACATGAACCTGCTGCCCACGATTCTCGTCACGCGCATCGATACGGTGACGGGCGGCGCCTCCGCGGCCTACGGCTCCGGCGCCATCGCGGGAGTCGAGAACGTGATCCTCGACGACAAGCTCGAAGGTGGAAAGCTGGATGGGGATTTCTACGAGACGAGCCACAGCGACGGCCGCGACCGGCACATCGGCGCCGCATACGGTCACGGGCTCTTCGACAACAAGTGGCACTTCGTGATCGGCGGGGAGTACGAGAACTCCGATGCCGTCGGATGCGAGGACGCGCGCAGCTGGTGCGCAGCCAACCAGGGCGAATACGAGACCGGCGCGACTCCCGCGGGCACCGATATTCTCGGCTACGGCACGAACGTCCGCGGCAATTTCAGCAGCACGAGCGGCGTCCTGTTTCCCTTTAGCGCCTTTGGTGGCTATCACGGCGGTACGCCTCCGGTGGCCCTCAACTCCCTCGGCAACGGCACGATCCCCTATGACCTCGGCTCACCGCAGGTTTCCTTTGCCGATGACGTGCAGGGGGGCGATGGCGTACCGATCTACCAGTACTCGAGCCTCCAGGCTCCGGTGAACCGTGGCACCGGCATGTTCCTGGTGAACGGTGCCATCACCGATTACATCAATTTCAAGGGCAGCGTCCTCTTGGCGAGGGAAGTCACCACGGACTATGACGGTGCCATCGGAACGCTCGCCGGTGGCATCACGCCGCAGAATGCGTATGCCTGTCCAGGTACTCCGAACGGACCGGTCGATGTTGCCCTCTTCACTCCCGCGACCTGTGTCAATGCGGCCTCCCCCTCGCTCGCGAGTACGATCAATACGGACGCGGCGTCGCTCATACCCATTGCTCCTGGGTTTTCCATCCCGGCCGGATCGGCGTATTTGAACAAGGACTGGACCGCTCAGATTCCCGCCCTGACGCGCTTCACGACGAACGTCACCCGGGGCACGTTCGGATTCGACGGCAAGATCGGCGACTCCTCCTGGACCTGGGATGCCAACTACGAGTATGGCTTGACGCATCACGACCAGCTCGTGCAAGACAACTACAGCCTCTACCGTATCGACATGGCCCTCGACTCGGTGATCGGCCCGAACGGACAGCCCGAGTGCCGCGTGACGGCCGATGGCTTTGCGGGGGCGGTCGCGGCCAATCCCGGCGGCGGGTACGCCGGCGCCAATCCCCTCCTCGCGGTTGGGTGCGTACCGGTCGATCCCTTCGGCACTCAGCCCCTTAGCCAGGCGGCGATCAACTACGCTTGGGGAAATCTGCTCGAGGAGCTGCGCTACGAGCAGACCGATGCCAACGTCAACTTCTCCGGCAACTACTTCAGCGGCGTCGGCGCCGGCCCCTGGGCGGCTGCGATCGGCTACGAGTGGCGCCAGGAGCGTGGCGACAACATCGATCAGCCGGGAGAGCCTGCGTACCTCGCGGACGATTACGAGACGCAATACGGCTCCTCGTTCGGCGGCTTGATGACCGTCAATGAAGAGTACCTCGAGACGAACATTCCGCTCTTGAAGGACAAGCCGGGCGCCCACCTGCTCGAGTTCGACCTGGCGGCTCGCGAGTCGGCCTACTCGAACAACGCGCTTTATGGAGTTGACGTTTGCACGCCTGGATCAGCCGGGTGCCCCGCGACCGCTGCCGCTCCGAATGAGGCGTTCAATCACAACTTCCTCACCTGGAAGGCCTCCGGGATCTACGAGCCGGTCGATTGGTTCCGCCTGCGGGGCAGCCAGTCGCGCGATGAGCGCGCGCCGAACTTCCGCGAGCTCTATTACAACCAGGTGATCGGCGCCGGTGGACTGTTCGGCCAGTGCGGTCCCTTCGGCACCACCGTCGATCCTTGCACCTGGAACCTCCTCGGTAACCCGGATCTCAAGCCGGAGAGTGCCGACACGACGACCCTCGGCATCGTGCTCACGCCGCGGGACTGGGTGCCTGGATTCCAGTTCTCCGCGGACTGGTTCCACATCAAGGTCAACAATGCGATCGAGCAGGCCAATCCCACGTTGCTCGAGACCAACTGCAAGCTGTACGCGGAGTGCACGGGGATCACGTTCAACGACACCCCAGTGAACGCCATGGGTTTGCCTTGCGGCGGTGGACTCCAGGGTCAGGCGGCTTACGCGCTTGGCTGCTACAACATCGCAGAGCTTGCGCCCACCTCTTACAACGGCGCGTTCTACGAGGTGAAGGGCGTGGATTTCTCGCTCAACTACCTGCTCGACCTCGGACGGTTCGGCAGCCTCAACACGCGGGTGCTCACCACGTGGATGGACGAGCAGGAGTTCCAGTCCTACCCGGGCGGCCCGATCTACAGCATTCTCGGGCAGACCGGCACCGGCAACGGGTTCCTGAACGACTACACGCCCGATGCCCGCTGGCGCGGCAGCGTGTTGATCACGTGGTCGCAAGGGCCCTTCAGCCTCACGCCGAACATGACCTTCGTGGGTCATGGCGTGATGGACTACCTGGGCGTCACCCCGGCGCAGGGATCGCTCTACACCGAGACGGTGGATGGGACGCTTCCGCCGGCACTTGCCGCGTACGGCTTCCACCCGATGCCGTACAACTATGTCCCGAGCTACTTCCTCTTCGGACTGAACGGCACGTACACGTTCGAGGACATGGGCGCGCTCAAGGGTCTGCAGCTCTTCGCGCAGATCAACAACCTCCTCAACAAGACCCCGCCGTTCGGCGGTGGCGAAAGCTTGTTCGGACCGGCCAACATCTACGGCGGCACGAACCCGATCTTCTTCGATGCGATGGGCCTTGCGTATCGAGTCGGCTTCAGGGTGAACTTCTGATCGCTTCGAGCTGAAGAACTTACGAGTCTTGATCCCCTCGAGGCCGCACCCCGCAACGGGTGCGGCCTTTTTCTTGGTGCGCGCCCGCCGGGCGCAGGACCCGTTTCATCCCGTCAAAAGTGCGGATCATCGCGTCCAGCATGCGGCCCGTGACAAAGGGGATGCGAATCACGGCCGCCGCGTTCACGATCGGAATCGTGCGTGACGCGGCGGAAAAAACGACCGACCTGCTCGATTACGAAATATTCGCGCGCGTCATCAAGGCCGGGAGCCTCTCGGCTGCCGCGCGCGAGATGCACTCCTCTCCCGCCATGATCTCCAAGCGCGTCACGCGCTTGGAGGATCGGCTCGGCGTCCGTCTCCTGCAGCGCACGACCCGCCGCGTGACCCCCACCGATATCGGTCAGAGCTTCTACGAGCGTGTGCTCAACGTGCTCGCCGCCGTGGAAGATGCCGAGAACTTCGCCACGGTGGACTCCGAACGCCCGCGCGGCCTGCTGCGTGTCTCGCTTCCGACAGCGTTCGGACGGCTCCACATCGCCCCGCAGCTCAAGGCATTCCTCGACCTGTATCCGGAGCTGCGCCTGCTCGTGGACCTCAACGACGACTACGTGGACCTCGTGGCGGGCAGCTTCGATCTCGCGGTGCGCATCGGCACGCTTCCGGACTCGAGTCTCGTCGCGAGACGCCTGGCATCGAACCGGCGGGTCCTGTGTGCCGCACCGGAGTACCTTCAGGAGCACGGCGAGCCGCCCGATCTCGCCGAGCTGCATCACCACCGCCTGCTCTCCGCGGCTCCCCAGCTCACCTGGCGGCTCGAGGGGCCGGAAGGACTCGTTACGTTCAAGCCCCAGAGCGTTCTGCAGACCAACTCGAGCGAGGTGGTACGGGAGGCCGTCGTGAGCGGACTCGGGATCGGGTTCCGCTCGACCTGGGACGTCCACAACGAGCTCAAGCGCGGCGTGCTCAAGCGCGTGCTGCCCGCCTATGCGGGCGCGTCGGACGTTGCGATTTACGCCGTGTATTCCGGGCGGCGCCTCGTGCCCGTCAAGGTACGGGCGTTCGTCGATTACCTGGTCGGGATCTTCGGTCCCGAGACTCCCTACTGGGATCGGGAGATCGCCGCTCCGCACGCGCCGGTGCACCGCCCCGAACCGCTGATGGCCGCACACGCGAACGGCGCGGTACGCGCGCTGCGCTAGACACTTGCCGCGGGCGGCCGCCTCTTTTGCTCTCGACCGAGCAGGCGCGCGATGCGGCGCCTCTGCTACACTTCCTGGACCCAGGCTGAAGGGGAATTAGAAGATGAACCGGCTTTCGATGTTGGGTTTGGCGGCCGTCTGCTCCGTGGCGGCGATCTCGGTGGCCAGCGCGCAAGGCGGCCCCATGTCTCCACAGCAACGCGCCGAAGCGGCTGTCAAGCTCCGCCAAGGTCTGTTCCAGGTGCAGGCTTTCGCCTTCGGGCCCGTGGGCGCGATGCTGAAGAATCAGATGCCCTTCAATGCCCAGGCCGCAGAGCTCGCGGCCAAGCGTGTCGAGGTGACCTCCTCGATGATCCCCGATGTTTTCAGGGTGAACACTTCGAAGGACACGGGCCTCAAGACGCGTGCGCTCGATGGCATCTGGACCAACAAGGCCGATTTCGACCAGAAGGCTCACGACCTCAACCAGGCCGCGATGAACCTCGAAATGGCGGCCATGGGCGGGGACAAGGCGCAGACCATGCAGGCCGCAATCGCGGTCGGCAAGGCGTGCGGCGCCTGCCACGACCAGTTCCGCGCAAAATAGCCCGACGACGAGCGTCGATCCGATCGAGGGGCGTGCTTCTCCGAGGCGGGAAGCGCGCCCCGTTCGTGCGGGCGCTCAGTCGAAGTTGAGCGAATCCGCCGAGACGTGCGGCGCACCGCTCAAGACCCCGTACACCACCGCGGCGCTCAGGACCATCACGATGAGCGCCTTCCAGAGCTCGGAGCTCGTGATCGCCTCCTCCGCAGGCACCGCCTCGGCGGGCTTCCATCCGGTCAGCATCGCCGGCACCAGGTTCTGCTTCTTGACGAATCCGTAGTAGGCGATCGCGCCGACGTGCAGCGCGATGGCTGCCCAGATCAGATTGAAGTTCTTGTGATGCAGGCTCGTGAGCACCCGCGCGGTGTGGGCCGCCACTGCAGGGTTGTACGGTCCCGTCCACACGATATCGTCCGTGGCAAAGAGTCCCGTCGCGACCTGGAAGGCGACGAGCAACAGCATGATGATGACCATGAGGCCGCCGAGCGGGTTGTGCCCGACACTTTCAATGGCCTCATCGAAGCCCGCGAGCCCCTTCGCGTAGCGCCAGGTCGCACGCGGGCCGCCAAGGAAGCTCGTGAACCTCGCGTGGCGGGGTCCGACGAAGCCCCAGATGATGCGGAAGGTGAGCAGACCCATCATCCACTCCCCGAGCCGGATGTGCCAAGGCATCCAGGCCGATCCCGGATCGGCCGTCAGCCACGAGGCGAGAATGCTCAGCGCGAAGAGCCAGTGAAAGGCTCGAAGCGGCAAATCCCACACCAGCCTTCGCTCCCCGACGGCCGTGGCAGTGGCGGGCTCGATGCCGAGGCCAGCATTGGCCTGTGCCCCGACCTCGATCGGGGCGATCTCCGAGGGTCGGTTCATGGGTTCAGAGCGCCCGATGCACGGGGTTCGTCGGAGGGATGTTGATGTTGCTGGCGATCATGAGCTGCCTCAAAAGGTTTGCGGTCTCCGGGTGCACCTCGGGAGTGCCCCGGCGGAAGAGCGCGGTGCGTCCCATGGCCGCATCGATGGCCGTCATGCCCCGGTTGTCTTTCACGTTGATGTCGGCGTGATGCGCGACGAGGGAGCGCACCACATCGTTGAAGCCGAAGGAGGCCGCGCCGAACAGGGCCGTCTCGCCTCTCTCGTCCACTGCGTTGATGTTGGCGCCCCCTGCGACGAGGAGCTCGATCACATCGACCGCCTCCTGCTGCGTCTTGTACTTGCCTCGCGTGTCAACGGGGGTCGTGCCGAGGCCTGCGGCGGCCATGAGGGGCGTTTCGCCCATGCGGTTCGGCAGACCCACGATGGCGCCGTGTGCCAGGAGGACTCGGATGGCCGCAACGTCTCCGGCCTTCGCCGCGCGCAAGAGCGGCGTCGTGCCGGTCGTCAGCATGGAGTCACCGCCCCGATCGGCCCCGAGTGAGCGGTACGGAGGAAAGAGCTTCAGCTGCGCATTGGGATTCGCGCCGGCAGCGAGCAGCAGCTCGATCATCTTGAGGCTCGAGGTCGCATCGAGCGACACGTGGTCCGGCCGACCTCCATAGGGCAGCGTGTCGAGGTCCACCGCCGCATAGAGCGGCGTCCGTCCCCACCAGTCCCAGCGGTTCGGATCGGCACCCTGCTTGAGGAGGTACGCCGCAAGGTCGAAGTGGAAGTTCTCAGCCGCGATGAGGAGCGGCGTCTCGCCGTCGGGATCGGTCAAGTTGGTGATGGCGCCGCCCGCAACGAGTGCCTGGGCGCAGGCGATGCAGCCCGCGCGCGCGGCATAGATGAGCGGCGTGAACCCTCCGGTCGGCCGGGCCTGGATGCGCGGCTCGGAGGTGATCTGGCGCCGCTCGGTGTTGTATGCGGAGCGCACGTTGGGATTCGCGCCGTAATGGAGCAGCAGTCCAACCATCTCGGGTTCGCTGCGCGCGGCCGCCCACATGAGCGCCGTCTGGCCCGTCAGCCGCTCCCTCGCGTTCACGTCCGCGCCGTGGCGGATCAGGAAGCGTGCCGCCTCCACGTTGTCGGTGCGCGCGAGAACCATGAGCGCGGTCTCACCGTCCGCATTGGCCGAATCGGGATTGGCACCGGCCTTGACGAGTCTCTCGATGACCGCCCTGTCACCGAAGGTCGCCGCCTCGGACATGGGCGTCGCGCCGTAATCGTTGGCCCCGCGCACGTTCGCATGCGCCGCGATGAGCCGATCGATGAGGGGCACCTCATCGTAGTGGATCGCCCACAGGAGCGCAGTGGTGCCATCGGGGGCCGCCGCGTTCACATCGGCGCCCCGGGCAATAAGCTCGAGCGCGACCTGCGGCTCTCGACTCTGCGCCGCCTCGACGAGCGGCGGGGTCGAGTCCTTGTGCACGACGAGAACCGGCCCATTCGGTCGTGGCGCGCTCCCGCTCTGGATGGGCGCCGGTGAGCTCTGCGAAGCCGGATCGGCGTACAGGCTCTGCCCGCGTCCACCGGCGCGCTGAGCGAGAGCCCCATCTGCCAGAGCGAGGCTCAGCACCGCGGCTGCGCAGACAACGCCGCACCGGAGCCGCGCGCCGCCTGCTGCAACCCCGCACGCGGGTGCGCCGCCTGGGATGAGGCCGTGCTGCCCCGCCATGGTCAGATCTCCGAGATCTCGCTGGTGCTGTCGCCGACCTTCTTCACCGGAACTCCGGCGCGGTCGAGCAGCGTCAGCCAGACGTTCGCGAGCGGGGTGTGCTCGGGGTAGACGAGATGCTGTCCGCCCTTCAGCTTCCCACAGCCTCGCCCGAGGATCGCGGTCGGCAGCGGATACTGGTTGTGCGCGTTGCTGTTGCTCATGTTGCTGCCGTAGACCACGATCGTGTGATCGAGGAGCGACCCGTCCCCATCGGGGGTGTGCGCGAGGCGCCTCAAGAAGGTCGCGAGCTTGCCGGAGTGATAGGTCTGGATCTTCACGAGCTTCTCGATCTTGACCGGGTCGCCCTGGTGATGCGAGACCGGATGGAACGCATCCGGCACGCCGATGAAGGGGTACGTCATGTTGCTCACCTCCGCGGCCATCATCATCGTCGCGATGTGCGTGAGGTTCGCCTGGAAGGCGAGCGCGATCATGTCGAACATGAGCCCCTGCTGCTCGGGGAAGAAGTCCGGAATGCCGATCGGCACGGGCGGGAGCTTCAGGTTCGAGAGGTCCTGGTGCTCCATCTTCTGCATGCGCCGCTCGATCTCGCGCACACTCTCCAGGTAGTCGCTCAGAACCGAGCGGTCGGCGGCCCCGAGCCGTCTCTCGATCGACGCCGAGTCGTCGGAGACCATGTCGAGGATGCTGTCGTACTGCGTGGTGAGCGCCTTGCGCTCCTCCGGAGTGTCACCGCGGCCGAACAGCCGCTGATACACCGTGCGCGGGTTGTACTCCATCGGCAGCGGCATCGTCGGCGTGCGAAACGCGACCGTGCCCGAGTAGCTGCACCCGAAGTTCCGGTCGCACGAGCCTCCGCCGCCGATGGCCTCCGTCTTCACCTCGAGCGAGGGAAGCGGCGTGTCCTGTCCGATGTGGGCGGCCGCCATCTGGTCGATCGTCACGCCTCCATCGGGCGACTGGCCGTCGTGGGGATGCACGCACGAGAGCCACGTGCCGGGCACGATTGCGTGCACGGCGGCGCTCTCGGCTGGCTTGTTGCCGAGGTTGCTCACGACGATGAGCTCGCTCTGAAACTCCTCGAGCGGCTGCAGGATCCGGGAAAGCTTGAACTCCCGTCCCTCACCCTGGGGCGTCCACTGGTCGTTCCCGGGAAGCATGATCGCCCCGTGCGGGAAGTAGACGAAGGCCATCTTCATCTTCGGGGCCGCGGCCGTCTTCGCAAGCGCGGTCCCCGCCGGCACCATCGCATCGAGCAGCGGCAGCGCGACCGATACGCCCACGCCGCGCAACACCGTCCGGCGGGAAATATGCTTCTTCGTGATGAACATCGGCTCGCTCCTCGTTCCGCGCGCTGACCTCAGTTGCGGTTCGCCGCTTGGGTCGTGAGCAGATTCGGTCCGCCCGATCCCGCCGCGCCCGGTGCGTGTTGCTCCTGAAACTGCGGGCTCTCGACGATACCGAGGACGATCGCCGAGAAGCGATCATCGTCGCGGGCCGCGCCGCGCACGATGCCGCGCACGGTCGGCATGTCGTGCGCGTCGAGCATGCGCCCGAGCGCAAAGGTCATGAGCTTCTCGGTAATTGTCTGCACGAACTGCCCGGAGTCCCGCGTGAGCGCCCGGCGCAGGTCGACCGGACCGTCGAGCGTCGTGCCGTCCGCCATCCGCCCTTCGGGGTCGATGGGCAGTCCCGTGTCCCGGTCCTTCACCTGCCAGCCGCCCATGGCATCGAAGTTCTCCATCGCAAGGCCCATCGGGTCCATGATTCCATGACAGGCATTACAGGACGGCTGCCGCCGGTGCATCTGCATGCGCTCGCGGATGGTGAGCTGCTTGCCTCCGGGCACATTCTCGATGAGCGCCGGAATCGCGGGGGGCGGGGCATGCGGCGGGGTATCGGTGACCACATCGAGGATCCATGCTCCGCGCAGCACCGGGGCCGTGCGGTTCGCATAGGAGGTCCCCATCAGGATCGCGCCTTTGCCGAGGAGCCCGAAGCGCGCCGGGTTGGTGAGCGTCACGCGCCGGAACTGCGCCCCCTGCACGTTCGGGACGTGATACTCGAGGGCGAGCCGCTCGTTTACGTACGTCCAGTTGGCCGTCATGAGCTCGCGCACATCCTGGTCCTTGAGGAGGATGCTGTCGAGGAAGAGTCGCATCTCCGTGCGGTACGCCGAGCGCAGGTCCTCGTCGAACCCCGGATACTCGACTTCGTCCGGCTCGATCTTGTCCATGCTGTCCACTTCGAGCCACTGGAACGCGAAGTTGGTCACGAGCGACTCGGCGCGTGAGTCGGCGAGCATCCGGCGCACTTCCCGCTCGAGGACCGCCGGGTCGTGGAGCTTGCCGGCCACCGCCAGATCGACGAGCTCCTCATCCGGCCCTTCGCTCCAGAGGAAGAACGAGAGTCGCGAGGCGAGATCGAGGTCGCTCACCCGGTAGATGCCCCCCGCCTTCACCTCAAGCGGCGGCGCGAACTCGGTCCGGAAGAGGAATTTCGGGCTGCAGAGGATCGCGACGATCCCATTCTCGATCCCGGCATCGAAGCTCTTGCCGGCCCGACCCTCCTCATAGAAGCGCATCGGAGCGGCGAGGTCCTCGTCGGTCACGGGCCGCCGAAACGCCTCGCGCGCGAGCTTGGCGAGGATCTTGCGTGCGCAGGGCTCCTCATCGCTCGCATTCACCGGATGGCAGATGAAGATCCTCTGCCGGCTCGGGGTCTCGCTCACGCCCGTCGGATGATACGGCCCCGTGATCTGGATGCCGCGAATGGAGGACAGCCGATCGTTGCCCCCGCGCGGATTCAAGGGCTCGAGCCACTCGGCCGATTCGGACAGGGTCCGTGCGACGAACGCGACGCCGATGCGGTGCGGTCCCGCCGGCACGTGCACCCGGATGTGCTGAAAGCGCGCCCTGAAATCCTTGGCGGCCTCGTTCGGATGCAGGTCGGCCTCCTTCAGATCGCTCGCGCCGCCGATCGAGCGCTCGAACACCTTCTGGTTGTCGATCGTGAGCACCACGTCGTTCGCGAAATCGAGCCCGATGTAATACCCGACTCCGGTGAACACCGAGAGGTCGAAGTCGTAGTCCCCGTCCGCCGGGAAGTAATGCGTGACGACCATGCCGCCGCGCGTGCCGAGCGGCAGGCCCTCGACGTGGAAGGCCTGATCTTCCTTGCCGGCCTCGTAGATCGCGATCGACTTGTGCGCCTCGGGGTTGCCGACCGCCAGGTCGGCCAGGGTCCGCGCGGCCGAGATGTACTGGTCGAGGAAGGTCGGCGAGACCTTCAGGACATCTGCGATGTCGTCGAAGTCCTCGCTCTGGGTGTCCTTGGGGAGCAGCCCGCTCGCGTCCACCTCAACGCCAAGCATCGCCTCGACGGAGCGGGCGTACTCGGAGCGGTTCAGCCGATGCAGCTCGACATAGCCCGGATCCGGGTGCGCGCGCGCGGCCGCATCGAGGTGATTCGCCATCCAGGCGATGAAGGCATCGATTTGCGCCTGGCTCGGCTGCTTGTGGCCGGGCGGGGGCATCAGGTGCCCCTCGAGCTTCATGATCGCCGTTTCCCAGATCTTGGCATCAGCGGGGATGCCCTGCGGCTGCAGCGTTGCGAAGGCGACGCCGCCCGCCCAGTCATCCGTGTTGTGGCACTTCTCGCAGTAGTCCCCGAGCATGTGCCAGTAGGGCTTCGCCTGCGCATCGGTCGCCGAGCCCGGCGGCAGCGCCGGGGCCGCGACGCCCGCCGGGGCGGCCCCCGGAGCCGCACCCGCCGGGCCGCCCGAGGCGAGTGCGGCGAGGAGCGCGAGGGTCGCGACAGGATGTCCGATCCCGAGCTTCATGAGTTACACCGCTCCCCGGAGTTCGCGGCAATGCGCGTAGAGGCTGCGGTAGGCGCTCTGGATGAAGAGGTCCGGGTTGCCCCACTTCGAGTCGTAGGCGTGCGTTGGATGGGCAGCGATCAGGTCGGGGATGCCGAGGCCCTTGAGCATCAGGTGCCAGATTCTGTCCTGCAGATCCTCGAGCATCGCATTCTCCGCGAGGAGATCGGACTTCGTTTGAACGGGTCCGATCCCCGGGACGATCCGCGTCTTCTCATCGATCATCCCGCTCAGCATCTTCGTCGCTTGCGACATCCCGCCGAGCCAGCCATCCGTCGAGTAGTCAACGACGGGATAGCTGCCAACCGCCAGCACACAGCCCGGCACGAGCACGTTCTCACCCCGGAAATAGACGTAGATATCCCCATCGGTATGCGCCTCCTCGAGATAGCCGTACTCGATGGGCTCACCCGCGAAACTCATCTTGCCTTTGGTGTAGAACGTCTCGGTCGGCCACGCAGCCTGCGGACGCGGGGGGTAGGTGCGGTTCTGCCACTCCACCCAGATCTGGGTGCCAAGCCACAGGCGCGTGTTCTCGTGCGCCACGATCCGCGCCCCCGCCCTGCGCATGAGCTCGTTGCCGCCCGTGTGCTCCCAGTGCCAGTGCGTGTTGAAAACCGTCTCGATGCGGTGTCCACCGGGCAGCGTCGCCACCGCCTCGAGAACCTCACGGGAGCGCTGCGGGGAGCCCGAGTCCACGAGCAGCACCCCCTCGGGACCGCTCAGCACCACGATGTTCCCGCCGGCACCCGCGATGACGGCGAGCCGGTCCGAGAGCCGATTGACCGTGAGCGGGACAGCGGGTGGCGCTTGCAATCCGGCACGGGCCACCCGCGGCACGAGCTCGTAGAGCGCGAGCCCGGCAGCTGCGCCAGCGAGGTGCTTGAGAAAGCCTCGGCGATGCGACGTCGCGTGAGTCATTCGGCCACGGGTAACATATGCACCCTACCCGGTCAACGTGCCCGTTTCAGGTCGCCCGGCGGCGATTATAGAGTGCATCCCCGGCACTACGGGTGCCACGGAGCTCCGCTAAGATCCGGCGTTTTGCGTCACGCACCTCACTTGCCAAGGATTCCGGAGAAAACATCCATGCCAGAGGCCGCTGCGGGCTCATCGAGGATCGGGCGCTCGCAGTGGCGCGTCATCGTGCTCTCGAGCTTGGGCGGCGCGCTCGAGTTCTACGATTTCGTCATCTACAGCACCTTCGCGCAGTACATCGGGGATGCGTTTTTCGCACCCGCCAAGAGTCCACTCATCGGCTTGATGCTCTCCTACTCGGTGTTCGCCCTGGGTTATGTCCCGCGGCTCGTGGGCGGAGTCATCTTCAGCCACTTCGGGGACAAGTACGGTCGGCGCCGGGTGTTCATCTGCTCGATCCTGATCATGTCCACGGCCACCCTCGGGCTCGGGCTGCTCCCGAGCTATGCTGAGTGGGGCGCAGGCGCGACGGTCGGGGTGATTGCGCTACGCCTCATTCAGGGGTTCTCCCTCGGCGGGGAGCTGCCGGGCGCGATCACCTACGTCGTCGAGACGGCTCCCCAGCGCGCGGGGTTCTCGTCGGGCTTCATCTTCTTTTGCGTGAACACCGGAGTCGCGCTCGCCTCGGCCGTCGGCTTCGCGGTGGTGAAGCTGCTCGACCCGGCGCAAGTCGCGCTCTGGGGCTGGCGCATCGGGTTTCTCTTCGGCGGCCTGCTCGGCTTCGTGAGCTTCTGGCTGCGGCTGTCGCTCTCGGAGACCGAGGAGTTCAAGAAACTGCGCCACGGCGCCGCCAAGCGGCCGTTCCTCGAGCTCATGCGCACGGCGCCCGCGGCGACCGGTCTTGCCGTCGCGGCGATGGTCGCCACCGCCGGCTTCAACGGGCTGCTCTTTGCGATGCCGACCTTCATGCAGCGGGTGATGCACCGGACGTACCTCGAGGGGATCGAGGCCCAGAACATCGGGCTCCTCGTCCTCTCCTTCGGCATGCTGCTCACGGCGTGGCTGAGCGACCGCATCCCCAAGCGCTGGATCCTCGGGGCAGGGTCCTTCCTCCTCGCGGCGCTCTGCATCCCCTTCTTCGATGCCGCAGCGGGCCACACGGCGCGACTCATTCCCATCTTCATCGGTGCGGGCCTCGCGGCAGCACTCTGTAACGGGCCCATGGCCGGGATCGTGGCCGACCTGTTCCCGACGCGCATCCGCTTCAGCGGCGTTGCGGTATCGTTCAATCTCGCATTTTCCTTATTCAGCGGGACGGCACCGCTCCTTGCGACCGTGCTCGTCAAGGCGACGGGCTCGCCGACGGGACCTGCCTACTTCATGGTCGGGTGCGGGCTCGTCACCCTCGTCGCGATGCTCTTCATCAAGGGCCACGAGGGCCGGATCCTCGGCGAGCCGGCGGAATCCCGAGGCGTCACCCCTGCCCCATCTTTTCCGGCGCAGTGAAGATCTCTGGCCGAGGTGCGGCTTTGCACTTCGCTCACTTCGGTGCATAGTGCAGTCGATTGTTGCCCACAGGGAAAGGACCGGACATGTCCAGCGCCGCCGTCGGTCAGTTCGTGAAACCCCGGCTACCCCAGGGCGTCGCCCTCGGCCATCCGCTCGGTCCCCGTCACGAGGAAATCCTGACGCCGCAGGCGCTCGAGCTCCTCGCCGGGCTCCACCGCCGCTTCGAGGCTCGCCGCTCGCAGCTGCTGCACGCCCGAACCACGCGTCAAGCCGGTTACAACGCGGGCGAGCTCCCGAATTTCCTGAGGGAGACGGCCGACGTCCGCAACGCAAGCTGGCGGGTCGGGACGATTCCCGCCGACCTCCTCGACCGGCGTGTCGAGATCACGGGACCCGTAGACCGCAAGATGATCATCAATGCGCTCAACTCGGGCGCGAAGGTATTCATGGCGGATTTCGAGGACGCGCACTCCCCGACCTGGCACAACACGCTCGACGGTCAGATCAACCTGCTCGATCGCTGGCACGCCACGCTCGATTACGAGGATCCGGCGAGCGGCAAGCGCTACGTGCTCGGCCCGAACCCCGCGGTCCTCATGGTGCGGCCCCGGGGCTGGCACCTCCCCGAGACCGGTCTGACGGTCGACGGTGCACCGATTGCCGCGAGCCTGTTCGATTTCGGACTGAGCTTCCTCCACAACGCCCGCGCCCAGCTCGAGCGCGGCACGGGACCCTACTTCTACCTGCCGAAGCTCGAAACCCATCAGGAGGCGCGGCTGTGGAACAGTGTGTTCCTCTATGCCGAGGAGTGGCTCGGAGTGCCCGCCGGTACGATCAAGGCGACCGTGCTCATCGAGACGCTGCCTGCGGCCTTCGAGATGGACGAGATCCTCTACGAGCTGCGCGAGCACATCGTCGGTCTCAACTGCGGGCGCTGGGACTACATGTTCTCGTTCATCAAGAAGCTGCGTGCGAACCCCGAGTACATCCTGCCGGACCGCTCCCAGGTGGTGATGGGGGAGGCATTCCTGCGCGCCTACTCGCTCCTCTTGATCAAGACCTGTCACCGGCGCGGTGCCTTCGCGATGGGTGGAATGGCGGCGCAGATCCCCAATCGCAAGGACCGTGAGGCGAACGCCGCCGCGCTCGAGCGGGTGCGCGCCGACAAGGAGCGCGAGGCATCCGACGGCCACGATGGCACCTGGGTGGCTCACCCCGACCTCGTACCGGTCGCGCAGGAGGTGTTCGATCGGCTCATGCCACGCGCCAACCAGCTCGACCGCCTGCGCGAGGACGTGAGCGTCGGCCAGAAGGACCTCCTCGAGGTGCATCAGGGCACGCGGACCGAGGCGGGGCTGCGGCTCAATATCCGCGTCGGCGTGCAGTACATCGAGGCATGGCTTCGGGGCAAGGGCGCGGTGCCGCTTTACAACCTGATGGAAGATGCGGCAACGGCGGAGATCAGCCGCGCACAGGTATGGCAGTGGGTTCACTATGGCATCACGCTCGAGGGCGGCACGCAGGCGACCGTTGAGCTTCTCGACCGGCTGATCGAGGAGGAGATGGCGCGCGTGCGGGCCGAGCTCGGAGCCCAGCTCTACGACAAGGGCCGCTTCCCCGAAGCCGTGCGGCTTTTCCGGGAGCTGTCGAGCGCGGCGGATTTCGAGGAGTTTCTCACGCTGCCGGCGTTCCAGATCCTCAGAGACGATGAAGCCCGCGCTTCGGGCAGGCTTCCCTCCTAGGCTCGTGCTCGTGCCCGGATCCGCTCCGACTCGAGCACGAGCGGAGTCCGTCGATCTTTGAACCGGATCACACGGCCTATCCCATGTAGGCCATGCCGCCCGCCGCCACCCTCCCCTATGCTGCGCCCATGGCAGGTGGACGAACGAAGACCCGGAAACTGCTGGCATGTGCGGCCAGCGCCGCGCTCGCGACCTTCACGGCGCGCGGACAGTCCGTGACAGCACCCGCAGCGCCGCAGCCCGCTGCGCCCGTTCAAGGCTCGGGGACCTCCTCCCCCTCACTCGATGCGACGATGAAGCTCATCCTCGAGACCGCAAGCGATTCGCGGAGCAACAGCAGCGACTTCGACGCGCCGCACAGCGACTCCGAGCACTTCCGAACGTATGGCGTCGCCGCTCCCGGCCCATGCGTGCTGACCTGGGGGTATCTGCTCATCGACGACGGCGACCACGGATTCGATGCCACCACGATGCGCAGTGTCTACCGCGTGGATCTCAGCAAGATCGATCTCGGCCGTATCCAGGTGAATCCGGTGAGCACCGAGATCACTCAGGACTACAATGTCACACTCAACGCAATGCCTGGCATGGCGCTCGGCACGGTCCTCGACACTCGATTCGACCGGCAATCCGGCGTTGCCTGGTTCGCACACACCCTGGAGTGGAAATCCGTCACCGAGGCGGAAGGCGCGGTGTGCGCGCCCAAGGACAAGAAATGCGCGGTCTCGACGGCGGCGGCGGGGAACGCTCTGCTCTTCGTCAACGATCGCGGGATTGCTCACCGGCTCGCGCGCGCGCTGGCGCACGAGGCCAGCTTGTGCGGCGCCCAGCGTTCGGGGCCAAAGTGACCGGCACCCTAGATGGATGAGAAGTCCACCCGTAACGAGGACAACCGCCGAAGAGGTACGACGCGAGGTGGATTTAGATCAGAGCTGATTGAGCCGGACCGCGAGCTCGGTCTGGCGCCGCAGTCCGAGCTTCGTGAGGATGTTTTTGATCTGCGCCCGCACCGTTCCGACTGCAACCCCGCGGCGCTCGGCGATGATCGCTGCGGATTGCCCTGCGGCGAGCTGCTGAGCGATGTCCGTCTCCGCGGCGGTGAGCTCGTACACCGTCGCGAGGATCGCGGCGCGCCGCGCGTCGACCCTTCTGCGTCCGCAGGCGACGATCAGCACCTGCGGCAGCACGCTCGCAACGCTCAGCGAGCCGGCCCGCGTCGGTAGGGCGAACACATCGAGCACGATCGGTGCCGCGCCGGGCTCGCCTCCGTGCACCACGACCGTTCGCGCCGCCGGTAGGCCTGGCTCGCGCTTGACCGGCAGCGCGGCGCGAATCGCCTCCTCGAGCGCGCGGGTATCCTCCAGGCGCGCGGCGTGCAACCTCCCGTCCTTGAGCTCGAGGCTCCCCCCGCTCGCAACGAGTGCCTCGGCCGCCGCGGTGAGCGCCCTCACCCGCCCGCTGCGATCGCAGAGAAAGAGCGGTATCGCGAGCTGCTCCATGGCCCCGGCGAGCACCCCGGCCGCCTTGGTCTCGAGCGCGGCGTGCAGGCGCAGCGCCGCACGGACGTGCGGCAAGAGCAGCGCGAATGTCCCCCGCTGCTCCTCGAGAATGTGCCCGGCCGCCTGCGAGCGCATCACGCCGAGAGTGACGAAGAGGTCTTCGTGCCTTTCGAGGACCGTCGCGCAAAAGAACGGCCGGTCCCACGGCCGCAGCACCTCCGCGTAGAAGGCGTTGCGGCGGCATTCCGCCGCGGGGAGGACATCCGCGTCGGTGACCGTCTCGAGCAACGGCGTGCGCAGAACGACCGGTGGCCGGGGATTGATCGACTGAAGGTCCTCGCTCATCTTGAGGAGCGCCGGATCGGTGTTCGTCATGATGTTGAAGAGCACCGTCAGATCGGCCTTGCGGCCGATCAGCTGTGCCGATTGCGAGCCGGTCGTCAGCGCCAGGCCCTGCAGCGCAGCCTCCCAGGAACGCTCCCCCAGCGCGGCCGACTGAAAGGCGTCGATGAGCGAGAACCACTGCTCGTTGCTTTGGATCGTCACGGCAGCTCACATGGCTGGGCCCCGCCTGAGGCGCGAAAGACCTGCGGGGAAATCGATGCCGGCTCTCGGTCGCTCGACCCTCACTTTCTCCCCTTGCGCTCCTGGCACCGACCAATCTTAGACGCGGCTGTTCCAGATCGTTGTGCGGCGCGTCACAAAGACCTTTTGCATTGCAGAAAAAGTGGCGGGGCGAAAGCAGCGATGCCGCGGCTCCCCCCGAGGCGAATGACTCACACTCGCGGGATCACTGGGCGACTTGCGGGCGCGGTGCCCCGCCGGCGACCCGCGAACGCGCGGCGGCTCCGCCGGTCACCTGCGAGCGCTGTGCCCCACCGACGCCGATCTGCCGGTGCGACAGGTCCTCTGCGAAGATGAGCGGCGGATGCCCGGTCTTGGCAACGAT
>Ga0335074_10000218_pt1 | contig 87902 bp, 70 predicted proteins | sample Lox_Sample_23_FD_206715 | JGI IMG/M metagenome (GOLD analysis project Ga0335074, IMG submission 206715) | Soil microbial communities from Loxahatchee National Wildlife Refuge, Florida, United States - Lox_Sample_2.3 | ecosystem: Environmental > Terrestrial > Soil > Wetlands | place: USA... | reverse complement strand
TGGGGCCGCTGGCTGAAGTCGAAGCTGGAAAAGAGGTCGGTCGCAAGCCGGTTCACGCCACCGAGCACCGGCAAATGCCAGAGCTGCTGCATGAACGACAACACGGACAAGTTCCGCCTTGGCCTCGGCAATGAACTTGCCTGTCCCAACGAGGTTGCCAAAAAGCCCAGGAGGCACAAGCTGTTCCCAGTAGGTGCCGTCAAAGACCGCGGGCGGGCACCGGAAAGTATCTCCCAACTGAGCCCAGGCCTTTGCAGCTGGTGAAAGACCGTTTGGAACCGGTCCGAGGCCGGTGCAGAGGTGTTCTCGTACCCCCCGTCTGACCAACCCACGAGCGCGGCAATGATGTTGGGAGTACTGGGAGCGATCTCGGGCTGAAAGTTCCCCTCGGCGAGCGCATAATGCGACGCGAGGAACGGCAAGTTGGGGTCGGCCGAGGATGGGAAAAGCGTGATGGAAGCTATGCCGTTGGCTGGGGTGAGCATATAGCGGTCCATCGCCTAGGCCCCATCTGCGCCCAGGTCCATCGCCTCGAGCTCGGCCGAGCGCGAGTTGTCAAGATCCGGCCCAAGGCTGCCCTGGTTGGGCCCGGCAACAACCGGGACGAGCCGGCTGCCACCGGCCACGTGACGGACCGGCACACCGCTCAGCGCGCCCCGTAAGCCGCCAACCGGTATGGGCGACGCCGCCAGCTACGCTGCCGCCGGCAGCGTAGCTACAACGAATATGGTCGCCACGAGCTGTCGCGCCCTCAGGTTGCCCACGAGCACACCAGCAGTCATCGGCATCGGCACAGGGGGCAACTGCGGCTTTACGGGCGCCGCGCCGTCAGGTAAGCGCGGACGTACTTGTCGACCCCGTCCTCTAGGGTGTGGAACTTCTTGGCATAGCCCGCGGCTCGGAGCTTGCGCGTGTCAGCCTGGGTGAAGTACTGGTACTTGTCCCGGAGCGGCACCGGCATGTCCACGAACTCGATCGCGGGCGCAATGCCCAGGCTCGAGAACACCGCCGTGCCGAGGTCGAGCCAAGTCCTCGCAATCCCCGTGCCGCAGTTCAGCAGACCTGAGGCCGTCCCCTCGGCTAGGAAATGAAGTGTGACGTCAACGGCATCTTCCACAAAAATGAAATCGCGCCGTTGCTCGCCGTCCACGATGCCTTCCCGGCACGACTTGAACAGCGACAGTTTGCCCGTCCGGCGGATCTCCTCGTACGCCTTTGCCACAACCGAACGCATGTCGCCCTTGTGGTCCTCGTAGGGCCCGAAGACGTTGAAGTACTTGAGCCCCACGATCCGGTCGAAGAGCTTATTGCGCAGCGCCCAAAGGTCAAAGACGTGTTTGGAGTAGCCGTACATGTTGAGTGGTGCGAGGCGTTCTGTGACAGCATCCTCGTCGCTGAAGCCCCCAGACCCGTCGCCGTAGGTCGCCGCGCTCGAGGCGTACACGAACCGCGTGGAATTTGCCAACGCCCATTCGCACAGACCGCGCGTGTAGCGGTAGTTGTTACGCATGAGGTACTCGGCGTCGGCTTCAGTCGTCGAGCTGCAGGCACCAAGGTGCACGATCCCGCTGAGGGAACCCCGCCCGCGGCCACGGAGCCAGTCCCAGATGCCCTCGGGCGGGACCACGTCCTCGAAGCGCAACCCGACCAGGTTCCTCCACTTCTCGTTCGTTCCCAAGCTGTCCACGAGGACTATGTCCGATGACCCCCGCCTGTTGACCTCAGCGACAACGTTGCGCCCAATAAAACCGGCGGCGCCCGTGACCATGAGAAGCGACGTCATTGCTCGCTCCCGCCGGGAGACAGGCCGTAGGCGGCAACGATGCGCTCGATCGTGCCTGTCGTCGAGCGTCCTGCGACGAGGTCGGCCAGCACTACCTTCCCCCCGTGGGCTTCGACCACGTCCCGGCCACTGACATAGTGCGCCCAATCGCTCCCTTTCACAAGGACGTCAGGCAGGATCGCGGCGATTATCGGGCGTGGCTCGTCATCATCGAAAACAACGACGTAGTCGACGGCTCGCAGGCTCATTAGGACACGTGCCCGGTCCTCCTGGGAATTGATCGGCCTATTTGGTCCTTTGTTCCGGCGCACGGACGCGTCGCTGTTCAGGCCGATGACAAGTGCGTCGCCCTGGCAACGGGCAAATTCCAGGTACGTCACATGACCGGAGTGGAGGATGTCGAAGCACCCATTTGTGAACACGAGGCGTTGCCCGGCCGCCCTCAGCCTTTCTCGCTCGCGCCTCATCTCTTCCACGGTCAGCATCTCACCAACGCTCAGTGCCACCCTGTCCCCCTTGCCTGGTCTAGAACCCCAAGACCGCCAAGAACGCCCGAGGGTTGGTGTAATCGGGCAGGAGCAGGGTAGCCCCGGCTCGGACCAACCGGCGGCGTTTGGCGGGGTTTGCGCCGAACCGCCGGCGTTCGTCGCTGCACAAGCCGACCGCTATCGCACCCCTCTTGCGCGTCTCGCGCATTTCGGCTGGGCCGTCGCCGATCGTGACCAGCGCCTCGGGTGCGACCGCGTCTTCGCCGAGGATCTGCTCGAGGACCATGCGCTTGGCGTCGATGCTCATATCACTCACCGACCCATAGATGCGCCCTTCGAAATATCGGTCGAAACCGAGCGCCTGCGCCTCGGCGCGCACGTCGTTCACGTCTGTCCCGCTCGCCAGGTAAAGCTTGACCCCCCGCGAGCGCAGCTCGTCCAGAAGGCGCGTGGCACCTTTCATGTGGAAGTCGCTCGGTTGCAGGTACCCGGCGGCCACTTTTCCCAACCTGTCCCCGACCGTACGCATGAGCTCGGTACGGAAAAGCTCGTTGTAACCAGGCTCGTCGCGGATATCGCCCTCCGCCACGTAACCGAACTGGCGCACGAGGTCAACTAAGCCCCGCATCTGGAGCAACGTCGGGATGCCAGTGGTGCGGTCGATCAGGTCCCTGACGGCCGACCGGACTTCGGCGAGCCCCCCGCTACCGACCGACCCGACCGACCCGACCGACCCGACCGACCCGACCGACCCGACCGACCCGTAAGCATCGCCGAGGATCGCCTGGACCATGGTGGTCTGCATGATCTCGTCCCAACCCTCGCGAAGCACCGATAATGTCCCGTCGAAATCGAACACAACATGGGTCCTCCGTCCCGGGGGCGGGTCGACGATCACCTCGATCTCGGAGCCCGGCCACAAGCGTGCCTTTTTCGTACCCTCCGCAAGTTCTGGGCTGTAGACGTAATCGGTGCTGGCCGCAGCCGCCAGTACCTCAGACGGTGTGGCCGTCCCGGTGGTCTGCAGCTTGCGGACGGTCACCGAGGCGGCGAGGTTCGCAATATGAGCAGCCACGGGCGCCTCCCCACCGCAGGCGAGCACGGCCGCGATAGCGGCCACCACCGTGTCGCCCGCCCCCACAGGGTCCACCTCGCCGCTGATGTCCACCCCTGGAGTCACATAAACCCCGCGGTTGTCGGCGGCGACGATGCCACGTTCTCCCCTCGTTATGAACAAGGCTTTCCCTGTTTGCCGCGCCATCCGGTTGGCCAGGTCGACTACCTGGTCCTCAGGCACGAAGGCCGGCACAGGCACGGCAGCGGGCCCAGCGAAGCGGGTCATCGCCTCTGCCACGTTCAGTTTCAATACGGCGCCGACGTAGGCGGTCGTCGACATCCGTGTGTCGACGACAAAAATCGTGCCGGGGTGGGAGGCGATCACATCATTGACCCGGGCCACCATCGGCCCTGTGGCAAAGCAGCTCGTTACCTGCTGGTTTATGACTACCACGTCCGCCCACCCGGCGGCCTCGTCAATTGCCCGCCCGAGGGTGCGCAAGGTGCCTGGTGCGGGCGCGGCCCGGGTGCCGAAGTCGAGCCGGCTCTGCTCACGAGAGCCGGCGTACGGCTTGGCGTAGACAAGCGTCTGCCAATCGCTGCCCACGTCAAGCATGCCGGAAGTTCCCACCCCGAGCTCGTCCAGCAGCTGCACCAGGGCCCGGCCGAAAGGATCCTCTCCGTACAGACCGATCGCGCGCACCTGCCCAACCCCGAGGGAGACGAGGTTGGCGACCACGTTGCCCGCGCCACCGGGGCTATAGCGCTGGCTCGTGACACGATGGGCCGGTAACCCGGTCTCAATAGATAATTCAGCGTCGCTTCCGTCAATGTCCCAGTACGCGTCCAGGCAAAAGTCCCCAGCAACCGCGACCCGGGCGGGCGCGAAGGAACGCAACGTTTCTTCTAGGTCGACGCCGAGCACAAATGCTGATGGTATATCGCGCCTCAGTCTCGGCTCTCTAACTTCGGGGAGGAGGCCCGGCCGCGGCCCGCCCCGGGCAACTGTCGGGGCGGGCAGGGCGGAATTACGAGCCAGTTAGCTCAGTTTGGTCTGGTAGAAGTACTTGCTGACGCTCGGGTCGTTCATATTGGCGGTGGTGGCCACCACGTTGGGCAGGAGCGTCGACTTGACGATCGCGGACTTGTTGCCAGTCACCGCGTCGTAGGCGTACTGGACGGCCAGGGAGCCTTCCTGGGCCGGGTTTTGGATGACCAGGATGTTGACGACCCCTTCACGGAGAAGGGTGACCTCCGCTGGCTCGGCGTCGTAGCCGGCAACGAAGATCTTGCCCTTGTCGCCGGCCTTGATGACGCCTTGGCCGGCGCCCTGAGCCGAGTAGAGGTTGGTGCCGAAGATCCCCACCAGGTTGGGATGGGAGAGGATGAGGCCTCGGGCCAAAGACTCCGCTGTCGTGAGCGAGTCCTGGTCGTAGTCAGTTGCAACTACCTGCATGTTGGGGTACTTCTTCATCTCGGCGAGGAAGCCGGCTTGGCGCAGGTCCGTGGTGGAAACACCCTTGATCACGTTGATCACGGCGACTTGGCCCTTGTCGTGGGCGAGCTTGGCGATGGTGTCGGCCGCCGCCTCGCCGCCCTGGTAGTTGTCTGAGCTGATGGCCGCTGTGAGGATCGAAGTGTCTTTGAGGGTCGTGTCCACTGCGATGACCGGGATGCCGGCCTTCACATAGGCGTCGATCGGTTTGAAAAGAGCGACGTCGTCAGTGGGGGCGATAAGCAGCGCATCGGGCTTGCTCGCCAACTCTGAGTTGACCACGGGGATCTGGTCGGTGTCCAAGAACTGTGTCGCGCCCGCCCATTTCAGGGTCACACCGAGCTTGGCTGCTTCGACAGCGGCGCCGTTGTGCATCGTGATGTAGAAGGGGTCAACGGTGAGCCCGGGGATAAGCAGGAAGGTGTAGTGCTTGGTCGCTGCGCTGGCCGCGGTTGATGCTGGCCCAGCAGCGCCGGCCAGCAACGTCGCGGACACCAAGGCGGCAGCGGCACCAGCCGTTGCCAGCCGGGAACGCCACCCCCTGCCCTTGCCTGAGTTCTCTTTGCGCATTTCTATTTGTTTCCTTTCTTGTTTGTGCTGGCTGGTGGTTGGTCCCTCAGCCAGTGGTGCTACAAGGCCGTTGGCTACCCTTTCAGAGCCTCGGGCCCGGGATTGACGGCCGGCGCATTTTGACAGAGGGCCACAGGGGACAACCCCTTTGAGCTCTCACCGCTCGGCCAGGCGCAAGCGCACCTGGTCCACCGCCACAGCAGCGACGATGATTATGCCAGTCGCGACCTGTTGCCAGCTGCCGCTCACTCCCACCAGCACTAGACCGGTGACAAGAAGAGCAATGATGAAGGTGCCCACGACCGTGCCCAGCATGTGGCCCCGGCCACCGAACAAGCTTGCTCCTCCGATGACGACGGCGGCGATGGCGTTGAGCTCATCGTTGGTGCCGGCAAGGGGCGAAGCCACGGAGAAATTCGCCGTGACCATCATCCCGGCCAGGCCACCGAGCACACCAGAGATGGTGTAGACGCGGACGAGGTGGGTGTCGACGTTGATACCGGCGCGGCGTGCCCCGAGGTTATTGCTGCCTATTGCGTAGGTTCGTAGGCCAAAACGGGTGCGGTGCAGCACGAAGCCCATGCCGACGCAAACCACTGCCGCGATCACGAAGGTCACGTAGATCCAGTTCGCGATTTCGGTACTGCCGATAGTGGTGATCTGGCTCGGTAGAGTCGCGATCTCGTTGCCCCCGTTTATCAAAGCGGGGGCAGCGCCGATGGCGGTGAGGCTCCCCAGCGTGACGATGAAAGGCGGCAGCTTGAGGCGCGTTATCAGGTACCCGTTCGCGAACCCGATAACGGCACCGAGCAGGAGGGCGACGGCGAAACCGACAACCGTCGTGAGAAGGCTGTTATCGCCGCCATTGAGCATCGATTGCATCACCGCGGCCGAGACCATCCCAGTGAAGCCGAGGATGGCACCGACCGACAGGTCGATGCCGCCGGTGATGATAACGAAGGTTTCCCCGACCGCCAGGATCAGGAACTCCACCGCGTAGTCAGAGGTGTTGAGCCAGCTGGCCCTGGTGAACAGGTCGTGGTCCGGAGATTTGAGCCCGAACGCGAGCACCATCACGACCAGGACCCCGACGATCCAGAAGTCACCCACACGGTCGACAGCGCGCAGCACGGCCGAACGCCGCGGGGGCGGAGGCCCTCCCTCTGGCCCTGCGTTCGGGGACACCGCCCCTACAGGGCTAAGCGCGGCAGGAAGCTTAATCGCCATCGTGGCCTGGATCGCTGCCGTGGCTCAGTTCGCTGCCGTGGCTCAGTTCGCTGCCGTGGCTCAGTTCGCTGCCGTGGCTCAGTTCGCTGCCGTGGCTCAGTTCGCTGCCGTGGCTCAGTTCGCCGTCGTGGCTCAGTTCGCCGTCGTGGCTCGCTCCCCTGGACAGCGCACCAAATGCCGCCGTCGTGGCGGCCAGAGAAGCTCCCGTGATCCAGCTCACGATGTCGTCCACGGAGCTCTCAGCGGGGCGAAGGTTGGCCACAACCCTGCCCTGGAAGAGCACCACCACCCGGTCGCAAAGCGCATGGACCTGCGGCAGGTTGTGGCTGATGAGGAGGACGGGGACGCCCTGGTCGCTCACCGAACGCACGAGCTCGCCGACCTTCGCCTGCTGCTCGACGCCCAGTGCCGCCGTTGGCTCGTCCATGAGCAGCACCTTTGACCCCCATGCCACTGCACGGCCGACCGCGATGGCCTGGCGCTGGCCACCAGACAACCTGCCGGCGAGAGCTTTCACGGAGCCGATCCGGATGCGGGTCCTCTCCAGGTCCGCTTCCGCGTCACGCGCCATCGCCTTGCGGTCGAGCCAGCCGACCAGCCGGAGCGGGCCCTTGACCGTCTGCTCGCGCCCGAGGAATATGTTCGCCCACACCGAAAGGTCGGGGGCGAGGGAGAGATCCTGGTAGACAGTTTCGATCCCCGCGCGGCGAGCTTCGAGGGAAGAAGCGAACGTCACCTGCTTGCCGTCCACGAACATGGACCCGGAGTTGGGCTGGAACGAGCCCGAAAGGATGTTGACGAGGGTGGACTTCCCAGCGCCGTTGTCGCCCACGAGCCCTAGAACTTCTCCCCCATAGACCTCCAAGTCGACGCCACGCAGGGCCTGGACACTGCCGAAGTGCTTCGTGATCCCGCGCGTGGCGATGACGGGTACCCGCTCGCCGGCGACAGGCGTACTTACCTCCAACGCGCTCAATCCCACCCCCCCTACAACTTGACAACGTTGTCTTTCCCAACTTAACTAACAGGTGAGGTTCAGCTTGTCAAGGCGGTCGCAGTGACCTGGTGTCGAAGCGACCTGGTGTCGAAGCGACCTGGTGTCGAAGCGACCTGGAGTCGAAGCGACCTGGTGTCGAAGCGACCTGGTGTCGAAGCGACCTGGTGTCGAAGCGACGCCCGAAGAGGCTGGCACGCACCGCGACGCAAGGGAGGCTGTATGGGGGGTGATCGGGATCCTGACCGGCCTACTGTGATTGTTGTCGCCGGGCCGCCAGCGTGCGGCAAAACAACTTTCGCAACGGCGCTCGCTCGCCGGCTCGGCTTCGCTTTGTTCGACCTTGACCAGGTGACCGGCTCGCTCAGCGCAGCCGCACTGAGCCTGCTCGGCAAGGCCGAGCACGCCTTCGACGAGGAGGGCGCCGGCAAGCAGCTGCGCGACGCGCGTTACGCGTCGCTCGTAGACGCTGCCCGGGCAAACATGTCCATCGGCTGGGGGGTTGTCCTCGCCGCGCCGTTCACCCGCGAGATGGCAGAGCCGGCTGCGTGGGGCAACCTCGTCGACAGGCTTGCCGTCGACAGGCTTGCCCCCGCGGCCCCAGGCTCAAGTACCCGTTCGCAGGCGGTGGCGCTGGTCTACCTCGATTGCCCGGCGCCCGTGATCCTCCGGCGGCTCCGCTCTCGGGGTGCGGCTCGTGACCACCTCAAGCTTGCAAGCCCGCAAGCCGCGCGACGTTTGGGGGCTCAGGCACCTCCCAAAGTGCCACACCTCGCGCTCGACGGCACGCTGGCGACCCCGGCGCAAGTCGACAGAGCTCTTTTGGGTCTCGGGCTCTCGGGCGAAGTCCCGGCGCCGGCGGGAGCTGGGGCCCCAAGCGCGGCTCTGGTACCCGGGGGCACACCGTGACACCGAAACCAACCTTGTCGGACGTCGCGTCGTTAGCCGGGGTGAGCATCAAGACCGTCTCACGCGTCGTCAACGAAGAGCCCAACGTGACCGCCAAAACCGCGAAGCGGGTGCTCGATGCGGTCCAGGTGCTCGGTTACCGTCCCAACCCATTGGCAAGATCACTCAGGACGGGGCGCGACGAGGCGGTCGCCCTCGTGGTCGAGAGGATCGGCGACCCGTTTTTCGCGTCCATGACAGAAGCTGTTGAAGAAGCGGCGCGCGAGGCGGGCCTTTTCCTCATCATCGCCAGCGTCGGCGAATCCGCCGCTCAGGAACGTGCGGTCATAAGCGGTCTTCTCCACCGCTCCGTGTGCGGGCTCATCGCCAGGCCCAGCCACCTGGACTTCGCCGCCGAGCGACTCCCGATCGGCGCCGGAGGTGTTCCCGTCGTGTTCGTCGACCGCCCCTCTGGCAGCGCCGAAGCGGACTCGGTACTGATCGACAACACCGGCACCGCACGACGCGCGACCGCCCACCTGATCTCGCATGGTCATCGACGCATCGCTTTCGTAGGGACTGCCCTCGACCGTCTGCCCTTGCAGTGGCGGCTGGAGGGCTACCGGGCGGCACTGGCCGATGCCGGCATCGCCTACGACGGCGACCTCGTCGTATCTCACCATCGCCCTGCCCGTGATCACCCGCCTTTCCTTACCAAGGTGCTCGGCCTCAGGGACCCCGCAACCGCCGTGCTCTCGGCGAACGCTGTCGCCTCGCTCGATGTAGTGAGCGAGCTACACGGTGACGCCCGGACCGACGTGGCTTTCGTGGGCTTCGACGATTTCCCTATGGCCGCATTCCTCACCCCTGCCGTGACCGTCGCTCGCCAGGACCCTGCCCTCATGGGAAGGACCGCTATGGAATTGCTCCTCGAACGGATCCGCGGGGAAAGTTCGCCGCCAAAGCACGTCGTTGTGCCCACGACGTTCGTAATACGCGGCTCGGGCGAGATCCCGCCCCCAACGAGGGCCGCCCACCCAAAGGGCAGGGAAGTGACGGGCCGGGCACGGAGCGCGCCTCGAGGCGACGGACCGCGCCTGGGAGATGTCACCTGAGCAGACAAGGTGACCAAGAGGGACGACCGGAACAAACAAGGAGATGCAGGAACATGTCGGACAACACGTCAACAAATGAGCGCTCGAGGGCGGGGCTGGGACCTATCGCCAGGTCTGACGGCACTTTGGCGATTGTTGCCGTCGACCAGCGCAACACCCTGCGCAGGATGCTCGCTGCCGCCGACCAGCCAACGAGCCCAGAAGATGTGCGCTCGTTCAAGGTGGACGTCACCGCTGCCCTGAGCCCGGCCGCTAGCGCCGTCCTGCTCGACCCGGAGTTCGGTGTGCCCGCGGTGGTCGAAGCGGGAGCAATGGCACCTGGGTGCGGCATGCTCGTCGCCGCGGAGGCAGCCGAACGGGGCACCTGGAACGGCGAACCGCGGGCGCGGCGCGACCCTACGCGAACGGCGAAGTGGGTAAGCGATATTGGTGGGCAGGCGCTCAAGCTCTTCGTCGAGATGCGCCCCGACCGAGTGCGGGGACCAGGAGAGCCTGACCTCGTGGCCGAGGTTGTCGAGGTAGTCAGGGAAGTGGTCGAGGACTGCGCGGCGGCAGGCGTGCCCTCGGTTATCGAGACGTTGCTCTACACGCTCCCCGGAGAGGGGCCGCTCGATGCCCGCCGGCGCGCCGATCTCATCGTCGAGTCAGCTCGGGTACTGAGCGAGACTAGGCCCGACCTGCTGAAGTTGGAATACCCGAGCGACGCGAGAGGTTGCCGTGCGGTGGCGGACGCAGTGACCGTGCCCTGGGCAGTGCTCTCGGCCGGAGTACCTCTCGAGGAGTTCTTGGAGGCAGTAAGGACCGCCTGCGACGAGGGCGGGGCGTCGGGGTTCATTGCCGGGCGGGTGTACTGGAAAGAAGCCGCGGCATTGGCCGGCGAAGACCGTAGGCACTTCCTATCAACGACGGGACGTGACCGCCTGGAGATGTCGGTCGCAGTGATGGATGGCCGCGCGCGCCCCTGGACCGAGGCCGTGGAGGCCGGCCGCCTGCGATGACAACGGGGCGGTCCCTGTTTGTGGGGATCGACGTCGGCACGACGCTTACCAAGGCGGGGGTCGTAGACCTCGAGGGCACTGAGGTGGCGCAAGCCGCGGTGCCGACGATTTGGCAACGTGAAGCGACCGGCGGCCATGCTCGCCCAGACGACCTGTTCGCCGGGGCCGTGGCGGCCGTCTCGGAGGTCCTCGACAAGGTCCCGGCCGGCGACGTCCTCGGTGTTGGTGTGACCAGCTTGGCCGAAACGGCCGTGCTTGTAGACCGGGCTGGCTCGACGGTTGGCCCGGCGATCGCCTGGTTTGACCGGCGCGCCGCGGACGACCTCGCCGAGCTCAAGTCAGAGTTTGGCACCGAGCGCTTTGGCCGGGCCACCGGGCTCGGTACCGCGCAGATCCCCACGATCGCGACGCTGCGTTGGCTCATGCGTAATGTGGCCGATGCCCGGCGCGCCACCTGCGTCCTGTCTGTAGCGGACTGGGTCGTCTCGCGCCTCGGTGGGGATAGCGCGGCTGAGCTATCGCTCGCCTCACGGACCGGCGCCCTGTCGGTACCAACCCGGCAGTGGTGGGCAGAGACCCTCGACTGGGCTGGCGTAAGACGCACGATCTTCCCCGAAGTACGCTCGGCCGGGGCCTTCTTCGGCCGGGCGCACGACCTGCCTTGCGCGCTCGAGCGCCTAGAAGGAACGGTGCTCACTGTCGCCGGCCACGACCACCCGTGCGCGTCCGTTGGGATCGGCGTAACCAAACCGAGCCAGGTAATGGACGACTGCGGCACGGCCGAGGCACTCGTTAGGGCCGTGCCCATGAGAGCGGACCTGGACCTTGCCGCTGGCATCCCCTTCGGCATCATGGTCGGGTGCCACGTTCTTCCTCGGCACTACTGCCTGATGGGCGGGTTCCCGTTCGGGCTCGACCTCGTCGAAGTGCTCGAGCAGTGCGGGGTGACTAGCCGCCACGGCCTGAGCGACCTCGATGAACCGGCGCTCGCCCTCGGTCTGCCCCAGGCCCGGGTGATGGTTGGCCCAACCGGCTTGCCACAGGTCCCGTCACCAATAGGTGGCCAGATATCGGCCGGGCCCGAACGGGCCTGGTGGACGGCCATGGCCTCCGCGGTCGCCAGGTCGCGATGGCTCCTCGACGGGCTCGAGCGCCTCGGCGGCCCCATAGCTGAGGTACGAATGAGCGGGGGTTGGTCGCGTAACCCTCTCTTGACGACCCTCAAGTCCGAAGTCTTCCCGACCCTGTCGTACCCGGTGGTAAAAGAAGCCGGGACTCGAGGCGCCGCGCTGCTCGCCTCTTTGGCGGCCGGGGCCCACGGCGATGTCGCGGAGTTCCCCGGGCCCCAGCTCGAGCTCATTTCGCCGCGCTCGCTGGGGACTAGCGCGACAACCCAGCTCAGGGCGCGACCCGCGGCCCCAACCCCGACATGACCTGCCCGGCAGGTTCGACAGCTACCAAGCAGGTTCAACTGCTACCAAGCAGGCCGACCCCTGGCAAGAGGTTCAACCCCCCAGCAAGGAGGTACCCATGAAGGCCGTCGTCTACGACGCACCTCGTCATTTCGCCGTCAGAGAAGTCCCCACGCCCGAGGTCAGGGCAGGTGAGGTACAGGTCCGCATCGAAAAGACCGGGATATGCGGCACCGACCTCCATATACACGAAGGAAAGTTCTTCGCTGAGTTCCCGCTCATACCGGGCCACGAGCTCGTCGGGCCGGTCGAGTCCCTCGGTGAGGGGGTTGAGGGCTTCCATGTCGGCGAGTACGTCTCGGTCAACCCCAACGTCAACTGCCGCCGCTGCGAGTACTGCCGGGCCGGCCGGCCATTGTTGTGCGTGAACCTCAAGGGGATGGGGACCAACTGGCCTGGCTCGTTCGCCGAGTTCGTCAGCGTCCCAGCCGAGCTCGTCTTCTCCGTGGACGGCATCGACCTCGACACCGCGGTGTTCACGGAACCGGCTTCCTGCGCCATGCACGGCCTGGAGACCCTCCAAGCTCGTCCCGGTAGCAGCGCCTTGGTTTTCGGGGCAGGCCCAACCGGTTTGTTGCTGTCGCAGTTCCTCGCGCACGGTGGAGCATCAAGCGTCACGGTGGCGGCTTCTTCAGCGTTCAAGCTCGAGCGCGCGACAGCGCTCGGCATTGACAAGGTGTTCCTGATGGACCGTAACGACCTGCTCGGCGACGTCAAGCGGCTTATGGCGGCATCTGGAGGCGGCTTCGACATCGTCGTCGACGCCACCGGGGCGGCAACGGTGTCTGAACAGTGCGTCCCGTTGGCACGCAATGGGGGCACGGTCATGTTCTACGGGGTCACCGACCCCGACGACGTGGTCAAGGTGCACCCATATGACGTGTTCCGCCGCGAGATCACTATAAAGGGGTCCTTTGCCGAGATCAGGTCTTTCCTTCCTGCCATCGAGGCCCTGCGTACAGGACGCGCCCGCACCGACGGTTTGATCACCCACCGCTTCGCGCTCGACGATTACGCCGAAGCTCTCAAGGCCCTGCAGGCTGACCGGACAGTGCACAAGATCGTCTTCGAGCTCTGATAGCGGGCGCCGTGAGCTCCACGACCCGAATGCCGGGCGCGCACCGGCAAACCGTGCTCGGGATCGACCTTGGGACAAGCTCGGTCAAGGCAGTCGTAACGGACGCCGCGGGCCAGGTGCTGTCTGTCGCTTCGGCGGAGTACCCGGTAGTGGCGGCCCAACCCGGCTGGGCCGAATCCGCCCCGGAGGACTGGTGGGAGGCAGTCGGCTCGGCCGTCCGCCAAAGCGTCGCGCAAGCAGGTACCAAACCGGTCGCGATCGGTCTTTCGGGGCAGATGCACGGCGTGGTGCTGACCGGGGGCGGCGGAGAGGTGCTGCGGCCCGCCCTGTTGTGGGCTGACGGGCGAGCTTCTGCTCACCTGCGTGCCTACCGGCGCCTTGGCCCTGCGGCGCTCCGGCGGTTGGCCAACCCGCTCAGCCCTGGCATGGCCGGCCCCCTGGTGCTCTGGGTGGCCGAGCACGAGAAGACCATTTACGACCGCGCCCGATGGGCGCTGCAGCCCAAGGACTGGCTCCGCCTGAAGCTGTCCGGGCAAGCCTTCGCGGAACCGAGCGATGCCTCGGCCACCCTCTTGTACGACCTGCCAGGTGACTGCTGGGATGCCTCGACCATCGACCGGCTCGGGCTGCGAGCCGAGCTTTTCGCGCCACTTTTGCCATCGGGCTTGGTGCTCGCAGGTAAGCTGACCGCGCCGGGGGCCACTCACTTGGGCCTCAGCTCGGGCACACCGATCGCGGCTGGTGCCGCTGACACAGCCGCGGCAATGCTCGGCAGCGGGCTCGTTCGACAAGGCGAGCTCCAGCTCACGATCGGCACGGGCGCTCAGTTGGTCACCCCCCGCGCCCTGCCCGACGCCACCCCGGGGACGGGAACCCACCTTTACCGAAGCGCTTTCTCCCCCGGTTTGTCCGCCGGCTGGTACGCAATGGCCGCCACGGTCAACGCCGGCCTCGCCCTCAACTGGGCGCGGAAGATCCTGAACGCCAGTTGGGACGAGCTGTACGCTACGGCCGAGAGAGCGCCCGAGCCCAGCGCCCCGCTCTTCCTGCCCCACCTTGTCGGGGAACGAACACCCTATCTGGACCCGACCATGCGGGGAGCCTGGACCGGCCTCGGGCTCGACCATGAGCGGAGGGACCTGCTCTACGCGGCGCTCGAAGGAGTCGCCTTCGCCGTCCGCGACGCGTTCGACGCCCTCCCCGGGGCCCAGGGCGCCGGCCATCTCCGGTTGGGCGGCGGTGGTTCCGCGGGTGCAGCCTGGCGACAGATGCTCGCGGACGTCATCGAGCTACCGCTGCACGAAGTCGCCGTGCCGGCTGCCTCCGCTCGAGGCGCAGCACTGATGGGCGCGGCCGCTGTGGAGATGGTGAGCGCCGACGACATCGGAGGCCCACTTGCGCCGAAAGCAACTCCGGTGGCCGAGCCAACCTCGCGAGCGAGCGAGTTGTTCCGGGACCGCCGGGGCGAGTTCCATCGAGTCATCAAGGCGCTCCAGCGCCGCGGGAAAGGAGCACCATCATGACGGCCCTCAGGGACGCGACGTTGCGAGAGCTCAGCACGCGCGTCGCCGTCCCCAGTTATGACCGCAGCGGAGTGACCGCCGGTATCGTCCATTTCGGCGTCGGCGCCTTCCACCGCGCCCACGAAGCCATGTACCTGGACACATTGATGAACAATGGCCAAGCGTCTGATTGGGGCATCTGCGGAGTCGGGCTACTTCCCCTTGACCGGCGGATGAGCGAGGTCCTGAAGGCACAGGACGGGTTGTACACCCTGGTCTTGAAACATCCCGACGGGACCTGGGAACCTCGGGTGATTGGTTCGCTTACCGAGCACCTCTTTGCCCCCGACAACCCTTCCGCTGTCCTGGACCGCTTGTGCTCGCCTGAGGTCAGGGTCGTCTCGCTCACCATCACCGAAGGCGGTTACGGCATTCACCGTGTCACCGGCCGGTTCGACCCCGCCATTGCCGGCGTGACGGCTGATCTCGCCCCGGGCTGTCTCCCGACCACTGTGTTCGGTTTCGTAACCCAGGCTCTCCACCGACGATACCAGGCGGGAGTGCCGCCCTTCACCGTCGTGTCCTGCGACAACGTCCAGGGCAACGGGGACGTGGCACGCGAGGCCTTCACCTCCTTTGCCGAACTGGTGAGCCCTGAGCTGGCCAGCTGGGCCCGGGCGAACGTTCATTTCCCGAACTCGATGGTCGACCGGATCACTCCGGCCACGACCGACCGTGACCGCGCCGAGGTTGCGGCCCGCTTTGGCGTCGAAGACGGCTGGCCGGTCTTGTGCGAGCCGTTCGTGCAGTGGGCCCTCGAAGACACTTTCAGTTTTGGCCGGCCACCGTTGCAGGACGCCGGTGTGCAATTGGTCGCCGACGTTGCACCCTACGAGCTGATGAAATTACGGCTCCTGAACGCGAGCCACCAAGCTCTCTGCTACGCCGGCTACCTGGCCGGGTACCGGCTCGTGCACGAAGTAGTGAGGGACCCCTTGTTCGCCCAGTTCCTGCTCGGGTACATGATCCAAGAAGCCATGCCCACCCTGCAACCGGTCCCCGGCATAGACCTTCCCTCCTACGCCCGTGAACTAATTGACCGCTTCTCCAACCCCGAAGTCGCCGACACGGTGGCGCGCCTGTGCACGAACGGTTCGGACCTCATCCCGAAGTTCCTCCTGCCGGTGGTGCGGTACCAGCTCGAAGCGGGCGGGAGCATCCGCCATTGTGCCACCGTCATTGCCTGCTGGGCGCGCTACGCCGAAGGCACCGACGAGGACGGGGCGCCGATCGATATCGTCGACCACCTCAAGGACCGCCTCGTGGCATCCGCCCGCCAACAGAGGACCAACCCGACAGCCTTCTTGGAAAACCGCGATATTTTCGGAGACCTCGTCGATGACCCGCGATTTGCTACTGCCTACGTGGAGACCTTGGCATCGCTCCACGACAGTGGCGCGCGCGCGACGCTTCAGGCACTGACCTCGCCCGGCTGACCGCTCAGGCCGGCACCCACGCTCGGGCCGGCACCTACGCTCAGGCCGGCAACCACTTCGCCTCTGCTCCTCACGGGAGCGCTCAAGCCCCCGCGCGTCGCCTCTCTATAAGCCCCCGGAGGTACGCGGCCTGGCCGAGGTGTTGCGCATCGTCTTCCAGCACGCTCACAAGGCGCACACCGAGCGTCACGGGCGGGTCCCAACGCTCGTCGACGACGCGGTCGAAGTCTTGGTCACCGAGGTCCTCCAGGAACTTCAGTGTTTGCGCAGAGACCTCTTCGTGGTACGCGGCCAGTTCCTCGCCGCTCGCCCTAACACGCTCGACGTCGGTTGGTCTGTGCCCATAACCGGTATCTTCGGGCGCCAACCCAAGGTCAAGGCGCTTGGCCCAGCCCGCCTTGAACCAAACTTGGTCGAGCCCGGCGGCGCCCGCAATGTGGTCGTCCTGGACCCGGGCCAGGTGCCAGACGAGCCACCCAATGGAGTTGGCTTCTTTGTCAGGACGCAAGGCGAGCTCCTCGACGCTGAGCCCCTCGATTGTGCGCGGGACGCCCTCTTTGATCCGGCCAAACCCGTCTAGGAAGATATCCCTGATGTGCACGACAGTTCACGTCCTTTTTGCAGTCTCTTTGGCAGTGTCACTGGCATGGTCTGGGGCCACTGCGCCAACGGAGCGGTGCACCCCACGCCAGCAATTGCTGTTCTACCGTGGCCGGCGGCAATAGTCGAACCGGCTCGACCACATCTCTCTACAAGTGCTGCTGCCGGCGTCGGTGGAGCCCCCCTGCCGTAGCACTGGCAACACCTCCCCAACCCGAGAACTCCGACTGGTACCCGCTCATCTGAGAAGATCCGAACTGTGTCAGATGCGTGGTATATCCAGCCCAACGGGCCCCTCGTGGGAGATGTCCAGGTCTACGGGTCGAAGAACGCCGTCACCAAGCACATGGTCGCCGCCATCCTCGGGCAGGGGCCGAGCACGATCGCAAATGTCCCCGAGGTCGGGGATGTACAGATCACGGCGGACATCCTCCGGGCGATCGGTGCGGGTGTCGAGCAGGACGACGGGACGCTCGTGATTACTCCCCCCGAGCAGGCCAAACCGGTTGTGCCGCTGTCGTTCAGCGGGCTCAACCGCATCCCGGTCCTGCTTCTCGGGCCGCTCGTCCACCTCACCGGAGAGGCTTTTGTGCCCCTCGTCGGCGGGGACAGGATCGGGGGGAGGCCGGTCGACTTTCATGTGAAGACGCTCGAGGCGCTCGGTGCAGAAGTCGAGGTCACTGACGACGGCATCCAGGCCCGCTGTCGCCGCTTGACCGGGACGATAATCGAGCTCCCCTACCCGAGCGTCGGCGCGACCGAGTCTGCGCTCCTATCGGCGGCCTTGGCCGAAGGAAAGACCGTGATCAGGAACGCAGCGACCGAGCCGGAAGTCCTCGAGCTGGCGTTGTTCCTGCAGCGCATGGGGGCGCGCATCGAGCTCGCTCCCGACCGCCGAATGGTCATTGAAGGCGTCCCCGAGCTCCACGGCGCCCAGACGCGCTTGCAGGGTGACCGCAATGAGGCGTTCTCCTACCTGGTCGCCGGCCTGATCACACGCGGCGCCGTCCGCGTGATCGGGTGCGGTCAAGACCGTCTCGTCACCGCGATCACGACGCTCCTGCGGATGGGCGCCCAAGTGAGCATCGACGAGTTTGGCATTTCGGCCTTTGCCCCCGACGGACTCCACGCCGCCGCAGTCCAGACCGACGTCCACCCGGGGTTCATGACGGACTGGCAAACGCCGCTCATGGTCCTTTTCACCCAGGCAGAAGGCATGTCGGTGCTCCACGAGACGGTTTATGAAGACCGCTTCGTGTACGTCCCGGCCCTAAAGGCAATGGGCGGCGAGATCGGCCTCTTCGCCACATGCCTCGGGGGCCCGGCGTGCCGGTTCCACGACAAGAGCTACCTGCATTCCGCGGTCGTACGTGGGCCGTCAAAATTGCAAGGCACCGAGGTCGACGTGCCGGACGTGCGGGCGGGCTTTTCGAGCGTCATAGCCGCGGCCGCGGCCTCCGGGCCGACGGTCATCCACGGTGTGCGGCACTTGGAGCGCGGGTACCACCGGCCCGCCGAGCAGCTCCGCTCGCTCGGGCTTCTTTTGGAGGCCCGCTAGGAGCGCCCGAGGGCTCCTGGGGGCCCCCTTGGTTAGTGCACAAGGCTCTTGGTTAGATGGTGGCCATGCTTGGTCTACCAGATGAGGTCCGCGCCTGCCTTTTCGACCTGGACGGGGTCCTCACAGAGACCGCCGAGATCCACGCGGCGGCCTGGAAGGAGATGTTCGACGAGTTCCTCGCCAGCTACCCCCAGAGCGGGGCAGGCCGGGCAGGCGAGACGAGCGAGACGAGCGTGAGGGGCGGGAGGGGCGGGAGGGGCGGGAGGGGCGGGGACGGCTCCGTCGACCTGCGCCCTTTTGACGCGCACGACGACTACGACCAGTACGTGGACGGCAAGCCGCGGCTCGCCGGCGTCGAGGACTTCCTCGCCTCGCGCCACATCCAACTTCCCAAGGGGAGCCACGACGACCCGCCCACGGCCAACACCCTTTACGGTCTTGGCAACCGGAAAAACGTAATAGTGCTCCGCCGCGTCCACGACGACGGCGTGAAGCCGTACCCAGGTTCAGTCACCTACGTCGAGGCGGTGCGGAGGGCAGGCTTGCGCGCGGGAGTCGTGTCTTCGTCCACCAACTGCCGGGACGTACTTCAATCGGCCGGGATACTGGGGCTTTTTGACGGTATCGTCGACGGCCACGTCGCCGAACGCGATCACCTCGCCGGCAAGCCTGCTCCCGACACGTACCTCGCCGGAGCGCGCCTGCTCGACGCCAGCCCCGCCGCAGCTGCTGTTTTCGAAGACGCGCTCGCGGGTGTCGCCGCTGGCCGAGCCGGGAGCTTCAAGTTCGTGGTAGGCGTCGACCGCGTCGGCCAAGCCACTGCGCTCTTGGAACACGGGGCTTCGCGAGTTGTCACGGACCTCGCCGAGCTCCTGGCAGCCCGCCAATGATCACCCATCCGGCATATGGTGCCGAGCCATGGCTGGTAAGAGAGACGGCTCTCCATCTCGACGTGCTCGCTCAGAGCGAGTCTGTGTTCGCCTTGTCCAACGGGCATATCGGCTTGCGAGGCAACCTGGACGAGGGTGAGCCGCACGGCCTTCCCGGTACCTACCTGGGGTCGTTTTGCGAGCTGCGGCCGTTGCTTTCCGCTGAAAGCGCTTACGGGCAGCCTGGTTCGAGCGAGACCGTGGTAAACGTCACCAACGGCAAGCTCATCCGCCTCCTCGTTGATGACGAGCCCTTAGACGTGCGCTACGGCCGCCTCTTGGAGCATGAGCGAGTGCTTGACTTCCGGGAAGGAGCTTTGTACCGGCACGCCCTTTGGGAGTCCCCCGGGCGTCGCACGATAGCGCTGCGGACCACCCGCATCGTGTCGCTCACCCAGCGCGCAGTGGCCGCCATTTCTTACGAAGTTTCCGCGACGGACCATCCCGTACGAGTAGTCGTCCAGTCCGAGCTGGTAGCAAACGAGGAACTGCCCGAGCCCGGCCAGTCGACCACGAGCGGCATCGTGCCGGACCCGAGGGCTGCCGCCGTGCTCAAGGCTCCTCTCGTCGGCGTCTCGCAAGCAAGCAGCGCGCTTCAGGTCCTGCTCGTCCATGGCACCCGCTTGTCGGGCCAGCGAATGGCGGCGTTGATGGACCACGAGATCCTCGAGATCCCGGGCGACCATCAAGAGCGCACGGAGGTCTGGGCCGACAAGGGGCGGGTGACGATAACGGCGCTCTTGGCGCCGGGCGAAAAGGTCCACGTCATCAAGTACCTTGCCTACGGTTGGTCCGAAGAGCGTTCTTTGCCGGCCCTGGAGGACCAAGTCGCAGGTGCCGCCTATGCCGCGCGGCACACCGGCTTTGAGGGGCTGCTGGCCGCGCAGCGCGCGTACTTGGACCAATTTTGGGACCGCGCGGACATCGAGGTTCACGAGGACCAAGAGGTCCAGCAGGCGGCACGATTTGCTCTCTTTCAAATCCTTCAGGCCGGGGTGCGCGCCGAGCAACGAGCGATCCCGGCCAAGGGTTTGACCGGCCCGGGCTACGACGGCCACGCATTTTGGGACACAGAAACCTTTGTGCTGCCAGTGCTTACCGCAACTGCGCCCGACGCCGCAGCTGACGCGCTCATTTGGCGTCAGAGCACTCTCCCCCAGGCGCGCAAACGAGCAGTCCAGCTGGGGCGCCGGGGTGCTGCTTTCCCCTGGCGGACGATACTCGGCGAGGAGTGTTCCGGGTATTGGCCCGCCAGCCTGGCGGCATTTCATGTGAACGCCGACATCGCCCACGCAGCCGTAAGGTACCTCGAGGCGACAGGGAACGAGGACATGGCACCGGTCGCCACCGAGCTCGTTGTAGAGACAGCCCGCCTCTGGCTGAGCCTCGGGCACTTTGACGACGACCACGGCTTCCGGGTCGATGGGGTGACAGGGCCCGATGAGTACTCGGCCATCGCGGACAACAACATCTACACAAACCTCATGGCCCAGGCGAACCTGACCGACGCCGCTCTTCTTGCCGAGAGGTACCCGGACGCCGCTGCTCAGCTCTCGGTTTCGCGGGAGGAGGTGACCGCCTGGCGGAAGGCGGCGGGACAAATCGTTGTCCCCTTTGACAAAGAGCTCGGCGTGCACCAGCAGTCGGAGGGTTTCACGCGCCACCAGCCGTGGGACTTCGCAGCGACCAAGGACGACCAATACCCATTGTTGCTTCATTTTTCGTACTTCGACCTCTACCGGAGCCAGGTCGTCAAGCAGGCCGACCTCGTAATGGCCATGTACTTGCGGGGTGACGCCTTCAGCGCTGAGGAAAAGGAACGCAACTTCCGCTATTACGAGGCAATTACGGTGCGCGACTCGTCGCTTTCGGCCTGCATCCAGTCCATAGTTGCGGCCGAGCTCGGGTATATGGACCTGGCCTATGACTACCTGCGCGAGGCCGCCCTCATGGACCTGGAAGACCTCGAGCACAATACGCGCGACGGCCTGCACATGGCTTCCCTCGCCGGCAGCTGGCTCGCGCTCGTTGCCGGGCTCGGTGGCATGCGCCAGAGCGATGGGAAGCTCAACTTCTCGCCCAGGCTGCCGGCAAGGCTCGGGCGTGTATCGTTCCGAGTTGTCTGGAGAGGGTCCCGCCTCGCGGTCGCGGTGACGGCTTCCAGCGCCGTCTACAGCTCGCGCGGGCCCCTCCCGGGGGCTTTCTCCGAGCCCATCACGCTCCACCACTACGGCGAGGCGATAAGCCTCAGACCGGGAGAAAGTGCCACCCGCTCCATCCCCCCGCTCGCGCCCCGTGACCCGCCAGGCCAGCCTCGGGGCCGCGCTCCGGCGCACGAACCGCCCCCAGGAGGAGATAAGCCCGGCCGCGGAGCACGGGTCAGAAGGGGGACGGCTTAGAAGCAGATTAATAGTTGGTAAATTTTCGGTTTCGAAATCCGGGCGGCACCGGGGACCTGGCGAACTTCGGCCTTGAATGACGAAGGACCGGCGGGGGGACGCCGGCCCTTCAGTCCTCGCTCAAGGGGCGGGAAGGGGGGGAACCTGCCCCGAGCTAAGTCCTCTGTTGGCAGGGAGAGCCGCAGGGACTAAAGCCACTGTACACCACTTGCGGCGTAGCGCCCATAGTTTTGTGTGAACCACATCATTTTCGTCACAGATGCAGGCCAATCAGCACAGGCTCTGGTTCGAGCAAGACCCCGAAGCGCGCCTGCACCCGGTCGCGCACTTCCCTCGCGAGCGCGATCACGTCCCGTGCGTTACCGCCCCCACGACAAACAAGTGCGAGCGCGTGTTTAGTCGAAATAGCCGAGCCGCCTCTCGTATAACCGCGAGAGAACCCCGCTTGCTCCACCAACCAGCCGGCGGGCACGCGCTCGCCTCCTCCCGCCGGGTAGCTCGGGACCGCCGGGGCGCGCCTGCGGAGGCGGTCCATCGCTGCCGGCCCGAGCACAGGGTTGGTAAAAAACGAGCCTGCGCTGCGGGTATCAGGATCGGTCGGGTCGATCACCATGCCCTTGCTCCGGCGAAGCTCGAAGACTGCGCTCGCAGTGTCTTGGAGCGGCGCCCGGTCGCCGAGCTCGGTCCCGAGCTTGCTGCACAGTTCGCTATAGCGCAGGGGCTGCGACATGCGCGAACGTTGCAAACGGAACGTCACGTTCGTCACGACGTAACGATCATTTCGCTTGAAGACACTTGTGCGGTACGCAAATTTGCAGTCGGCAGCCGACATTTCACGCAGCCGCTTGGCAGCGCGGTCCCATATCGTTACCTTCTGTACTGTCTGCTCCACGTCCTCGCCATAAGCGCCGACGTTCTGTACCGGGGTTGCGCCCACGAGCCCGGGGATGCCGGCGAGGCACTCGATGCCCGAGAGACCTTCGGCAACGCACTCCTGCACGAAAGGAGCCCACCTCTCCCCGGCAGCTACCGAGATGACGACGGCCTCGCCGTCCTTGGACGCCTCGCGGCCTGTCGTACAAACCCTCAGCACCACTCCGGGAAAACCCTCGTCAGAAATGAGCATATTGCTGCCCTCGCCGAGCAAAAGGACGGGGGTGCCTTGTTGGTCCGCCTCTTCGACGAGCCGGACCAACAAACCAGTGTCAGGGACCTCGACGAAACTTTCTGCCGGGCCACCGACCCCAAAGGTCGTCCATTTGGACAAAGGCTCAGCGGAGTGCTCGAGGAAGCGGGGCTTTTGGACCGGGCCCTTGCCGGCGCCAGCGTCGCCGCTATCACCACTATTCCCAGGACCGCGCACAGTTGTTTCAGGTTCGCGCACTTTCCGTGCTGGCCGGCGCTTTTGGGCCCTTTTGCGCCCGCGAGGAAGAGCTCAGGGTAAGCTTCACCCCGCGCAAGGAGGCGTTGTGCGGCACCTCGAACAGGAGGTAAAGCTCGAAGTCGGCCCAGGCTGGACCTTGCCCGACCTCTCCGGGGCTATGCCAGGGGTGCGGGTGGTGCAGCTCGCGCCTCTCGACCTGGAGGCGACTTACTACGACACCGCCGACTTGAGCCTCGGGGCGCGCCAGGTAACTTTCCGCTACCGGCAAGAGCGCAGCAATCCCGCTCAACGGCGGAGGGCCGGCGGCGCTGCCTCCAGCCAGGTAAGTCATGTCTGGACAGTCAAGCTCCCGTCGAGCCTGGACGGAGGGGTGCTCACTCGCACCGAGGTCAGCTGGGAAGCCCCTAAACCCAGGTCGGGAGCGCCGCTGGCGGACGCTGTCCAGCTTCTCGCCGGCGTCACGCTCGGTGCGCCCCTTCGGCCGATCGCCCGCCTGAGCACCAAGAGGCAGCGCTCGGAGCTACGCACCTCTGATGGGCGTGTGCTCGCCGAGGTCGACCATGACAGCGTGACAGGGACCAGCCTCTTGCTCCCAAAGAGACGAGGCCGTCCTGCCCCAGCCGTCACTTTCACCGAAGTCGAGGTCGAGCTGGCGGACGGCTCGGCGCTCGAGGTGCTCGAGGCGCTCTCGGCTCGGCTCATCGAGTCGGGCGCAGTCGCTAGCAGCCGGAAGAGCAAGTTGATGACAGTGCTCAGCCTCTCCCAAGACGCCGCAGGCGAGGGGCGACCTGGCTCCGGCACAGGCGACGGCCGTGCCGCACTGGGCTCTGTTGCGCCCGCCGTGCGCCTTGGCCAGCTAGAGGGGGCGCCCCACCCGCAAGCAGCGCCTCTCGGGGTCGGAACGGGGAGCAAGCCGGCCAAAAAGGGGCGTGCTACCCGGCCCGTCCTGACGATGGCTGCGGCCCTCGAGCAGCAGGGCCGGGCGTGCCTAGACGCTCTTTTGGAGCGTGACCTGCCGCTCCGGCTGGAAGAGCCTGACCCGGAACACGTCCATAAGAGCCGGGTGGCCATCCGGAGGCTGCGGTCGTTATTGCGTGCTTTCAAGCCGCTCGTCGGTGCGAACGCCTTCTACTTGCAATTACGCGAGGAGCTGAGCTGGCTTGGGCGAGCCCTTGGCGACGCCCGCGACGCAGACGTCCGCCTCGAAGTACTCCAGGAGGCGTGCAGCGAGCTCGACGAGCAAGACGCGGGCGGCGCGAGGTGGGTGCTCCAAGCCGCCGAAGAAGACCGGGAACAAGCACACAGACAGCTGCTCGAGGCCATGAAGAGCGATCGCTATGTCGCCTGCCTGCGCTTGATCGGTGCCCTCGGCGGCTCGGGCCCGGGCCAGGACGCCCGCGGTCAGCACGGCGAGCAGCACGGCGAGCAGCACGGGATGTCGGCCCTTGCCGCGGCTCCCAGCCCGAAAACGCCCACCCGGCCAGCACCGAACCTCGCTCCGATGTTGTTGAGCTTGCGCGACCAACCCGCATCAACCGGCATGCCAGCGCTCGCCGGCCGCCAGTTGAGGGTGCTCCGCAAAAAGGTCCGGCGCCTTGGCCCCTCGCCCAGCGAGGGACAGCTGCACCGGGTGCGCATCGAAGCTAAACGGTTCAGGTACATTGCCGAAGCTGCAGCACCTTTTCTCAGCTCCAAAGAAGCTCTCAGGGCGACAGCGACAGGGAAAGCTGCGACCATGCTGCAAGATGTGCTCGGCGAGGCTCATGACGCGGCGGTGAACGCGCAGTGGCTGCGCGAGGTCGCCAGCCGCGTACCGGCGAGCCCGAGGTCACGACAGCAGGCCTCTCTCGCGGCCGCTCTCACCGCCGGGCTGCTCGTTGCCGCTATGAGAGAACTGGAGGTGGCAAAGCAAAGCGCATGGAAGAGCTTCTGGAAGAAGTTGGACGACGACAAGCTCCTCCATTGGGCGACCACAACGCGGGGCGCCACCTCGTGATGTTTTTCCCCGGGCTGCGCGCCGCCGGTGGCCGCCGGTGGCCTCTGGCGAGGCAGGGCCACGACCAGCTGTCCCTCCCCAGAGCGGCTTAGGTCCAGCGCCGCCGTTGGCGGCTCACCAGTGCCACGAGGCAAGCCGCTGCGAGGACCTCCAGGACAAGCGTCACGAACCAATGGGTGGCTGGGCCCCAGAACAGCACTGCCGCCACGAGGCCACCTATGAGCGCCCCGCCGATGCCGCACAGGGCCGTCAGCCAGAAGCCGATCGGGTTGGGCCCTGGCACGACAAGGCGCCCGAGGCCCCCTATCACGAGCCCACCGACAAGGGTGCCAACTACCCAAACGAGCAAGCCGGTCATGGTTTCACCTGGCCCGCGCTAGTGGTCGGTGCAAGGCCTGGTCGGTGCAAGGCTACCTGGCCGGCCGGCGACCGGGCGGAGCTCAGTGCTGCCATGGGTGATGCCCGAGCGTCTCGGAAGCAATCGAGCTCGCCCTGCCCTCTTCGGGGACGATGGCCCATGCGAGCAGGTAAACCACGGGGCCGCCTATGCCAGCCAAGAGCAAGGACCCAACCACAAAACCGACCCGGACAACAACGGGATCCACACCGAGGTAGTGGCCCAAGCCGCCCGCGACGCCTGCAATGACTCGGTCAGAAGTGCTGCGCCGGAGAGTGCGCTGCGCATAGGGGCCCGCGTCGGCACCAGCGGGATCCTGGGGTGCTGTGTACGACATATCTCCATTGTCCGCCCGGCGGCGCCGGCCAGCCATAGGGGAAGACCCTGAGCGCGCCCCTATGCACCCTTACGGAGGGCGGAGCGCTCCTCGCCGCCACGGCTCACCCAACGCTGGCTATAGACCGCTTGGATCTCACCCACGCTGCGGCGCAAGTCCCTGCCTTCGACCCAGGACTCCCCCGCGCTTTCCATTGTGTGCAGGAAACCTTGGTCAGTGCGAAGGCGGCGGATCTGCTGGACCAAACCGGGGACGTTGCGGGCCTCGACCGCGAGGTTGCGCTTCACCATCTCGAGAGTCGAGAAGGTGCCGTGCCCGGCGAGGGGGGCGAAAGCAACGACGGGGCGTGGGGTGCGGAGGGCTTCCAGCACCGTGACACCGGCACCGTTGGTGACGACCACATTGGCCGCCGCCATCAGCTCCGGCATCGTCGAGACATAGCCGTAGGCGGTCAGCCGCCCGGGGCGCTCCATCGCCAGGGAACGCATCTCCGCCTCGAGGCTCGAGTTTTTGCCGCAGACAGCTACCACGTGCACGGGCGGTTCGAGCTCGACGAGCGCCTCCACTCCTCCGGAAATCTCCCCGAGGCCCCAGGCACCGCCCGTCATGAGGACGACAAAGTCCCCTTCGGGCAACCCGAGCAACCGGCGCGCCTCGCCCCTGCCGATCTCACCGAAACCACGCAGGACCGGAGGTGACCCGAGGCGCACTGACTGCTCGAACCCCGGCAGCAGCGCGTGCTCGACTGCCCCGTCGTACATGACGAAATGGAGGTCGATCCCGTCATAAGCCCACAGGGGGTGAACATGGAAGGCCGGGATGTACGTGACGGTGAGGGTGGAAAACCCCCTCGTCCTTCGCAACCAGTCGAGTGCCGCCGAACCAAATGGGTATGTGGATATGACGAGGTCGGGCTCGTGCCCGTCCATTGCTTTGGCCAACCGGCGGCCAAAAAAGGCGCCGACGCCCCGCCGGGCTAACGCAGCGAAGCGCCTCGAACGGGAAAGCCAGGCATAAAAAATGGCGTAGCTCCACGGCAGTACCGAAAGCTGGAAGCCATATGCCCAGCGCGCGGCCTTGGCGAAGCGGACGCCGCGCAGCTCCATCGTGTCGAGGCGGGCAACCGAGCAGTCGGGCCAACATTCCTCGATCGCTTCTGTAAGAGCTGCGGCGGCAGCGTTGTGGCCCTCGCCCATCTCCGCAGAGATGATGAGGACTCGCCTCGGGGGGTTATCGTCTACCAACGGGGAACTCGCCCATAAAACGCTGCTGGTTGCGACGCATGCCTTCTCCCAAATAGCCCATGTTGGTCCTGGGTAGCCTACTCGCGCTCCTCTCGGGGATGTTCAATGCCGCGGCGGCGGCGCTCGAGAAGAAAGAGGGGATGCGCACCGCTCCCGGGCGGCGGGGCTTGCGCTTGTTGATAGCCCTTGCCAGGCGCCCGCTCTGGGCCCTGGCAATCCTCCTGTCGGTGTTCGGTTGGATTTGCGAAGCGGCCTCGCTCGCCACGGCGCCGGTCCCGGTAGTTGCGACCCTTCGCAACGCCGGTAGGGGCGTCCTGGTCGTGGGTGGCGGCCGATGGCTGGGCGAGCGCTTCAGCCGTCTCGAGCTCCTCGGGGTCATCCTGGCGAGCGCCGGCGCCGCCATCACCGCTGTCGGTGCCGCCCACACCTCGGTCGTCCGCACCCCGCTCTCCAACTTGGCCGTGCTCGCCGTGGCCGCCGTGTGCGCTGGAGCGGCCGTCGTCGTGTCAGCGGTTTCGAGCTGGTGGGCACGTGGAGCCCCTGCTGGGGACGTCGCGGCCACCCAGCGGCGCCTCAAGGCCTCCGGTGCTGGGACGGGCACGGCGGTTGGGCTCGTCTACGCCGCTACGGGCGTCTTTACCAAAGAGGTCGGTGACCGCTTTGCCCTCTACGGCGGAGGCGGCCTGCCTGCCGTGCTCGCGAGCGCAAGCCCCTGGCTCATGACGGCCTTGGCCATCTGGGCACAGAGCCTCATCCAGCAGGCCTTCCGCCGTGCAAATGCGGCCACAGTCTCCGCTGCGAACGCCTCGGTGGCCTCACTTGGGTTGATAGGGGCTGGTTTTGTGCTCTACCACGAGGCGCTCCCGCGCGGCGCGGATGCCTGGCTGCTCCTCGGCGGCGTGGTCGTCGCCCTCGTGGGCACCGCCCTGCTTATCGGCGCCCGCCCGACAGTCCCAAGCGGTGCGCCCGGCCCCCCGAGCACCGCCGAAGACCGGCCTCGCCCCGGAGAAGGCACACCCAAGGCAGGCGGGCTGCTCCCGAGATAGGAGGCTTGCTCCGCAGACCAGGGCCCTCCTCCTTGCGGCGGCGTCAGCTCCCCCCGTTTGCTGTGCTCAATTGCACCCTCAGCCGCTGGACCTCTTCCATGATGTCGGCGAGCCCCCCTTGCGTATGGCAGTCGAGCAGGTCGATGATCCTCTCGACGTCCTCGAAGGTCTTTGCCGAGCGGGCGTCAGCCGCTATGTTTTGCAGGTTTTGGCCAACCATGAGGGCTGGCAAGAGGACCAATTGGATGAAGTTCTGGGACAGCCAAGAAACCACGAGAATGAAGCCGTTAGCAGTGAGGAAGCTGGTGGTGTTGATGATGTGAGCCTCGTAAAGGACCGCAGTCAGCGACGACAACGAGATCACACAAAAGAGCCAAAAGCACGTCATGGTCCCGATGTTTTGGGTGATAAAGAGCGCGAGGCGCTTGTTGAACCGGGCATACGCATTGTGGTCCGGTAGATGGTCGACAGTTCTCGCATGGACGGGGTGCCCCCAGCGCGTGAACCCAAAGGTCGGCATGTGGTGATGTGTGCCCGGCTGCGGTGGGGCGGAGGTTGCAGGAGCATCAACAGTTGTCATGGAGCGAGATCCTCGCGCACCACGGCTCGCGCGGTACGGTACCCCTTATCTTCTCGGTTATCTTCTCAGCCGCTCCACGCGGAGGTGAAAAACTCGCCCGTCTGCCACTTCCCCCCGCTCGGCCCCAAGGAGGGGAGCTTCAAGGACCACGAGCTCATCGGCGAGAACTTCCCCCGAGATCATCGCGCGGTGCTCTTCGAGCGCTTGGCGTAGCTCTCCGAAGTGCGAAACATCGAGAAAAAGCCGGATGTGATCGGAGACGTCGAACCCTGCGTTCTTGCGAGCGAGCTGCACTTGCCGCACGACGTCGCGCGCGAGGCCCTCTCTCAAAAGCTCCGGCGTCAGTGCAAGCTCCAAGCTGACCACCATCCCGTTGCCGGGCAGAGCCCGCGCGGAAGCAGCGTCCCTCGGGACGAGAGAAAGGGAATATTCCCCCTCGACCAGCACGTGCCCGCCAGCCTCAACACCCCCCTCGGGAGCGCGCTTCCATTGCCCCTTGCGCACGGCTGCGATTACTTGCTGCGTGCCGGGGCCGAGGCGGGGCCCGCACACCGCTGGCACGACCTGTAGCACCAGGTCCGCAACTTGGCTCACGTCGGTTACCAAATTGACTGATTTGACGTTCAGCTCGTCAGCGACCAGCTCGCGGTACGGTGCGAGAGATCGCGCAGCCTCACCGGCAACCGTCACCGAGGGCAGAGGCACGCGGGTATGGAACCCGCTCGCCTTGCGGACGGAATGGCCCGCCGAAACAACCTCACGCACGAGGTCCATGTCCGCAACGAGTGCGTCGTCTTTCGGTAGAGAGCCCGCGTCAGGCCAGTTCGCGAGGTGGGCACTGCGTTCTCCGGTCAAGCCCCGGTAGACAGTCTCGACGAGCATCGGCAGCAACGGCGCTGAAACCAAGCAGAGCGTATGGAGAGCGGTGTAAAGCGTGTCGTAGGCCGCCTTCTTGCTGCGATCGGAGGCCTGGCTCGCCCCAAGGTGGCTCCAGAACCTCTCCCGGCTCCGGCGGATGTACCAGTTGTTGAGCGCGTCAATGAAAGAGGTCACCGAGGTGCATGCAGAATAAAGGTCGTAATTGTCCATCGCTTGGGTGACATCCTCGACGAGGGCGCGCGCCTTGGAAAGCACGTAGCGGTCGAGCAGCTCGTCACTGTCGCTTGACCAATGCGCCCGGTACTTGTCTGCGTTGGCGTACATTGCGAAAAACTTCCAAGAGTTCCAGAGCGGGTTCAGCACCGCGCGCACCGCCTCGGCCGGGCCCTTGCGCTCGACCACGACATCGCCCCCCCGCATCACCGGAGAGGAAAGCAGGTACCAGCGCATGGCGTCGGAGCCGTAGACATTGAACATTTCGTCGGGGTCGGGGTAATTGCGAAGCCGCTTGGAGAGCTTCAGCTTGTCGTGCCCGAGCACTATCCCGTGCGCCATGCAGTTAGAGAAGGCCGGCTTGTCAAAGAGCGCGCTGGCCAGCACGTGCAAGGTGTAGAACCATCCTCGCGTCTGGCCAACGTACTCCACGATAAAGTCGCCCGGGAAGTGGTTCTCGAACCACTCGCTGTTCTCAAATGGGTAATGCACTTGGGCAAACGGCATCGACCCGGACTCGAACCAGCAGTCAAGGACGTCCTCGACGCGCCGCATTGTCGAGCGCCCGCTCGGGTCATCTGGATTGGCCCGGACGAGCTGGTCTATGGCCGGCCGGTGGAGATCGGTCGGCCGCGTCCCGAAATCTTTCTCCAGTTCTTCCAGGCTTCCGTACACATCGACCCGGGGGTACTTCGGGTCGTCGCTCTTCCAAACCGGGACCGGGCTCCCCCAAAAACGGTTGCGCGATATCGACCAATCGCGAGCGCCCTCGAGCCATTTCCCAAAGGCACCATCGCGCACGTGCAAGGGCGCCCAGTTGACCTCCTGGTTGTGGGCGAGGAGTTTGTCCTTTATGGCTGTCACTTTGACGAACCAGGAACTGACTGCCCGGTAGATGAGCGGCGTGTCGGTCCGCCAGCAGTGCGGGTAAGAGTGCTCGTAAGTCTCGAAACGCACAAGCGCGCCGAGCTTGCGCAGGTCGGCGATTATCGTCCTGTTAGCTTCAAAGACCTGCGTCCCTTCAAAGTTCGGGACTTGGGCGGTAAAACGGCCCCGAGAGTCGACGGGGCAAACAACTGCTATCCCGGCGGCCTCGCAAACGCGCTGGTCGTCCTCGCCAAAGCCTGGGGCGAGGTGCACGATTCCCGTGCCGTCCTCGGTCGTCACAAAGTCGCCGAGGAGGATGACAAAAGCGTTCGGCTCGTCCTTGAAGAACTCGAACAATGGCTCGTAGGACAGCCCCGCAAGGTCCTCTCCATGGATGGTGCCGACGCGCTCCCCTCCCCCCAGTACCTCGCTCAGGACCTCGCGTTGCGCGTCCCAGCGCGCCTCGGCGATGAGGTAGCGGGCATGGTTCGCTTCGACGACCGCGTAGGGGACGTCACGGCCCACTGCGAGCGCAAGGTTGGAGGGCAGGGTCCAAGGGGTCGTCGTCCAGACAAGGGCGCGGAGGGGCAGCCCGGCGTCGAAAAGTGCGGAGGCGGGACGGCGCCCCTTGGGCGCTACGAGCTCGAATGCAACAGTTACCGCCGGGTCCTGGCGCGGGCGGTAGGAGTTGTCCATCCGGGTTTCTGAGTTGGAAAGCGGCGTTTCGCACTCCCAACAGAACGGCAGCACCCTATAGCCCTCATAGAGCAAGCCCTTGCCGTAGAGCTGGCACAACGCCCACATCACGCTCTCCATGTAGGAGATGTCCATCGTCTTGTAGTCGTTGACGAAATCGACCCAGCGGGCTTGGCGGGTGACGTAGCGCTCCCACTCGTTGGTGTAGCGCAACACCGAGGTCCGGCAGTAATCGTTGAACTCGCCTATGCCATAGCGCTCGATGTCGGCACGGCCGGGGAGGCCGAGCTCTTTGACGGCCTCCATTTCGGCGGGGAGGCCGTGGCAGTCCCAGCCGAACCTGCGCTCGACCCGCCACCCCCGCATCGTCTTGTAGCGAGGGAGGGCGTCCTTTACGTACCCCGTGAGGAGGTGACCATAGTGCGGCAGGCCGTTCGCGAACGGGGGCCCGTCGTAAAAGACGTACTCGGGCGCCTCGCTGCGAGCTTTTACCGAGGCCTCGAAGGTCCCGTCCTCGGCCCAATAGGCGAGGACCTCACCTTCCAGCGCGGCAAAATCAGGCCTGTCAGCGACGTGCGGGTAGGGCTCAGGCGGGGAACTTGCCACCTGAACATGCTATGGGACAGGCAACAAAGTGCCTGCGACTTTGGCTCGCGCCAACCCCAGCCCGCCGCGACCTGCTAGCTGCGCGTGTCGAGGGGGTGCTCGGGGGCTTCTTCGTACTCCTCTTCGAGGTCGTCCTCAGTCGCCAAGCACCACGATGCGTGGTCCTTGCCCGGCTCCGCGCCGCACTCCGGGCATGGTTCCGCATCGGTCTCCGTCGTGGCCAGAGCCCGCTTCAAATCTCGCGCCTCTTCGAAGCGCCGGTGCCGTCCCTTTTTCACAATGACTCCCGTGCCGAGACGTGCAGGAACAACCTGCAGCTTACCGCCAACTCGATGAACAGGGTAGCCCAAGCCGCCGTGCCACTAGCATGGCGATGGTGCCGGACCAGCTGGACGTGGACGCGATGCTCAACCGCTTCCGGGAACGGGCCAAGGCGGTGCGCCAACGGGGGCTGCCGCCCATCGAGGGCCCGGAGCGTAAACGCTTCATGGACCAGGCGCGCGTCGACTACATGGACTACGCCATGATCGGCGACGCCACAGCGGCCCTCGAGGACGGCATCCTCACGCTGCGAGTGGACCTGCGGCCCGAGGGCGCCCGAGAGGGCCAGCGCGAGGAGCAATCGACCCACGGTTGAGCGCCGGGGCGGCCCTGGGCCCCGGCGGCCTAGGGCCGGGTGGCTTAGGGCCGGGTGGCTTAGGTCAGCTCCCGACCTGCTGCCGTCCGGTCCTCGAGCAGCAACCGGCCATGACCATCCAAGGCCAGGGAGGCACGTCCCTCGGCCAGCCGCTCCAAAGGTGCGCCCACAAGCTCGCCCCGCCAGCCTTTGCGCAGCCTTGCACCGCGCCGGCCCGAGAGGAAATCGACCATGTCGCTCCTGGTCGCGAGCAGCGCGGCGTCGACCTCTTCGTCCTTGCTGAGCTGCGCGACCCAGGCCGAGGCAAGGGCCACCGCGGGGCGCAGTTCCCTGCTCACATGCTCGCTCCTGGCAATTCGCAGCCGCTCAGGTGGGAGTGCTTTGCCCCTCTCAATAGCGGCCATGATCTCCTGTTCGACGCCTCCCCGCAGGTGGCGAGGGTCCATGCCTCTGGTTTGGCGCAGCGCTATGAGCGAAGAGGGGGGCGAATGAGCGATGGAAAGCAAGGCCAGATCCGGCAGCACCATCCTCGGCGGGAGATCGAGGGCGCGCGCCTTTTCCTCCCTCCAGCCAGCAACCTCTTGCGCGATCGCGCGTGAGGCTCCCTGGAAATGCCTGCTGTCGCGCAGCTTCCACCACGCCTCTTCGGGGTCGTACGGTGCGACGGGCCGAGCGAGGAGGGCTGCGCATTCTTCCTCGGCCCAAGCAAGGCGGCCACGCTGGCGGAGCTGAGCAGCCACCACATCGGCAAGTTGGAGCAGGTGAGCGACATCGGCGGCCGCGTACGCGACTTGTGACGCGCTGAGGGGCCGGCGGCTCCAGTCCGTGAGGCGGTCGCCCTTGGTCAAGCGGACATGGAGGAAGCGCTCGACGAGGGTGCCGAGGGATGCCGAGCCATAACCGAGGAAGCCGGCAGCGAGCTGCGTGTCGAACAGCTGTGAGGGTGCGGCTTGGCACGCCTTCGCAAGCACTTCCAGGTCCTGGCTGGCCGCATGAGCCACCATGGTGCCGCCACCTTGGAGCACCTTCGCGAGCGGGGCGAGGTCGACGGCAAGGGGGTCCACCAGGGCAACCCGCGAACGACGAGGCGCGCTCGGGTTTGGTCCCCCGTCCTCGGCCGGCTCCCCCGGCTCTCCCTCGAGCTCCCAGGCAACCTGGACGAGAGCCAGCTTGGGCCAGTAGGTCCTCTCCCTGTGGAACTCGGTATCGAGCGCGTAGCGGGGCATACCGACGAGCTGGTCCGCGAGAGCCTCAAGGGCTCGCTCGCTGGCGACCAGCTCCGGGCTTGACGGGCCCGTTGAGCTATCGGCGTCGGCGGCTGAAGAGGCCGCCACTAGTGCTTCTCGTGCTGGTCGCGCTCGGACCAAGCTCGCAGCTGCGCGAGGCTGCGAGCCAGGGTGCGAGAGACCTGCATCTGGGTCGCGCCCACGAGAGCGCCGATCTGAGTCTGCGAAAAACCGGCGACAAAGCGCAGGCTAAGGACGAGGCGCTCGCGCTCGGGGAGCCTCTCCAAAAGGGGGCTTAAAGCGAGGCGCCCTTCGACTTCGGAAAGCGCCTCGTCGACAGCGCCAAGCTTGGCTGCGGAGTAGACGTCTTCGCCGGTGACCATCGTGTCGAGGGGCGCGCTGCTCCGCAAGCCCCCCGCGTCGAGAGCTTCGATCACCTCTTCGGGCGGTGCCTCGATGTGCTTCGCGAGCTCGTAGACAGTCGGCGAGCGCCCGAGGCCTTGAGTGAGCTCGTCCACGGCCTGCTGGGCCCTTATGTAGAGGTCGTGAACCCTCCGAGGCGGGCGCACCCACCACCCGCGGTCCCGGAGGTGGCGCTTCAGCTCGCCGAGGATGGTCGCCGTGGCAAAGGTCGTGAGCTCCGTGCCGCGGGAGGGGTCGAAGCGCTCAACAGCCTTGAGCAGGCCGAGGAGGGCGACCTGGTTGAGATCCTCCAAGTCTTCTCCCCGCTGCGCGAACCGGCTTGCAAGAGAGAGCGCGAGCCCCTGGTAGGTCGACACGATGACGTCGAGAGCAGCGCTGTCGCGGGTCAAGTGGTAGACCTCGAGGGCGTCGCGCGCCTGTTGCCGCCTGTTCGCCGCCTCGCGGGGCCCGGTCACGGGAGGAGCCGGTAGCGCCACGTGGCGAGTCTACCGACCCCTTGGGGCTGCTCGGGCTGTCGCCCGGGGGCCGCCAGTGCTGCTCCTAACCCCCGTAATTGAGCCGGGTGTCCTCCATCCGCAAGAGGGGGCTTCCTTCGTCGGGGGCGGCGCAGTAGACGACCTCGCCTATAAAGAGCGTGTGGTCACCAAGAGCCAACTCGTGACGTACCTCGCACTCGAGCCAAGCCACTGCCTGCGCCAGTACCGGAGCGCCGGTCACTCCCACGTTGACGGCGAGCCCACCGAGCATGTCGGGCCCAGGCCCCTCTTCGGCGGGCTTGGTAAAACCACGGACGACCGCCCGGTCTTCGCGCTTCAAGAAAGAGAGGCTGAAGACCCGACCTCTTTTCACGAGATCACAGGTAACGGCTTCGTTGCGTACTGACACGGCAAGCAACTTTGGAGACGTAGCCACCTGGAGCGCCCAATTATGGGTCATCAGGTTGCGCCGTCCGCCTGCCACGCTGCCCAGCAGGTAGAGGCCCGAAGGCATCCGCCACAAAGTCCTCCTGCGGAGGCGGTCATAGTCTTCGGGGTCGGCGCCCGCGGGTACCGGCCCCACGAGCTCAGACGCCATCCTGCTCTTCTTGTTCTTCACATTTAGCTACCGCCGCGCACGGGGGGCCCCCGGCGCTCTCGCGCAGCTCAGCTATCACCGGGCTCCTTCTGCGGCCACCCGGGGTCGAGCTGGCGGAGGAAGAGCGCGCAGCGCTCATCCTCTTCAGTCTCGCCAATGCGGCCCGCCAACCGGCCGAGAGCGGCGAGGCTGCGCAGGAAGCCTCGATTTGGCTCGTGCCGCCAACGAACATAACCAGACCCGCGCCACCCCGCCCCTCGGAGAGCGTCGAGGCCGCGGTGGTACCCTGTCCGGGCGAAAGCATAAGCCGTTACGGGGTCCGCCTGTTCTGTCGCTTCGGCAAGAGAAGCCCAAGCCGTCAAGAACCTCGGCCAGCGCGCAGCGACGGCCTTTAGCTCCGCCAGCTCGGCACTATTTGCCGCTCGTGCGAGCGCATCTTCGGCTTCGGGAGGTGGTGCCGGGAGCACCGTTTCGGGCGGCGCCCCACCCAAGCTAAATTGCGACATGCCAAGAGCGTAATGTCGCGCTCACGCAAGAATGCATATTCGACGCCATCATCGCGGGCACCGTTCCTGCCCACGTCGTCCTCGACGAGGCCGAGCTCATCGCTTTCTTGGACTACCGGCCCGTTTTCGACGGCCACGTGCTCGTTGTCCCGAAACAACACTATGGCCGGCTGGCAGAAACGCCCGCGCCCCTATTGGGGCCCCTGATGGAGGCGGGCAGGCGCGTGGCCGCGGCCCAAGCCGCCGCTCTCAGCGCTGAAGGGTCTTTTTTCGCCCTGAACGAAGTCGTGAGCCAGAGCGTGCCGCACGTCCATCTCCACGTAGTACCTCGTCGCTTCGGTGACGGCCTCCGTGGCTTTCTGTGGCCGAGGCACCGCTATGCGTCAGAGGAAGTCGCGGCCGAGCTTGCTTCCCGCCTGCGCTCGGCACTGCCGCTCTCGGGTTGAGCGTCGCGCCCGATCGGGCCCGACAGCTGGCCCGTCGCGTTCACCAAGGGAGAACTTGCAATTGAGCCAACGCAAGTTCACCCTCGGTCAAGAACCACGGAGGAAGTGCCGGCGCCCAGCTGCCCGATCCCTCACTCGCCGGCCCGCAAGGCCATGCGCACCACGTTTACAGCTTGTAGGCCCTTGGAGCTTTCTTGCACTTCAAACTCGACTGGCTCGTTCTCCTCCAGGGTGCGGTAACCCTGCCCTTGGATCGCCTTGTAATGCACGAAGACGTCTGGGCCACCCTCTTGCGAAATGAAGCCGTAGCCCTTTTCGGAGCTAAACCACTTGACGGTACCAGTTGCCATGATAAGTTCCCTCCTTTCCTGGCCCTCCCGGGCGATCAAACCTCGTCGCTCGGCGGCCACCGGCTCAAGCGCCGGGAGGGAACTGCTCGTCGCTCGATGCTGCACCCTCGGAGCGCCAAGGTACCACGGCCATCGGCGCGCGCCAAGCGGGGAGGTTCGGGACGCCTACCCCGCCGCTCAGATGGGCCGCTCACGGCGCCAGCAAAGCACCCGGGCCCACCACTACATGCGCTCGGGCGCATCAATCCCTAGTAGAGCGAGCCCAGCACGCAGCACTGCGCCTGTCATTGCGGAGAGCGCGAGGCGAAATGTGCGCTCCTCGGCTGAAGGCGCCCGCAACACCGGGCAGTTCTCGTAGAAAGCTGTGAACGCTCCCGCCAGGTCGAACAGGTAGCCGCACAACTTGTGCGGGCTGTAGGTCGCGAGGCTCGCCGCTACGGCATCCCCAAAACCAAGGAGCTGCTTGGCGAGCTCTCTTTCTTGCAGTTGCTCAGGCGCCAGCACGAAGGACCGGGAGAACCGGCTCAGGGGGTAGCCCGCCACCCCTGGAGAGCCTTGTGGCTGTGATGTGCTCGGTTCGTCTTTTTCGACCACCTCCCGGGGCGCGGCCACCTCCCGGGGCTCGGCCACCTCCCAGGGCTCGGCCACCTCCCAGGGCTCGGCCACGCCCGCGGGCCCGAGGAAGCCGTCGCTTGAAGCCTTGCGCAGCATTGTGCACACTCGGGCGTGCGCGTACTGGATGTACGGCGCGGTGTTGCCGTCGAATGACAGCATGCGGTCCCAATCGAAGCGGTAGTCCCGCGCGCGGTCGGTCGACAGGTCTGAGTACTTGACCGCCCCGATCCCGACGGCCCGGGACAGCGCTCCCACGTCTCCTTCCATTTCCTGGCCGGCTTGCGCAGCACGGGAAACAACCAGCAAACGTGCACGGCTCACCGCTTCGTCGAGAAGTTCCACGAGCTTGACGGTGCCACCTTGCCGTGTACGGAACATCTTGCCGTCTGGCCCGAGCACGTTGCCAAAACCAATATGGACCGCCTGCGCGTTCTCGCCCAGCCACCCAACCATCTGCGCAGCGTCAAAAACCATCTGGAAATGCTGCGACTGAGGCAGCCCGACCACATAAACGAGCAGCTGCGCCTGCTGTCGCCTTGTGCGGTCGAGCACCCCCGCGAGGTCCGTCGCGGCATACGTGTAGCCTCCCACAGAGTTCTGGATTATCAAAGGCAGGGGCGCGCCCTCCCGGTTGGTGTGCCCGGGAGGAAAAACACAAAGAGCGCCCTCACTTTCTACCAACAACCCTGCCCTGTCGAGCTCGGCGACGACCTCTGGGAGAAGTGGTTTGTAATAGCTCTCCCCGACGACGTCATCCCTTGTGAGCTTTACACCGAGGAGGCCGAACGCCTCGTCAAAATGGGCGAGGCTCCGGTCGACGAGCTTGTGCCAGAGCCCAAGGGTCTCTGGGTCGGAGGATTGCAGGAGGACGACGCGCGCCCGGGCCCGTTCGGCAAAAGTCGGGTCGGTTTCGTAGGACGAACGAGCTTCCTGGTAAAAAGCCTCCAGGTCCCCCGCCGCGAGCTCCTGAGCGGCCTCGGCTTCGCCCAGGACCTTCAAGTGCTCGATCAGCATCCCAAAAGGGGCACCCCAATCCCCCACATGGTTTTCGCGGGTGACGTTGTGGCCGACAAGCTCGAGCAGCCGTACGATCGCGTCGCCGATGATCGCCGAGCGAAGGTGGCCTACGTGCATCTGTTTTGCCGCATTGGGGCCGCCATAATCAACCACGACCCGCAGGGCAGGCGCGGCTGCGGCAGCCGAGAGAAGCGCACCGCCTCCTGCCATCTCAACCAATTGCTGCCTGAGGAAACCGGGTGAGATAGTCAGGTTTATAAAGCCAGGGCCGGCTACCTCAGCTTTCTCGCACATTTCGCCAAGGCCGAGAGCGTTTGCCGAAGCGAGCACCTCCTCGGCGACCTCTCGGGGCGTCCTCCCGAGGGCTCGCGCGAACGCCAGTGCCCCGTCGACCTGGAAATCTGCGCGCTGGGACGGTCTCAGGCCGATCGCTGTCCCCCGAGGCGCCCCCCCAGCCGCTGCGCCACGGGCCGCGCCGGCGTCACCGGCCGGCTGGCCCGCGGCACCGGTCATCTCACCAGCGGCACCCTGCGCACGCTCTTTGTCCCCGGCACCGGCATTGCCGGGGACAGTACCGGTGCCGAGCGCCCCTCGCCCCACCTCAGCGAAAGCAGCAGTAAATACTTCCTCGAGAAGTGCCAACAGGCCCGGCATCACTACATCGTCGCGTCAAGTAACTCGTGGCCGCAAAAGTTTTCCAGCTATGGTAAACGTCCCGAATGCCCACCGATGCACCCACAGACCCGACCGCACTGCGTTTTTGCCATGTCGACCTCGAACGCGAGACGGCCTCTGTCCTCTCGGACATCAACTGGCAAGTCGTAGCGGGCCAAATATGGGCCATGCTCGGGCCGAACGGTTGCGGCAAAACCACCCTGCTCCAGCTTGCCTCGGGGTACCTCCACCCCACGCGCGGCACGGTGGACATCCTCGGGCTCCGCCTCGGGAGGACCGACGTCCGCTCTCTCCGGTCACGCCTGGCAGTCGTTTCAGCAAGCGTCGGGCGGATGGTGCTCCCGTGGCTACCAGCTCGTGAAGTCGTTGTTTCTGCCCTCCATGGCGCCTTGGAGCCCTGGTGGCACAGATATCAAGCACCCGACCGGGAGCGGGCTATGTCGTTGCTTACGGCCGCCGGTTTTTCACACGTCGCAGAACGGCAATTTGGCCAGCTCTCCGAGGGGGAGCGCCAGCAGGTCTTGCTTGCCCGCGCCCTCATGGCCCAGCCCGAGCTGCTCCTCCTCGATGAACCCTGTGCGGGATTGGACATGGGCGGCAGGGAAAGGCTTTTGTCTCGCCTTCGCTCGCTCGCCTTGGACGCCACCACGCCACCAGTAGTGCTGGTGACTCATCACGTCGAAGAAATCCCGGAAGGGACGACCGACCTCCTGCTCCTCAGGCAGGGGCGTGTGCTCACTTCGGGCGCGATCGGCGACGTCCTGACGGCTCAAGCGCTGAGTGAATGCTTCGGTACGCGCCTTCGGCTCCGTTTCGAGGACGGGCGCTGGTCGAGCCGCTCTTAGGGCGCCCTGCCCAGTTGCTCGACTTGGCTGGCGACCAGGCCTAGCCGGCGGGGAGGAGCGTCTCCAGCCGGTCGTTGATGTCCGAAACCGAGTAGAGGTTGCGGCGCAGTGTTTCGGTGAGCCAGCGCTCGACCTGAGAGCGGGTGGGGCCTTCGTCCAACGCGCCCCATAGGTCCAGCAGGTGGTCCTGCACATTGGAGGCGGGCACAGCGATCTGGTCAGAAAGTGTGGCGAGCCAAGCCTCGGCAACCTCAACGGCGCTCGGGCCCTGCTCGATCTCGACGGTCTCCTCGCTCGGCGTCTCACTCACTTGTTCGCAGGCCTCTGTCATAGCTCAATCATACGGCACGCCTTCCGGGCACCCATGCAGGCCGGGGGCAGGTTTGCCGCTCTTGCGGCCTTTGGCACGTTCGCGGTCCGCCGAACACGCTGAGCGCTGACGTGCCACGCTGGCCGCCTGTGGGCGCGGACTCGCACGAGAAGCGCACGAGGAGGCACCGACCGCGCTAATGCGCACCTAAAAGGCACTTTCCCTAGCCTTCTGGGAACCGCTCACCCGATTATCCGCGTAAAGGGACAACGACATTCTGGCGCCCATATTAGTGCAGGTCAGCGTACAATCCGGGACAAAGGGTTGACTTATCGGAGCACATTAAGTAGGCTAAACGCCACAAATAAAACAACCGGCCCGAGTGCGGCGCGTTTGGCGATATACGCCTGAAAGCGTGTAGTGCGTGCTGCCAGATTGGTTTCGTGCTTGGGCTTGAGCGTCCCGTCCCGAAGTATTGGGCCTACGGGGCACGCGCGTAGTCATATGTCGCTGTAGAGATTGGCCGCCTTAGGCCGCAGCGCCTGGGTTCGCGCGCGACCTAAGGAGATACCCAGTGAGCAGCAGGACAAGCGCGCATTTGTGCGCTGAAAATCGCTTTGCCTCGCAAGGTGGAGCGAGGTGGTACCGGCGCTTCATGGCACCAAATGCACGCTCGGGACGCCATTTTGCACCTCCGCCGACAGCTGCAAGCGTGCGCTGGCACTTCCGTCAGGTCTCCGGGGCTACCAGGGTGGCCACGCTCACGCTGCCCTTTTTAGCGTTGAGCCTGACGGGGGTGGCGCCCAGCCCCGCCGTCCCCCCGGTCGGGACCGCGAGAGGGCAAGCAGGGAGTGGCTCAAGCTCGGCCTCGAACGCCAGAGAGGGTAGCTCAAATGTGGCAAAGCGTACCTCGGCGGAACATTTCTTCGGCCCAATGACCACGTCGATCTCTCACTTGCGGCATGATCTTCCCCCCGCGCCAGCGCTGCTTGCCGATGAGCTGGTCCGAGAGCGGCTCGAGTTGCCTTACAGTTCCGGGCGAGAGCACCCACGGCAGTCTCGGCGAGTCGCAAAACTCCAGCGTGCGGGGTTGATCGCGGCCTTCGGCGACGCGCGCTACATGGGCCAGCCGGCCGCCACCGCTGACGTCGTAGCCGTAGCGGCAACGCCCGATGGGAAGGGGTACTGGGCCGCCTCCTCGAACGGCAAAGTATTTGCGTTTGGTGACGCCAGGGTTTATGGCTCGCCAAGGAGGGGACGCGCGCCGGGCGGTATAACAGCGATCGCGGCCACGAGCGACGGGCGGGGGTACTGGCTCATCTCACGCGTTGGCGACGTGTTTTCCTTCGGAGACGCCCACTTTTACGGGTCACTTGGCAAATCTCCCCTGCCGGCGCCGGTTTCTGGGATCGTGCCGACAAGTGACGGAAAAGGCTACTGGCTCGCCACCGCGCGCGGTGGCGTCGATTGCTTTGGGGACGCCAAGTACTTCGGGTCTCTCGGCAGTGCACGCATCACCACCCCAGTCGTGGGGATCGCCGCAACGGCTAAGGACAACGGCTACTGGCTCGCTACCGCCGGGGGCGGTATTTTCAGCTTCGGCGGTGCAAGGTTCTTCGGCTCTCTCCACGGCAGGCGAGTCCATGTGACCGCGATCGCGGCACCCAACGGCTCCAACGGGTACTGGGTAGTGAGTGCCAGCGGTCGGGTGTACGGCTTTGGGGGCGCCCATATCTACGGCTTTGGCGCGGCCGCGCCCACGACACACGTGAGCGCCATCGCGTCAGCGGACGACGGGCACGGCTATCTCCTCGCGACCGCCCGCGGTGCAGCCTCCCGGCTGGACGGCCAGGCTTTGGCTGCGGGAGGTGGCGCCGGCAGTCCCGCGCAGCTAGCTGCGAGCTCCGCCTACTTGGGGACGTTCATCGTGACCTGTTACGACCTGACAGGGGTAACGGCATCGGGGGCTTACGCCGGACCGGAAAGCGTCGCTGTCGACCCAAGCGTGATACCGCTCGGCACACGGATCTTCATTGATGGTGTAGGCAACCGCGTTGCCGACGATACGGGAGGCGCGATCATCGGCCAGCACCTCGACATCTGGGAGCCCTCTTACGCTCAATGTGCCGCTTGGGGCGTACAGTACAAGGCTGTTTACCGGGTGCGCTAGAGGGCAGGGCGCCAGCCCGAGGGCAACGGGAGGCTCTATACGCCCGAGAGAGCTACGATCCTCGTCCCGCTGGCTGCATAAAGAGCCGACCCGACGGCCATCAACCAGGGAAAGTGCGTGACAGGCGACTGAAGCTCGACGGTTTGCAAGACCTTCCCGTTGGCGGTGCCGAAGGCCTGGAGCTGGCCCCCCGAGGTTTGCTCGAAGACGCGCCCCCCGGCAACGACCGGCGACCCGTTGCCACCACCGGACGATGACCACAGGACGTGGAAAGAACGCCCTGAGACCCCCACCGCGGTGAGGCCGCCGGCACAGGGGACATAGACGGTCTCTCCCGAGACGGCATCGGCGCCCCATGCCCCCCCGCACACGTCGCCCTCGGCGAGCTGGCCTCCGACGCCGCCGAGATGACCCGTGGACAGGAGGTACCCGGTCCCTCCCTTGCCAACTTGGAAGGCCAAGCCTCCTGGCAGCACAGCTGGGCCGGTGGAGCCGAGATCGGTGTCGTCCGCGCTCAGCTCGGCCCAGTCCGAGGGCGCGAAGATGCTCGCGACCTTGAGCCCAGGGGTGAGCTCGATGACGGCATCGGAGTCGTCAAAACCCTGTTGTGCCGTGGCAGCCCCATTACCGTCGGCCACGAGGAGGTCGCCATTTGGCAGTACGTCGGGGCCCCCCGGTTCCCAGATGCCGGCTTGACGGGGGGTCGGCACCCTCCAGTAACCAGGGCTACCCCCCGCTTCGGGGAAGGACATGACTGCCCCCAGGTAGTCGCCGCAGTCCCCGTCCAAGCCCCCCAAGGCGACGTAGACGTTACCGTCAGCGAGCTGGAGCGCAGACCTTTGTTGCTGGGCAGTGGGGTCTGTGCCAGGGACGGCGAAAGGCTGGCGCCGGAGCACCTCGCCGTTGCTCGCGCGGAGCGCAACCAGTTCATGCCCGGGCTTTCCCGAGAAATAAGTAAGCACCACAACGAAAAGTTCGTCCTTAGCTGTATCCAGCACGGGCGCACCGGTGATCCCCGATGGGGTGATATCGCCGCAAGGCAAGCCTCCCGTGACCGGCGATGCCAGGTGGGCCTGCCAGCGCACCGCGCCCGTGCTCGCATCGAGGGCGTAGACGGTGTCGTTCTCGGTGGCAACGTACAGGCACCCACCGGCGAGCAGCGGCTGGCCGTAGATCGCTCCATCGAGGGCGCCAGACTGCCACTTCTGGTGGAGGGAGCCAGCGGGGTGCGTGGCTCCTGTACCGTCGCCAGAGTGCGCCGGGTTGCCGTCGAACACCGGCCACGGGGCTTCACCCACCGCGCTCGTGGGACCGCATGTGCGGCTCGTGGCGCTAACCGCTGGCGGAGCCGCAGCGGTAGCCGGCTGGACGGGGATGACAGGCACAAAAGCGAGGCTGGCGCCGGCCAGAAGTCGAGTCGCGAGGTGCATGGGCCTCATTCTGCCCGGCGCGCGTCGCATAGAGCAGTAGGGTCTCCTGCGTGGCTGGGTATGACGCCTTTCTGCTTGTTTCCTTTGGGGGGCCGGAGCGGGCAGAGGAGGTGATGCCCTTTTTGGAGCGTGTTACTGCGGGCCGGGGGATCCCCAAAGACAGGCTCGCCGCCGTCGCCGAGCACTATTACCAAGCGGGCGGAGCGAGCCCCCTCAACGCGCGCTGCCGTGAGCTGCTGGCCGCTCTCGATAACCAACTAGCCGAAATTGGCATCCCGACCTATTGGGGTAACCGCAACTGGTACCCAATGCTGGAGGACACTGTTGCGCAAATGCGCGACGATGGCGTGACGCAGGCCCTTGCCTTCGTGACATCTGCTTACGGCGGCTACAGCAGCTGCCGGCAGTACCTCGACGACATCGCCCGCGCGCAGGTGCGGGCCGGGGTAGGTGCACCGGAAATCCACAAGTTACGCCTCTTTTATAACCACCCCGGGTGGGTGGCAGCCTGGGCCGACAGCCTCGGGGAGGCGATAGCGTCGGCCCGCGGGCAAACCCAAGGCGGTAAGCCAGAAAGAGTCTTGTTCTCCGCCCACAGCATCCCGCTGCCGATGGCACGTACCAGCCCTTATGCCGACCAGGTCAAGCAAACAGCGGAGCTCGTAGCCGCAAGTGCCGGCCTGAGGAACTGGGAGCTCGTGTGGCAAAGCCGCTCCGGCAACCCTGCTTTACCGTGGCTCGGCCCAGATATCAACGAGACAATGCAACGCTCCGGTCCCAGCTCCTTCGTGGTGGCACCCATCGGCTTTGTCTGCGAGAACATGGAAGTGGTCCATGACCTCGACGTCGAAGCCGCCCGGACAGCTCGCAAGCGCGGCGCCGACTTTGTGAGGGCGGCCTCGGTGAGCAACCACCCGGTGTTCGTCGACATGGTCTGTGAGCTTGTCCGCGAACGCATAAGCGGGGCGCCTCCCCGCTCCGTCGGGCCGAGCGGCCCGTGGGGAGACTTCTGCCCCGGCGGCCATTGCCCGGCGCCGAGCCACGCCCCGGGGGAGGCCTCGTGAAGCTTCCTGTCATCCGTGCCGTCGCGCTCACCAGGGTGGGCTCTTGCCGGGCAAAAGCCCGCCAATGGCGAAAGGGAGCACGAGTGCCACTAACATGTCAGCGGGCTGACCCGCAGGGGAAGGGCTGGATGGCCCCGGCCTCCCCGCTCTGTCTCGCGCGCTTTCGCGCGGGACGCTAACTGCAACCAACAAGGAGCCCAAGTGACAGACGCCTCGCACACGTCCCCGCCCCCCTCGTACCGAGTGGCAGATATCGGGCTTGCCGACTTCGGGCGTCGCGAGATCAACCTCGCCGAAGTCGAAATGCCAGGACTTATGGCTCTGCGAGAGGAGTACCGGGAAGCCCAGCCTCTAAGAGGCGCGCGCATAAGTGGCTCCCTCCACATGACCGTCCAGACAGCCGTCCTCATCGAAACGCTGGCGGCTCTCGGAGCGCAGCTGAGATGGGCGAGCTGTAACATCTTCTCGACTCAAGACCACGCGGCGGCGGCTATCGCTGCGACGGGAACACCGGTCTTTGCTTGGAAAGGCGAGACTCTCGAAGAGTATTGGTGGGCCACTGAGCAAGCCTTGACTTGGCCAGGAGAAGACGGCCCGAACATGATCGTCGACGACGGGGGGGACGCAACTCTCCTGGTCCACCTCGGCGTCCAGGCCGAAGCCGAAGGCCGCACCCCCGAGCTCGGGCCCGACGACAGCGAGGAGCACGGGATCATCGCCGCCACCATCCAAAAGACCTTGCGCACCCGTCCGGGGATGTGGGCACGAATGGCGAAGGGCATAATCGGCGTGAGCGAAGAGACAACGACCGGTGTCAACCGGTTGCGACAAAGAGCCGCTGCCGGGACGCTCCTTTTTCCCGCTATCAACGTGAACGACTCGGTCACGAAGAGCAAGTTCGACAACCTCTACGGGGTAAGGCATTCGCTGGTCGACGGGATTTTTCGGGCAACCGACGTGATGGTGGCTGGCAAAGTCGCCGTCGTGTGCGGTTACGGCGACGTCGGCAAGGGCTGCGCCCAGTCGCTCCGAGGGCAAGGCGCCCGAGTTGTCCTCACCGAGGTGGACCCGATCTGCGCGCTCCAAGCCGCCATGGAGGGCTACCAAGTCATGCCGCTAGAAGACGTCGTTGGCACAGCTGACATTTTTGTCACGGCGACGGGAAACCGAGACGTAATTGTCGCGAGCCACATGGCCAGCATGAAACATAACGCCATCGTGTGCAACATCGGCCACTTCAACAACGAGATCGATATGGCTGGCCTCGCGCGCGTGCCGGGGATCTCCCGCCACCCGATAAAACCGCAAGTGGACGCGTGGGACTTCCCTGACGGCCACAGCGTCATCATCCTCGCCGAAGGCAGGCTCGTCAACCTCGGTTGCGCAACCGGGCACCCGAGCTTTGTGATGTCGAGCAGTTTTACCAACCAGGTGCTCGCCCAGATAGAGCTGTTCAACAACTCGGGCCGCTATCCCGTGGGCGTGCACGTGCTACCAAGGCACCTGGACGAAAAGGTGGCTCGCTTACACTTGCCCAAGTTGGGGGCACGCCTCACGCAACTGAGCGAGCAACAGGCCAAGTACATAGGCGTACCAGTTGATGGGCCGTACAAGCCGGAAGGTTACCGCTATTAGCCTGTCAACGCTCGGGCCGCGGAGGGCATGACAGACAGCTACGCGGTCGGCTGCGCCCCCTGCCAAGCCGCTCCAGAGGCCACGTCCGCAAGGCCCTCGACTCGCACGGCTGTCCCGTAGGCACAGATCTCGGTCCAGTTGCCCCCCATTTCCGAAGTGTCGAAACGCATGGCCAATACAGCGTTGGCGCCTTTAGCTTGGGCCTCTTCGACCATCCTGTCAATGACGTCTTGGCGGCTCGCCATCAAGTTCTTGGTCATCCCCTTGAGCTCGCCGCCCACCAAAGACTTGAGCCCCGCGCCGAACTGGGACCCGATATTGCGGCTCCGCACCGTCAAACCGAACACCTCGCCCAGGACCTGGCTCACACGGTAACCGGGCACGTCGTTCATGGTGGAGATCAGCATTTGAAGCTCCTTTGAAAGGTTCGATTTCAGGGGGCACTGCCCCTAGCGCCCAGACGCTAACGCGTGAACGTGCTCACTGTCTCGACGTGCGGTGTGCCAGGGAACATGTCCACGACGGTCGTGGAGATATGCCTGAAACCCTCGCCGGCGAGAAGCCGCGCATCTCGGGCCAGGGAGGCAGGGTCGCAGGAGACGAGCGCGAAATGGCTTGCACGGGTAGCCGAAAGGACCGTCGTCGCCCGCCTCCCAAGGCCCGACCGAGGCGGGTCGGCCACTACTGCGACCGCCCTTTCCGGTCGCCATCGAGCAACGTCGGTTTGGACCACTACAGCCCCAGGTACGTTGGCGCGAGCGTCTGCGGCAGCCGAGGAATTGTTCTCCAAGACCACCACCGGCCGCTCACGCCCTAAGGTAGCGGCGAACAAGCCGGTCCCCCCGTACGCGTCCACGAGAGGCCCGCTTGGCGCGCCAAAGAGCGCTTCCCCCACCAGCCCGACAAGTACCTCCGCGCCGTCGGCACGAGCCTGGAAAAACGACTTCGCCGAGACTCTCAGCCTCGCGCCGGCAACTTGTTCGAAGATCCATGCTCGCCGGCCGCTCCTCAGTTCGTCCTCCCCCACCATGGCCGCCAGACCGCGCATGTCCGCGCCCGCGGCGCAAGGCTTGAGGACGCAGAGGCGCTCGCCAGTTCGCGCCCCACAACGCAGCACGGCTTCCTCGCCTTGACCGAAATCGGCAGCAGCAAGCAGCTCGGCGAGGAGAGGGTGAGCAACCACGCAACTGCGGACTTCGACGAGCTCGTGGCTCCGCCGGCGCCGGAACCCGGGCACGCCCTCGCCCATCGCGACCCGTAAGGAAGTCCGGTAGGAAGTGCTCGGGAGGCCCGGCCCCGCTCTCACGGCTGGTTCTCGGAGCCCTCCCAAACGCTCGAGAGCTTCCGTTACCAACGCCATTTTGAACCGCACTTGAGCTGCTGGTGCGATGTGCTGCCACCCACAGCCGCCGCACCCGCGCTTCACGTGAGGGCAGGGCGGCGCCACCCTCTCCGGGGACGCTTCGAGGACCTCGAGGACCGATGCTTTCAGGTAGCTCCCGTGCTCCTCGTAGGTGGCGGCTTCGACCTTCTCCGCTGGCAGGGCGCCCTCGACGAAGACGACCCGGCCTTCGTCGTCGCGCGCCACGGCATCGCCCCCGAGCGCCATCGCCTGCGGCGAAAGGCGCAGGAGCCGCCTCTCGGAGAGAATCTCGCTCAAGGAGCCATCCTATGCGTAGTAGCGATGGCTAGTATCACCATCGCAGCTCCTCATCATCCAACCGGGGGGGTGGTCCATGACAAACGTAGAGGAGACAGGGGCCTCAATCAGCGAGGCCCAAATAGCAGTGCACTGGCGTGAGGAAGGGTACCTGTACCCTTCCACCTCGTTCATCGCTCAAGCCAATGCCTCGGGCCCGGAGATATACGAGCGTTTCTCCGAGGAGCACTTCCCTGAGTGCTTCCGCGAGTACGCCGACCTGCTCGACTGGGACCAGTACTGGCACACCACGCTCGATACGACCAACCCGCCATTTTGGAAGTGGTTCGTCGGGGGCCACCTCAATGCCAGCTATAACTGTGTCGACCGGCACCTAAAGACAATGGCCAACAAGGCGGCGCTGATCTGGGTACCCGAGCCAGAAGCAGAGGCAACCCAGGTGATCACTTACCGGGAGCTTTACCGGCGCGTCAACGAACTGGCCGCCACGCTCAAGGGCTTTTGCGGCCTGGTGACCGGCGACAGGGTCACTTTCCACATGCCGATGCTCCCCGACCTTCCCGTGTCCATGCTCGCCTGTGCCCGCTTGGGGGTGATCCACTCGGAAGTCTTCGCTGGGTTCTCGGGAACAGCTTGCGGAGGGCGGATCGCGGACTCGGGGAGCCGGGTCCTGGTAACGATGGACGCCTACTACCGGGATGGCAAGCTGCTCGACCACAAAGCCAAAGCGGATGAAGCAGTCGAGGTCGCAAGGGAACAGGGCGTCAAGATAGAAAAGGTGCTCGTCTGGCGGCGCCACCCGGGTAAGTACCTATCCCAGAGCCCCATGGTCGAAGGGCGCGACTATTTCGTGGACGAAGTAATGGCGCCATATCTCGGCGAGGTCGTCGAGCCGGTCTCGATGCCAGCCGAGGCACCGCTTTTCCTCATGTACACAAGCGGTACGACTGGGCGCCCAAAGGGCGCTCAGCATTCGACCGGCGGCTATTTGTCCTATGTCGCAGGGACGTCAAAGTTCTTCTTGGACGTCCACCCCGATGACACGTACTGGTGCTTCGCCGATATCGGGTGGATCACAGGCCACTCTTATATCGTCTATGGGCCGCTCGCTCTCGGCACGACAAGCGTCATTTACGAGGGCGCGCCGGCTTACCCCGACCCTGGGCGGCCATGGAGGATAGCGGAGCGGTTAGGGGTCAACGTCTTCCACACCGCGCCAACGACGATACGGATGCTCCGCAAGCTCGGCCCGGACGAGCCAGCAAAGCACAATTTCCACTTCAAGCTGATGTGCACAGTCGGCGAACCAATCGAGCCCGAGGTTTGGCGGTGGTACTACGACCACGTCGGCAAGGGCGAAGCAGCCATCGTCGACACCTGGTGGATGACCGAGACCGGGGGCTTCCTTGCCACGACCTTGCCCGCCCTCAAACCCATGAAGCCGGGGAGCGCGGGGCCTGCGGCCCTAGGGATATTCCCCGTGATCTATGACGACGAGGCCAAGGTGGTCGATGCCGGCAGTGGACGCGCTGGCAACATCTGCATCCGAAACCCCTGGCCGGGGATCATGCAAGGCGTCTGGGGACAGCCAGAGCGCTTTGTGCAGACGTACTACGCCCGCTACAACCGCGACCCCTCTAGCAAGGACTGGCATGACTGGCCCTTCTTGTGCGGCGACGGGGCGGTGGAGGCGGCCGACGGCTACTACCGCATCCTCGGGCGCATAGACGACGTCATCAACGTGGCTGGCCACCGCCTCGGCACCAAGGAGCTCGAGTCCGCCGTGCTCACGGTCCCCGAAGTCGCAGAAGCAGCAGCCGTCCCAGTTATGGACGAGGTGAGGGGGCGGGTGGTGGAAATGTACATCGCCCTCCAACCCGGGCAGTTGCCGAGCAAGGACTTGGAGGACAAGGTAAAGCTCTCCATCGAAGTTCAGATCGGCAAGGTCGCTAGGCCCAAAAACGTCTGGATCGTGCCGGACATGCCAAAGACCCGCTCCGGCAAGATAATGCGCCGGGTTATCGCGAGCATTTCCAATTTTGCCGACGTCGGGGATATAACGACACTCGCCAACCCGGACGTCGTCGAGGGGATCCGCAAGCAGGTCTATAAGGCAAAGACAGACCGGGGGGAGGCCCCCCGCACGCTCTCGGAAAAGGAACTGGCCGAGATCCAGTCCTTTGGCCGGGCTGAATAGCAACAAACCAAAACAGGGACAGCAGTAGCACCCACTAAGGAGGAACATGCCAGAAGAACAAGCAGCACTTCCCCCCCAGACCACTGTGGTCGCAGACCCTGCACCGCTGGGGCTGGCTGGCTTCGCCCTTACTACGTTTATCCTTTCAGTCCATAACGCCAACTGGGCCCCAGACCTGGTCTGGGTTGGCCTGGCTCTCTTTTACGGGGGCGCCGCCCAGTTCGTCGCGGGCGTTATGGAGTTCCGCAACAAGAACACCTTTGGTGCGACGGCTTTTTGCACTTACGGGGCCTTCTGGGCAGGCTATGCGACCTTCGTTATCATGGTCCTCGCAGGCGCCGTCCCGAGCACCGTCAACATCGACAACGCTGGCGGGTGGTTCCTCGTCAGCTTCGCGATATTCAACACCTACATGATGTTGTGGGCAACCAGGGTCAACAAGGCCGTCTTCGCGGTGTTCTTCGTCCTCGAAGCGACGGAGATCCTCCTGTTCATCGGCAACTTCCTTGCCGCCTCAGGCCATATCGCTGGGACGGACATACTTCACGTCGGTGGGTACTTTGGCGTGCTCACCGCAGCTATCGCCTGGTACACCTCGGCCGCGGGCGTTATCAACAGCATGAGCGACCACCCTGTGCTGCCGGTTGGGACGCCGTTCTGGCGGAGCTCAACGGGCAACTTGACCTCCAGGCCGAGACTGGGCCAGCCGCTGCCGCAGGTGTAAGCCTGCCGAGCCGGGGCGTTAGCCCGGGCTGACAAGGCCCTTGTGGGAGGGGGCGGGCCCAAGGCCCGCCCCCTCCTCTTTTCCTCTCTATCACAAAGTCGGTCACAATCTCACGTTGAGTGGTCGTACGAATTGTTTAGGCGCGCTCGCAGCGCGACGATGAAATAACCAACAAGACATCGTTGCCCAGCCGCGCGTAAGGAGTGGGCCCTGTGGACGGTCCGACGATCGGCATCTTGTCCCCGGACATGACAGGGTGGTACCACGGCCTGGTCGTCGCTGGCGCCCAGCGGAAGGTGGCCGCTGCTGGCGGCAAATTGTTGGTCGTCTCCACCGGGACGTACCGCTTCGGGCGGCGCGAGCTCCCCCGCGTCGGCTGGGGGCGGGCCCAAGGCTTCTTAGTCCGCCCTGACGCCGTACCCGAGAGCTACCTCAAAGCCCTCGCAGAAGCGGGTAAGCCCGTGGTCGCGCTCGCCTACCAGCCCGACTTTCCCTGCCCGGCCGTGATCCCCGACGACATTGGCGGCGTCACCCAGGCGGTTGACCACCTCGTCGACCACGGGCACACTGTGATCGCCTTCGCTGGAGGCCCCAAGTTTTACTCGCGCGATAGGTACAAGGCCTTCTGTGCTGCGCTCCGTGCTCGGGGGATCGAACCTCGCCCTGGCCTCCGCTACGAGAGCCGCCTCCGGCACGAGTTCGTCGGGCGCGACCTCGGTGAGAAGATGGTTGCCGCGGGGCTGCCCTCGACGGCGGCGGTCGTTGACTGCGACCTGCACGCTCTTGGGATAATGGAGGTCCTGCGGGCATCCGGGTACTTGCTGCCGAGAGACCAGGCAATTGTCGGGTTCGACAATATGCCCGCGCGAGGTGGTCTTTCTCCAGCGCTGTCGAGTTGTTCGCAGGACGTCGAAGAAATGGGCTGCTTAGCCGCCACGCTTCTCCTGCAGATGACCGCCGGCGAGGCAGTTGAAGCACGCCCTTACGTCGTACGGGGGCCCTTCGTCGCGAGAGAAAGCTGTGGCTGCGTAAGCCGCCCGGGTGTGGCACCTGCCGGCCCGGCACCCAGGGGCGCAGCCGAGCGGCGGTTCCGCGGGGCGATTGACAAGCTCGTGGTCGAGCGAGAAGCTGGGCCGAGCGGCTCTGGGGGCCGCGCCGGCCTGCTGGCGGGGTTTATTGCTTCCACGCTCCGGCGGGCGAGCACGGACGACCTGGGCGCACAGGAGGGGGCTGAGCTGAGCGCCGCTTGTTCCGAGCTCTCCTCGCTCGCTCCCTACCAGGAAATATCGGACGTTGTGCTGCGCTACGCGCAAGAGGTCGCCGCCGAGTTGCTGGCAGAGGCGCGCTCTCAGGGCACGGCCTCGTCGAGCCTGACGAGCCGGCTCAACGGCTGCCTGAGCGAAGTCCACCTCGGGCTCGCCAAAACCGCCATCCTCGAGCGGGACGAGGCGTACTACGAGCTGCGAAGGACGGTCCACGAGGAGCACGAAGTCAGTTTGGAGCTGCTCCGCAGCCACGAGTCAGACCCGCGAAACCTTGCTTGGTTGGCCAAGACGAAAGCCTCGACAGGTGTCTTGGCCCTTTGGGGCGAGGGAGAGAGCAAGCTCAACATCGTCGGGACCTACAGCGTGGGCGGCGACGCAGCGCTCAGGTCGCCGGGCCCGTTCCAAGCCGAGGAGTTCCCTCCAACCGAAGTCCTCCAAGCTGCGCGCGGCCACGACATCGTCCTGGTCGTCCCGATCAAGAGCCAGGAGCGCGACTGGGGAGCCCTGGCCCTGGCGGTGCCCCCCACCTCGGGTTTCCTTGGCGCGGACACCTACTTCGAATGGGACGCGCTCCTCGCCGAGGCACTCGACTACGAGGCCGCGCTCGCCTCGCTCCGCGAACGTAGCCGCGAACTGCACGAACGAGGCGAGCAGCTCGCTCTCAGCTATCGCCGGGAGCGAGAGATGGCCCAAGCCGTCCGCGAGAGCGAAGAGCGCTATGCCTTGGCCGCTCTCGCCGCCAACGAAGGCCTCATCGACTGGGACCTCTCGACCGGTGCGGTTTATTATTCGCCGCGCTGGTGCGAGATGCTCGGCTACCGGACCGAGGAGGTGGGCTCGGCTCCGGGCGAATGGTTCGACCGGGCCCACCCCGAGGACCGTGGGCACCTCCTCGCCGAGCTCGGCTCTCTCAAGGTTGGCACCTGTGGCTCGGTCCTCCTCGAGCACCGACTGCAAACCAAGAAGGGTCAGTACATATGGGCTCTTTCGCGCTGCGTGGCGGTTCCCGGCATGGGGCGCACGGCAACTCGCATCGTGAGCTCGGTAACCGACATCACCGGGCAGCGGGTGCTGGAAGAGCGCCTAAGGCACCAAGCTCTTTACGACGCCCTCACCGGTTTGCCTAACCGGGTGCTGTTCTTGGACCGGCTCTCCCACGCTCTGTCGGCGCAGCGACGCTGCCCGAGCAAGTGCTACACGGTGCTCTGGCTCGACCTCGACGGCTTCAAGGTCCTCAACGACAGCCTCGGCCACAACATGGGTGACAGGCTGCTCGTACGTGTTGCCAAACGCATCCGCTCCGAGCTGCGTGAGTGCGACACCGCGGCGCGCTTTGGCGGGGACGAATTTGCGGTGCTCCTGGTCGACATCGCCGACGTCGACACGATCCAAACGGTCGTGAAACGCCTGCTCGCGCACCTAGCCAAGCCCTACGACTTGGATGGCCACGACATCGTCGTGTCTGCCAGCGTGGGAGTTGCGACAAGCGCCAATGGCTACAAGCGGCCCGAAGACGTCCTACGCGACGCCGACATTGCAATGTACAGGGCAAAGTCCAAAGGACGCGACACGTTTGCGATCTTCGATTCCTCCATGCGCGCCACGGCTTTGTCGCGCTTGGAGACCGAGTCGGAGCTGCGTAAGGCTATCGCGCCCCGCGCTCTGGCACCAACCCAGATGGAGCTGCACTACCAGCCGATCGTGGACCTCGCTTCGTCTCGGCCCCTTGCAGTCGAAGCACTCGTGCGTTGGCTACACCCCGAGCGGGGGCTCCTCAGGCCGAGCGAGTTCCTGGCGGTGGCCGAGGACTCCGGGCTCATCGTGCCACTGGGCCGCTGGGTGATGAGCGAAGCTTGTGACCAGTTGAGCCGGTGGGCATCTTCGGGCATCACGTGCCCAACCCTCCGCGTCAGCCTGAACTTGTCGAACCGCGAGTTTTGGGGCCCGGACCTCTTGGAGCACCTCGACGCTGTGCTGGCGAGGACGGGCACCGACCCACAACAGGTCTCTTTCGAGATAACCGAGGGCGTGATCATTGACAACCTGGAAAGGGCGACCGCAATGCTCGACGAGCTCCACTCCCGGGGCCTCGAGGTTTATGTGGACGACTTTGGTACGGGGTACTCATCCCTGCACGCGCTCCAGAGGCTCTCCATCGACGCACTCAAGATCGACCAAAGCTTTGTGGCAGGGCTCGGCTGTGACGAGCGCACCGGGGAACTTGTCCGCACCATTGTCCAGCTGGGCAACAATTTGGGCGTGAGAGTAATTGCCGAGGGCATCGAAACCCCACAGCAGCGACAATGGCTTGCCGATGTCGGCTGCTCGTGGGGACAGGGCTACCTCTTTTGCCCCCCGCTCCCGGCATCGCGCTTGGGTGCTCTCCTCAGCGCACCCGGCCTCAGCGCACCCGGCCCCAGCGCACCGGGCCCCAGCGCACCGGGCCTCAGAGACTTAGCGTCAGCCGGAGCAGGCTAAGCGCGCCCGGGGCAGCCCGCGCTCCTCCGCGCTGTCCGTGGAGACGCTTCGCACCTTCGGTGTAGGACCTCCGGCGCCATCGCGGAGATGAATGGCGGGGTCGAGCGCGCAGCCATAAAGTGTCGCAGCATGCCAACGGGGACCAGGCTGCTCCGCCGGCCCTACCTGGTCGTGGTGTCGCTCGTCGTGGGCTTTAACCTCTGGAGCTTCCGCACAGAGACGCTGCCTGTCTCTTACCTTTACGACGCGCCCGTTCACCTGAAGATGGTCCAGTTTGCCACCCACGCCATCTCTCACGGGAGATTACCTCTTACGGCTTGGTTCCCTTATCTCGGGCTCGGCTCAGCTCAGTTCCTGCATTACCAGAGCTTGGGCGCGGTGCTCACAGGCCTCGCCGGCACCATAGTGGGAGCCGGTACTGCTTTCCGTTGGGCCGTTTATCTCTTGGTGAGCTTCTGGCCCTACGTTGTGTACTCGTCCGCACGGATCTTCAGGGTTGCCCGTCCGGCGTCGATGGTCGCCGCCGCTATCTCACCTTTTGTTGTTAGCTACACGGGGATCGCCTTCGAGAGAGGCGCTTACTCCTGGATCGGCGGTGCAGAGGTCTGGGCTCAGCTGTTCGGCATGTGGTTACTGCCGTACGCGTGGGCTTGCACCTGGAGGGCCCTCGAGGACAGCCGCTTCATTTGGCTGGCCGCGTTGACGACTGGGCTCACCTTCGCTTTTCACTTTCTCTGTGGCTACTTGGCTTTCTTTGGGATCATGGTCCTCGCGCTCGTTGCTGCGGGACCTTGGAAGAAGCGCCTCTCACGAGCCGCAGTCGTTTTGGGGGGGTCGCTTGCTTCTGCCATATGGGTGATCCTCCCGCTCATGGCCTTTGCGAAATGGTCGGCCATCAACGAGGTACTTGCCGAAACCCCGTACGTGCGCGGCTATGGCGCCACCCAGGAGCTCAAATGGCTGTTCAAAGGCGAGATCTTCGACGCCCGCCGGTCTCTTGCGGTCCTGAGCGTGCTCGTGCTCGTGGGCATAATCGCCGCGCTCGCGAGCTGGCACCGTGCCCCTCTTGGGCGTGGTTTGATCGCCCTCTTTGTTGGCTCTCTGCTCTTGTCCTTCGGCGGGACCACATGGGGCCCGCTGATCGACGTTGTGCCAGCGCACGCGGACCTGTACTTTCGCCGCTTCAGCATGGGCACTCAGCTTGCGGGGATATATCTTGCGGGCACCGGCGTAGTGACCGCATGGACATTTTGGTGGCGCTTCGTCTCCAAAATGGCAGGCTTAGGTGTCCTGCGGGGGGCGCTGGCGGGGTACGTGACCGCAATAGCGGCTTGGTGCTACCCGGCTGTCAGCCAGATTTACCATTACGACCGCAGCGACGCCTCGACTATCCACACGCAGCGCCTCGCGGACTCCTCCGATGGCGCGCTCTTGGCACCGATCATCGGCTATCTGGAAACCCACCCGAACGGCCGTGTTTATGCCGGGCAGTCGAGCAACTGGGGACAGAAGTTCGATGTCGGCTATGTGCCTGTGTACAAGTACCTATTGGACCAGGACGTGGAAGAGTCGACCTACATAGTCCCAACCACTTCCTTGATGCTTGGTGCAGAGCCGAACTTCGACGACAGCAACCCCGCCGACTACTCGTTGTTCGGCATCAGCTACATCCTTTTGCCCTCGGGCTTGAGCGCGCCGGTGCCGGCGAAGGAGATCATGGCGGAGGGGCCATACTCGCTCTGGCAAATCGAGCAAGCGAACGGGCCCCAAGCCAGCGCCTACGCGGAACTTGTGCGCGTTACGGCCGAAGTTCCCGCCAACCGAGCCGACATCGGCACCGAGTCCATCGTGCTCCTCGATACCATCGGGCCCGGGGAGGACTGGGCGGTCCGGTGGCCCGGGGTGACAAGCCACATCTCGGTTTTCCCGGCGCAGGGCGCGACGGCGAAGCAGGCTCAGTTGGGCAGCGTCCTCAGTGTCAGCGCGGACCTGGCCGATGGCAAGATTGATGCGCGCGTCGACGTTAAGTCCCCAAGCGCGCTTCTCTTTTCGGTCGCCTTCGACCCTGGCTGGCATGCCTGGGTCGACGGGCGCCCCGCGGCCACCGAAATGCTCGCGCCGGCTCTCGTGGGTGTCAGCTTGAGCCCCGGGCTCCACGAACTGGTGCTGCGCTACGAAGGCTTCGGGTGGTACCCCGAGCTTTGGGCGGCATCCATATTGACCTTGATCAGCCTGGCCATTATCGGCCGGCGGGGCCCGTGGCGATGGTCCCCGGCGAGCTCTGGGCGCTAGCGAGCACGGAGAGGGCGCAAAAGGGCGGAGACCCCACGTGGGCTCAGTATTGCGGCACCCTGCGTACGAGCCCTAGCGGCAGCGAAGGCAACGTGATCCCGAGGATCGCGGTTGTCACTGTCGTCGTCGACCCCGCCGTTGTCGTGGTCGGGTCGGTAGTCGTCGTCTGAGCAGTGGTGGTAGTTGGCCGCGTTGTCGTGGTCGAACGCCTGGTTGTCGTGGTGGTTGGCCGCGTTGTTGTCGTCGCGGGGGCAGAGGTCGTCGTGCCTGTCGGAGCGGTTGTCGTGCTGGTCGATGACGCTGTCGGGGGCGGTGGGGGCGAAAAGCCGCCAGCTCCCACCTCGTGGCTGGCGCCCGCTCATCAAATAATCCCCAACGCGCCGTTGGACTAGCCTGGTGGAGTGGCTCTGCAATCCCCGGGCGCGGGCGGGATGATAACTGATGCCTTCGCGGCACAACCAACGGTCTTAGAGATCGAGGATCTGAGAAGCGAGTTCCACCTCCGGCACGCCAACGTGAAGGCGGTCGACGGCGTCACGTTCTCAGTCCGTGCGGGCGAGTGCGTGGGGCTAGTCGGCGAATCCGGCTGCGGCAAGAGCACAATTGGGCTCTCCATCCTCAAACTGCTGCCTAATGTAGGCCATATCAGCGGCGGCTACGTACGCTTGCAAGGCCGTGACTTGGTCAAACTGAGCGAGCCAGAAATGCGCCAAATCCGTGGCAACGAGATCGCCATGATCTTTCAGGACCCCATGACTTCGCTCAACCCGACCTGGACGATCGGGCGCCAGATCGCCGAGCCTGTCAGGCTCCATCGGGGCGCTACCAAGGAGGAGGCCCTCGACCGGGCCGTGGAGGTCCTCCGCCTGGTGGGCATGCCTCGGCCGGAGGAGCGGATAAGGCAATACCCACATCAGCTTTCAGGCGGCCTGCGCCAGCGCGTAATGATTGCGATCGCGCTTTCTTGCGAGCCCAAGCTCCTTATTGCAGATGAGCCAACGACGGCACTCGACGTCACTATCCAAGCTCAGATCCTCAACCTGATCGACGAGCTGCGCCAGCGCCTCAACATGGCTGTCGTGCTGATCACGCACGATATGGGCGTTATTGCCGCACGCACCGACCGGGTGATGGTCATGTACGCCGGCAAGATCGCCGAAGCGGCAACTACCGACGCCCTTTTTGACGCGATGCGTCACCCGTACTCCGAGGCCCTCTTCGAGTCCATCCCGCGCCTCGACCAGGACAGGAGCCAGCGCCTTTACTCGATCCCGGGCCTCCCCCCGGACCTCTCACAGCCCCTGTCGGGGTGCCGCTTTGCAGCTCGTTGCCGCTACGCCACCACAGAGTGCACTGAGACCGAACCTCTCCTCGCGCTTGGCCCGGGACCTAGCCCGGCCATGGGCGTCCCAGGCACATCGAGCCCGCAGGCAACGGTCGCCAGCGGCGACGCGGAGGGAGGCCAACACGTCTATGCCTGCTTCCACCCGGTCCTCGCCACGCGGGAAAGACGCCTGGCATTCCAGAAAGAGCTGGCTACGAGGGGGGCAACGGGCCAAGCCGGCGTCCTCGTCACCGGTGACCGGGCGCGTACCTCCGCAACGCTACAGCCTGGAGAGGTCGCCCGCGCCGCAGAGGTGCCAATGCTCGCGCTCGACCAGCTCGTCAAGGAGTACGCGGTCACTCATGGGGCGGTGCTCCAGCGCAGCGTCGGGACGGTAAAAGCACTTTCAGGGGTCTCCTTCAGCATCCAACGGGGAGAAACATTTGGGCTCGTGGGCGAGTCCGGCTGCGGCAAAACGACGATTGGGCGCCTGGTCGTGGCGCTCGAGCGCCCTACCCGAGGGAGCGTGCATTATGCCGGGGAGCAAATTTCTTCTCTCCGCGGCCATAAGCTCCGGCGCCGGAGGCAGGAGCTCCAGCTCATGTTCCAAGACCCCTATGCCTCGCTCGACCCGCGCATGCGGGTGCGCTCGATCTTGAAGGAGCCGCTCCTCATACAGCACATCGGGACGCGGCGCGAACAGGAGCAGAGAGTGAGCGAAGCACTCGCCGAAGTCGGTTTGTCCCCAAAGGCCGCTGACCTGTACCCGCACGAGTTTTCCGGCGGGCAGCGGCAGCGCATCGGCTTGGCGCGCGCGCTCGTGCTGCACCCAAAGCTGATCGTCGCCGACGAGCCCGTTTCGGCCCTGGACGTGTCTATCCAAGCACAGATCCTCAACTTGATGAAGACCTTGCGGGAACGCCACGACCTCACCTACATCCTGATCTCGCACGACCTTGCGGTGGTCAAGTACCTGGCAGACCGGATAGGTGTCATGTACTTGGGCAAGCTCGTGGAGATCGGCCCCTCCGAAGAGCTCTACGTGCACGCCGCCCATCCCTACACGCAGGGGCTGATCGACACGATCCCCGTAGCGGACCCCCAGATCGCAAAACGGGCAGGCAAGGCGCCCATGCGCGGCGAGCTGCCGTCGGCTATAACTCCCCCGAGCGGTTGCCGGTTCAGGACGCGCTGCCCGTTTGCACAGGAGCGCTGCTCCGAAGAAGAACCGCTCTTGCGGCCCTTTGGCGAAGGCCATTACGCCGCATGCCATTTCCCGCTCCAGGAACCAACGGAGGAGCAGGCTCGCGCCGAAGTCGGTTCCGTCGGGGCGGTCAGCTAACTAGCGGCGCTGGAGGCGCACGTCCAGGCTGTCGCGCAGAGCGTCCCCGATGAAATTGAAGGCAACGACCGTGAGCACGATCGCGACGCCCGCTGGGTAGAGCTGCCACCAGTACCCGTCATAAATCACGTTCGTCCCGTTGGAGAGCATGCCACCCCAGGTCGGTATCGAATTGGGCAGGCCGAGGCCGAGGTAGCTCAAAGCCGCAAGCGCCAAAATGGCGTCGGCGATGAGGAAGGAGGTGTTGACCATGATGGTGCCGATCGCGTTCGGCACGATATGGCGCACCACTATGCGCGCCCTCGTGCCCCCTGCAACCTTGACGGCTTGTACGTACTCTCGCGTGCGCAGGGTCAATGCCTCTCCTCTCACCAAGCGGGCAGGGCCTAACCAAGCGACAAAAGTGAGCACCAGGATCATGAGGGGGAGGTTGGGGGTGAAGATCGCAGAAAGGAGTATGAGCAGGAAAAGGGTCGGCAGCGAAAACAAAGCGTCGACAACCCGCATCATCACCGCGTCCACTATCCCTCCGATAACGGCGGAGATCGCACCGTAAAGAGTCCCAAAGATCGCCGCGGCAAGCCCGGCCGCCATGCCTACTTCGATGGAGCTTTGGCCAGCGACCATGAGCCGCCCCAGGACGTCGAAACCCTCCCCGTCGGTGCCGAGAAGGTGCCCTGGGCTAGGCCCGTAGTTGGAGATAAGCGGGTTAACAGTCTTTTGGTTGGTGATGTAAATGTGAGGGCCGACAAAACAAAACAGCACCAACAAGACGATGATCAGGAGGCCCGCTATCGCAAGCTTGTTCTCGATGAACGTCCCAAAGGTCAGGCGCAGCACGCTCCCGCTCGAGAGCGCCTCACCACCTTCGTAGCGGGTGCCTGCAGGTGCCTCCTGGGGCAGCTGGCCATTTTCGAGGCCGGGCACCAACGGCTCGAGCGCTTGCACAGGGGTGGCTATCGACATAAGCCCGGGCTTGTCAGCGGCCTCCACGAGCTCCGAGGTACGGAGAGGAGCGGGGGCTTGTTCCTCACCCGGGTACCAAGGTTGCTCAGCCATCAGTAGCGGATCCGCGGGTCGAGGACGGCGTAAGCAATGTCGGCTACCAAGTTGCCGACGACCACGCCCACGGCGGCGACGAGGGTGAGGCCAAGAAGGACAGAAAAATCATTGCTGAGGGCGGACTGGACGAACAGCAGCCCAACCCCGGGGTAGTTGAAGACGCTCTCTGTTATAACGGCTCCGCTGAGCACGCCCGGTATGGAAAGGCCGATCAGCGTTGCCATCGGTATGAGGGAATTGCGGAGCGCGTGGCGGAGGAGGACCGCCTTCTGGCTCACACCTTTTGCCTTCGCGGTACGGATGTAGTCCTGCGCGAGGCTGTCGATCATGGCCGAGCGCATGTACCGGCTGTAGGAAGCGATGCTGATCATTGCCAGAGTCATGACTGGCAGGATGAGCTCCTTCCAGTGGGCGAGAATTTGCGCGACCGACGTGCCAGCCGGCACCTCGGCAGGCACGAGGTGCAAGTTGATCGAAAAGATCTCGATCAGGATGAGCCCGAGCCAAAACGTGGGGAACGAGTAAAACACGAAGGACGCTCCGGTAAAGACGTAATCCTCGACCCGGTTGCGCCTCACTGCCTGCATGACTCCGAGGGGGACAGCGATCCCTATCGCAACGATGGTCGCACATCCGACCAAGATGATGCTCTTCGGGAAATACTCGACAAAAAGCTGAGCGACCGTTGAGTTTTGGACGTACGAGAAGCCCAGGTTACCGTGAGCGAGATGGTCCAGGTAAAGCCAAAACTGGTACCAAACCGGCTTGTTGAGCCCTTGTAACTTGTCGAAAGCAGCGATCGTTGCAGGTTGAGCCTTGACGCCGAGCTCAGCCCTTGCGGGGTTGCCGGGCAAGAGGTGGAACATGATGAACATGATCATGGTCACGAGCAAAAGCACGATGACCGACTGCAAAAAGCGCCTGAATATATAGCCGGTCAAGTTGTCAAGTCCCAGGTTTTGTCAAGCATGAACGCCAGCCGGGCCCAGTGGGCCTGCCACCGGGCCCGGCTCCTGCCATGAGAGGTCGCCAGCGACCCGCTAGCTCATGACCCAGTAGTTGGGTTCGATGTACTCACGGTAGCCGGCGAACTGGCTCGTCAATCCGTAGCCGCTGAGGCCCGTCTTGGTGGCGGCGATGTGGTTGGGGTCGGGGACGAAGATCCATGGCTCGTCCTTGACCGTCTGGTTCTCGTAGTCCATAAAGGGCCCGAGGTTCCCAGCCACCGTGCTCTCATTGATGTACTTGTCGAGGAGGGGGTCGGAGAACTGGCCGAAGTTGAAGGCGCCGCCTGTGTTGAAGACGCCTTCACCGCTCGGGTACGTCGACAAGCCAAGCCCTCCCCACTCGCCGAGCTGCCACTCGCAAGCCGGGGTCCCCTTGCCCTTGGGAGTGCACGGGCTGACGTCAGTGAGGACGGTGTTGAAGCTCGCCTCCCGCTCGGAAATCTGGACCCCCGCCTGAGCAGCGTCGGAGGCGAAGAGGTCGTTTTCTTCTTGCAGCGTCACGTTGCCGCTCGCGTAGAGCAGGTTGAGCGAGAGCTTCGCACCCATCGCGATGCCGGCGCCGCAAAGGCTCGGGTCTGTGCACACGTCAACTTTGCCTGGGTTCACTTGCCAGCCGTGGGCCTTCAAGATCGACTCTGCAGTGGAGACGGAGTAAGGGTAGGGGGCGGTCTTTTCGATCGGGCTCACGAAGGGGTTGCCGAGCGGGTAGAGCGGGACTGGCCCGTAGCCGGGGTCGCCGAGGCCGTCCATGAAATGGCCGATGATCGTGCGTTGGTCGATGAGGCGAGCGAGCACCTGGCGGATGTAGGTCTGGCTGAGTATCGGGCCAACCTGTGGGTTTTTGAGGTTGGGCAGCATCATCTCGAAGCCCCAGTCGTGGATGGCTGCGGTGTTGTAGCCCTCGGCGTGGAGCGCAGGGATCGTCGGGAAGTCTTCAGGTGGCACCATCCCGTAATCGAGCGAGCCCGCACGCAGCGCCGTGTACTCGGCGGTGTCCGACGTGAAGGGGATTTCCTCGAACTCAGAAACAGCGGGCTTCGTGCCGGAGAAGGAGGAGTTGGGGACAAAGATCGTCGGCGAGCTCGCACCGCCGTAAGCTTTCAAAGTCCAAGGCCCGTCCACGACTTTCCAGAGCGGGTTGGTCGTGTAGGTGTTGGTGTCCGAAGCCTCCTTCTGGAGGAAGGCGAGCACAGCCTTGGCGCCTGAAGGCGTCATGTCATAGTTGCCGACCGGGCCGTTGACCGAAGTCTTGTCCCAAGCGTGCTGGGGGATCGGGTAGATGTAGTCGATCCCGTTGTCGACGAAATAGGTCGGGTTGATGGGGCTTTTCAGTACGAACTGCACAGTGGTCGCGTTGATGGCCTTATAGCTCTTCAAGTTGTAGGGGAACACCGTGGGCCCCGAGTAGCCGTTCCAAGCGGGGCCGAGCGCGATAGCCAGGTTGATGTAAAAAACGATGTCCCGAGCGCTCACCGGCACGCCGTCGGACCACTTGTAGTTGCGCAGAGTCACGCTCACTTCGGTGTCGGCCTTGTTCCACACGGGCGGGTAGGCCATCGACCGGTTGTAGTCCATCACCGGCTGGTACGGATCCGGCAGGTAGATCAAGGGCCACATCAAGTTGTAGAACTGATAGATGTTGTAAAGGCTGCCGTTAGTGGCTGGCGTGACCGGGAATATGTAATTGGGGTAGCCGCCCGCAGCCTCTGCGTAGGTGATGACAGAGCCAGCGGCTTGCGGCCGGAGTGCTGACGCGCCCGCCCCGCCCGGGAAAGCCGTGGCTGTCACGGTTGCCGCCATCGCGCTCGCGGCGGCAATAGCGAGCACTCGCGCCTTAAATCGTCTCATCTCCTGCTCCTAACTGCCTGGCCGGCGAGGCCGGCGAACTCCTCGAGTACCTGACCGGCCACGATATCGCAGCAGGAGCCTCGAGAACATTCACCCCGAGCACTCCCGCCCTGGCGGGAGGGGGCGCCGGGGCTGGGGGCGCCGGGGCTGGGGGCGCCGGGGCTGGGGGCGCCGGGGCTGGGGGCGCCGGGGCCGGGGGCGCCGGGGCCCTTTGGGTTCGGGCTCCCCCAGTTGTGATCCCAACCAGCTGGGCGCGAGGCTGTGCTGTGCGTTTTGTGGTGCTCGGGGCCGGCGCGGTCGGGGGGGTGGTTGGCGGGCGGCTGTTCCAGTACGGCCAGGACGTCGTGCTGCTCGCACAGGGCGCCCACGCCAAGGCGATCGCCGCCGAGGGCCTCACCCTCGCGTCCGCCACCGGAGTCGTCACCTTGCCCATACCCGTCGCCGAGGGCCCGAGCGAGGTCGCCTGGGGACCAGACGACGTCGTCCTGATGGCCGTAAAGAGCCAAGACACCGAGGAGGCTGTCCGCGAGCTAAGCGCTTCGGCACCCCTTGCCACACCCGTCGTCTGCATGCAAAATGGCGTCGCGAACGAAGCGGTGGCGCTCCGGCGGTTCCAGAACGTGTACGCCGTATGCGTCATGTGCCCCGCCGCGCACCTCGAACCCGGCGTCGTCGTCGCCGAGTCGTCCCCCATGACGGCGCTCCTGGACATCGGTCGTTACCCCGAGGGGGTCGACCGCACGGCCGAAGCGATCGCGGAGGCGCTCAACGCCAGCACGTCGGAGTCGGTGCCACGCGAGGACATCATGCGCTGGAAGTACACCAAGCTCTTGAGCAACCTCGTGAACGCGGTCGACGCGCTCTGCGGGCCCGAGGGCCGCAGTAGCCGCCTGGCACACCTGGCACGTGAAGAGGGCCGCCACGTGCTGCAGGCAGCCGGGATAGCGTTCGTTTCGCACGAACAGGACAGGGCTCGGCGGGGCGACCGCCTCAACCCGACCGAGGTGGTCGGGTATGGCCGCGGCGGTAGCAGCTCATGGCAGAGCCTCGCCCGCTCAACCGGCACGATCGAAGCCGACTACCTCAATGGCGAAGTAGTCCTGCTCGGACGGTTGCACGGGATCCCGACTCCCGTGAACGAGCTTCTCAGGCAGCTCGCCAACCAAAAGGCGAGGGGTCACAGCAAGCCCGGGACGATGACCCCCGAAGAGGTGCTCGCGCTCCTCGGCCAGCCTGTGGCTTGAACGCGAGAGCGCCCTAAAGAGCCCGAGGTCAGCTCGAGGCGACGCAGACCCTGTTGCGTCCTGAACGTTTTGCCTGGTAGAGCGCGGCGTCTGCCGCATTGAGGAGGGATTGCATGTCGTCACCGGGCTGCAAGGACGCGACCCCCACTGAGACGTGCAGGTAGAGAGGAGGGTTGACGACGATGGGCTCGGTAGCGGCGACAAGTTCCTTGATCGTCTCAGCCAGTGCGGTCGCTTCCTCCAGGTTGGTGTTGGGCAGGAGGACGACGAACTCTTCCCCGCCGTAACGGCCGATAAGGTCCCCGCGCCTCAGCCGGTGGGAGATGGTCCTGCCCACCGAGGCAATAACTTCGTCCCCGGTCGAGTGGCCGAAGCTGTCATTTATGTCCTTGAAATGGTCTATGTCGATGTAGAGGGCCGAGCACGTCGAACCACTGCGCCTGGTTGACAGGACAACCAGGTCAGCGCGCTCCAGGAGCCCTCGGCGGTTGGCCAAGCCGGTCAGGTCGTCGGTGGTCGCCTCCTCCAAGGCTGCCTCGAGGCGACGCGACTCCACTACGGCCAGGGCGCACTGGTCGGCGAAGAACTCGAGGCACCGGCAGTCCTCCCTCGTCGGTAAGGCCCGGTTGAGAGGTTCGTCCATCGATATGAGCCCCAGGAGGTTCCCCTCGCGGTCCTCCAAAGGCACGGTCAGGGAGTCCTCGCCGTGCCAAGTTCCCTCATCCCACTGCTCGTTATCGGGGGCGGGCAGCATGATGTCGACCAGAGCGGCAGGCTCCTCGAAGTACCTGTGGTCAAGCAGGTAGGAGCGGGACACGCGCATCTCTGGGCGAAGCACTGGCGCGAACTGTGCCAGTGAGCCCCATGCGCTGCTCAAGCGGCCTGCCTCGGCAACGCTGATCCCTACCGTTGCCGCCAAGCTGATCTCGATCTCCTTCAGCGAGGAGTCCCGAGCGGGCTCTACGCCTCTTCCGAGCCGTACCGACGGCTCACCGAGGCGACTCTCGAGGAGCCAGACGGCGGCGCGACCAAAACCAACGCCAGAGGCCATCGCCCGTGCGATCCCCGAAAGCACGTCCTCGAGGGCAGAATTTCCTCTCACCTCGAGGCTCGCAGCGATGAGGTCCTCCAACTGGCGGCGCTGAGCGTCGGCTACCGAAGCAGCACGCCGCTTGGCCGCCTCGACCCGCCGCAGCTCCAGACCGAGGTGGACGAGCCCGGCGAGGGCGACGAGTAGCAGCGCTTCCGAGGGCGCCGGGGGCGTCTCGGTGGCGCAGCCAGGGCTCACGAAGCCAAGTTGCCTGCCGTCTTCGCCGAGGACCGGCGCCCAGAACAAGCCGAGCTCTCCCAGCGTGGCGGCAGCATCGAGGACGGGGGCCGCCCCGGCCGGAGCAGGTCCGGGTACCGGCCGCGGCCGCCCGGGGGGCAGCCAGAACGCGCCCTCAATCCCCTCCGCTCTCTCACACAGCTCCTGGTAAGCACTCGCGCTGATGATCATTTCCCGGTTTTCATGCTCGCCGTCGAGTACCCCGCCCCAACCGGGGCGGGCACCCGGCCCGTTCTCGGGGCCGTCTGGGGCGGGCCGCGCGCCCACCTGCCAGCACCGCAAGTTGCCCTCAGCTTGGCAGAGGGCGACGGTGCAGCTGCGGTAGCCGAGGACATCTCGGGCTATGTCGGCGGCCCGCTCCAAGACTGCCTCGTCGCTTGGCGCGTACCCGAGGGCACGCGAGCGGGTGATCATTTCCACCACAGCCGGCAAGCCGGCAGGCACCGGGGTGTCGTCGGGAGACGGCTGCGACGAGCCTGTCGTCGTTGCCGTCGGCTCGGTCTGGAGGGGCGCCACCGAGCTAGTTATCGGTCGGGACGGGGAGGAGTTTGAACGGACGTTGCATCGCTGGCCCGTTTTTCAGATCTCGATGGGGCAACCACGCGCACGCTGGTAGCGGCCGTACAGAGCCGTCTGATTGCCACGTGTGCTCACGTCCTCTTCGCGGTACCCGGTGATGCAATTCGGGGGATGGCAGGATCATAGGCGCACGAACTGTGCGTGTTGACTTGCGCCAAGGGAAGGAGAGCATCAAATGACCACAGCGCCTGGCGCCCACCGGCGAGGCATGCTGCCAGAGGACATCGGCGCGCTGCGCCAAGTCGAAGCGCCACGGGTATCCCCGGATGGGCAAATGGTGGCCTTCACGGTGATGGACGTCGACCTCGAGGCCAACCGCTACCGGCACCGGATCTGGTTGGCAAGCACAAAGGGCGAGTTCTTGCCGCGGCCCATTTCCGCGGGGCCCGATGACGAGCTCCCGCGGTGGTCGCCCGACGGGCGCCTGCTTGCTTTCTCGGTCAACCCCTCCGAAGGGCGATGCCAGATCTGTGCCCTCCCCGTGGCCGGCCCGGGCGAGCGCCTGGTCGTCGCTTTATGGCCGGCGCCGATCACCGAACTCGCGTGGTCCCCGGAGGGAACTCGCCTTGCGTTCGTGGCGAGAGTGCCAGACGTGGAGCGTTACGGGCGCCTCGAGGACCAGCGCAAGCCGGCGGACATGCCCCCCCGCAAGCTCACGCGCCTGCTCTCCCGGCTCGACAGCGATGGCTGGGTAGTAGACCGGCCCAACCAGGTCATGGTCGTCCCATCCGATGGCACCTCGGCGCCCAAGGCCCTGACCGGCGGCCTTCACGAGTCGACGTCAGTGGCCTGGTCCCCAGACGGCTCTCGCCTCGCCTTCGCCTCAGCCCGTCACCCCACTTGGGACTTGGACTACGTCGTCGACCTTTGGGTGACAGAATCCGACGGCACTGGGAGCGCGGAGCGCCTTACGGCCAATGACGCCGCCTACATGTTGCCCGCCTGGTCCCCAGATGGCACCAGGATCGCCTATTTGTACAACCCCACTCCTGACGACGAACCGCGTCATGCACGCCTTGGCGTAATAGATGTCGCCTCTCGGGCGAGGGTCGAGGTCGCGCAAAGCCTCGACCGCAACTGTTTTCCACACGGGGCTGGCAGGGCGCCGGCCTGGTTCGGCGATGACCTGCTCTGCAGCGTCGAGGACGCAGGCAATGTGCACTTGTACGCAATGCCCGCGTCTGGGGATGGTAAGCCCGTCCCTGTTGTGGAAGGCGAGCTTTGGCTGAACCAATGGGACTGGGCCGGGGGCACACTGGCAATGGCTGTTGCGGCACCGGGGAGCTTCCCCGAGCTTTTCGTCCGTTCGCTGCAGCCGAGGGGCACCGCTCCCCTCGCGCCGACGTGGGCCGGCTCCGGGAGCGAGAGAAAAGTAACGGCACTTACAGCGAGTTTCGCCGCGAACGTGGAGATCGCTGAGCCCGCGCGGTTCACCGCCCGCTCTAAGGACGGGACCGAGGTGCCGTGCTGGGCGATCGCGCCGGTCGGGGCGGAGCCCGGTCGGCGCTACCCGACATTGCTCAATGTTCACGGTGGGCCGTTCACGAGCTACGGGAACCGGTTTTTCGACGAGTTCCAGTTGCAAGCGGGTGCCGGCTTCGGTGTGCTGTTCTGCAACCCCCGCGGCAGCTCGGGCTATGCCGAAAGCTGGGGACGTGCAGTGCGTTGGCCCGAATGTGCCAACGACCCGGGCTCAGGTTGGGGGGGAGTCGATTTTGAAGATGTGCTCGCTTGCGCCGAAGAAGGCGCCCGGCAGTTTTCCTGGGCCGACCCCAACCGCCTTGGCATCCTCGGTGGTTCTTATGGTGGCTACATGACCTCGTGGGCCATCGGGCACACCGACCGCTTCAAAGCGGGCTGCTCCGAACGAGCCTGCAACAACCTGCTCGCTCTCGAAGCCAATTCAGATTTTGCGGGCGGGTTTTCTACCTACATCGGGGCCCGCCACATCGAAGCGCCGCTCGCCTACCTACGGCAATCGCCTATCACGTACGTCAAAGACATGAAGGCGCCGCTGCTGATACTGCATTCAGAAGACGACCTGCGCTGCCCGGTCAACCAAGCCGAGGAGCTCTTCGTCGCGCTGCGCATACTCGGACGCGAACCTGTCTTTGTGCGCTTCCCGGGTGAGAGCCACGAGCTCTCCCGCTCGGGTGCACCAAAGCACCGCTTGCAACGAGCGCAGATCATCCTCGATTGGTTCCACGAGAAGTTAGGTCCCTAGCTGAGCTGGCGGCGCCCAGCATGCGCCGGCCCGCCTAGAGGCGCGCAACAAAGGGAGGGACGCGCAGCTTCCTCCGCGGCCGGGGCTCCTCTTCAGGGACGACCTCGGTAACGATCGCCAGCTCCTCCCGCACATCCTCGACGACCGGCTCGTCCTCTTCTAGAGAGCGGGTTGCCACGATCTCCTCCGGACGAGGCATCGCCCCCGCGAGCGACCTCGGCCGCCGGAAGATCTCGCCTGCAGTGCCCGGGGCGCCCAGGGCCCCGCCGCGGGCCGTCCGGCCGGCCGCTGCGGGCGCGCGATGTTGGGTTTGCCCGACCGGCGACCCCTTGGCGGCGCGCTGGCGGCGCGCGGAAGCTGGGAGCAGGTCTGCTTCCTCCTCGAGACGGTCGATGGGAGAAAGCTCGGGAGCTGGGTGCGGTTCGAGCTTGGCCGCCGTGCGGGCCGCAGCCCGGTAAGCGACGTTGCGCGCCTTGTGAGTAAGCGGGCTAGTCGGCCGCGAGCGCGGCCGGGCTTCGGAGAACTCCCGGAGGAACTCCAAAAGTTCCCGAAAGAACGTGAGCACGGCCTCCGGTCTCTCGAACCCGCCCTCAACAACGGGCGCGGCGCCTGTTTGCGTTGCAGCTCCGGGAGGTGGAGCGGCGGCACTTTTGCGGCGGTCCTCGGTAAGGGTAACGGTCACGGGCCCCAACCCCCTGTCTATCGGTTCGGCAAAATTGCCTTTGCTTGCTCCACCCCTCGCAACCGAGCACGAACAGGTGTAATGGATGATTCGGGGCCCGGCCCAGCCGCCTTGAACATGAGGGCTTCCCCCCGCGCTAAACAAGCCCTTTGAGCTATCCCGGAAGAATGTTGACTGAAGCAACGAAAGGACCGGTCGGTGCGCATCGCCGTTGCCGGTGGCACTGGGGCCGCCGGCCGCCACACAATTGACGCCTTGCGATCAGCCGGGCACGATGCCGTTCCCCTCAGCCGCGCAGGTGGGGTCGACTTCAGTTCAGGTGCGGGGTTGCCCTCAGCCCTCCAAGGAGCCGAGGTTGTCATCGACACGCTCAACACCTCGGCAAGGAAACTGCTCCCGGCAAGCGCGTTCTTCACCGGGGCAGCACGCAGCCTGCAATCCTCAGCCAGCGCACAGGGGGCGCGCCGGTTGGTCCTCCTGTCGATCGTGGGTGCGGACAAGGTTCCTTACGGCTATTACCAGGCGAAAGTCGCGCAAGAAGCCGCCGCCCTGGACGGCCCCCTGCCCGTCAGCATCGTGCGGGCTACGCAGTTCCACGAGCTGGCAGCCCAAGTCGCGAAGCGCTTCCGCAAGGGCCTCGTTGCGCTAGCTCCCCGCATGGCCGTGCAGCCTGTGTCGGCAAAGTCCGTGGGCCAGCTGCTTGCAGAGGTCGCCACTGCGAGCGAAGCACCCGCCGTGACTGAGCTCGCCGGCCCCGAGCGCGCCTACCTGCCCGACATGGCGCAGGCATTGCTGCACCGCCTGGGAACGAGGGTAATGGTCCTGCCCTTCAGCCTCCGCGGCGACGCCGGGCCGGCTGTCCAAGGGGGCGCTCTCCTGCCTGGCCCTGGTGCACGGATAATCGGGCCGAGCTTCGAGGACTGGCTCGCCGGCGACGGCCCGGAGCAAGCTTGGGCCGCTCTCAGGCAGTAGAGCGAAGCGCGAAGAGCGCCTGCGGCCTTTTCGGGAACTTCTCAGCTCAAGCAGAAGCCGGTGCACATTGAGCCTTCCAGTAAGGCGCTGCCTTGCCGGATCAGGCCTTTTGGCCCTAACCGTACCTAAATTCCCGCAGGCAGACTTGGGTCGCGAGGATCTTCGCCCGCCCGAGAGGAGGCAACTGTGGGCACTGCCGAAGACGTTGTAGAGCGCGGGCGGCCGTTAATCGTCGCGTTCGACCGGGACGAGACCGAGGAGCGACCGGGAGGCCCTAGCGGCGACAAGCTCGTCATGACCGGTGAACCGGACAGTTTTGCCACGGAGTGGGGTTATTTCTCAGACGAGGAGCCTTCACCCAAACTCTGACATCCTGCCGGCCGTCTGAGGCGCCTACAACCAAAGGGCCGCCGGGTGCAACCTGTTTCAAGGAACTACGATAATCGGCCTCCGCCCCATCGCCAATAATTTGCGGGGCACACCTCCCAAATGAAGCGCCGGGTGGCGCGACCGGCCGACGACTATCAGGTCAGCGTGGCTCGCTTCGGCCACCTGCTCCAGCTCGTGGGCAACATCCCCCCGCCGGCAGACAAAATCTCCTGCCACTCCCGCCTCCACCAGCTCCTTGGTGACTTGCTCCTTTAGGTCTTGGCCGTCATCGAAAACCGGCGGTACCGCGACACCAAAAACACCCATCTCGGCCGTGGCTGGTATATGCGACACGTAACACGCCCGCACGAAGGTGTCGAAGCGCCCCGCCACCCCAACAGCCACCGAGAAGGCGCGCCAAGCGGTCGTCGACCCGTCAATCCCGGCAATGATGACGACCGGGCCGGGTTTGTTGTGCACGCGCCCGAGCGGCTCGGACTCCATGCAACGGTCATACCACCTGGGGGACCTTCCGGTGAGCGGCCCGTCGGCCCCCCACAGGGGGCCATTCGGCCCTACCGGAGCGGCATCAGCCGGCCGCTTTGCCTGCCCGTTCCACGAGCGCCACGAGGTCGGCGCGAGCGCGTGCCACACGCGAGCGGATCGTGCCGGTCGGGCATTCGCTAACTCGGGCCGCTTCCGCATAGGAGAGGCCGATCACCTGGGTGAGCACAAAGGCGGTGCGCCGCTCGGGCTCTAATTGGCTGAGCAAGTCCGCCGTCGTAACCTGGGCGCTCGCGTCGGCGACTTGGCCTTCCTCCCCCCCGCCCATAGCGGCGTCGCGTCGGCGCCGGCGCGTGCGGGCGCGGAGCTCATCGACACAGGCGTGGCGAGCGATCGTGAGCAGCCATGTCCGCGCCGACGACTCCCCGCGGAACTTGGGGAGCGCTTTTACTGCTCGGGCAAAGGTTTCCTGCGCCAGGTCGTCAGCACCGCTCTCCCCCACCAGGCTCGCGCATAGCCGCCAGACCCCGTCGTAGCCCGCCTCCACGAAGCCCGCGAGAGCACCCGAGTCGCCGCCCCGCGCCCGGAGCGCCAACCAGGTCATCGCGTCCACTGCACCTAAAACCTAGGTTGGCTGACCCACAAGGCTCCAGTTAGGCGAGCAAAACTCCCGGGAACCAACCGGGCGCCCCGTTCGCCTACCTAGGTGTATGTCCGGCATGGGCTCCGGCCTCAGCACAAGCAACCCCGCCATCACCTCGGCGTTCCACGCAGCCTTGCTGCAGCAAGGCTTGGTCGTCTTCCTTATCGCCGCTCTCGTGGCGGTGGCGTGGAACATCCAGCGTGCCGCCCAGTTCCGGCGCGCTGTGGCAGCCGGGGCCGCTCCGGCGCAGGCGCTTGGTTCCCGCCCTGGCGAAGCCCCAGCGCGGCGGCTCCTGAGAGTGAGCTTCGGGCTCATCTGGGCCCTGGACGGTATCCTCCAAGCACAAGCGGCAATGCCGCTCGGGCTCACTTCCCAGGTGACCCAGCCGGCGGACGCCGGCTCACCGGGGTGGGTGGTGCAACTGGTGAACAACGGGGCCGCGATATGGGACTATCACCCCGTCAGCGCTGCTGCTGCCGCCGTGTGGATCCAGGTCGGGCTCGGTGTGTGGCTCCTGGCGGCGCCGAGAGGTGACTGGTCGCGCCTGGCTGGGTTGGCTAGTGCCGGCTGGGGCATCCTCGTGTGGATCTTCGGAGAGGCCTTCGGGGGCATCTTTGCGCCCGGGCTCACCTGGCTTTTCGGTGCGCCGGGGGCCGTGCTTTTCTATTGTGGTGCGGGAGCCCTTGTCGCACTGCCCGAGTCGGCGTGGCGAGCGCCTCTCCTCGGCAAAGCTGTCCTCCGCGTGATGGGGGTGTTTTTTGTCGGCATGGCCTTGCTCCAAGCCTGGCCAGGGCGCGGCTTCTGGCAGGGGCGGGGTGGTCAGCTCACAAGCATGGTGAAACAGATGGCCCAGACGCCGCAGCCGGACCTGCTCTCGGGGTGGCTCAACGCTTTTGGCAGCTTCGACGCGGCACACGGTTGGGCGGTGAACCTTTTTGTTGTCGTGGCACTTGGGGCCATCGGCGCCGCGCTGGCAAGCGCTCGCCCATCGCTCGTGCGCGCCGGGGTCGTCGCCGGGGCGCTCATATGTCTTGCTGATTGGGTCCTTGTCCAGGATCTCGGGTTCCTCGGCGGGCTCGGTACCGACCCAAACAGCATGGTCCCCGTCCTCCTCGTGATCGCCGCCGGCTATCTGGCGCTCACCCGCCCGGCACCAATGACCGAGCAAGCTGAGAGCGTCGTACGCCTCAGCGTGACGGGCAACACCAAGCGGTGGTGGGGGCGCTTTGCCGCAGAGCCGGCTTACGCGTTTCGTTCGGTCGCAGCGCTCGGCGCTATCGGTGTCGTGCTACTTGGCGCCGTCCCCATGGCCATAGCCACGGCCGCGCCGCGGGCGGGCACTGTGCTCGCACAAGCGGTCGATGGGGCGCCTCAGCCGGTAGACCACCTGGCTCCGAACTTCAGCTTGGTTAATGAACACGGCGAACGAGTGACCCTCGCCGATTTCCGGGGCAAAGTGATCGCTCTCACCTTCCTCGACGACACCTGTACGACTGATTGCCCGGTGATTGCCAGTGAACTGCGCTTGACCGACCAGTACCTCGGGTCTTACGCGCGCAAGGCTCAGATCGTGGCGATAAATGCCAACCCGCGCTATGTCGCCCCCGAGTACCTGGCTGCGTTCGATAACCAAGAAGGCTTGGGGGTCATGCACAACTGGGACTACCTGACCGGGAGCCTTGCGCAGTTGGAAGCGGTCTGGAGGGCGTACGGCGAAGAAGTCGTCTATTTACCCGCCGGAGCCATGATCGGCCACAGTGAGTACGTCTGGGTCATCGACAGCTCTGGCCATGAACGTGACCTCCTCGATTCGGACCCCGGCCCGGCGTCTTCGGCAACAGAGTCCTCATTTTCGGCCATGTTGACGAACACAATCGAGAGCGTCCTGCACCGGTGAAACGTAGAAATCTCAAGCGCCGGAGCCACCATCTCGCAGTTGCACTTGCAATTTCGGTGGTTTGCGCCGCAACAGGCTGCTCCACCACTGCTGAGGTGTCGGTGCCCTCGCCTGCTCAGGCTGCGCCCTCGCTTCCCACACCTATGGCAACTTCTGTAGAAACCGACGGCGCCACCTGGGCCACGATCCCCATGGGCGACCTGAGCCAGCTGGCCAACACCTTCTGGCAACTGCTCTACAGGCCCGCAGGGAGCCAGACCTGGTCGAACCAGGTCGAGGCGACAGCGACGGCGACCAACGGCGGGTTGGTCCTGGCGTCTGGGCCCGGCTCTCTCGTCGTCGGAGTACGGCCTTCGCTCGACTTGCACTTCACACCTCTCATCGCCACTTTTGGAGGTCCCAGTTCGTGGTCGGACGGGCTCATTGCTCAGGCTCTTGCGGCCCGCCAGAGCGCCCTTGCGGGCACCCCTGCCGACGCCCTGGCACTGGTGGCAGCCCCCCATGGTGGTTCTCAGGTGCTCGCAGACGCCGGCAACCTCTCCGGCTGGCACGCGTTGCTGTCCGAAGCACCGCTCGCCGGCACGCGACCGGGCGAGATCTGTGGCATCGGAGAACTGACCTCGGTGGGCTTTGCCGGCAACGAGCCCCTCGCCGGCGCCAGCTGTGCCAAACCAGGTGTGATCGGCCTATATGGCCTGCGGGGTGGGGAATGGGGGCTCGTCCCGGCGGTTTTGCCGGCGCAGCTGCGAGGTGGGCAGGCAGAGGTACTGGCCATGATCCAACTACGGGCGACGGCCGTGGCTTTGGTGGCAGTTGTGCTGCACCGCAGCACGTACTTGCTCACCCTGTCTCCCAATGGCCGACAGGGGTGGTCGAGTTCCTCGCCACTGGCTCTTGGGAGACGCCAGGCTGTGGCGTCGTCTGGGCCAGCTGGTAGCGGGGCTGTCTTCGTCCTGGTCCAGGAAGCATCGGGGACCGAGCTCTTGGCGACTGTTGCCGCCGGGCCGGGCAGTAAGTGGCAGTACTTGGTGGCTCCCCCTTCGGGCACCGAGACTGTCGCTTTTGTGAGGGACGGGACGGCGAACGCCTTCGTAGGCAAGAACACAAACCTCGACATCTGGTCCCTTTCTCGTGGTTCTTCGCGCTGGTCCAAGCTTCAGGTAATGCGAGTGCCTATCCAGTTCGGGTCTTCCTCATGAAGTTCCAGGGTCGTCACTCTCAGGGTAAAGGGGCCTCGGCTCCTAGGGCTACCTGCCAAGAGGCCGAGGAGTCCATCTCCGCTCGCCTCGACGGGGAGGCCTCCGGCATTGCCGAAAGCGACCTTGCCGCCCACCTTGCGGGGTGCGCCCGATGCCAACAGTTCCAGGCGAGAGCCATAGCCGTCTGTCGCCGTGCGCGCTTGCGACCTGCGAGGCCGGCACCCCCAGAACTGTCACGTTCGCTGGCACCGCTCCTAAGGGCACGCTCCAACAGCCCGTTGTCAGCCCTCCGTCAGCTGGTCCTCGGGCGGAGAGCACCTTTTGGGTGGTCTGCTACTGCGCAGTGGGCGGCGGCGGCCTTACCGCTGGCGGCCGCCGTGGTGGCGATGTTCCTCGGAGTTGGGTCGCACCCACACCTCGTGCCCAGTCACCCGAAGTCGCGTTGCACAGAGTGGGTAATTGCGCACGACAGCATTGGGACGCGACCCTAGCGCCAGCTAGCCACCTGGGAGCGACGGCGAGCTCGGGGCTGGAGTTTGGGCCGCCCTAGTGCGAGTCCCGTGGTACCCCGTCACCTCGCGAACCGATGAGGAAATCGAAATCGGCGCCCTCATTGGCTTGCAGGACATGCTGGACGTACAGCCACGTGTAACCAGACCCGACCTTGGTCGCTGGCGGGGACCAATCAGCACGGCGCCGTTCGAGCTCTTCGTCGCTCACCTCGAGGTGGAGCGCCCTCGCCGCCACGTCGAGCTCGATAGTGTCGCCCGTTTGTACGAGTGCAAGAGGCCCGCCGATGGCGGACTCTGGGCAAATGTGCAAGACAACGGTGCCGAAGCCCGTCCCGCTCATCCTGCCGTCGCAAATGCGCACCATGTCGGTGACGCCTTGCTTCAAAAGCTTGGCAGGCAAGGCGACATTGGACACCTCTGGCATGCCCGGGTAGCCCTTGGGCCCCGAATAGCGGATAACGATGATGTCGCTCGCCTCGATGTCCAGGTCGTCGCTGTCGCTCACGGCGTGGTACTCCTCGGGGCTGTCAAAAACCACAGCGCGGCCGCGGTGCTTCATAAGCTCTGGCGACGCCGCCGACTGCTTGATGACAGCTCCGCCGGGGCAAAGGTTCCCACGAAGGACCGCCGTACCGCTCCCGGCCGGGAGGAACGGTTCGTTGACCGAGCGGATCACCTCGCGGTCCCAACACGTTGCGTCCTTGACGTTGTCGCGGACGCTCTTGCCGGTGACGGTCAGCTGGTCGCCGTTCAGCAGGCCCGCTCCGTCCAGTTCCCTGAGTACTACGGGGAGGCCGCCCGCATAACAGAAGTCCTCCATCAGGTAGCGGCCGGACGGCATGAGGTCAACGAGCGTGGGCACGGGCCGTGCCAGCTGGTCGAAATCCTCGAGCCCGATGGCTACGCCCAAACGTCCTGCGAGCGCCGTCAAATGGATTATGGCGTTGGTCGAGCCGCCTATGGCCGCGTTGGCGCGGATGGCGTTTTCGAAAGCGGGGCGCTCCATTACCTGCTGCGGCCGCAGGTCGTCTTCGACCATGGCGACCACCCGGGACCCGGCTTCTTGGGCGACCTCGTAGCGGCGCGCGTCCGCCGCGGGCCAAGTCGCTGACCCGGGAAGTTGCATACCGAGGGCCTCTGCCATGCAAGCCATCGTGGACGCAGTGCCCATCGTCATACAGTGCCCGTCAGAGCGCGACATGCAGCCCTCGGCAACATAAAGCTGCTCCTGCGTCATCCGCCCGGCTTTGAGCTCAGCTTCAAATTTCCAAACGTGGGTGCCCGAGCCAATATCTGAACCTTGGTACTTCCCATTGAGCATAGGGCCGCCGGTGACCATGATCGCCGGGAGGCCGACGCTCGCTGCCGCCATCAGCAAACCAGGCGTGGTCTTGTCGCAGCCGGACAAAAGGACGACCCCGTCAAGAGGGTTGGAGCGGATGAGCTCCTCGGCCTCCATGGCCAAAAGGTTGCGGTAGAGCATCGCTGTCGGGCGCATGAGGGTCTCACCTGTCGCCAAGGTCGGGAACTCGAGCGGGAAACCCCCCGCCTGCCAGACGCCTCGCTTTACGGCCTCGGCAACACGGTGTAGGTGCGCGTTGCATGGTGCCAGCTCCGACCAGGTCGTGGCAATGCCAATTACCGGGCGGCCGTCGAAAACTCCTGGCCCAAAACCCTGGTTCCTCATCCAGGACCGGTAGATCATCCCGGGGCGGCCCTTGGCGCCGAACCACCCTTGGCTCCGGCGTCCCGCTGTCGTCGTGCCCCGGCTGCTCGCAGTCACTTCTTTCCTGGCCTCCCCCGCCTCGCTCACTCCAACTTGAACCTGTACGACGGCGGGCCGCACACACCTGGCCGCGCTACAAAGATGTTGCCCGCCTCCGGTTCGGCTGCCCGCTGTGCCGCGCTCATTTCTTCCCTAGCAGTCGTAATGTACATGTCGTCCATACCCGGCCCCCCAAAGGCGACGCTCGATACGTTTGAAGTGGGCAACCTTACCCCTTCGCCCGTACGGCCGAAGCTGGGGTCGACCCGCTCCACACGCGAGCCTCCCCAACACGCAACCCACAGGAGCCCTTCAGAGTCGATGGCCATGCCGTCTGGGGAAACATCAGGGAACTCGGCGATGGTACGGCGGCGCGAGACAGCGCCCGTCTCCGGGTCGAAGTCGAAAGCATCAATTTGATGTCGCGGAGAATCGATGTAGTAGAGCGTCGTGCCAGCGCTGTCCCACGCTAACCCATTGGAAATCGTTACTTTTTCCACGAGCTCGCTCACGCGCCCATCCCCTTGCAGCATGTAGAGCGCGCCGATTGGCTGTCTCTTTTCCCAGTCCATGGTGCCAGCAAGGAAGCGCCCAGAGGGGCATACTTTCCCGTCGTTGAAGCGCACCACATCGCTATTAGCCGAGAGGTTGCCGAAACGACGTAAGCCGGAGCCGTCAACATTAACGAGGAAAAAACCGTCGCCTGCCGCGAGGGCAAGACCGCCGTCCTCGCGGAGCACGACGCAACCGACGGGCCGGCCGACGTCAAAGCTAACGTGCTCTTTGCTTAGCGGGTCAAAACAATGCACTGCCTCGCCGAGTATGTCGACAAAAAAGAGCTTGTGGGAGCGTTCGTCCCAGACCGGGCCCTCGGCTAGTTCGGCGTGCAGCTCAAGGACGCGCTCTGCGGGGTGTTCCTTCTTGGCCACGCCCGGCGATCCTAGCTATGCCCCTGCGCTCTTGGCTCCTGGACGTGGGCAAAGGCCCCGGGTGCGCAATAGTCTGAGGATGAGCCCGGCCTGAGGATGAGCCCGGTCTGAGGATGAGCCCGCAAGGAGGTGCCATGGACCGCAAACGGCCTTCAGGCGCGGAGGTGGTGCGCCGGCTTGGGATAGAAGAAGAGGCGCCCTGTTCGCCCAGCCCGCACCGCTTCCCCGACGGAGCTCATTTTCGGGTCGAGATCCCCAGCGTCGAAGGACCAGAAGCGCTCAGCGCGGTGGTGGAGGAAGCCGAGCGCTACGGCACCACCGTCAACCGCGTCTCCCAGGGCAGCGGAGTGATGCTGCTCGCAGAGGCCGAGTTGCGGGAGATGGCTCGGATTGGCGCCGACCAGGGCATTGAGGTGTCGCTGTTCGTCGGGCCGCGCGAGGAATGGGACGTGGGCGCTTCCTCGCGGGCGCCCGATGGGGCTGCGCTGGCCGGCTCGGTACGCGGCGCGCGCCAGTTGCGCTACGCCTTCGAAGATGTCGCAAGAGGCGTCGAGCAGGGGATCCGGAGCTTCTTGGTCGCCGACCCCGGTCTCTTGGAGACACTTGTTGACGCCCAGCGAAGGGGCGAGCTCCCAGCAGAGGTGGTCTGGAAAGTATCCGTCTACATGGCGCCCGCCAACCCTGTGAGCTTCGCCCAGCTCGAGCGCCTTGGCGCCTCCACGGTAAATGTCCCCTCGGACATGACTCTCGCCCAGCTCGGCGAACTGCGGTCGGTCTCCGAGCTGCCCATCGACTTGTACGTAGAGTCCCCTGACAGCCTCGGCGGCGTGGTCCGCGGCCACGAGCTCGGCGACCTCGCGACCGTGGCGGCTCCCATGTACGCCAAGTTTGGGCTCCGCAACTCGCGCGGCCTCTACCCGAGCGGCGGCCACCTGCGCAATGACGTCTTGGCGATGGTCCGGGAGCGGGTGCGGCGGGCAAGCATCGCGTTGGAGTGGGCCAACCGGCTCACCGAAGGAACCGTCCAGTCGGCGCGAGGAGCAAAGGGCCTCGGGATCCCTGTCGTTTAGCGCCCGCTCCCTGCTTCATGGCAAGCTGGCCGCTCACGATGCGAGCGGCAGGCTCGCTTGGTCGTCTTCCCCACTAGTCGAGGCCGTCGACGGCTCTTCCCCGGCCGCGAGCGCTGCGGCCAAGACGTCCTCGACGGTGGCGGCAAGCACAAAGTTGACCTGAGACCGCACCTCCTCGGGGACGTCTTCCAGGTCCGGGCCATTACGTTCGGGGAGGACGACCTCCCGGAGCCCGGCCCGGTGGGCTGCAAGTACTTTTTGCTTGACGCCACCTATGGGCAGCACACGGCCTTGAAGCGTGACCTCGCCGGTCATGCCGACTATCGGGCGAGCAGGCTTGCCGAGCAGGAGGCTCGTGATCGCAGTCACCATGGTGACCCCCGCAGATGGCCCGTCCTTGGGCACGGCACCCGCGGGCACGTGGAGGTGGAACCGCTTGCCAGCGAAGGCTCGCGGGTCGATGCCGAGCTCGCTCCCGTGCGAGCGCACGTACGAAAGTGCGATCTCGGCCGACTCTTTCATTACGTCGCCGAGCTGGCCGGTCAAGGTGAGCCCCTCGGGCCCGTCCATCGTCGTGGCCTCCACGAACAGGACGTCGCCCCCCGTTCCCGTGACTGCCAAACCAGTTGCCACGCCCGGCACGCTCGTGCGGTCGGCCGCCTCAAAAAAGAAGCGAGGCCTACCAAGCCATTTACGTATGTCGGCTGTGCCGACGACCACTGGCGAGGCCAGCGAACCTGCCGCCAGCTTTGTGGCCACTTTGCGGAGCAGCCTGCCGAGCTCGCGCTCAAGGTTACGGACACCAGCCTCCCGCGTGTAGTCGGCCGAAACTGCCCGCAAAGCGTCGTCTGTGAGATCGACTTCGTCGGGGCGGAGGGCGGCCCGCTCGAGCTGCCTCGGGAGCAAGTGGTTGCGTGCTATCGCGAGCTTTTGCTCTTCGGTGTAGCCATCGATGCGGATGACTTCCATCCGGTCCAGCAATGGGCCAGGGATCGTCTCGCTCACATTTGCCGTCGCGATGAACAGCACCTTGGACAGGTCGAGCTCGACTTCCAAGTAGTGGTCACGAAATGTGTGGTTTTGTGCCGGGTCGAGCACTTCGAGCAGCGCCGAGGACGGGTCGCCCCGGTAATCGGCTCCCAGCTTGTCCACTTCGTCCAACACGATCACCGGGTTCATAGTGCCTGCCTCGCGCAAGGCTCGCACGAGGCGCCCCGGCTGAGCGCCAACATAAGTACGCCTATGGCCGCGGATCTCGGCTTCGTCGTGGACACCACCCAGCGAAACCCTGACAAACCTGCGGCCCAAAGCACGCGCAACTGACTCACCAAGCGAGGTTTTGCCCACACCGGGCGGGCCCACGAGGGCGATGATCGCGCCCGAGCCGCGGCCACCGAGCGGGACGAGCCCGCGCTCGGCCTGAAGCGCTCGCACAGCCAAGTGCTCGAGTACTCGCTCTTTCACATCTTCGAGCCCGTCGTGGTCCTCGTCCAATATGCGCGCAGCCTCGACGACACCCAATTTATCCTGCGAGGTCACGCCCCAAGGGAGCTCGAGCACCGTGTCGAGCCAGGTCCGCACCCAGCCTTGTTCGGGATTTTGCTCGCTCGTGCGCTCCAATTTCGTTATCTCGCGCTCGACCGCGCTCCGCACAGCTTCGGGGAGCTCGCGCCCGGCGGCCAACTTGCGGTAGTGCTCGGGAGTGCCGTCGTCAGCGGTGCCCTCTAACTCCCCCAGCTCTTTGCGGATGGCGTCGAGCTGGCGGCGCAAGAGGAACTCGCGCTGGGTCTTTTCCATACCCTCTTCGACGCTGTCCTTTACGCGCTGGCGGAGAGCGAGATCTGCGAGAGCCTCTCGCGCCCAATCGAGCACGAGGCGCAACCTCGAAGCGACGTCCACGGTTTCCAGCACCTGTACCTTTTGCGCGAGCGAAAGCTCGGGCGAGTAACCCGCAAGGTCCGCCACTTGAGACGGTTCGGTAACTTCCCGCAAGCGCTCGGCGAACTGCCGGGCACCCCGAGAAAGGAGGATGTTTTCCAGCACGGCACGGTACTCGCGGGAAAGTTCGACCACATCGGGCGAGGCCGGCGGCTCGGCAACCGGCTCGACTTGGACCCAGAGCGCCTGACCGGTACCGGGCACAGCAGTACCCAGGCCCGCCCGCTGCAGGCCCCTTATGACAATGGCTTCCTGGCCACCAGGAAGTTGCCCGCGCTCGAGGATTTCGGCAATAACTCCAACGGACGCATAACGTCCTTCGAGGCGAGGTACTACCACGAGCCGGCCACCGACCTGCCCGGCAGCTTCGGCCGCGACTCGTGCCTCTTCAGTTTCCAGCGCCATGGTAAAAGCCATGCCCGGCAGCACGACCCCCGACGTAAGGGTGAGCACGGGAAGCGTCTGAGTTAGTTCGGGCATCAGATCTCCAATCGACGTAGCAACCTTTGCCGCCTTCAGTCTGAACAAGCAGGAGGCCCGACTTGTTCCCTGCGACGGCCCTGGGGAAAGCAAGCCCGCGCCTCAACGACCTCGCCCGGCTCGCCCGGCCCGAACATTGCTTCAACTTTCATGGTACCGGGCAGGGGTGGCTGAGCTACGTCCCTGCTGAGGGCGCCAGCCTGACCCGTCCCAGCACCCCCTGAGCCACCAGGTGGCGCCAAGCTGCTAAGTAACAAGGGGACAACCTGTAAGCCTCACCGAGCAGCCTCGCAGTGCGCCGCCTCCCGCCATACCACGTCCCCCGGCCACGCCTCATCGGGCCGTGCTTGCAACGCGACGTCGTGGTCGTCGAGGCGGCAGGTGGTTATGGCAAGAGCGTTTTTGCCGTGGAACTTGTGGATGCGTGGCGAGCCATCGGCATCGAGGTGGACCTCGGCTTCGGGCCGACCACCGCGCAGCTTTTCATTTCCCGCCTGCGCTCGGCCGTCCTGAGCGCCGGTTACAGCGAAGCGTTGCCCAGAGCGGACGCGGTGGACGACGTCGTCGGCGCGCTTGACGCTGTCATCTGCGCGCTCAAAGGGGAAAGGTGCGCCTTCGTCGTCGACGACGCGCACAATGCCCTCCCTGACGCAGCGCCATTGCTGGAGCAGTTTTCCACTCGGCTCGCTGAGGGCCAACGGCTCGTCGTGCTCGCGCGGCAATTGCCTCGGGGTGCCGGGCGCCTGCGCCGGGCCGAGTACCTCAACTTAGGCGCCGAAGAGCTGGCCATGAGCAGCGAGGAGACACTTCGGCTGTGCCGCTCGGGCTTCGGGCTCGAGGTCAACGCCGAGGCCGCCCAGGCGCTTGGGAAAGCAACTGGAGGTTGGACGGCGGCTACGGTCCTGGCAGTAGCCCGTTCGGCCCGCACCGGGGAGGCCTTGGCCTCTCTTGCAGAGACCTCGGCTGGGCCCGGTTACCCCGGTGGCGCCCTGTCGGCGTTGCTCGAGGAGGCCACCAGCTCGCTCGGCCGGAGCGGTCGCACCCTCCTCGCCCAGGTGGCGGGGCTGCCACTAGTCGACGCGGAACTAGTCGACAGGGTGACAGCGCGTCGCGGCTTCTTCGCCGCTGCTCTCCAAGCAGGGATCCCGTTCACGCCGGCTCGCGGTGGCTGGTGGGAGATCCCGGGGCCAGTGCGTGACTACCTCTCGACCCTTGCACCACCAAAGCCTGAGAGCCTCCGAGAAGCGGCGCGGGAGTACCAGCGCAGGGGCGAAGTCGGCTGGGCGATCCAACTGCTGCTCGCCGCGGGGGATCCCAACGAAGCAGCAGCATTAATGGCAGCGACGCCGCCCGAACTGATCGAGGATGTCGATGCCCCCGAACTTCGCGTATTTTTCGAGCAGTTCCCACCAGGGGCGATCGAGGCGCACCCCGACGTGCTGATCGTGGTTGCGCGCTTGCTCTTTCTCGTGACCCAGTTCGACGAGTGCGCCGCACTTGTCCGGCGCGCACAAGAGATAGCCCTGAGGACAGGCAATTCGTTGCTCGGTCGCGCGGCCGAGGTTTGGGAGGCGTCCCAGCTCATACAACGGCTCCAGCCTGGGGAGGCAGAGAGGGCTGCCCGCAAAGTCCTCGAGGCAGCGGGCCCGCAAGAGCGCCTCACCCGTGCACGCGCTTACTACATCCTCGGGCAAGCTCTTTGCTGGAAGCTGGCTCCCACCGGGCGGAGGGACGAGGCTGCTCTTGACGAAGCGGAGGTCTGCTTTGCCAGGGCCACCGACCTTTTCAAGGGGCTCGGGATGGTTTCGGCGGCCTCGGCGATAGCGCCTTACTGGGCGATCTCGATTGAGTTCGCCCGGGGGCACGCGATCGCGGCCATGAAACGGCTTGAAGGAGCCCTGACGCTCGTAGCGGACCGGCCGAGGCGCTGGGCGTACGTGCTCAGCTTTAGCGCCCTCGTCGCCTCGGAGCTTGGCCAAGACGAGCTGTGCAGGACGAGCGCCGAGGAGGTGCTGCGGGCGGCCGAAAGGCTTGACAGCGACTTGTTCCGCGCGTATGGCAATTGGCGGCTCGCGCTCCTGAGCTCCTACCGCGGTGACGCTGCCGCCACCCTGCGCCACCTGCGTGAGGCAGAACTGCACAAGGGGACCTGGTGGGTGGCAGCGTCGGGCGATTTCCTTGCGGACGCGGCGGACCTCTGCGACCGCGTCGGCCTCACCGGCCCTGCGCGTGAGTACCTCGAGCGTGTGCAGGCTGAGCCCAAGGATGCCGGCCACTCCGTCGCGTTGGCTGAGGCGGCCATGGAGGCACGCCACGGGGACCCTATAAAAGCGGAAGGTTTGTTGCTGGCCGCGGCCCAACAGCGCATCGACCCCCGGGAGTACTGGCGAGTTACCTTATTACGCGCTTATGCCGCCCTTCGCCGCGGGGACCGTGCGAGCGCTGGGGAACTGGCAGCCATCGCCCTTGATGAAGCGGCGCGGCTCGGCCAACCTCAGTTGCCCATGATCCGCGAGCGCGCTATCGCCGGACAACTCATCGACTTGGCCGTGTCTACCGGGGAGCCGGCCGCACTGCGTTTGAAGACCTCAGCCTTGCCGGCCTCGCTCACGATCCTCGGCCGCTTCGAGCTCACCGTGGCCGGTCGCGTAGCCCACTTCGGTACCGGCCGCGAAGGGCGCCTGCTGCGCATGGTCGCCGTGAGCGGGGAAGGGCTTCATGCCGAACAAGCGATCGAGAGGCTTTGGCCAGAGGTGAGCCCCGCCGCTGGTCGCAACCGCCTGCGTACCGTGCTCAACAGGCTTCGTTCCAGCGCTGGCGGGGCTGTAGTGCGCAAGGGGGACCTCCTCACCCTCGACAGTGCCGTGGCCTTGGACTACCGGGAGCTCCTGGCGCAAGCGGGCCAGGCCGAGCGGCTGGCAAGGACCGACTTGAGGGAGGCAGCCTCGGTGGCCAGGGCGGTCCTCACGCGCTACGAGGGCGAGCTATTACCGGACGACATTTACGAGGACTGGGCTGAGCTTCCTCGAGAGCGTGCCCGGCGGGCGATGCTCGAGATGTTCGAAATATGCAGCACCGAGGCGGCTCAACGAGGAGATCTGGACGGCACGCGAGCAATGGTCGAACGGGCCGTTTCACTCGCGCCGCAGGACTCCCTCGGTTACCGCCGTGTCGTTACGGCCCTCGTAGGCCGAGGCCAACGCGCCGAAGCTCTCTCGGTGCTCGACCGGGCGCGCCTTGCGCTGGCCGTGGCCGGTGTACCCCCGCCGAGAGACTTGGTCGAGCTCGAGCGCTCGATCTCGGAGCCCCTTGCCGGGACCGCCTGAGAGAGCTTCAGCTTGATGACAGAGGCATCCCCACCCAGGCGCCTAGGCGTGCGCCTGGATGCCCTCGAGCGCCCCCAGACCGACAAACTCCTTATGCCTACGTGAGGCGGCAATTGCCGCCCAAACAACCGATGCCGGCCAGACGAAGATCAGGACGAAACCCACGGTCGGCACAACCCCAATGGCGGCCAGCGCGATAAGCGCCAACGCACCCCAGATAGTGGCATAAAACAGCCCGAGCGGGCCAAAAAGGACCGTCAGGACGACTGCCAGCACGACAGAGCGGTCCCTCATATTTGTGCTCCTCCTTGCGAGGTCTATGTCCCCATCAGACACTCGCTCCCGCCGCGCCCGCTAGGGCCGAACGGACATAACTCTGCCCCAGGCGCCACATAGTGGCTACCGGGACTTCCGCCCGCCGACCGACCTTCTCTTGTCCCACCGTGCTGACTTTCTCCCGCTCCCAACCAGAAGACCGCCACTTAACGATATATCGCGATATAGTGAGCACGTGGACCACGGACAGTGGCCACAGGAACGGAACGGCAAGAGCGCACAAGGAGCGATGGAGATGCACATGCACGGCGGTTACGAGGGTGGTTACGGCGAGGGTGGTTACGGCGAGGGTGGTTACGAGGAAGGGCCGGGAGGCCCGCCACGGCGCCGCGGAGGTAGGCGAGGCGACCGGGGGCAACGGATGTGGTCCGGTCCTCCTTGGGCCCAGCAGGGACAGGATCCCGGCGACACCGAGGGCCCCGGTCCTGGTCATGCTCATGGTCAGGAAGGCCGCGGCCCGGTGGGGTTCGGCGGCCCGGTGGGGTTCGGCGGCCCTTGGTTCGGCGCGAGAGGATGGGCAATACGCGGTGGTCGCCCGTGGGGAAGAGCAAGACGAGGTGACGTCCGCAGCGCGATCCTCGCGCTCTTGGCCGAGCGCCCCATGCACGGCTACGAGATCATCGGCGAGCTCGGCGAACGTACCGACGGCCTGTGGAGGCCCAGCCCGGGGTCGATCTACCCGACGCTGCAGTTCCTCGAGGACTCGGGGTTGGTGACGTCTGGAACCGACGCGATTACCGGCAAAAAGCGCTACTCGCTCACAGACGAGGGACGGGCGGCCGCCGCGGAGGTGGCTCGGCAACCGGCCCCTTGGGAGCAAATGGCGGCCGGTGCCCCCGCCGGCGCGAGGGCTCTGCGGCACTCGGTCGCGAGCCTCATGCCGGTTATCGGGCAAGTCGGTGTCACCGGAAGCCCTCGACAGTACGAGGAAGCGGTAAAGGTCCTCGAGGAGGCCCGCCGGCGCCTATATGCGATCCTGGCCGGCGACAACACGACCAACGTCTGAGCCCGGCCCATCGCCTTGGCGCACGCCCACGCCAAGAGCACGATCGGCTAGCCGACTGCGATCGCGACAGCTACGAAGCCGGCGTAAGCGACAACGATGGTCGCTCCCTGGACGCGCCGCAGCCCGCCGCTCCCGAACGCCATCAGCACCACCAGCACCGTCATGCCCAAGTACCATCCCGCAACGAGCGTGCCTTCCTTGCCCGAGGCACCGATCCCCACGAACATGCCTGGGAGGAACAAACCAGCAACGACGTTGAGCATGTTGCTGTTCATCGCTTCGGAGAGCACCGCTGCTCCCCGCCCGCGTATAGCGAGGTAGACCGCCCCGACGGCATTGGGCAAGCTCGTGACGGCAGCGAGCACGACCCCGCCGAGGACAAGTTGTGGCACGCCGTAGTGCGACCCGAGGGACTGCGCCGAAGTCACCATGACGGCGCTCGCGAGCACGACAGCCCCGAGACCCGTCAGAGCCGCGACCACGTCTTTTGTTTGGACGGGTCGCCCGTGCTGGTACCCGAGCACTGCCTTGAGGTCCGCTTCTTCCTCCGCCACGGCCACCGCCAGCCATCGAAGCGTTCCCCTGGGGATGCAGCGCTCCAGGAACCGTCCCCTAGGCGCTGCGGAAATAACGACGTACGGCACCACGACGAGGAGGACCAAGACGAGCCCGGTAGCAGCGCCGAGCCTCGCCAAGAGGGCTAGCAGGGTGGCCAAGGCCACCCAGGCGGCGGCCACGCCATCGAAAAGCACGACCCTGCGGTGGAGCCTGACGCTGCCGGCAACGAGGGCGCTCAGGCCGAGCAGGGCCGCGATGTTGAACACGTTCGACCCGACTACGACCCCGGTACCGACTGTCCGATGTCCCTCCGCAGAGGCCGTGATGGCCGAGGTGATCTCGGGCGAATCTGCTCCGAGCGCGACAACCAGCCCGAGCAATGCCTCGGGAAGCCCGAAAGAGCCGGCCAGGCGGTCCAGCCTTGAGACCAGGCCCGTGCTGGCGACCAGCGAGCACACGGCCGCGAGCGGGAAAATGGCCCAGGCGGCAGCAAAGGACAGGTTGGGCATTGGTGAACCTCGGGCCCTGAGTAGTCGTAGGTGTTAGCTAGCCGACCCGACTTCCCGGCACACCAAGTTACGATCCTAACGCCCCGAGATTGCCCGGGGGCCCTTTGTAACATTGCCGAAACACGCGAGTGGTAACCAGGTCTGCCGTGGGTGATCTTTTCGGGCCGTACCGAGGAGCAGCGGTAGCGGCCCCTGCCTGGGACGAGATGTTCGACAGCGAAAGCTTCGAGAGCCCCTCTCCCAGTGGGCTTTCACCCCGTCCTCACTACTTGTCTCTTTACGACGCTCTTGGGACCCTTTCCAGCGAGGACTTCGAAG